>Ga0307412_10000063_pt1 | contig 125959 bp, 110 predicted proteins | sample DK1Cmetagenome_3_FD_203823 | JGI IMG/M metagenome (GOLD analysis project Ga0307412, IMG submission 203823) | Maize rhizosphere microbial communities from greenhouse at UC Davis, California, United States - DK15-C-1 | ecosystem: Host-associated > Plants > Roots > Rhizosphere > Soil | place...
TTGTTTTGGGTTTTCTGAATCAGAAAGACCATTAAGAAAGTAATGATAGTGGTTCCGGTATTGATGACCAGCTGCCAGGTCTCCGAATAATCAAAGATTGGTCCGCTGATTCCCCAAACCACTACAATTAAAAACGCAGCCAAAATAACCGGAGTACTACCTGTAGCCTTAGTTACTTTGGTGGCTAGCTTTTCAAAAAAGCTCTGTTTGCTTTCATGTTTTCTTTTCATAAAAATAACGATTAACTAATTAAAAAGACTGATATGTGAGTATGACCATCATACCAAACTTTACTTTCTATCGCTCGATCTTTCTCTGTTTGCTATCAACCGAATTTTACTGATTTAGTTTTTGAAAAAAAACAATTTTTTCAGGTTGCCGTACTTATATCCTCTATCCTCCACGCTAATGAATTTTACATATATTTCACAGATAGTAGTTCTGCCCCTTGTGGTGGTGAAACGGAATCTATGCCTGATCCAACAGCGCTTCTCCTGACGCTAAAAAATGCATAAAACGAGCTGGGTGACTTTTTAGCGAAATCTACCGCTCAACTGGGGCCGTAATATAAGGCAGGTTTCCACCAAAGAGGTGGCCACATATGGAAAAATCCCCAGCTTAGGAGCGATCACGTTAAAAATAAAGTAAAATTTAAATATCAAAAAAGCAATAATTGCTATATTTAGAAAATGCCAGCTGTTAATAAAATAGTCATTTTTGATGACGATGATGATCTCCTGGGTATATTCCGTTTTCTTTTTGAAGACAGCGGATGGGAAGTGTATGCTTTTGAGAACTGTAATGATTTAATCAGGAAAACAAAGGAGATCATGCCTCGTCTGATACTCATGGATAATTGGATACCTCCGCAGGGAGGAATAATAGCGACGCAAATGATTAAGAATGACTCCATTCTGAAGGAGATCCCGGTGATTTTCGTATCTGCAAATAATGACGTCAAAGAATTAGCTATCAAAGCAGGCGCCGATGCCTATACCGAAAAGCCATTTGATTTTGATGTACTTAATGATTTAGCCATTCTGCTAATTAACAAACCTAGAGCCTGATGCCACCTGAAGAAAACAAAGATTCCCGCGCTCGGGTTGACACCGATGCCATACAGAGCCTGAATGAAGAATTGACAGCCTCCAACGAGGAGTTACAAGCCAGCAATGAAGAACTGATCGCCATGCAGGGTCAGCTGGAGGCATCACTGGAGGTCATCTCTGACCGGGAACGGCAAATCAATGCAATGGTAGAAAGCGCGCCATTTCCCATAGCAGTGTACATTGGCAGGGAAATGCGGATTGCGCAGGCAAATAAGGCGGTTATCCAGGTATGGGGCAAAGGCGATAATGTAATTGGCAAAACCTATTCCGAATTGTTACCTGAATTGGAGGAACAGAACATCTACGCGCAGTTGCATGCCGTGTACGATAGCGGTATTCCCTTCCACATCAGGAACCAACAGGTAAACATTGTAGTTGACGGTAAGCTCACAGAGTTCTATTTCAATTATAGCTTTACTCCTTTGCTGAATAAATCCGGAAGCGTTTATGGGATTATGAATACTGCAGCGGATGTAACCGATTTGTTCCTTGCAAAAAAGCAGATGGAATACAGCGAGCAGAACTTCCGGAATATGATCATGCAAGCACCAGTGGCTATGTGCCTGTTGAAAGGACCTGACTTCATTGTTGAGCTGGTCAATACCCCAATGGTGGAGATCTGGGGCAAGCCATTAGAGGAAGTGGAGAATAAGCCCGTGTTTGATGCCCTCCCCGATGCGAGGGAACAAGGTCTGGAATCGGTAATGTCAAATGTATATCATACCGGAAAGACATATTTCGCCAACGAGCAACCCGTATCTCTCATCAGACATGGCAAGCCCGAGATCGTTTATCAAAACTTCGTTTATCAGGCCTACAGAGACACTAATGGCAGTATCGAGGGTGTGCTGGCAATTTCTGTAGATGTTTCTGAGCAGGTACTCTCGCGCCTTGAACTTCAAAAGACCTATGAACAAATTCAGTTATCTAAGGAGGCCGCTCAATTGGGCACGTTCGATATGGATCTTTTAAAAGGAACAATGGAATGGGATAACAGGTGCCGGACGCTTTTCGGTATCAGCCATAAGGATGTGGTCACTTACGAAAAGGACTTTCTAGGCGGACTTCATCCGGAAGATCGTCAAAGGGCAGCAACTATCATTGACAGTCTGTTTGCAAGCAGCACCGGTGATAAAGACTACGATATTGAATACCGCACCATCGGGGCCGAGGATGGTAAGACTCGCTGGGTACGGGCAAAGGGTAAAGTCTATTTTGCCGGCCAGTTACCCATTCGCTTTATCGGAATGGTTTTGGACATTAGTGTCCAAAAGGAAAATGAATTGCGCCTAGCCGAGCTTGCTGAGAAACAGGCCCGACTGGCAGCTATAGTCAACTCATCCGACGACATTATTATCAGCAAAACGCTCGACGGGATCATTACCAGCTGGAACCAGGCTGCAGAGCGGACTTTTGGCTATCGGGAACAGGAAGCGGTTGGTCGTCATATTTCTATGATTATCCCCCGAGATAGGTTGTCCGAAGAAGATTACATTATCTCTCAAATCCGAAACGGCAAAAAGGTAGATCATTTCGACACCATCCGGGTGGGCAAAAACGGGCAGGAACTACAGCTTTCACTTACCATATCACCGGTTATTGACGACAATGGTAAAATTATAGGTGCATCCAAAATTGGACGGGACATCAGCGCTAAACTTGCCGCCGAGCAAACAGCAAAAAAATATACAGAGCGCCTGGAGATCATGAACATGATCATGGGTACCATCTCTGCAGAACTTGACCTGAATAAAATTTTACAAAAGGTTACTGACGCGACCACGAACCTGACCGGTGCAAAATTCGGTGCCTTCTTTTACAATAAGACCGACGAACAGGGAGAATCCTACATGCTTTTCACCTTATCAGGTGCTCCACGGGAAGCCTTTGAAAAATTTGGTATGCCACGAAATACGGCTGTCTTCCATCCGACGTTTTCAGGCCAGTCGGTGCTCAGATCCGATGACATTACCAAGGACTCACGCTACGGACAAAATGCCCCACATTTTGGCATGCCAAAAGGCCACCTGCCAGTGGTGAGCTATCTTGCCGTTCCAGTGGTTTCCCGCTCAGGCCAGGTGATCGGCGGGCTGTTCTTCGGACATCCCCAGCCCGGAAAATTTACAGATGAGCATGAGATATTGGTGTCGTCGATTGCTGCTCAGGCAGCAATCAGCCTGGATAATGCCAAGCTTTTTGAACAGGTGAAAGCCTTAAATGACAAAAAAGATGAATTTATCGGGTTAGCCAGTCACGAGCTCAAAACACCTCTGGCAAGCATCAGCGGATACTTGCAAATTCTGGGACGACTGCTAAAAGACAGTCAGCATCAAAAATTCCTGGGTAAAGCGTCGCTACAGGTTTCCAAGCTCACCTCACTGGTCAACGATCTTCTTGATGTTTCAAAAATAGAGGCCGGGCAGTTGAAATTGACTATTGCAGCCTTTGACCTCAAGGAGGTTATCAACGAAGCCATAGAGTTGATCCAGTATGGCGCGGACAACCATACAATTACTTTCCGTACCAAACTCAACCATTCCATTATTTCCGGCGATGCTCAGAGGATTGAGCAAGTGGTGCTGAATCTGCTCTCAAATGCTATAAAGTATTCTCCCGAAGCTAGCCTGGTCGAAGTTGAACTGTGTGAGGCCGAGGAAAATCTAATAGTCAGTGTCAGGGATTTCGGAATGGGAATAGCGCCAGAAAAGGCAAAACATATTTTTACGCGTTTTTACAGGATTGACGAGGCCATAGCCAACATATCAGGACTGGGAATAGGTTTATACCTTTCACATGAAATGATCAGCCGCCATCAGGGTAAATTATGGGTGGAAAGCGAGGCCGGAAATGGAAGTACGTTTTATTTTTCCCTGCCTAGGCGCACAGATAAAGGAGGTTTAGCAAGTGACGCCTGAGCCACTACGGCTTTCGTTGGTCCGGTTGTGCATTCTATTGGAATTCGCATCGGCCATTACATCCGCAGGAGGGTTCTCGTATATCGCAACAACCATACGAAAAAATTTACTGGACCTACTATTAACAAGATGCTATATCTCTTCAAAACCCTCTTCAATATCATATTTTAGCATCCTAATTTGATGTTATTTAGCTGCTATGGATCAACTTACCAAAAAAATCACTGTTGTGTGCCAACGTCGGCAGCCTTTGAGGTTTTACCCGACGGCCATGCGGAAATCATCTTTCATTTTGGCGGCGATCTGCTGCTGGAAGTACAGTCCGGACCACTACCTTCACCTTTCTTAGTTCAATTAAACTCCCGCGCTTAGGATTAATCCAGATTGTCATTTACCGGGTAACCCTCTTCATCCAGGTCATCCCGGTTGTCTTCCGCAGTCCTTCCCAGAAATTCATCTTCAGGGTTAAGTTTCACACTTTTTCCGTTGTCTACATGCATTCCAAGGTCATCTAACTCGGCTCCCACCTGTTCACTTTTATTAGCATACTCATCTCCGACATACGGATTCGCCTCATCATAATCTGAATTGGAATCGGCACCATTATCTGAAGGGGTTTCATAAGGAAGCTGGTGGTCATAGGCTGTATCCTTATCTGTTACATCGACTTCAAAAGTATTTCTTTGTTCATCGAAAGATAGACTATCAAAATCTTTGGCTTCCTCCACGACTTGGTTTTTGAGTTTATCTTTCTCTTTATTGTGATCTCCACTTGTTTCCATATTTATACATTTGTCAGTAAAACACTGCTCCCTGAAATTTGTTTCAACTCACATAAATCAACTCTTATATTCCGCCGAATTTATCGCATAAGTTGCCCCCAGGCGATCATGGCTTCCCGGCATCCTCAAACTGCCCAGCAGAGGCAAGTAGCATCAAAATACGTTTATGTTGATTCCACAAATCTTTTTTCAGCAAAAACAGCTAGAACACAGCATCGTTTCAGGCCAGTTTGCCTAAAAAGTTATCAAATAAGCAAAACTATATTGATGAGCTGGTTGTTCAAATCATATCAAATCTTACTGACATGAAATCGACTACAACAAAAAAAGCGAACACCTTCACACCAGGTCATGCTGTTCGCCTCGTTAATACTCCCGCTTATTACTTCCACCCTGATGAGGACTTTAAGGAAGATTACGATTGGGAAAAAAACAAAATGGTTTCAAAAATCAATAGTCACAATACTGATAAAATCGTATTGCGTTAACAGTACGCCCCCGACTAGATATTCTGCAAATCATATCAGAATCATTACCGGAAAGGAATTGATTCTCTGATAACCATGTTTTCTAGGCGCTCACAACCAACCTTTGCGCTTAAACCAAAGATAGATCGAAATGGTTACCACCACCATCAATCCCATCACTCCGGGATAACCTATTTTCCAGTGGAGTTCCGGCATGACATCGAAATTCATTCCATATATCCCGACGATAAAAGTCAGTGGCATAAAAAACACAGATAAGATGGTCAGCACCCGCATGATTTCATTGGTCTTTTGAGAAGAGGCCGAAAAATAAATTGCCAGCAACTGGTGAATGTTCTCAGCAAGCGAATCAAACATACTCTGGAATTTAACATACTGATCGCGAATATCCCGTGTATTCACGTCACCCTCTGTGGAATCAATGGCATCAATGATCTCAAATGAAAGAATAAGCATTCGCTTCAGTAAGTCGACTTTCCGCTTCAGATAATACAGTCCTTTCAAAAGCGGCACTTTTTTGGGCCTGAGAAACACAATCTCCTCAAAATAATCCACCGATTTAGCCAGTTTGGCCAAAGGTACATCATAGGTATTCAAACAGGCACTGATCAGTGAATTCAGTAGCTCTCTGCTATTCCCGCTTTTGCCAGCTCTCGTCAGATCCATCAATGGCTTAATAAATTCATGTTCCCGCCGGTGAACAGTCAGCAGAAACTTTTCCCCATAAAAGATCGCAATTTTATGAGTGAGCAGCTGAACTGTATCTGCTTCAGCTACATTATTATCCGTATGTATCCTGAAAATGATAAAAGAATAGTTTTCCATTCTTTCATATTTAGGCAGGTGGTCAGGCTGAAGACAATCCTTAACTAAAGCAGGATGCAATTTATACTTTTTGGCAAGCCCGTTTAGCTCTTCTAAAGAAGGATCTACCAGATCTGTCCATTCAAAACCATGATCTGCAAACGACGCGACGTGATTTACCATATTTTTTTTAAGATCAGGATATCAAAATCAATATTCATCTTCCCCATGCAATCGCCTTAACCTTTCTTCAAGTGCTGATCTCCAGGCCTGGATCGCTGCATCCCGTGTATCTCCGCTCCCGAATCCGGACCGGAAAGGCAGCAAAAAATATCACCTTCCTGATATACCTTCGGCTTTAACTTTTGTACAGCCTCATCATACTGGCTATAGTCCACCTCTATTCTACCCTGCGGGTCTATCGAATCATTTTCCATAACTTAATTCACTTACTTAATCAACCAAATAGGCAAATCAGCAGACAAACACATACACCCAGTAACATCAACGCGCTATTTTCCTGCCGATTTCCTGCACCATCTCCTCATCCAGCAGGATGTCCTGATGGCCAGAAGTTTCATCATATTCATAAACAGGAAATCCTCCCGGCTGCAACTCATCAGCGGTTAAAGCCTTCCATTTTTCACCGTCAGAACCTAAAAAAATCTCACCGATCAGTGCACCATGGTATACAATTTTGTAAGTACCTGCTTCCTCTGGATGGATATTGAGTTCAATTTCTTCTTTATCAGTATTGATAATAACATTAAAGGGATCCATAATTAATCAGTTTTAAACAGGTTTATTGTTTAAATAATCTTCCAGCTGCTCGCCAAGCTGCGTCAATAATGCTTTGACGACCACGCCCTCACCACACCAGACCTTCCCGGTTTTTCCAGATTCCTGCCACATGGTACCCAAAGGAATATGCTGATCAAAAATGGCGTATTTGGGCTCCTCACGGTCCGGAACAACCAATAAGGATTTAACCTCGCCCTCAATGGTTACCTGAATTTCGGAAGGCTCCCATTCTTCTGCTATATTTCCCATAGTTTAGTTCTCCTTATCCTCAAAATCTTCAGAAGAACTTCCGGTATCACTCTCATCGTCACCAGGATTTTCCTGCGGTTTCTCTGAAGAACCCGTAAACGCATCATCACTCAGGGAGTCATATCCTTGCGTTCCTGTATTATCTAAACCATCTCTGGGGCTTACTGGGATTGAAGGTGTAATTTGCTTCTTAGCCATATGAATCTTTTTTAGGTTTAACTATCCATTGGGTGATGATTAGAACCGGGATTGGTACCATCCAGCTCTCCAAGTCCGGGAGCTCCACGCTCGGTGCCCTGTTCACCTGCAGGTCCAATGCCTTTCGATTGATCATCAGCATCATTTATATCTTTCTGTGTTTCCTCGAACACAAATCCGGGATCTACTGAGCGGTTTTCAAACTCAACGTCTTTATTTATAATCGCAGATTGATCCTCATCTTCCGGCAATTCTTCCTCTATATTATTCATGATATATTATATTAAGTGTTGACTAGAGCCAAGCATCATCCGCCTTTTATTAAGTGTCTCCCAACTTGAGAAATACGCTTGATTGAGACGTGATAAGCCAGCTTAAGTTCAACACCTTGTTAAACAGAATGTTTCATAAAATTTATTTTAATATTTTATGAACAAAAACTCAAACCCGGCTGTTATAGTCAACGTAATGAAACAAACCAGTGTTTCCGGAATACCTAATTTTGTTAAATACACCATGCCAGAAGGAACAGTATTTTTTTAATGAGTTAAAAGGATTTGGTTTCATTGTACCCAACAACGGAGATCCGGAATTATTTGTACATGCCAGCGCGTCAAGTGCTCCATCGCTGTAAAAGACTTGGTCACAGAAGCAATCCTATAGTTCGTAGCTGAATTAGCCTTATGCCCTGAAGCGACCTCCGCATAGCCAAATGAACGGTTATAGACCGTCTTTCCATTTTCAATAACCATCACACTGATTCACGAAGTCCACGGGGCCGCATATCTATTAAACAGCGAATCTACAGCACTGGATTTAACATTTTTTTCCGGGCAAACAATACACATGCAAACAGGAGCAGCGAAAGCATAAAAGGAATTTCTTTTATGTTAATAACGTTAGTTAAATCTAATTCAGCAAATTTTTCCGAACAAAAAAAAGGGAAAAAACCTGCTTATAAACTTCATTTAAGCCAAATCAATAGGCATAAGATTTCGCCAAACGTTGCATAAAGTGGGGACTATTCTATGTGTGGCCACTTCTTTCGCGGAACGCGGATGTTCATCACTTTTGGTGAAAAAATATAAACTCGAATCTTAAGAATAAAAAATGGAGACTTCCTGGCCTCTAAAAAAGTTATATATCAGGGAAGGCCTTCACCAAAAGTGATGAACATCCACTATCTGTGAAATATACATGTTATTGCTAAATTAAAAATTTCATCGTCAACTCCTCTTCTGCATGGTAACAAAATTTTGGTTTTCTTTGGATGGCAGAAACTGGCCTGATGCCGCATCCATTATCCAGGTCCCCAGGTTCGCCGAATCCAGGTTAACAAGTGCCACATCCGGTTCTAAAAAAGAATCAGCAAGGCTTGGGAGACGATTATCAGCGGGATTTATTTCGCTGGCGTTATCATTCATAGGGTTTTGAAAAGGCTGTATTTTTTCACAATTACAACTTTTATTTGGCAGTTTCAGTTGTTATGTCTAGACAGCCCACCGGTTGGCTATTAGGAACGGTATACCACCGGATACCAGTAAGCAACATAAACCCACCAAAAAGTTAACTATATCAAATCCTGGCTGCCTCTTTCCCAAATCTTCTGAGCGTAACATAATGTGAGCGTAGGGCGGCGAAGAAAGTCCTGTTTTCGATGTAAGGTAAATTGAATTCCAAAGCCGTGCGCTTCACAATGAGCGATATCTCTCCGTAATGTATGTGACAAACTTTAGGAAACAGGTGATGCTCAATCTGCCTGTTCAACCCTCCTAAAAAGAAGGCCGCCAATTTATTATGTGTAGCGAAATTCGCCGTAGTACGCATTTGGTGTTCCGCCCAGGCCTCCTGGATCTGTCCCATATGGGTGGGAACTGGAAAATTAGTCCCTTCCACTACTGAAATATCAGACCCATCGTTAACCCTTCAGCAATGTGCAGCACAAGGAATCCGATAAGAAACTGCCACCAGGTAATATCCAATACCAGCAGCGGAAGCACGATAAACAGAAAATAGTACAGCGCCTTATAAAAGAATAGATTGTAATACTCCAGCTTAGGGTGCTTGCTTTGTTGTGCGCCTATCTTTTTCTGGAAGAACTTCACATAATCTTTTCTAAACACCCAGGAAAGGGAAGCAAGGCTGTATAATGGAAAGGCGTACCAATGCTGAAAACGCTGGATCGAATTGACCTCATCCTCCTCAGCAATCCTGATCAGGCCCGGAGCGACTTCGATATCCTCGTCATGTCCAGGAATATTGGTGTAGGTATGGTGAACCCATTGTGCGTGATGCTCAAAACATAGGGGTTTGCCCCAATCAGATTACAAATAAAGCCAAAAAGCTTGTTCACTTTTTTATTGCCCGAAAGCACACCATGACAAACATTGAAACCGACAAAGGCGCTGAACATCCCCAAACCTGCGGCCAGCGGCAACAGCTGCCAGGCGGGCATTGATCCCGAAATGATGATCATATACAATCCGGTAAAACCGGACAAGAAAAAAACCGTTTTACCCCACATATAGGCATTGGCATGCTGACTTAATTGGTGCTGAAAAAAAACTGGTCTACTCTGGCCCTGATGGTCGCATAAAACTGCGAACCGGAAGCCGATGAAAATTTTAATTTTTGTGACATGTGATCTGATTTGATCTACTTAACGCGAACAAACAGATGTGCCAGGACCGGGTGTTGGAATTAGAAGAAAGATTAACCTCCGGCACCATACCGGATTCGTTTATTTTATAACGCATTAATTTATATTATTGCATTCAAAAAATTATTTTCTTTACTGCATATCAATCAGTCATGAAACTCAGGAAATCAAGACTACATCAATACCGATGGCCCGCTAAGCAAAACAGGTACAGAAGAAATCGGACCTTCAAAATAAAGAAGATGAGAAGAAACGGATGACATTTCAGGTGACCTTTCCGGCAACGCTTTAGGAAACACAGACTCAGAAGACCAATAGCTCAACTTGAATGAAATAAATTATCTTTTTTGGTGGAGCCTGACCGCAGGATATGGCTGCGGCCAGGCTCCACCAAGTCCTTCCCAGCCCTTTTTACAACAAAGATCTACCAGGCAGGCTTTGGTTATCAGATCATCAACGCTGGAATCAGCGACTTACCTTCTGAATACTTATAAGCTATTTTCACTAGTGAGCTTTTGGATGTCAGCTATATCCATTGATACTTCCGGCATAAAAGCATTTCCCTCCATGTATATCTGCAGGCTATATAATAATTGTCTTGCCTCCGGACGCTGATCACGATCAGATAGCAGGTCAATAGCGCTAACTATCAGGCTTCCTTTGCCCACTTTACATTCAAATATCAGACCCAGTGGTCGGGCGGTAACCCAATCATCAATGACCCTCACCAAAGGGTTGATTTTTTTACTGAGAGCATCCATTCTTACCACGCTTGAATGGGTGACTGCGTCCCACCATTGCCAGTTACTATGGTACTCTGTTGGGAATGCAGCAAAGGCAGGATGTTCAGGGTTGCACAAGATACCTAGTGTGGTTGGGGGCTGGCTTTTCGTCCAAGCTGTATTCCAAAAGATGCTTGAAAAACCGACCTTGATATCACCGCCCATCTCTGGCTTAACAGATCCCTTTTTTAAAGTCAATAGTACTTTGCCACCGCTGTTTAGTTCCTCGACAGCTTCATCATCCAATACCTGCGTTACCCGCACTTCCTTTGAAATATCAGGCAGAACGGTGGGATAGACAAAAATATCCCATGAATTTTCTGCCGATCCTGTCTTTACCTTTAAAAGTAGCTGTTCTGCAGATTGAATGGTGCTGAATTTTTGGCGGATCGTGCCAATATGCTGACCGTTGCCCAATGCAATATCTACCGGATTAAATTCACCATGGTAGAGGGGGGTGCCATCAGTTTTAGTGATGGTCCAACTTACTTTTGCACCGGCAAGTGCTTTACCTCCGAAGTTTGCTACTTCAACCGGTGCCACCAGCTGCTCGCTGGTGGTATAAATCATGCTGGGAAGCCTGACTAATGGTACAACAGCATTACAAAAACGTCTGTACTCAACTGCGGTCACATAATTTTTTTCTTCCCAGAAAGGATCAAGTACACCTACAAGGGCAGTTCCCTGTCCTGGGAAATCATTTAATCCAAGCAGTTGGAAACCGCCAAAACCAGGAGTCCTCAGAGCCGCTTCAATATCAGCTTTGTAACAGAGGACCTGTAATTTTCCAGAAGCCATCAAGAAACTGTCAGCTAACATATACATTCCGTTTTCTTTCAATCTGTCCTGAAAGATCTCGAAGTTCTTCGGTTTCAGGATGCCAGTGTATTTCTTCATTTCTTTAAAATCCGGATAGACACACCACTGACCGATTTCATGGCTCACCGACGGCTGTTTCCACTTGGATATGATGTCACTCCAGTCGTACGTTGTCGAAGGTTTCCGGCCATTCAGTATACTGTTCAATCCCTCGCCCCACCGCTGTATCCTGGGGTCTGGAGTGTTATTGTAATCGCTTTGATCAACTACAGGCCAGCCTGCACCAGTGGTGTATAGCCTCCTTGTGTCTTTGACTTTCCAGAAGTTGACAAACTTTGTAAGATAAGTCACATGATTTTTACCGCTAGGCTCGTTGCCGTAAGTCATCATCACAAATGAAGGATGGTTCCCGTAAGTTTTTACCATTCTTTCACTTTCCTTGTAGATATATTCATCTAATGGCCTTCCATCACCTATTACTGCATCTGTGCTGGCCCAAGAGGAACATTCTATCTGCAGATATATTCCCAGTTGATCAGCTGCCGCAAAAGCTGCTTCCGGCGGGCACCAAGAATGAAACCTGACGTGATTTAAACCATAATGTTTAATGGCACTAAAACTTTTGAGCCATGAGGCCAAATCCGTAGGCGGATAACCAGTTCTTGGAAACGAAGCGCAGTCGAGGGTGCCTCGTAAAAATGTAAGCTGGTCATTCATGATAAACTGTGTGCCCCTGGTTTTAAACTCACGCATACCAAATAGGAGCTCCTGTTGATCCGGCAGATTGTTAAGGGTGGTTTTTAGATTGACGGCAAAACGATAGAGATCGGGATGAAATTCATTCCAAAGTAAAGGACGACTACCCATTGCGTATACTAGACTGAGATCAACGCTTTTTCCATTCAGCACCACGTCCTTAACTAAGGTCTTTAACCGTCGAGCGTTTGCCCTAGAAGAAATTGCCGATAAGTTCAGCTGTGCCATGCCTTTAGCTCCTGTCGGGTTGTTAACTTTGAGTTTCACTCTTACCAGTCCGGCGTGAATATCTGGGTATAATTGCAGGTCTGAAACATATATTTTCGGCCTGACCCTGAGCTGTAATGTTCCAACCATACCATTCCAGTTCGTTTGGGTATGATCAGTGATACTATGTGAGTTCATTCCCACGTTAAAGTCCTTTACCCGGTTATCTATCCTCACGGTGATCACGTGTTTACCAGGTGTTAGCAGGTCTTTCAACTGGAATACATGGGCTGTACCCAGACTATTCTCCATTCCTATTCTGACGTCATCTACCCAAACCGTTGTTTCCCAGTGGCTTCTCTCAATAAAAAGCTCTGACCATTCGCCCTTCCAGGATGCAGGTATAGTAACGCTTTTCTGATACCAGGCTGCCCCCTTATAGTATTTCTCCGGCTGCAGCCAGAAAGGAATCTTTATGTTTCCCTGCCTCCTGTACTTTGCGTACTGAGGCTGCGAAAACCAGGATGAATCTACGATTTCGCCAGTCCAAGGTGTATGTACAGTGATGTCGTTGCCTATACCATTGGTAGTCATTGATCCCGGAAGCTTTACTTTTTCCTTGAGTTTGGTACTGTACCATTTCTCAGCAATGCCCCGATCTAGGGAGTCAGTCTGAAACTGCCAGGTGCCTGCCAGATCTATTGCGGCACTCTTCTCAGCTTTTATCTGAGCAAAAGCATCGCATGCTGTAATGATGACCACTGACAGCGCTGCCAGAATATAATTTAAACGTTTTCTAATCTTGTCCATTTGTATTTGAAAGTGGGCTACGCGTATGCTATCAAGCCGGATTCTGGGTAATTAACTGATTACTCTTGATTTCATTCTGGGGTATACTATAATAAATTAGGGTAGTAATTTTCTTGTTCATAGGTTTGTTTTAAAATTTGGTTAGGACACGGGAATTACAGCCCAAAATTTTTATGAAGCTTATCCTGTTTGGGTATATGTTTTAAAATCTGTTCAGGATGAGTTCAGAGTCATATTATTGATATTTGGCGCTCTAAATTAGGGCACAAGATGTACAATATAAATGGACAAACAAACGGTTTTGATGGACAATATCACCATAATAGCATTATAAACTAAATTATTATATTATACTAAACTAGTTTATTATAATAATCTAGTTTAGTATAAGAATAAACTAGATTTAAATTATGAGCCTCGTACAGAAATCAAAAAAGTTAAAACAGCTATTGTCCGGATATGACACCGAATGGTTTTTAGGAAACCTAACAGATTTAATGTGTGCAATTGGCGGGAATGGTGCTGAATGTATATTTCCTTCTATTTGAACTGTTGCCTTTTTTGCACTGTTGCTTCTTGATCCAATTCTTCTTCCTTGTATATGTTACTAAGGTGCCTTGAAATTGTTGATTTATTTTTACCAAACAGTTCAGCCATCTGACTTAATGCTAGCCAGACAGTATTCTCCTCAACTTTTACATCGATTGCAGTTTCACCGCTTGGTGTTTGATAAATAACAATTTGTTCAGGTTGCATATCCATGTTACTAAGCTATGTACATTTTTAGAAAGAGCGGTAATTCGCGGAAATAAAATATAGGGAAATCGACAATAAACCAAGCCAGTTAAAAAAGAACGCAGCTGTTTTTTCAAAGAAAATCGCATTGAACACATTAAACAAGATCTGAATGTTGAGGTTAATAGCCCTGGGCTATTTAAAACACTACTCAGCATTGCATCTCCCTGTTCGGTAAACACCATTGGTGCATACTTGAGGTTCTCACCTTGTTTCAACGTGCCAAATTGGCACCTTGAAATTTCGTATTCTTTTGGTGCCAACTCGAACATAAAACCATCATGGAAACGCTCCGGATTTCCGCATCCCTATCGTTTCAGCTGTCTGTTTAAAAAGATTGCCTGAAACCGGGCAGCATATATTGGGACAAATCATAGAATTCGTGGGATAAAATTGTACCACATTATCTTAGATCAAAAAAAAACTCCATATATTGCATTAATTTATTGCAATTGCACAACACCAATTTATTGTAATTGCACGGCATTAATTTATTGCGACTGCACAACATCAAGGTATTGCAATCGCGCAAACTAAAAGCTATGGCAACACCACGAGAAAAGCTTGCGGCAGCACTTGAAGTACTACACAAGCTACAGGAAAATGGGACGATCGCAATAAAAAGCCAGGAAATCCCCACCAGGCAGATCAGGGAAACTTTGATCAGAAACGGATTTATAACCGAGGTATCCCGAGGTTGGTATATCCCAATGATGCCAGACCAAAGACCTGGGGACACCACTCCGTGGTACATGTCCTACTGGGAGTACTGTGCCGGGTATCTACAGGAAAAATATGGAAATCAATGGTGTATATCTGCGGATCAATCCGTCCTTAGGCATTCAGGGAATTGGACGGTCCCTTCCCAACTCATTGTCAAATCACCAGAAGCTAAGAATTCCTTATTATCACTACCCCATAATACTTCATTATTCAATTTAAAGGGGGAACTACCGCCATCGACCTTATTAACAGAAGAGAGAGGCATAAGAATGTATAACCTTGCTGCCAGTTTAGTTTCTTGTTCGCCTAGATTATTTAAACATAATGCTATTGATGTACGCACAGCATTACTAATGATAAGAGATGCTTCAGAAATTTTAGCCATAACATTGGAAAATGGACACAGTTCCATTGCGGGACGTTTAGCGGGGGCTTTTAGAAATGTCGGCAGGGAAAGAATTGCCGATGACATCCTAAAAGCAATGAAAACTGCTCAATATGATGTTCGGGAAATCGATCCATTTGAGGACAAACTGGATGTAGATTTCCCTAGAGAACGATCTCCATATGTTGTAAGGCTAAGAATGATGTGGGAGAATATGAGGCCTATTGTCGTTTCTTTATTCCCAGCAATGCCTGGCATATCAGCAGATCACCAGACCTACCTTTCAAAAGTTGAAGAAATTTATGTTACAGATGCTTATCATTCCCTATCCATAGAGCGCTATAGAGTAACCCCGGAATTAATCCAACGTGTACGCAGTGGGCAATGGGATAAAAAAGGAAATGAAGAAGACAAAAGACATAGGGATGCAATGGCTGCAAGAGGATACTGGTTGGCCTTTCAAAGTGTCAAACAGAGTATCGAAACCATCTTGAAAGGCGGCAATTCCGGAGTTACAGCTGACAGGAATCACAGCACATGGTACCAGCAATTATTCGCACCTAGTGTTGAGGCTGAACTCATAAAGGCGCAGGATCTCGCTGGCTACAGGAATCACCAAGTCTATATTGGAGGATCCAAACATGTTCCATTAAATGTTGATGCGATGAGAGATGCAATGCCGGTACTTTTTGAACTCCTGGAACAAGAGGAAGAAGCTTCCGTCAGAGCAGTATTGGGTCATTTTATTTTTGTCTTCATTCACCCATACATGGATGGCAACGGCCGGATAGGTAGATTCTTAATGAATGTGATGTTAGCTTCAGGTGGCTACCCATGGACCGTAATACCTGTTGAATCAAGAGAAGAATACATGAAAGCCTTAGAGCTTGCCAGTGCCGAACAGGATATCACCATGTTTGCAAAATTTCTAGCTCAATTGGTTCATCAAGGCTTAAAAGGAACACCAACAGCACATTTGCCAGGCCAATAATATAGTAATTGGATTTCCAACAACAGAACAAGAAAGCAAAAATGGAAAGAACCACCGATTTAAGAAACGCATTACTCCAAAATCACTCAAATCATGAGGCAAATGAGATTCTTATGTATCGCACGAGTACTAAAGATATCGCCTTTATACAAGACAGTGTTAAAGACATTTTAAGGAACATGCCTCCTATCGCAACTCTGTATTGTCAATATACATTTTTCTAAGTCTGGTAAACAGTATAATGATTTGGATATTGACCTTAATAGCCCTGGGGCTATTTAAAACACTACTCAACATTGCAACTCCCTGCTCGCTAAATACCATTGGTACATATTTCAAATTCCCCTTGTTTTAAGGTGCCAAATTAGCACCTTAAAACTTTTTGTTCCTCCCGGGGTCAACTCGAACATAAAACCATCAGGGAAACGCTCCGGATTTCCGCGCACCTGCCGTTTCAGCTGTCCGGTTCCTAACTGATATAATTCAGCTAAACAAACACCAAACATTCCTTTATGTCCTCTGATAGAATAGATGTTATTTACAATAATTTCCTCTGGTAATACCGCATCTGTCATGGTCTCATTTTTAATGATTAGTACAATCAACTAGGCGTACAACCTGATAATCTTCGGTTCGGGTTTGTCTTCTGGCTTATTGCTAGGCTCCGGCGAGGTGACCAAATCCGCTGGCTTGTCATTTTCCCGATCCCCCACATTAGCTTCCACATTAATCAGTCCCTTATCACGCAATTTTTCATCCAGATCTGCCATGTCCTGAGCGACTTTAATGTCTAAGATTTTAGCATAATGCTGGGTGGTCTTGATATTGGTATGTCCAAGCATTTTTGAGACGCTCTCAATAGGGATTCCATTCAAAAGCGTAACTGTTGTCGCAAACGTGTGCCTTGCGATATGATAGGTGAGCGTCTTGTCAATCCTGCACAGGTCCGCAATCTCCTTCAAGTACGCATTCATTTTCTGGTTACTGGAAACAGGGAATACTTTCCCTGTGGCATCGCAAACCGGGTGATCCCTGTACTTATTGATCAGTTGCATCGCCGGCAGCAGTAAAGGGATTTTGCTTGGGGTATCGGTCTTCTGTCTTTTGGTGTGCACCCAGAGTGCTCCATCTGAACCGGGGACCAGTTCCTGCCTTTTCAACTTGTGTACATCAACATAAGCAAGACCTGTATAGCAGCTGAACAAAAAAATATCCCTCACAGTATTCAGCCGCTGAACCTCAAAAACGTGTTCGGACATCCTCTTCAGCTCCTGCTCATTCAAAAACCCGCGGTCTACAATTTTTGTACGCAGTTTATGATTGATAAAGGGGTCGCGGGTCATCCAGCCATTTCCCAGACAGATGCGGATGATCTTTTTAAAGTTATTGAGGTACTTCACCGTGGTGTTGTTGCTACATCCCCTGGCCGAACGCAGATAAAACTCATATTCTGCAATAAAGGCGTGGTTAATCCTACTTACTGAAAGATCATCAACATGGTATTGCGACTGAATAAACTCCTTTGTGTGCTTAAGTGAGGTTTTATAACGCTCGATGGTACCGGGGGCAAAACCTTTACCCACCAGTGCCTTTGCCTTCCGGTTGTGTTCCGCAAAAATCTCCAGGATCATCCTATGCGACGAGGTTTTCCCAAGATAGATCATTTTCAGACCTTCTGCGGTGATGAATTCTCCTCCCTTTCCAATCTGTCAGCGATGGCATGGATCTTCCGCTGAAGCTCTTCAAGACGGGCATTGAATTCACGGACACTTTCCTTAGTACCCATCATTTTCCCGGCTGCATTACTCCATTTTTCGGGTTCACATTTGTACCCGGTTGCCAGTTCGGCCCGCTTGTAATCGACAGTAATCCTCAAATAAACGGGCACCGGGCCGGTTTTTTCACTGTTTCGCCTTTTTAAGTAAAAAAGCAAGCTTAAATTCGCTCTCATAATATTGAATTAAAGGTTTACAAATTTAGCTTTGCAGGCCATACAGATCAAGATGTTCACACATAGAGCTAGCTGTATATCAAATACTTATATCGCTTCTGGTGAGCAAATTGAAAATACCAAAGTGCTCACCAAAATGCTCACCAGAATTGTGCGAAAAGTGGTATATTTTGCCTCCATCCGGAAAACAAAAAAGCCTGCAATCGGTTGATTTGCAGGCTTTTAGTTAATTTTGATATTAGTTCCAGCGGAGGAAGAGGGACTCCTTTAGAACATTTAGAAGTGATTTTAGCTATCATAAAAGAGGTTTACAAGAAATAACGAACGGATTATTTTACTTTGGTTACTTTTGATTAGTTTCAGCCATAAGCTATTCATTTTATCAGAAAACCTGCCATCAAAGAAATTGATATGAAATCATTTGGACTTACCTTATTACTCATTCTCGCCCTTGGCGTATTTAATATTCCGGGTGCAATTGCCAACATCCCAATCAGCGGCCAACAACCTAACCTTGCGATTGATACCAAGGGAACAATCCGGATGGTTTATGGAGAAGGTGAAAAGATTTACTGTGTGACCTCTTCTGACAATGGGAATACATTTTCAAAACCCGTACTTGTTGCAACATTGCCAGGTATGCATTTAGGTCATTCACGAGGACCCCAAATTGCTTCGTCTGCCAGATTCAGCATGATTACTGCAATGGATAAAGAAGGTAATATAGCTGCCTATAAACTTGACCATACCAAAGGCGGCTGGATAAAAGCGGGAACAGTGAATGATGTTCGGGGATCTGCCCCGGAAGGCTTGATGGCCCTGACTGCTGACCATGGAAATAATTTTTATGCAACCTGGCTTGATGTTAGGTTAGCGGATAAAAACAACATCTTTTTTTCCTCTTTTGATGCCAAACTGCAAAACTGGACTAAAAACACATTGGTCTATCAATCACCGGATGAGCATGTATGTGAATGCTGCAAACCCAATATAGCTTACAATGGCAATAAACTGGTCATCAGCTTCAGGAACTGGCTGCTGGGCTCGCGTGACATTTACTATACTGTTTCTTCTAATAAAGGAAAAACCTTCACAAAACCACTTAAATCTGGAAATGGAACCTGGAAACTGGATGGCTGTCCTATGGATGGAGGCGGATTGTCCGTTAGTGATAATGGATCGATTTCTGCAACATGGCAACGTCAGGGCGAACTGTTTTACTGGGCTGAAGGCAGACCCGAGCAACAGATAGGTTCAGGAAGGGCGATAAACATGACTCAGAACGGCATCACCACCCTTGTTATCTGGCAGGAAAAGGAGAACATTCAACTGATGGATCTCAAAACTAAAACCACAAAACAAATAGGGAAAGGGAATTCTCCAAAGGTCTATGCTTTAAATAAAGATAAGAGTTTGTGTGTATGGGAAGAAAATAAAAGCATTCATTACCTTACGTTATAACAACGGAAAAATACAACTGTGGCACATAGCTTATAAAAGACTTATGAACTGGATCACCCGTGAAAGACCAAAAATAGACCGGATTGCATGTCCATGGTTAATCAAAAACTTTATTGATAAAGACGCCAGTTTCTTCTACGTGCCTTTTGACCAGGTCATAGAAAAAGTAACAACACTAAATGCGATTCCTTTTGACGTTCCGGGCGTGGAACTCACCCATAAAAATGACCTTTGCACCTTTGATGCACTGATAAAAAAATATAAACTCAACGACCCTGCCCTTGCCATCATGGCTCCAATTGTAAGAGGTGCCGATACAGATCGTCATACCCTTGCAAGCCAGGCTTCCGGTCTTTGGGCTATTGCAGCAGGCATGGCCTATAACATCAAAGCGGATCAGGAACTTTTAAAGGCAGGCATGGTGATTTATGACGCCTTGTATACCTGGGCCAAACACCTTCAAAATGTAAAACACACCGAGAGCCCGGTAGAACAATTACTGGTAGATGTGTACCATAAGTTTCTGAAGAAAGGAAAATCAAACAAAATACCGGCATGGGCCAGCGAATTAAGGACGCTGATTCAGGATCAGATTGACACCAACCTCGCTTTAAGCCTTACCGGAATTTCCCATGAGCTCAATGTCAACCCGGCCTATGTCTCCAGGGAATTTTCCAAATATTTTGACAACCTCTCTTTTGGGGAATACATCAGAAAGCTAAGGGTGGATAAAGCGATTGTATACATAGAAACAACCGATTACTCCTTGTCCGAAATCGCTTACCTGACAGGATTCTCTGACCAGAGCCATTTCACAAGAATCTTTAAATTAGAAACAGGACTCAAACCCTCTGAGTTCAAAAAGAAGCGCAGCAAAAAATAACGGTTTAAGCTACTAATTCTTCTTTTGCTGACCAGGAGCATATGGCTTCGCTGATTTCGAACCTGTTCTTTTTTTTGCCTGTCCCGGAGGTACCTTACCGCTATTGCCTGCAGTTCTTTGGGTATAACAAGATGTTAAAACCATCATACTGCAAATGGTCATTACAAGGTATATCTTTTTCATATTTCATTTTAATGCTGTAATGCCAATAACATGCCAGAAATAGTAAATTTTATACCAACAGTAAAATCTGTTCTATTTTAATTTTTCCCGATGCAGTACCCTTGTACATGCAAATTCAACTCCATAAACTACACTTCGTTATCTGCTGCATTTTCAGCTTATTTACCGTATCCCTTGTTTCCGCTCAAAGTGCAGCACCCACTTATCCAAAATTAGCCGGCTATATTGGCATTGTTCATCCTATTGTTAACTTCAGTTCTGATGGCACCCATACCAATTTTAAAGACAGCTATACAGTGGGTATGCCTATAGGCATCAACATCTGGAAAAGTGCAAAAATCGGCTTTTCCAGTGAAATTGTACCCTTTATTAAAGCCACTGGTAGTGGCAGTAAAGTCAATAATGTATTGTTCCATCCCGGAGTTTTAGTCGCCCTTGGCCATGGCTTTACTTTTGCAGGACGTCTCGCTTTTGAAACTTCCGGCAGGTATGGTATTACTCCAGTATTCAATAAAGTAGTAAAGAAAAACAAAGGAAGTAATTTCTTTGTGGCCATCCCCCTTCCCGCCCGTTTTGGCAACAATACAGCATCCACTTATGGAGTTGGTTTCCAGTTCGGGGTAGCTTTCTAAATCAATCCGCTAAAATCGTATCCAAAAAAGTAAAAAGGATACCAATAGTCAAATACGTTCTATTTTTAGCCCTGGCACTTTCTTAACTTGTATCGTAATTACAACATCATTTCAACCACCAGATATGAAAAATTCAGGTTTCACCCGCCGGCAGGCTTTAAAAGCCACTGCCGTATTGAGCACCGCATTGTTTACAGGCATTGATCAGGTAAAGGCTTTTTCCTTTACAGGAAAGACGCCACCCCTTAGCCCGGCAGAAATTACCGCAATTGAAACTGCACTCGGCAAGAAAGGCAGCTATAAAGAGGCGGAATTCACCCATACTACGCCTTTACCACGAAACGACTTAAAAATGAAGATCAAGGGAGAAGCCGTCCCAATTCCTTTTGGTTTTGGAGGCTGGGTATCTTTTAAGAAAACGATCGATGGCAAATCAGCCATGGTGATGAGCGATACGGTACTGTTACAGGAAGAAGTCAATCCCCTGATCTCTGCCGCACAGGCAAACGGACTGGAGATTGCAGCCATCCACAACCATTTCTTTTACGAAGAACCCCGGATCTTTTACATGCACATACATGGAATGGGAACCGTAGCGGAACTGGCAAAAAAATATGCCAATACCATTAGGGACAGCAAACTATTTCCGGCCAACCAGCCTCCGGCTTCGCCGCCGCCAGCGGTTACCGGAAAAGAGAATTTTGACATTCCGGCATTGGATGCCATTGTAAAATACACAGGCGTAGTCAATGGGCCAACCTACAAATACACAGTGGGACGCAGTGACCTCAAAATAATCGCTATGGGCGTAGAAATGACAGCATCCATCGGATTGAACAGCTGGGCATCCTTTGCCGGCAAACAGGATGATGCCCACATCGCAGGTGATATCGCCATGCTTCAAACTGAAGTAAATGAGGTGATTGGGGTGCTCCGCAAAAACAACCTGGAAATTGTAGCCGTCCATAACCACATGTTGGGCGATGACCCGCACATGATCTTCCTGCATTATTATGGGCGTGGACAAGCCTCGACCCTTGCACAAGGTTTTAGAGCAGCATTGGATGTACTTGGCAAAAAGAAAGAAACGCCCATGGGAGAAATGAAAATGTGACCGTTCTTTTTTTGATAACGAATAAAAAAAATACCATGAAATGGATCACGAGAGAACGGCCTAAAATAGACCGTATCGCTTGCCCCTGGCTCATAAAAAACTTTGTGGATCCAGAGGCAGCATTTATTTATGCACCCAGTGAAATTGTTTTCGAAGCAGCAAAAACCTTAAATGCCATACCTTATGACATCCTGGGCGCAGAATACACCCATGAGGGCGCATACTGCACATTTGATTACATCATCAAAAAACACAATTTAACCGACCCTGCATTACAACAAATTGCCACAATTGTTCGTGGAGCGGATACGGACCGCTTTGACCTGGCACCACAAGCGGCAGGACTTTGGGCCATATCAGCAGGACTTTCTTATAACATTCCCAGCGACCATGAAATACTTGCCTTAGGGATGAAGGTCTATGACGCATTATACAGCTGGGCTAAACATTTACAAAAAGAAAAACACACATGGAAAAGCAGTTAGCCATTAAAGTCCCATACTCCAGAAGCCAGATCACCAGCTACTTTTTAAAACTGGGCACCTGGGGATTTGGAGGGCCGGTTGCCTTGGTTGGATACATGCACCGCGACCTGGTAGAAGATAAAAAATGGATCACAGAGGAAGAATATAAAGAAGGGCTTGCCCTGGCACAATTGGCACCGGGACCATTGGCAGCCCAACTCGGCATTTACATTGGCTTTGTCCATTATGGACTGATCGGCGCTACTCTGGCTGGACTTGCTTTTGTGTTACCTTCCTTCGTCATGGTTGTTCTGTTGGGCATGGCTTATAAACTCTATAGCGGATTACCCGGTATGCAAGCGGTATTTTATGGCGTAAGTGCTGCTGTCATTGGCATCATTGCCATTAGTGCTTACAAACTCACCATCAAATCCGTCAGCAGTTTAAACCTGGAAGCCATTAAATCCAAATGGCTGCTGTGGATATTCTATATTGCAGGGATTGTCGTAACCGTAATCACTCAGCAGGAAAGCATTTTGCTATTTGTTGGTTGTGGATTGATCTATATGGTGGTTAAAGCACCACCCAAATGGATCAAAAAACCTGTTGCCGTACCTTCGGTACTCTTGATGGGTATTGGCTTTTGGGATTATAAAGGCAAGACTTTAGAAGAAATCGGCTGGTTCTTCCTGAAAGCAGGCACCTTTGTTTTTGGCAGTGGGCTTGCCATAGTTCCATTTTTGCATGGTGGAGTAGTCAATGAATTTGGCTGGTTAAACGAAAAGCAATTTGTAGATTCCGTAGCTGTGGCAATGGTTTCTCCCGGCCCGGTAGTGATTACCGTGGCCTTTATCGGTTATTTGATCGCGGGCTTCCCGGGTGCTTGTGTAGCTGCTTTAGCCACATTCCTCCCCTGCTACATTTTTACTGTAGCCTTTGCCCCATCATTTAAGAAAATAGCAAAAAACACCAGTATCAAAGCCTTTGTAGATGGCATTACAGCCGTTGTGATTGGAGCCCTGGTTGGCGCTGTAATCATCATTGCCATGCGCTCACTAGTTGACATTCCAACTGTACTAATAGCTATCCTATCTATGCTGGCACTGATCTATATTAAGAAGGTAAAAGAACCTCATCTGATTCTGATCGCCGCAGTGATCGGGCTCATCCTAAAACTCTGGATATGAAAACTTCACTTACTGTATTGCTGTTGCCTTTAACATTATGCTGGGTATCCTCTAACGGACAAACCGAATTTGGCAGTAATTTGCTTAGGCTTGAAAAAGTAATCGAGTTGCCTGGAGTCTCGGGTCGTATTGATCACCTTTCGTTCAATTCAGAGAAGAACGTTATTTATATGGCAGCGTTGGGAAACAACTCAATAGAGGTAATTAACCTTAACTCCGGAAAAGCAGAAAGTTCAATAACAGGATTACAACATCCTCAAGGGGTTTGTTACCTGCCCCAAACTCATGCTATAGCAGTTGCAAACGATGATAATGGCCGCCTGACCTTCTATGATGCGCAAACACTGAAAGCTAGAAAAGACCTAGACTTGGGAGATGATGCAGATAACATCCGTTATATCTCGGAAAATAAAACAGTATATGTTGGATATGGCAACGGAAACATTGCCCTGATCGATGAAGCTACACAAAAGATAAGGGGAACAATTGCTTTGGAAGGCCATCCGGAAAGCTTTCAGGTGGATCATCAAACCGAAAAGATCTGGGTAAATGTACCGGATGCTAACTTAATTGAAGTGTTAGACGGGAACAACCTGAAAGTTCTGGCCAAATGGAAACAAAAGAATTATACTTCCAATTTCCCAATGGCTTACGACAACCTGCACCAACACTTGTTTGTTGTCTTTCGCCATCCTTCCAGGTTGGTTGTACTCAACAGTGAAACAGGAGCAGAAGTCGCGGCATTGAAATGTACCGGCGACGCCGATGATATTTTCTATGATGCAAAAACCAGGAGGATACTACTTACCGGCGGAGCAGGATTTATTGATGTTTTCCAGGAAAAAGGAACAACGTATACCCCACTTAGCCACATCGCCTCCGCCCCCGGGGCAAGAACCTCTTTATGGATTCCAGGGCGAAATGAACTGTTCGTTGCCGCACCAAAAAGAATTGGGCATCTTGCAGAATTAAGGATATATAAAATGACTACTCAATAAACCACAACATCTATACTCCCCCTCATTTCTGCCTTTGTTCCATTCCTGTCATCAGCACTTTATCAATCCTTACCCCGTCCATATCCACTATTTCAAACTTAAAATTATCGTAGTTGACTATATCCCCTGCATGAGGCATCGCTTTCAGATGATCAATCATAAAGCCTGAAACAGTAGAATACCTTCCTATATTGTCTTCTATGACTTCTTTAGAAAAATGCTGATTCAGTTCGAATATCAATGTCCGTCCGTTAAGCAAATAGCTACCATCTTCCCTTTGAGTAATGTGCTTTTCATCTTTCTCATCTTCATCCGGCAGGTCTCCTACTATCGCTTCGATCAGGTCATGCAAGGTAATAATGCCACGTACGCCGCCAAATTCATCAACAACTACCCCCAAATACTGCTTCCTGTCTTTGAATAGATTTAAAATCTTAAATGCAGGGGTATTTTGAATCACATAAATCGGTCTGGAAATGATCTGGTCAAGATGGAAATCAGGATGGTTATAGTTTTCTAGCAGATCTTTGATTGAAATTACGCCCTTTGGTTTATCAATACTGCCGTCTCCAACAATGAACCTGGAGTGGACACTTTCCTTTACTTTATCAAAAATCGTTTCCTTGTTCCAATTGTAATTGATCCACTCCACCTCCGAACTATGCGTCATCAGTGATTTAGCTGTCTGATCGGTAAAGGAAAAAAGATTCTGCATCGCCTGGCTTTCTTCGTTTTCCAGCACACCTTGTTTACCGGCAGTTTTTAACATAAACCGCAGTTCATCCTCACTAACTTTTTCAGCTTCATTTTCTTTTATTCCAAATAGTTTAAGGATCAGGTTAGTGGAAACCGAAAGTAACTTTACAAAAGGATAGGTAGCAAAAGTAAAAACCCTAATGATAGGAACAGTGACCAAAGCAATCTTTTCAGAATTGTTCATGGCAATGGTTTTGGGTACCAACTCACCCACCACTATAGTAAAATAAGTAATTCCCCCAATTACTATAATCAAGGAAACCATGTGTACAGAGTTACCTAAAAAAGCAAATTGTGAAAGTACACCTTCCATATCATCAGTAAGAGTTGCTCCACCGTAAGCCCCTGAAATAATTCCGATCAGGGTAATGCCTACTTGCACAGAAGAAAGGAAATTTTCGGGGTTTTCAAGCAGTATCAATATATTTTTTGCCCTGTTGCTACCCTGAGCAGCCAAATGTTCGATCCTGCTTCTCTTCACAGAAACCAGTGCAATTTCAGATAAGGCAAAAAACCCGTTTAATAGGGTAAGAATAAAAATGATCAGTATTTCCAATACATTAAAAATTTAGTAATCCCAAATATAGCTAAAGATGACCCGGTTATTTGATGTCCTCCATCTTTTAGACGAATTGATTAACAGAAAGATTTTATGACAATCCACTAAATATACGACTGTATGGGTACCAGAAGACCCTACTACCCATACAGTCGTATTCCTTAAGACTAGAGTATATACTGTCCTTTTAACCTTAAAGTCACGATCACATCTTTGTCTCCTGAGTTCCTGAAATACCATCCATGCTTTCCTTCAAAGGGAGAAAGAAATGTACCCACCATATTATTGGAATAAGCAATGGTATAACTATCGAAATAAGTATTCTTGCTTGGATTTACTTCCTTTGGTTCCCCGTGAAAATCAAAATAAAGATCCCCTTTACTGGTTAACCACTCATACTTCAATTGCCCGTGTTTCAACATGTGTATCTTATATTCAATGCCCTTTCCGGCAGGAACATTAACCTGAACACTGTCTTCCCGCTGAGCATACTGGCTGGCTGGTGCAGGTAAGTCTGCTTCCACAGGCCTTTTTACATCCGGTCCGGAGCCTGCTTTTTCAAGCTTAATCACAGGATTTTCTTTTTGAACAACCATTCCTGCCCCCTCACCCATATCATCTTCAGGAACATAGAGTTTACTAAAGCCAAAAGCTTTACCCGTTCCAACCGGATCTATGCCATATTCGGCCGGCAATACTGCAGTAACCAATAGGATTGCCGCAACCACAGCTGCTATCAATACCGCTTTTATAATTTTACTTTTTTCTAAGATTTGATGACTCATTTCTGCCATTGTATGTTCTATTTAAGATGTGAAATAACCGGTTAACTGAAAACCTAATAAGAGAAACCCTGCTGCCATGAGCATGGTATTTGTAAAAGTAGAGAACTTCATAAAGCTTGGGTATTTACGCCATACTGTAATGAGGGCAAGGACCAGGGCAAGTGCAATAAACTGACCTATCTCTACTCCAATATTGAAACCTATTAAATTCGTAAATAAACCTTCTTTACCGAAGTTGAAGTCCTGTAGCTTACTTGCCAGGCCAAAACCATGAAATAAACCAAAGATCAATACGGCGGCTTTGGTATTGGGCTGTTTTCCAAAGAAGCGCTGAAAACCGCCAAGGTTGTCAAACCCCTTGTAAACTATAGAAAGCGCAATAATGGCGTCTATCAGATAAGCATTGATGGCAATATCACACATCACCCCAAGTAGTAACGTGATGCTATGACCTATGGTAAAGAAACTGACATACAGCAGGACTTCTTTAGGCTTATACAAAAAGAAAATCACCCCAACCAAAAAAAGCAGGTGGTCATACCCAGTAAGCATGTGTTTGGCACCAATGTATAGAAAAGGGCCGAAAGCTACACCCTGGTTACCCGTTAAGAAAGTTTGCGTATCCCCATCCACTCCATGTGCAAAAAGGCTATTGCCAATACTACATAAGATAAACAGTACAGCAAACGAAATTATTTTTTTAAAATTCATATTTTCCATTTAAAAACGGTCTATCCTGATTTTCATCAGGATAGACCAAGTCTGTAATTATTTAGTGTTTGTGACCATGAGCAGCCTCTGCGCTGTCCATTGCTACCGTATCTTTGGCAACAGTTGCACTATCAGTCGTAATAGTGGTAGTATCCACAGTTGTAGTTATGCTATCAGTAGTGCTTGAATCTGTTCCCGACTCATTTTTAGTTTCACTTGAACAAGCCGCAAATAACATAGAAGACATGGCTGCAATAATTAGTGTTTTTTTCATTTTGATTTTTTTAATGATTAATGGATTATAGAATTTATTGTTTATTTGTTTTTAAGGTAAAAAGAAGTGCAATCACCAAAATGGCCAGTGAAATGACACCTCCATAAAAGAAATCATTCCCTGGAAAATGACTTCCGGTGAATCCGGCAATGGGATAGGCAATTGCCCACCACAAGTGAGAAAAGGCAAAGTGGGAACCGAATACTTTTCCTTGTTCAGCTGAAGCTATATTCTCGCCTATCAACGTTTCGGAAGGCATTTCTGCTAAACTTTGACCTAATCCCGCAAGTAGCCAAAGCACTAACAAAACCGTATAACTAACATAATTTGCCCCTGCAATAGCTAGTGCAAGCAGTAAAGCGCCAAAAATTAACGATACCCGCCTGCTTTTTGATTTGTCTAAATTACCGGCAACAAAAGCGGCTACAGCCGCACCGATACCAAAGGCGGCCATTGCCCAGCCATACTGTTTATCGCCAAGCAAAAGCCCACTCTTGATATGACCTACAGTATTCACTAAGATTTGTGCTCCTGCAATAGCTGAGATAAATTCAATGACAAGCGAAAAGCGAATCGGTCTATTTCCAAAAAGCAAGCGCGCACCTTTAACCACATCCGCCCAGGCAGACAGCGGTTTTTCAGCAGTTGAATGAGCTGGTCTGCTGATCAACTTTGCAGGAAGCATAAGAATAAGAACACCGGCCAGGATAAATGATATTGCGTCCACAAAAAAGATATCCCTCGCCCCAAACCATACCGCTATTATACCAGCCAGTCCAGGCCCAAGTACACCCAACAATTGAAATGTAGCCGTAGATAATCCAATGGCCTGGCGGTAATTCTTCTGGTCAACCACTTGTGGAATAATGGATTTATAGGTCGGCGTAAAAAATGCATTGAACACATTTAAAAGAAAAACCAGTACATAGATTTGCCATTCTGCATTTACAAAAGGTAAACAGCAGATGATTCCCATTCGGATAAAATGCGTGACATACAATATTTTTTTTCGATCTACCCGATCAGCCAATACCCCGGCAAAGGGAGAAAAAATAATGAAGGCAATCACTCTAAGGGTTAAAGCAGAGGCAAGAATTACAGCCGAATTTTCCTTACCAAACTGATAGGATAACAGAGCAAGTCCTACCCAGGTAAATGCATCACCTAGTAAACTAATCGTCTGTGCGAAATACAGGGTAGCAAATGCCTTATGCCTTAAAGCCTGAAAAGGCTCTTTTAACGCCATGATGAGTTTTGCCTGTGCCATATTATTCCTCTACATTTTTCATTGCCGAAAGCAAGGTGTAAGCTCCTTTAAGCACAATGGCCGAATTATGGTCAAAATTATCTGGCAATATTACCTCGGTATACCCCTCCTGCTCGATACCCTTTTTTACCGGTATCATTTTAAATGCAGATCCTTTTGTATCTGAAGAAGCTGTTTGAATAAAGATGTAATCCAGACCATCGGACTGCACAATAGCTTCGTTAGGCAAGGCCGGTACAGACTGATTTGTGGTTTCAATCATTGCTTTGGCATACATACCCGGAAACAACGTGGTGTTCCCAGCATCAAGCAAATGGCAATGAACAGGAACCGTCCCCTCAGTTCCAGTCGATTTTCCAATCAGAAAAACTCTTGCTTTGCGTTCATACCCAGCTTCATTCGCCAATGCGAATTTAATGGATTGACCTACTTTAATTTTAGCAGCATCCCTTTCATAAACGTTCAAAGCCAGATGCATTTCACTTTTATTGGCCAGTTCAAATATGACATCTGTTGGATTTACATATTTGCCCGTAGTGGCATTGCTAAGGGTTACATACCCGTTAATAGGCGAATACAAATTGCTGGTTTTAGAAATCTTTCCGGATTGCAATTGTTTTGCACTGATCCCTATCAGTAACAGTTTTTGTTCTAACCCACTCATTCTTGCCTGGATCATTTTATATTCAGAACTCACCTGCTGGAAAGTTTTTGCTGAGTTTACATCTTCTTTCCTTAATTCTTCCTGACGCTTGTATTCAAGGGCTAAAAACTCAAAACGGCTTTTACTTTCCAGGTATTCCTGCTGAATATCAATAAATTCAGGATTTTCAATGGTAGCAATCACCTGCCCTTTACGAATCTGCTGGCCTAATAGTAAACCGGAACTTTTAATATATCCGCCTAAAGGAGCAGATATGGAAACCATATTCTCGGGTGGCACATCAATAGCGCCATTTGCTTTAATGACATCACTCAATGAACGCATTTCTAATTTGCCTGTTTGTAAAGCCGCAACCTTGTACTGATCTTTAGTCAAGGTTACTTCATCATTAGGTTTAGCGCTGGCCGCCTCCTCTTTATTTTCTTCCGTGGAAGCCTGATTACAGGCTGTAAGGGTTAAAAGTGACAGCGCGAAAGCTGTAATATAATTCAATGTCTTCATCCTGTTTTCTTATTTCTTACCTGTGATATTTTCGATGTCCAATAGATTCTGGTTATAAGCAAACAGCTCATCCAGGTAATCGGATTTAATTTTAATGGCTAAGGACAAACTTTGCAGGTATTGCAAGTAAGCAATTTCACCTCCTTTGAAACCCACGTCCGCATTCTTGATAATCAGATCAGCCTGCTTTAATGCACCTTGTTCGTAATAGTCCAATGTGCTGGCGTGTTTCTGATGCTGCTGTAAAAGCTGGCTAAAATTACCCTGCAAAATACTTTGCTGGTCCTGTAGATTTGCCGATGCAATCTGCTCGTTTACTTTAGCTGCATTTACCTTTGCCCTGTTTCCACCTGGCAACAATGGGATACCGATACCTACCTGAAAGCCACTAAAACGATCCGATCCGGTATAGTGCTGTGTCATCCCATTAAAGTTTTGCAAACCGTTAAAAGACTGGTTAAAATATCCGACCGAAAAATCAGGTAATCCTTTTGCCTTTTGAAGACGGGTTTCCTGTTGCTTAACCTTCAGCTCCTGCTTCAAATAATTCAGATAAGGATTACCCGCGAGTATGACACTATCCTGTGTAAGGGCAACAGGCTTCCTTTGAAGTTTATTTTCAAGGACAATGATCTGCTGATCGATATTGAGCAGGGTTTGCAGTTCTTTCTCCGCAATATGAATATCTGCTTCAACTTGTCTCCCGGCATTTTTAAGTTCCATTAGCTGGGTTTCTGAAGTTACTTTTTCCAGGCGGTTACTTTCTCCTGTACGATAACGCAGGTCACTGGCTTTTAGCAAATTGGTATAAAGGCTATCCTGATAATGTATCAGGTTCTTTTTTTCGCCCAGATATGCCCGCTTATAGTAAACACTTTTAACCTTGTTAATCAATGTCAATGTTTGCACATCAAATTGTCCCTGCGCCTGGATGATGTGCTCGGAGGCCAGCCTGGACTGTCCGGAATAAACAGTAGGAAATTCGATTTTTTGGGTAATACTGATGTGGTTGTCCCTAGCATTACTATTGATCTGTCCTTGCTGATAGCTCACATTGGTCCGTTCAAGGGTAAGGCTACCCTTTTTAAGTTCCTTTTGATAATCAACTCCGAATGCCGCAGCTTTAATACTATTGTTGTTTTTTAAAGCAAGATCAATGGCCTGTTGAAGGCTCAATTTTTGAGTTGGACTACCTTGGGCAAACGATCCTGAAGGCATAAAACAAACCGCTGATAAGATCAAAACGACAATTGTATTCAAGGCCTTACCCCTTTTAGGTTTGTTAAATTTCTTCTCAAAAAAGATATACAACACCGGAAGTACCAACAGTGTAAGCAATGTAGCCGTCAGCAGGCCACCAATTACCACTGTAGCCAATGGACGCTGAATTTCTGCCCCCGAGGAATTAGAAATTGCCATAGGCAGAAAGCCCAATGAAGCAACCGCCGCAGTCATGAGTACAGGGCGTAACCTGATTTTTGTTCCGATAAGTACCCGCTCATTAATGTCAGTCATCCCCTCTTCTTTTAATCGGTTAAATTCCGAGATCAGCACAATTCCATTTAACACCGCCACACCAAAAAGTGCAATAAAGCCAACACCCGCAGAAATACTGAATGGCATATCCCGGATCAGTAAAGCAAAGACGCCGCCAATAGCAGAAAGCGGAATGGCGGTAAAAATAAGCAAGGTCTGTTTGATAGAATTGAAAGTGAAATAGAGTAAACAAAGGATGAGTAACAACGCTACCGGAAGCGCAAATGCCAATCGTTTGTTGGCCGCCTGAAGGTTTTCAAACTGACCACCATAAGTGACATAATAACCAGCAGGGAGCTTTATTTTCCAGTCAATCTTAGCTTGAATTTCTGCTACGATACTGGCTACGTCACGGTCACGCACATTGAAACCGACAGTTATCCTTCTTTTGGTATCGTCTCGCTGGATTTGATTGGGGCCATTCTTAAATTCCACTGAAGCAACTTCTTCCAAAGGGATTTGCTGACCTGTGGGTGTAGAGATATACAAACCCCGAACATTACCAATATCCTGCCTGTCCTGCTTGTCCAGACGCACTACCATATCAAAGCGTTTTTCTCCCTCGTAAACCAAACCTGCGGTTTCGCCAGCAAATGCAGTTTTAATGGTTCGGTTGATCTCTTCAATATTTAATCCATACTGAGCAATTTTATCCCGGTTAAACTTGATCTGTATCTGTGGTAAACCAGTTACTTCCTCTACGTACAAATCATATACACCATCGATAGGTTTTATTAGCTTACCGATCTTTGCCGCCTCGCTGGTCAATACATCCAGATCTTCCCCGTAAATCTTCAGTACCACATCCTGTTTTGCCCCGGTTATCAGTTCATTGAAACGCATCTGAATCGGCTGCTGAAAGCCAAATGTAGCCCCCGGTATTACAGCAAGTGCTTTCTGCATGGTATCTGCCAGTTCCTCTCTGGTCTTGGCGGTTGTCCATTCATCTTTATCTTTAAGAATAACCATCATGTCACCCGCTTCAATTGGCATAGGGTCTGTGGGCACCTCTCCCGACCCGATCTTGTTCACCACCTGATTTACCTCCGGAAAGCCAAGAATGATCTTTTGTGCTTTCCTGGAAACCTCAATCATCTGGTCAATTGAACTTCCGGTCAGCACCCTGGTTTCTACTGCAAAATCACCCTCATCCAGTTGCGGTATAAACTCCCCACCCAAACGGTTAAAAGTAATGATACTAATCACAAAAAGTACCACTGCGCTGATGACTACAATCGCCTGATGCTGAATGGCTTTTTTGATCAACGGACTATATAGCCGCTGAAAGTAATCCATCATTTTATCTGAAAAATTGCGTTTATGGGTAGTGTTCTTGCTCAAGCCCAAAGCAGCCATCATAGGCACATAGGTTAATGAGAGAATAAACGCACCCAGTATAGCAAACATGACCGTTTCCGCCATAGGCCTAAACATCTTACCCTCAATACCCACCAATACCAGTAAAGGCAGGTACACAATCAGGATAATGATCTCGCCGAATGCAGCACTGGTCCTGATCTTAGAGGAAGCCTGATAAACCTCTTCATCCATTTGCTGCTGATTGAGCCTGGCAATCCCTTTAGCGGCAAAGTTTCCAATCCCTATCCGGTGGACGATACTTTCCACTATAATTACAGCACCATCTACGATGAGTCCAAAATCTATCGCTCCCAAGCTCATCAGGTTACCGGAAACCCCAAACAGGTTCATCATACAGATGGCAAACAACATGGACAGCGGAATAACTGAAGCCACCACCAGGCCTGCACGTAGATTCCCCAAAAAAAGGATTAAAATGAAGATCACAATCAATGCCCCTTCAATCAGGTTTTTGGATACCGTACCAATCGCATTATCCACCAATTTTTTGCGGTCTAAAAAAGGTTCAATGGTCACCCCTTCAGGTAAGGTTTTTTTAATCTGTTCAATCCTTTCTTTCACGTTATTGATCACTTCAGATGAATTGGCACCTTTGAGCATCATTACAATACCTGTTACGGTTTCACCTTCCCCATTGCGGGTTGCAGCACCATAACGTACACTGCTTCCAAACTGAACGGTAGCCACATCACGGATCAGCACAGGTATTCCGTTATTGGTTTTGATCACAATCTTACCAATATCTTCGAGGCCACCAACTAAACCTTCTGTTCGGATAAAGTAGGCATTGGGTGATTTATTGATATAAGCGCCACCGGTGTTCTGATTGTTAGTTTCCAGCGCTTTAAATATATCAGCGATACTGACCTTTACACTGCGCAGGCGATCTGGATTTACCGCAATTTCATATTGCTTAACATAACCACCAAAACCACTCACCTCGGCAACTCCGGGTGTGCCCAATAACTGGCGCTTTACAATCCAATCCTGAATGGTACGCAATTCCGTAGCATCGTATTTTTTTTCGTAGCCTTTCTTTGGGTGGATCACATACTGGTATATTTCACCCAGACCTGTGGTAACAGGCGCCATTTCAGGCTTGCCAACACCTTCAGGAATTTGTTTGGCGGCATCGTTTAAACGTTCGCCGATCTGCTGACGCGCCCAGTAAATGTCTACATCCTCTTTGAAAACAACAGTCACTATAGACAGGCCAAAACGGGAAAACGAACGAATCTGACTAATGCCAGGAATACTGGCCATCGTTTGTTCTACCGGAAAAGTAATTAACCTTTCGGCTTCCTGGGCGGCCAGATTTGGGGTAACAGTGATGACCATCACCTGATTGTCTGTAATATCAGGCACGGCATCAATAGGTAATCGGGTAATGGAATAGGTACCCCAGGCAATCAATGCAAGGGTAAACAAACCAATAACGAGCTTATTCTGAATAGAAAACGCTATGATCTTATTGAGCATCTTAAAAATTTATGGTAAAAAATCAGAAAACAGACCGCATAAGCGATCCTGTTCATTTACTTAAAGTAAATAATTCCGGTAATTAACCATAAACAGGAGGACCTCTAAGAGTAGAGGTATCAATAGCATAAAGTGAGGGGGGATATTCAGGAGGTGGGAGAACATGTTGCTGTACAAGTACAACCGGTACCTGTACAAAGTTATATTGAACAATAATCAGATTTACGGGCACACTGATATCTACGTGCAGAAAATCTAACTTTTGGACAAAATCCCCATCAAGTTTAATATTATCAAAAGGAGTAGCAGAATGGTCATCATCATGGTCATGATGATCAGCCCCAAATTCTATGGCCACTTCATCATGGTGATGCGAAATGAGGTTATGAGCCAACAAAAGGCTGAATGCAAGACCAATAAAAATGCGGGCAAGCCATACTCTCATCCTACAAATATAGAATTATGTAGCATAAGTTGTACTAAAACCTATAATTAACCTCCAAACTCCATGGCCTGAACCTTATACAGCCCTTTTAAATCATTTAAATAACTTTCCATAAGAATTTTAATTCCTTAATAACAAAAATAAGTGTTTGTTCGCCCTGGAATCGCTTATCAATCTACTATTGAGTTTCACATACTATTTCATTGTGGAAACAACAACCAATTTTCATCCTTTCAAAAGAAATGGAGTAGCATGCAAACTGCATATTTATACATCCGGGTAAGCACAGATGAACAGGCTAGAAAAGGATACTCTCTTCCCTTCCAAGAGGAGAGGCTTCAATCATATTGTCTTCAACATAAAATCTGCATCCTTAGAACAATAAGAGAAGAATACTCGGCTAAGACATTTGATAGACCTGGATGGAAAAACCTTATGATAGACCTGAATAAGCATAAGAAAGAACATCCTGACCTCCTTCTCTTCACCAAATGGGATAGATTTAGTCGAAATACCGCTGATGCCTATTGCATGATCAAGTTATTGGGAAATCTGGATGTAGAACCCCAAGCTACGGAGCAACCTATAGATCTCTCAGTCCCTGAAAATAAGATCCTTCTTGCAGTCTATATAGTTACATCTGAAGTAGAGAATGACAGAAGATCTTTAAATGTTAAGCAAGGAATACATAGGGCGAGAACAGAAGGTCGCTGGACATCCCGAGCTCCATTAGGATATGCTTATCAGCTACTTTCAAACAAACAGAAATGTATTGTTCGAAAAGAGCCCGAAGCTACATTTATCAAAAATGCTTTCACACTTATTACCGCCAAAGAAAGAAAAAGCATTCAATTTATATACAATAAATTGGTTGGTGAAGGATTTAAATGTAGTAGAAGCAATTTCTGGCGCATCATAAAAAACCCCATTTACTGCGGAAAAATTGTTGTCCCCAAATTTGAAGACGCACGAGCCTACTGCATTAAGGGGGTACACGAAGCCATTATACCCGATATACTATTTATAAATGCACAGAAGGTCCTAGACCAAAAGAAACATAGAAGTCCTACCATAAGTCACCCTATTGAAAAGCTCTTTTTACGTGGTTTTATTTATTGTCCTCTTTGTGGAGGAAGATTAACAGGGAGCGGCTCTAAAGGAAAACTATCGCGTTACTACTATTATCATTGCCACCATTGTTCTACCTTCCGCATCCGTGCAGATAAAATACACCAATCGTTTCTGTTAGAATTAAGCAAACTTACAGCTGACAAGTTTTATCAGGATCTTTACCGAAAGGTTCTAAAGCACATTCGGAAAGACCTTTTTGCAGAACAGTCCATAAATCAAAAAACAATCTCCCAAGGTACAAACAGGTTAATAGAAAGGATACTCAAAGCCAAAGGACTTTTACAAAATGGGAAAATCGAAAATGAAGATTTTCTGATTATTAAGAAAGACTGTGAGCAGAGTATCAACTCAATGGGCGTTGATCTTAAACGTTCCATATTAACAAGTAAAAACACAAAGAGAAGATTAAATAAAGCAGTGCAGCAATTATCTCATTTAGAGATATTCTGGCGACAATCCAATTTTACTACTAAACGGAAATTATTGAGTCTCCTTTTAAAGGAACGGTCCATTTTAGGAGTCGTATTGAACTTCGATTCAATAGTAAACGGTGCGATACAATCTATTTACAACCTGGAAAGAGCAGATTACAGAAATAAACAAGAAGATGAACATCTACAAAGCACTATGAATACCCAGTTTATCAAAGAAATGATAGTGTTAATATTAACAAGAGAAAGACTTAAAAACCCTAAAATAAAGAATGTCCAGGCACAAGAAATACTAAATTTTCTGGTAAACTTCGCTACCTTGACTATAGAAAACACAAACTATCCTTACTAGTACAAGCAAAAATCTTTGTATTTGGATGTATGAAGGTGTTCGAATCCCTTGTCCCTCTTACAATTTTCAGAATTTCAATTTTGTATCTTCATTCTTGTTTACCAAACAAAAACAAACAACACACTGATAAACAGTAAATTAAATTAAAAAATATTTTTAGACGCTTAAATGAGATTGGAGAGCAATTTTTAGCTATTCTATTTTTTGAAACTCAAAAACAAACGCAATTGATTCATTTTCAAATAGATATAAAAAAAACCGGAAAAGTGTTCTAAAAATAGACACTTTTCCGGTTCTGCGGGGTAGCCGGGAGTCCCTTGCAACACCTAGAGGTTATTTTGTCGATCATAATGGAAGTTTATAACAAAAAATGAGAGATCAGTCTGACAGACACACCAAATGCATAAAGCGATTACATTCTAATACCGCGCCAAGTTAGGCTTCCAACATATCTACAGTACTAAAAACAAATTAGAGTGCTAAAAAATAGAGTTAGCTCTAAATTTAAGACTAACTCCAACCAAGTGCTCTCAGATATATTTCGAACACACCAATTCCTAGAAGATTTGAGAGTTGTTGCAGACATGAAAAAATATATTGATGACATGAGGTAAATATGACTATAGTTCCGAAAACCCTGAATTCTCTTCAAAAATTTAAGAGAAAATGACAGCATGAAGTGACTTCCATATGGGATATATCTTTTAAAGTATTTCTGACTTTACAATAAAATCTCTTACCACAATCCATTTTGTGTAACTAATATCTGTAAGTGTTTATTGCCATACCAATTTCTCGCACACAAAGCTGACTTTGTAAACAATCTCACATTACACTTAAACCTCTGTTTTTGTGTAACGGTAAATGTATCTAAGCATTACAAAAAACTAAGAGAAATCAAAGTTTTTCATAATGCTAATTTGATATTGTATTGATGAAAGAAAAGCCATCATTTTGATAGGGCAATTTTAATCTCATCTGCCAGTATTGAAACGTTCTCTTGACTAAGGTTATCATTAACGAGTATCATGATTCCTATTTGTTCCTCGGGATAGGCCAGGCAAAGTGTGCTAAATCCGATACCTGTACGTCCACTATGATAAAGTGAGCGTTTTCCATTATTATTTTTGATCATCCAACTTAAGCCTACGCCCGTACTGTCTGATTGACTAAAAGTATTATTATGTGATAATTTAATAGCTGGGTCGGTCTCTTTTACATTTGCTATTACATATTTAAGCATATCCGACATTGTCGAATTCATGCTTGGGCCCCCAGGGTAAAAAAGATTTGTATTAATATCATCTGTCTTGTTAATCGTAAGATCATACCATTGTACTGGACGTGACGAATCTTTGTAGCCTTGAATGAAACGGCTTAATTGATTCACTGGAATTTTAGTTCTTGTATCATAAAGACCAAGATTACCTTTAAGGTAATTTGTCACTAACTGCTCATACGGTTGATGGTATATGCGTTCAAGTAAAAGAGTAAGGATGGTCATTGCGTTGCCGTTATACTCGTATTTTTTACCTGGTATAGTATCAAGCTTAAAATCATGCATATCTTTCATTAAGGTATCTTGATTGTACTTGACAAAAAAATCAAGCTGTTTAGGGAGGCTGATATTTTTTATGCTATCCATAATTTTCGCGGAAAAATTGCGAGACGACTTTGGTAAACCAGAGGTATGATTAGCTATGTCAATCAATCTAACAGGGTGGCCTTCGTATTGTAAATTAGGATACTTTCCCGGTAGGAATTTACGGATGTCATCTTTCAAATTCGCTTTTTTTTGTATCACAGCTTCCGCAAGCATGATTCCAATAAATGTCTTAGCTACTGAACCTAAATTAAAGAGTTGATTGGACTTGATAAATTGGGCTGTCCCTTTTTTTGATTCTCCATAATTGTACATGAAACTACTGCCATTCTTATAAATGGCGATTGAAAGACCAATGGTTCCTGGATTAGCCATATAATCAGATGCAGCCACTTGGACTGCCGTATCTAATTTATTTTTGAGAGGGTTATCGGTAAGCAATTTTTCAGTTTGCGACCAACAGGTTATAGAAAATAAACAAAGGCTAACAGTAAGTAAGAATTCATTTTTCATAAATAACTTTATACTATGATGCATAACAAGGTACCTTGTTACATATAGAAGAAAAATATCTAATTTTAGAAAATAACATAACAATAAAATCGGTGAACAATACTAATATGTTACATCAATACCTTCGTTTTTTTGGTAATTGTATTAGGACTCTTATCCAAGAGTTGCATGCATATAAGCTCTATCAAATAGTTGTTACAAAGCAAATAAATTTATATTAGCCTGTAACCTGATCGTTAAACTCGTGTCTAAGTTAATAAATCATGATGACAAAGCTGATAATCCCATTTTTTTGCTTCTTGTTGCTGACGTTGCACATAAATGCTCAAGGAACTAATACAAATAAGCTTGACAGTCTATTCGATACCTTTTCCAGAAACGACCTCACAATGGGCAGTATCACTATCGCCCAACAAGGGAAAATAATATATAAACGGGCTATTGGATTTGCAACTAAGATGGATGGAAGCGATGTGCCTGCTAACACAGAGACGGAATATCGTATTGGTTCTATCTCCAAAATGTTTACCGCAGTACTAATCTTCCAATTAATTGAAGAAAAAAAACTTGATATAAATGATAAGCTATTCAAATACTTTCCTTCAGTACCCAATGCTGAAATTATTACAATAGGCAACTTGCTTAACCACAGGAGTGGCATGCCTAACTTTACTGGCGATAACTATGATGAGTTGGTATACAAACCTCAATCCCATGAACAACTATTAACAAGATTAGCAAACAGAAAGCCAGATTTTCAGCCAAATGCTAAAGCTGATTATAACAACAACAACTACATCCTTTTAAGTTACATCATCGAGAAAGTATCCAATAAGCCATATAAGGATGTTCTATTTAAAAAGATCCTTTCCAGGCTACGCTTAACTAATACGTACTATGCCAGTCGCAAGGCAGAAAACGAGGCTAACTCTTTTAAATACATTGAAGGCAAATGGATACAAGATAAAGAGGCTTATCTGGATAACTTCATTGGCGCAGGTGCAATTATATCGACACCTTCAGATTTGGCAAAGTTTGGTGATGCTTTGTTCAATTATAAAATATTGAACAAAAATAGTGTAATCAAGATGCAATCCCTGGTTGACGGTTATGGCATGGGGATGTTTCCTTTTTCATTTGCTGGAAAAAACGGATTTGGACATAACGGAAAACTTGATGGGTTTGAAGCTTCCTTAACTCACTACCCTTATGAAAAACTTACCATTGCCTATTGCAGCAATGGTGGCATCTATCAAAAGGCTGATCTTTTAGACGCTATCGTACATATATGTTTGAATATGCCATATAAGATACCATCGTTTACTCCCACCTCGCTGACCACTACAGAGCTCGAAAGCTATAATGGCACGTACCTCTCCAGTCAGGAAGATATAAAAATCGTGTGTACACATGATGGTAATAGATTACTATTAGAAACGAAAGGTTTTAAACTTCCGGTAGAAAATATAGGTAGCAACCAGTTTATGAATGCAAAATTTGGGTTATTCTTCACGTTTAACCAAAATCATAATGAGTTAACTATTAAAGAAGTTGATCAAACCCACTACCTTTCCCGGAAGGAGTAACTACTACCCTAAGGCTTTTGAGAATTGTAAAGAAAGAGCAGTATACTTTTGTATACATCACATTAAATACTGGCGGTTTAATTACGTCGAAACCTTCGTTTTCTTGTAAAGTACTTGTGTTCTCTGAGATTACGGCTATAAGCCTAGTATCAAGTTTTTATTTACAAAATTTACATTTTTATTTACAATTTAAATCTCTCAAGCCGAAAAATATCAAAGTAGATTCGCCAAATCAAATGGTGATAAATATGGGAAATAAAAATATCTATAAACTAGGGATTCCGAATACAATGGCAAAAAAATTAATACTGAAATACATTTTAATAGCAGGTGTACTTATAGGGGCTACAGGTATCTGCTGGTGGCAAAGCAACTCGAAGATATCAGAAATAGCAACCGTGGTTAATTCTGATTCTTTCATGACTACCAGTGAAGCTGGAGATATCAATGAGCCGGATATGGTGACGGTGCAGGGCGGCAGGTTTGCTATGGGCGGCAATGAGAACAAAAATGAAATGCCTATACATAATGTTACGCTAAGCAGTTTTAAAATAGCTAAGTATGAAACTAAGCAAGCTCTATGGCAAAAGGTTATGGGCAATCCTTCTAGTCATCTAGACTGTGGCATAGATTGTCCTGTGATAGGTGTAGGCTGGGATCAAGTACGGACATTTATAAAAAAGTTGAATGTCTTAACCGGGAAAAACTATCGCCTGCCCACAGAAGCAGAATGGGAATATGCTGCACGAGGTGGTACACAGGGTAAGAACTTTGAATATGCAGGTGGCAATGATATCAATGTGGTAGCCTGGACTTCCGGCGACAGCGATTCACTTCCTCATACTGTTGGACAAAAAGAGGCGAATGAATTGGGATTGTTTGATATGTCGGGCAATGTATGGGAATGGTGCAACGATTGGTATGATGAAAATTACTATGGAATAAGTCCAGGAAAGGATCCAAAGGGCCCTGCAATAGGGCCGCATCGTGTTATACGCGGCGGTAATTGGAGCCGCGAACCCGCTGCCAGTCGCGTTGCCTATCGCAGCGGTGAAAAGATAGGCTACCGCTATATCGGGTTCCGGTTGGCTTCTTCCATTTAGTTTACCAAATACTTTTGAGCTTAAATAAAAAGAAGTTGGAATAATGATAATGTGTTACATTTAAACTTTCGTTTTATATAAAACAGTAGTCGCATCAAGTAGGGTTTTTATCAGACGAATAGCCACGAAACAAAAAAGCCTTTAGAAATCATCTAAAGGCCTTATAAAGATTTTCAAGAATCTTTCCCATATGGGAAACTTTGTTTGTGCTCTCAGATACATTTCGAACACACCAATTCCTTAAGGATTTGAAAGTAGTTTCAGACATGAGAAAGTATATAGAGGACATGAGAAATATGCGATTAAAACACCCTCAATGCTGATTGGTTGTGCAGTAATATCCGGGAAAATCGTCATCCCATGTGGGAAATCTGCACAAAGTTGATTTCCCACATGGGATTTCAACAACCAAACATGAATTAAAGCTTTATCAAACTTAGTGAACCGATGATTACTTGGCATTTCGTTCCTGTTTGCATAAATTAGTATTACCAAAATATAAACTTCATGATACCAAAACAGCTTGTAGAAAGCATCATCAAGAGAACTGACATTGCAGAACTGATTTCTGAATTCGTCGACTTAACACCAAATGGCGCCCAATTGAAAGGAGTCTGCCCATTTTGTCATTCTTCATCTTTCACTGTAGCACCGGATAAGCAAATATGGAAATGCTTTAAGTGTAATAAAGGTGGTGATGCTATAAAATTCATTGTAGAACTGCAAAAGGTAAATTTTCCGGAAGCAGTTAGGTTTCTAGCCAATAGGCTTAATATCGAGATTCCACAAGAGGAAGAAAACACCAAATAAGGAGTACTCCACTTTGAGTATAAACTCTCCATGATTGCTATGGCTAGTTCAAATAAAAAAACCAAATTTATTTTGCATTCTCAAACAAACATCGTAATATTGCGATATATAATTATGGGACTCACAAAATCAGAAATATTTACAGACGAGCAAAACCAGCTTTCCACATTATTGAAAGCAATTGCACATCCTGCACGTATCGCAATTTTGCAAAGGATCATCCTGTCCAACACCTGCATTTGTGGGGATTTGGTGGGCGAACTTGGCTTGGCGCAAGCAACTATTTCTCAGCACTTAAAGGAGCTGAAAACAGCTGGAATTATCCAAGGTACCATAGAGGGTGTAAGTGTTTGTTACTGCATTAATCCTAAGACCTGGAAACTATTGGAAGAGCAGTTAGGTGCATTCTTTGCCTCTTACAAGGGTGAAACTACCTGCTGCTAACCTTTTTTTATTTAGATTAATCGTTAAATTGCAATATTATGGACACCACAGAACTGACCAACTGGCAAACATTTAAAGACACCTTAGCACAACATCCGAATTTAACCCTGCAATTCCAATATGCCGAAGGCAAATGGGTAGATGCATCCTATCACATCACCGAGATCAAGCAGGCACCAATAGTATCCGTTGACTGTGGTGGGAAAATGAATACCTGGACAGAAATCATTGTACAGCTTTGGGAGCCATCAGTACAGGACAGTGAAAGGGCAATGCAGGTGAGCAAGGCTTTGTCTATTGTGAAGATCGTCGAAAGATCTTTACCGCTTAACCCACTTGGAACGGTCAAAATTGAGTTTGGAAACTCCCAGTTTGATACCCGTCAGATGTACCCTGGCGAATTCATCATCGAAGGGGATAACCTGATTGTCAACCTGATCCCTGATTTCACGCAATGCAAGGCTATCGGACGTGGCGGAAGTTGCGGAACAACAGAATCAGGTGAGGAATGCTGCTCGCCTGAAGTAAAGACCGAAAAGCCAAAATTGCAGATGGTAAATCTTGTGGGTGAAGGGCAAAGTTGTGAACCAGGCTCAGGCTGCTGCTAAATAAGATATGGAGATCATAGAATTACTACCTGATCATTGGGAAGATATACGGACAATCTACCTGCAGGGCATTGCGACTAAGCATGCTACTTTTCAAAAGGAGGCTCCAAGCTGGGAAGAATGGAACAAGGGACATCTGTCAAACCTAAGATATATTGCTGTAATCGATGGTGCCATCGCTGGTTGGGCTGTGCTATCGCCTGTTTCATCCAGATGTGTATATGCTGGTGTTACTGAAGTCAGTGTTTACATACACGAATCTTATCGGGGCAAAGGTGTTGGCCAAGCATTATTACAAAAACTCATCAACGAAAGCGAAGCGAATAATATCTGGACACTTCAATCCGGCATATTCCCTGAAAACACAGCCAGCATTGCACTCCATGAAAAACTGGGTTTCCGTATAATCGGATACCGGGAAAAGGTTGGAAAAATGGATGGCATTTGGCGGGATACGGTGCTGATGGAAAGAAGAAGTAAAATAACAGGACAAGATTAAAATTTAAAAATGAAAAAAGTACTAGTACTGTGCACGGGAAACAGTTGCAGAAGCCAGCTGGCGGAAGGTTATTTGAGACATTTTGCAGGAGACCAGGCAGAAATCTATAGTGCCGGAATAGAAACGCATGGCCTGAATCCAAAAGCCATTCAGGTCATGGCAGAAGACCACATTGATATTTCGGGGCACACTTCAAACCATGTAGATGAATACGCCGGAATTGATTTTGACGCCGTAATCACGGTCTGTGATAACGCCAATGAAGCCTGTCCTTTCTTTCCCGGAAAAGTCGAACGTTTCCACTACAATTTTCCTGATCCAGCAAAGGCTACCGGAACACCAGAGGAAATCATAAATGAATTCAGAAGGGTGCGTGACATGATCAAAACTTATTCAGCTGATTTTGTAAGTCAGCACATCAATCCATAAAAAGTGAGTTCAAGCAATTGCGCCCCTGTGGTAGAACGGAAAAAGCTGGGTTTCCTCGACCGTTATCTAACGTTATGGATCTTTATAGCGATGGCCATTGGGATAGGTATCGGCTATTTTATCCCCTCCTCATCAGGTTTCATCAATTCATTTTCCAGTGGAACAACTAACCTTCCTCTTGCCATTGGCCTGATACTCATGATGTACCCACCACTGGCTAAAGTGAGGTATGAAAAGATGGCTGAAGTATTCAGGGACACTAAAGTGCTAAGTGTTTCCTTAATCCTGAATTGGATAATCGGCCCCCTTTTGATGTTCTTTTTAGCCATAGTCTTTCTAAAAGATTATCCTGAATATATGGCCGGCCTAATCCTGATCGGACTTGCCCGGTGTATTGCAATGGTTGTGGTATGGAATGAACTTGCAGAAGGTAACCGTGAATATGCCGCGGGTCTGATTGCCCTTAACAGCATCTTTCAGGTGTTATTGTACAGTGTGTTTGCTTACGTTTTCATTACCGTACTGCCGCAATTTCTCGGACTCAAAAGTCTGGAAGTAAACATTACCATTGGCGAGATTGCGAAAAGTGTAGGCATTTATCTGGGTGTTCCGTTTGCGATGGGGATCCTCAGCAGGTATGCCCTTATCAAATTGAAAGGCGAAGCGTGGTTCCTGAATAAATTTGTGCCATTTATATCACCCATTACCTTAGTCGCTTTACTATTTACCGTTGTCATTATGTTCAGCTTAAAAGGTAACCTGATCGTGCAGATACCCATGGATGTAGTTCGTATTGCTATACCACTGCTTATCTACTTCTCCATCATGTTTGTGATCAGCTTTTTCGCAGGAAAATATTTTGGGGCAGACTATTCCAGGAGTACATCTATAGCCTTTACTGCTACAGGCAATAATTTTGAACTCGCCCTTGCAGTTGCCATTGGTGTTTTTGGAATCAACTCCGGACAGGCCTTTGCAGGGGTAATCGGCCCACTGGTTGAAGTCCCAGCATTAATTGCTCTTGTCAACCTTGCCTTCTGGTTCAGAAAAAAGTATTACACAACATCAGCAACCGCCACCTAAACCAACCTTTTAACCCCTATTATCAATTTATGAAAATCGCACTATTTTCAGACATCCATGCCAACCTTCTGGCATTTGAAGCCATCCTAAAAGACCTGGATAATCAAAAACCGGATGGAGTTTATTGCCTGGGAGATCTGGTAGCTATCATATCTACCCAAATGAAGTCATAGACGAAATCCGCAGACGGGGAATTGCTACCTTAAAAGGTAATCACGATGAAAAGGTTGAAAATATCACTACTATTCCTCACAGTCTTACTGAACCCGGTAAAAAATATGCCTATCATCTCATTCAGGTTGAATTCAGAAGAATAGAATATGATGTAGAAGCCTCAGTCAAGGCCATAGAAGAAAGTCTTTTATCCAATGAGTTTGCTGAAGTTTTAAGGCAGGCTAAATAGAATTTGAAACTTGTATCTTAAAAAAGAATTTTATTCAAAACTGCTGTAAAAGCTGTAATGTCTTATAAAATTTATTTAAACGTTTAACGCCCATAAGGGCCGCGGGCCGATTTTTACCTTTTAGTCAAAAACAGCACCGCTGTACCCTTTACGATTATACGCCCTACTTTTCTGAAAAACTATTTTTCAGCTGGAATACTCAGCACCTCATGGAGGTTTTTTATCACAATGGTTGATATTTTTCAAATTTCTAACCCTTGAAAGCAGGATTTCAGTTTCAAGGATATTGACATTTGCCGTATCCGACAAACTCATTTTGGAATGATTTTCTACCTCCCGAACAACTTCAAAAATTTGGGTATGGCTGGTATGCACCTGCACACGCACCATGATAAATAAGGTTTCGTACTTCATAACGGTAATCCGTGGTTGTTTCTAAATTCCCTGAACTGATTGTAAAAAGCAGTCGGGTTATCCTGTTCAAACTCTTCGGCATAGCCCTCCCAGTACATCTTATCCAAAAACTCTATAAATACGTCTAACATGATCTTTCTTTTTTAAATGAATAAATAAAGCACCTCCCGAACACATCGGGAGGTTGCCCGCATTTACAGATTCAGGGAAATTTGCGCTTCCACCTCTGTTAATTTCTCCGTACAAAGACCTTTGATTTTTTTAGACACCTGATCAATAATGAAAGGATTTTTAGTGGTAAAAGTATGACCATTGTCATCCGTGATTCTCAGCTCACAGCGCTGGAAATGATTCAGGTTCGTTTCCTCCGCCTCATCCTCCTGCAAAATCTCAAAACCCTCCAAATTGTCAATCGTCACAATCAGCTTCTCCCTTTGGTTAGACAACCTGTTCAGGTCTTTGATCTTCTTTAACGTCTGCTCCAAATTCAAAGCAGGTTTCAGCTCCGCTAAAGCAGCCTTAATTTCCAGTTTAGTAGACTCACTCGTTGATACTTCCTGCGAAGTCACCACAGGAATTTGTGTTTCTTCCTCTTTACCCTCTAGCTTCTGTTCCTTCGCTTTCGCCACGGCATTAACCGGATTACCGGCCACGAATTTTTGGGTTTTGTCTGCCTGAACTGTGTTGACTACTTTAGCCTGTCCGTTGTTTTTTACATTAGTTTCCATCTTTTAAATGATTAAGTGTTTAAACCCTGCTTACTACGTTTCGGCAGGAGCCATTCCTGGCTTTTTGTTAAACACCCTCACCTGATTTAGCAGGGAAGACAGACAAGGCTTTTGGAACAAAAAATACTACCCAAGCGCAGCGCAGGTGTGGAGATTATTTTTCCAAAACCAGCGAAGCAAAGCGAAGCCGCCTTGACTGACGAAACTGCGGATCAGAAATTTGTTGCACAAACAGCCTAATCCTTCCCATAACAAGAACCTGATCCACAATTCATTCCGGAAAAAGCAAGAAACAGCTCAGTTGCCCAAATCAAGGAAACCTGGAGGGCGGCCCGGCTTTTTATAGAGATATACCGTTTTGTACCGTACCGGTGTTGCTGCTGACAACCGCAAGGCCAGTTCCATCGCCGCCATCACCGTACTGGATTTGGCCATACCCATTCCCTTAAACTGGCAAAAGTCTGCTTGCGACATAGATGCCAGATTTTTAAGACTCCCTCCTGCTCCATCCAGTATTTTTTCGGCCAGCTTAAGCGCAGACTCGTTAGGCGAACCCGAACCAATCAGCATCGCCAGCAGCTCCGCATTCTCCATTTCAGCACGGCCATTAGCCGCCATCTTTTCCCGAGGCCGGCATTCAGGCGGCATCGCTTTGATACCACCCTCCCCCTTCAAACTCTTCTTGCAACTGCTTTACCGTCACAAATCCCTTCCCCTGGTAAGCGGCAGAACGAAACAAAGAAGCAAATGCAGAGATAAAATCCTCGAACTGATTCTCAAAAACCACAAAAGACCAGCGCTTATAACTCCCATCCTCCTGCTGCTCACTGCGGGTAAACTGAACATAATTGCTATTGTTAACAGCAAGTTTAAAATCCAAAAAATAATGCCTCCTGCCTAAAGAGAAAGATTCCGATGCTAAGATTTCTTTTTTCATGATGCTATAGATTAGATTATCCAAAACTCGGAACCTGAACAACAGATATTAGGTACAAAATCACATTACCCGATCATTATCAACACGATCCGATCTAAATTTTGCTTACCCGATCTTAAATAGTTTTACGATTTAATTCCGATATTACTTAAATCATTCTAACCGCATGAGCATGTCACCAACCGTTAAAACCTGTGAGTTATGCAAAAAACCACTGCATGGTCGCATTGATCAACGTTTTTGTAACGACACCTGTCGAAATAACTATAACCGTGCAAAACGGCAGTATGAAAAGGTAGCACCACATCCCAACACAGCAGAAATCTTCAGGATCATCAAAGCGAACTACGAGATTTTAAAGAAAGGTATTCCTGGTCAGATCCCTGAATATAACGGCGTGATCTGCGACACAAAAGAGTTCATGGCAAGCGGGATAAACACAAAATTCTATACCAGCTCATTTAAAAGTGGCAAAGGGGAATGGTATTGTGTGTTTGATTACTGTTATACCTTTCAAAGCGAAGGAACTACTGAAATTGTCCAGATTCGCGAGCAGGCCGAGATTTAGAATTACCTTTGCGAAACATTATCACACTTTGGAGTGCCGAAAAAATGCCCTTCAAAATATTTATTCAAATAAATTTTGTACTGTCAGGAATATTTATTAATATTGCATTATAGTTCTTTGAAAGAGTTTTTAAAACTAATGTAATTAATTCAAATCGTAAAGTGTAGCAATACACAACCTATTTTAGGTCTTTGGGTGAGCATGACTTTTCACAACACAACCCGACACCGAACGAGTCCACTCGTGAAGCTGTCCCCGGGAGTGTTGTCGTCAGCCTTAATGAAGTGAAGCACTAGCTGAACCTTTATCTGGCTCTTGACTTGTGAAATTGACTGAAACTAAACTGAATAAACTTGTAACAACTGGTATAATCTGTAGTGAAATCATCTCTGTTTTTGATAAGGAAGCAGGATTCTGTAGGAGTGAGTAACGATCAACGTTTGTGAATTTAATTACAGCATAATTGAAAAAAGGAAGGCAATAGTGCCTTTAATTAAATTCAAGATTATGCAAAAACATAGCTTAAAAAACAATGATGAGCTTATACAAGGTATAAGAACCATCCTTTCAAATGACCGTTGTTCGTTCTCAGATGAAGAACAAGTTCTTTTAAATGATTGTATTAACAAACTGGAAGAGTCCAGAACAGAGCCAGACCCTCATGTTCAGAAACTCACGTTTGTTAAAGTATTAGAAATCCTCTTACGGATATTTACTTTTATCGATCATGTTAAGGACTTATTTTAATCTGGCGCTCCTACTTTTATCAAAACATGTTTTATGGACATTGGAAGCACAATTAAAAGACTAAGAATAAAAAAAGGGTTCAAACAGAATGAATTTGCCGAAAAATGCGACATGACCCAGGCTTACCTTTCCAAGATAGAAAGTAACCAGAAAGAGCCGGCATTGTCTGTTTTAAAAACCATAGCTAGTACTTTACAAATTCCATTACCGGTATTATTTTTCCATTCCTTAACCGAAGATGATATTGATCCAAAAAAGCGTGAGTCTTTCAAGATCATTTTACCCTCGATTCAAGGTATGATTGAAAGCTTTTTTTAAAGGATATGCTGGATATAAATAAACTTTGCCGGATTTTACAGATATCACAAAAAGAACTAAATCACCTTTTAGATAACATTGATAAATATTATTACCTGATCAGTAACCCTAAACTGGATAAAACTGGTAAACCCCTAATCGGGAAAAACGGAAAACCTAGAACCAGAGATTTATATCCGAGTGTAAAACTTCTCAAAGATGTTCAAAAGCGGATCTACAACAACCTTTTAAAAAAAATCAAGCTACCGGATTACGCCTTTGGAGGAATTGCCAAAAGAGACAATATTTTAAATGCTAAAATGCACCAGGGAAATAAATTCTTTTTCAATACGGACTTAAGGAATTTCTATCCCGGTATAACACATAATCAGGTTTTTGATATGTTTATAAAAAGGAAATTCTCACCTGCAATTTCCAGCATTCTTACTAAACTGACAACCTATAAAGGCAGCCTGCCACAGGGGACACCAACATCCCCCTACCTCGCCAACCTTGTTTTCTATAGTGCAGGTATTGAGATTGATATCTTAACAAAAGCCCATGGACTTACCTTCACCACATTTGTAGACGACATCACCATCTCGTCAAAAATGGACTTTCAGCACCTGATCAACGAAGTCATGGATATTATCATTTCTAAAGGATTTAAGATCAGTCACAACAAAACCTTTTATCAAACCAAACTTCCAAAAGTAACAAACGTCATTGTCAAAAATAATGGTCTCTACTTAGATGAGAGCTATAAAAAAAAGATTGATGGCTTTGAAGATAAAGAAACCCCGGAAGCAAAAGGTACAATCAATTATTACAAAAGGGTTCATAAGATCAGTAAAACCAAATCATCAAAATTAAAAGAGAAGGTCTTACAAAAACTTTAGATGGTATTTTAAATTATCATAGATATTTTGATATTGCGACAGGCAGTTTCAGGGGACATTGTTTTTTTTATCATGAACAGGACTTACTTCTGCCTGCATCGAAGATAAGTTGATTTGTATGAAATTTTGACTACCTTCAAATCCTATTTAAACCCTGTTAAATTTAATGAAGGCTTCTTCCAAAAAAAATTTCTTTCAACCCAGGGCGCGGCTGCTTCTCCAGCTCGGCGATAAGTTGATCAAGAACGAAAATGTTGCCCTTTTGGAATTAATAAAAAACTCTTATGATGCTGATGCAAAAAAAGTCGTTTTAAAACTGGAAAACATTGCTGACAGTAAATCCGGAAGGATAGATATTATAGATGATGGCGAGGGAATGAATCTCAAAATTATTGAAGATGTCTGGCTCGAACCGGGAAGTGACTATAAGGCACAGTTACTTGCAAAAAACCAGCGGTCAGCAAAATACAAAAGACTGCCTATCGGCGAAAAGGGAATTGGCCGGTTCGGAGTACATAAACTTGGAAACAAAATTGAACTGGTCAGCCGTATGGAAGGCCAGGATGAAGTTGTAGTGATCATCGACTGGAACAAATTTGGCAAAGAAAAATATCTGAAAGATGCGCATTTCGAAGTATTTATCAGAACTCCTGAATATTTTGTAGGAAAACGTAAAGGAACAAGGATAACAATAACCGATTTACGGACATCCTGGGACAAAAGGATGGTAAGGGAATTATATAAATCAGTATTCACACTTAATTCCCCTTTCAAAAAAGCGGGAAATTTTACCGTTGAAGTAAACATAGATACTCCGGAACTGATAGAAGGCCTGCCGACATGGGCGGATGTAAAGAAGTTTGCGCTCTGGCATTTTAAATGTAAGCTCTCCGGAAGCCAGATTAAAGATTTCCAGTATGAATTTACACCATGGGACACATTAACAGAGCTGTCTGAACGTGAAGTTACACAAAACGACGATTACGTATCCGACAATGAAACGTTTCTCAAAAAAGATCCGGAAAACTCAAAGAAAGAGCTGATTATCAATTTAAACAGAAATTACGGGACTGCAACCGAACCTAAAACCATTGGTGAAATTGAATTTGAAGGATATATTTTTGACAGGGATAAACAGACTCTGGAACTCGGTAACCATGCAAGTGTTCAGCTGTTAAAACAATATCTCGACGAACAGGGAGGGATAAGGGTATACCGTGACAATATAAGAATTAACGAATACGGAGAAAGAGGAAATGACTGGCTGAACTTAGATACCAGGCGTATAAATGTTCCGGCGAAAAGAATAAGTAATAATCTGATACTTGGGGTGGTTGATTTAAAAATAGATCAGAGTAACGCCCTCATCGAAAAAACAAATCGTGAAGGATTCATTGAAAATGATGCATTTTATGACTTTTGCGGGGCAATACTCCACACCATCAATCTTATTGAGACGCTCCGCAAGAACGATAAGGATCTGATCAGAAGCAAATATCATCCCTCAGAACAGGAGGAACCCGTACTTCATCACCTGCAGGAACTCCAGGTTCTGATTGACAAAAGAATTTCCGATATCCCTTTAAAGAATGAGATTAACGTCCATCTCAAAAAAATTGAGGACGATTACAATTTCATTAATGAAACATTGTTAGCCAGCGCAGGCGCAGGACTGGCATTGGCCGTGGGTATTCATGAGGTCCAGAAAGTAATTGAAGAACTCACCTTAACGGTAAACCGGGAGCTTGTTCCTGAAAAAATAATGAGTCTGGTAGCCCACTTAGATCAGCTTGTTGAAAGTTACAGTGATTTGCTGCGCCAAACGGACATTAAGGAAGAAAATATCGTCAAGTTTCTGAATGGCGCGATCTTTAATGTTGAATACCGGCTGGAAGCACACAAGATTAAGTTAAGAAAGCCTTATCTAAACTACGAAGGGCCCCTGGCAATAGAGTGCAGCCGCCGTCTGCTGATGGGTGTGATCATGAACATAATTGACAACTCAATTCACTGGCTCGATATCAAGACAAAACGCCTTGAGAAAACTAAAGAATCATATCAGAAGGAACTATATATAGACATATTGCATAATGCACCCGGATTCCTGGAAATCATTATTGCCGATAATGGTTCGGGATTTACAATCCCCAAGTATCAGCTCACCAAGCCATTTATTACCGGAAAGAATAATGGCATGGGACTGGGACTCCATATTGTTTCCGAGGTAATGAAAGCACAGTCAGGCAGTGTTAGTTTCCCGGAATATGGAGAATATGAACTGCCCGATGAATTTCAGAAAGGCGCAGTAATAGTATTAAAAATTAAACTCTTATCAGATGATACTTCCGAATAATGGAAAGGTTGTTGTTTTTGACGACAACATTAAAGATGTGGGGAAGCTCCTGACAATTCTTTCAAAAGAAAGGATCCCCTACCTTTATTATCACGACGAGTTTGCAGAAGATCTGCCTGATTCGCCAATAGAAAATGTTCGTTTGGTTTTCCTTGATCTGGAACTAGTCACCAACAATCCTGATAAAAAGAATATTATCGGGCCTATCGCCCAGCGGCTTAAACGGGTTCTGCATCCTAATAACTTATATATCCTGATTTACTGGAGCACAAAAGAAGATAAGTACAGAGAGGAGCTGGAAAAGGAATTTGAAAACGGGCTGTCAGAATACCGGCCACTCAAGACTTTAACCCTGAACAAAGCAGAGGCTAACGTTAAAGGTCTGGAATACATTCGTACCGCTCTGATTGAAGAGATTGAGGCATTTAAAGCATTGAAAATATTTATGCTTTGGGAGTCAGCTGTTAACAATGCTGCTGGCTCGATTACCAATACTTTCTGCTCAGTTTTTAAGAAGGATGACAAATGGGACAAGAATATGCATGGAATGTTATTCCAGCTCGCCGTAGCACAGGGCGGAAACGATGTCATTAAGAATCTTAGCCAAGATCTTGTTCTTCAGCTGGCGATGGATGTAATCAATGCAAACCTGATTGAGTCTGCTGAAAGAGAATTTTATTCTGAAATAAACAATCTCGATAAGACTGAGATCAAACCGGCGGGGTCTGGAATGTCCCCCGGGGAGAAAGTAAAACTGCACACCAAAATACATTTAATATCGCCCGACAAATTTTTCAAGCATTTTTATTCAGGAAATTTGTACATACTGAAAATGAATGGCCTTGGAAGGGAAATCATTGAAAGAAACATTAAACCAGAGATAATCAAGACTTTAGATGATACCAAAACTAAACTGATTTGCCTTGATTTAACACCTTCATGTGACTATGCAAAAGGCAAAAATTATACCCGTATGGTTTATGGAATATTGCTTGAAAGTAAAATAGAAAGAAAACATTTAACCGACGGAGATTACAGATATGTACAGTGCCCTGTTTTAAAATTTGAAGAAAATTCCTGGATTATTTTTGATTTCAGGTGCATTAGATCCTTCTCCCGTACCGAATTTGACTATAAGTTCAAAGATGAACCGAAATACAGATTACGGGGTAGTTTACTTTTGGATATTCAGGCGCAGCTTGCAAATCATATAAACCGGCCAGGGATAATAACACTTTGACAAGTACTTTTCCTATTCGCACAGTTCCCGTGAACTAGACTCCGGGTGGTATGATATAAGTCACAAATTGTATATTGTTGCTTATTTTATCAGAAGAAGATCATGACCGACGTCCATTCAAAAGAAACGCGCTCTTATAACATGAGCAGAATAAAAGGGAAGGATACCAAACCTGAACTTTTAGTTCGCCGGTTTCTTCATAAAAATGGCTTCCGGTACCGCATTCATGTTAAAAATTTACCAGGGAAACCGGATATTGTGCTGCCAAAATATAAGACCGTCATCTTTGTTCAGGGTTGTTTCTGGCATGGTCACGAGGGCTGTAAATACTATGTAGTTCCAAAAACACGGACAGAATGGTGGTCAGATAAAATTAACGGTAACATTACAAAAGACAAATCTGCCAGAGAACTACTGATTGCACAGGGATGGAAAGTTATCGAGATCTGGGAATGCGGATTAAAAAAGAAAACTCAGGACGATAGCCTTCACTCACTCCTTACAGACATTAAGGCGTAAAATCATATTTATTTAGTCCGTTACATTTTCTTACCCTATATTTGCTAACAATATTAGCATCATCTCAAATTCTCTACGTGTGGAAAGATTTTGGTGTGCAGATTTAATATAAATTCGTTAGTTTGTCAATAAAGGCCCAGGGAGGAAAATGGAAGAATTAGTCTATAAAAAAAGTAATAACAAAAAAATCAAAACAGTATTGCCGGAAGATCTCGATCTCGCTGTTTTAACACATTACCATTCGACCAGTCAGCCTATTTATGGCGATGCGATAGCCGTTGCAGAGAAATTTGAAAATGTACTGGAAGAACCCGGTGTGAAACATCTGTATAATGCTGTACAGCAAAGCATGTTTAAAAACACAAACATTCCTTTTCCGGGACCGGAAACCGGCAAAGAGTTATTCACATTTATAGACCTCTTCGCAGGGATCGGTGGCTTTAGAATGGCTTTACAGAACCTTGGCGGAGGCTGCATTTTTACTTCCGAGTGGGACAAATACTCTAAACAGACTTACTTTGCCAACTATGGTGAATATCCATTTGGAGATATTACAAAGGATCAGGTAAAACAATATATACCGGCAAAATTCGACATCATCTGCGGGGGATTCCCGTGTCAGCCATTTTCCATTGCTGGTGTATCAAAAAAAATAAGTCTTGGACGAAGCCATGGTTTTGCCGACGAAAAACAGGGAAACTTATTTTTTCATATCGCTGATATTATTGAAAAACACCGGCCTAAAGCTTTTTTTCTTGAAAACGTAAAGAATCTTGTATCTCACGACAATAAACAGACTTTTAAAGTGATTAAAGAAACTCTTGAAAGCCTTGGATATTCATTTGATCATAAGGTAATCGACGGTAAATATTTTGTACCCCAGCACAGGGAAAGAACGCTGATGGTGGGCTTTGATAAAGATGTATATGGAGATGATGTGAGGTTCGATTTCAGTAAGGTGGAACTTCCTGATGAGAAGCAGAAATTAAAAACAATCCTGCAGAAGGATGTCGACCCTAAGTATACCCTGAGTGATAAATTATGGAACTACCTTCAGGAATATGCGAAGAAACATAAGGAAAAAGGGAATGGATTCGGATTTGGACTGGCAGATCCCGAAGGTGTAAGCCGCACTATCAGTGCAAGGTACTATAAGGACGGCGCTGAAATTCTTATCGCACAGGAGGGAAAGAATCCAAGACGCCTGATCCCGCATGAAGCTGCCGCATTACAGGGATATCCGATATATCCGATAAATGTTGATGACCCTGAGAAAAGTCTGATAATACCTGTTTCTGATAATCAGGCATACAGACAGTTTGGTAATTCAGTCGTGATGCCTCTGATACAGGCTATAGGCAAAGAAATAATAAAAATGCTTTAAATGAAAGATGTACTCGAATTAGCTATTGCCTCTGTTCAGAAAGCCGAAAGCTCTTTCTGTAAATTCATCTCCGCAAATGACGCCGGTGCCACCGGAGCCCATCAGAGTGGTTTTTATATCCCGAAAACATCATTAAGTTTAATATTTGATGAACCAGGTGAAAAAGGAACAAATAAAGACAGGTTCGCAACGATAAAATGGCAGAATGATTTCGAAACCACCAGCAGATTTATATATTACGGGACCTTGTCCAGAAATGAATACCGGATCACACGTTTCGGTAAAAAATTTCCGTATCTGAACGATGAGAATGTTGGAAATCTGTTCATACTTTCTAAAATAAATCCGGAATATTATGAAGCTTTCATCCTGGACAATGATGATGACTTTGAGAATTTCTTTGCTGCATTTAATATTGATGCCGCTGAAACGAACCGGTTAATCCCCAAAACAGCTGAAGTATCAGTGGAAGACCGCTTAATGGGATGCTTTACAGCCTTTATAAACACACTCAATAACCAGTTCCCATCAACAGCTTTAATGGCGCAGCATGCCAGAGACTGCTTTAATTCCTCTTACGGAATCACACAGAAGATTATTAAGTCCCTTCCTGACAAAAGCTTATTAAGCTGGGTCGGTGCCGAATATGAACTGTTTAAGATTATTGAAAATAAAATTTACGCTGGTCAGCTGCAAACCAGTTTTGAAAATGTTGAAGCACTTGTTGTCTTTGCAAATACAATTTTAAACCGGAGAAAGAGCAGAGCAGGAAAATCCCTTGAATTCCATCTGGCAGAAATATTCAACTTAACAGAACTAAATTTCAATGCCCAGGCTGTAACAGAAAGCAAAAAACGTCCGGACTTCATATTCCCGAGTGCTGAAGCCTATCATGATAACTCATTTGACGGGAATAAACTGATTTTCCTGGCTTCAAAAACAACCTGTAAGGACAGATGGAGACAGGTTATAAATGAAGCTGACAGAATTAAGACCAAACATCTTTTCACCCTGCAGCAGGGCATCTCTTCAAATCAGCTGGAAGAAATGGCAGATCATAATGTTAAACTGGTTGTTCCGGTTTCGTACATAAGAACTTTCCCTGAAAAACATCAGCAGGATATTATATCTCTGGAGAATTTTGTTCAGCATGTCAAACACAAGCAAAATTCAGCATGAAAAGAGTGAAAGCAAAGGAAAATACAGAACAAGCCTTCAACCTAAAACCGGATTGGGATACATCACTCAGGAGTATCGATATTCACTCACTTGTCGGGAAAACCAATCAAACTTTTCAGCTGATTAACGAGCTCAGCGATCGGGTTAAATCTCTGATTAATATAACCGAAACATTTCAAAAAAAAATTGACGAAATTCATAAGCTTCATTTTTCAGGCACTCATATCCAGGACGATGATCGTCTGATAAATAAATACCTTGCCGAAATTCTCATCAGTAAACCCAGGAAAAGAAATAGAAGTAAGTAGCCTGGGCTACTACCCTATATCGAAAAGAACTACTCTACAGTAAAACAAATAAATTCCTCCTAAAATTTCACCCCAGGTTTGGTTTCGGCGGATTCCCAAAAACTGTATATTTAAACCGGAAACGCTTTTAACAAACTCATGAACATATCCGCTGATGCCATTACCACAAACGATGTATTAGGACGTGAAAATTTTGCCCGGCAAATGGTAACTAGCCTGACCACCGCATTTGGCGGTGAACAGGAAAGTCTGGTAGTCGGTATTGCCGGCAGCTGGGGCTCTGGAAAGTCCACTTTACTAGGTTTCATTAAAACACATCTGGAGGCGGAGTACAAAAACAAGGCTGAAGAATTGAAAGTGGTGGAATTCAACAGCTGGGGAAATGCGACAGAAGATGATCTGGAGAGAAATTTTTTAAAGACAATTCTCAATTCCCTCCAGGATCCGAAGTGGACAAAACCTGCAGAAGAAGCCGACAAAAAGCTAAAAGGATACCTGAAACACCTCCAGCGTGTGCAATTCCTGCGACATATTCATCCCATCGCAAATAACTTATTCGACGGGCTTGATGACTACCTCAGCCAGCACGAGATGAGTTCCGCTGAGGATATCAAATCCGCAGCAAATGAACTGCTTCTGAAAAATGCCGGAAAGCTTTATATCTTAATTGATGACCTGGACCGCCTGACACCAAAAGAGATCACACAACTCTTCAAAGTACTCAAGGTAAATCTGAACCTGAAAAACACAGTCTTCATTATTGCCTACGACAAAGAAGTGGTCGTCAGTGCACTGGAAAATGAATATGGTTTTAATGGAGAGAAATATCTGGAAAAAATCATACAGGTTGATTTCACGATGCCGAGCGTACAGAGCAGTCAACTTGAGCTGCTGTTTTTCAAACGTCTCAATGATTTGCTTGAACGCCTGAATTTGAGTATTGATGTGAGTGAACTGAAATCGATCTGGAACCTTTATGGCTTCAGGGAGTTTTTCTCCTCCATACGGGACCTCAACAGGTATTTTAACAATTTGATCTTTACGCTTCCCAATATAGTCCGAAATGTGTATTTAATCGATTTCTTGTTACTGGAAGCAATCAGGACCTTTGATCATAAGGGCTATACACAGATCTATAGCGGATTTTTACTCACAGCGCGTAAAGGGATTTGGGAGAGTACAAACTTCAGCAGTTTTATAAGGGAGTCAAAGTTCAACGAAACGACAGCATCTATGCTGAGGGTGCTGTTTGAACGCACCTATGACCAGGATAATGTGCCTGATAACCGGCGGCTGAGGGATCCGGAATATTTTGAGCGGTATTTTTCGCTGTCCTTACCACTTACTGATGTTGATGAGGCACATATTTACCAGTATTTCGCAGCCGGCTCCAATAAAAAAGCAATATTGAATAGTATCAACAGGAATGGAAAGATGAAATCCTTTCTGAGCAGAATTTCCAATCCAAAACTACCAGTTAACATAATTGAAAGCAGCGATAAGTACCTGGAACCCTTAGTACACTTCTGGAACACCACTACAACCCCGGTAGACAAGGAGGTTTACAAGGGGATTGCGTCTGCGTTTTATCAGATACTTGATCGTTCCACAGACAAGTTCGCAGCTGCACGCGCAGCTGTCCGGCTACTGGAGCTGGATCCAAAGAATAGTAATCAAAATGGCTCCTTCCTGCTAAATGTTGCCATCAGAGACGATGCTGACAGATACCTGGCTTCAAAAACACTCAATGAACACCTGGCGCTAAATCCGGAATTGGAAGATAGTTTTAGGGCATACCTCGAATTTGCCTCGGATGCAGCGACCTTCCTGATACAAAAGGAAACTGGTAACTGGATGGACAATTTCCATTTATATGCCCTGAACCGATACCACAAGGACAAGTACGAAGAAATTTTGTCAAAAAATATAACCAAGGGCTGGTTTCTTAATTTCTTTGTAGACAGGAATTTTCTGGGAAAAGACGAAAAAGGAAATGCCGGCTTTGTGAGCCCGGATTCGGTGACGCAACTTCTTCCAGGTGAATGGCTGCAACAGGCAGTGATTGCCATCGATGGATTACCTGATGGCTCTTTTAGTGAACAAGAGCTAAGAAACTTAAGGTTTTTCGCAGCTAACTGCCGACCTGAAAAAGATATTACCATCATGTAAGCGATAACACAAACAGGCAAATTGCTATCAGCTGGAAAAAACATCGAAGGGTAATTCTTTTCTATATATTCAACTTCAGTGAATGGTCATATTAGCTTCAGGAAAAGTAACATATTTAGTCTTTCTGCCTCTGCCAATTCCCATTAACAGGTCCGGATATAGGGTTAAACAATTCGCGACTAAATTGTTATATTTGATTGACAGGTAAATCTTCCTGTTAATATTAACGTCTCATGAATATAATTCCGAAGATTTTCAGGATCAATAAAACGCATCGGCTATTGAAGGATATCTCCAGTTCCGAGAATATCATAAAGAAAATTATACGGACTTCGTATGGAAAGCTTGGTTGGAAACTCCAGGAAGGCGATTTGGCATTCCCACGGTTTCCGAAACAAGACTACACCTATTTTCTCTATTTATACTCTATTGCTGATAAACAGTCAAAATGGGCAGCCTTCCTTCCAGAAGAACTCAAAACAAACCCTGACATCTTCAACCAGACAAAATTAACCTTAATTCTGTTTGTAGAAACTGAACATAATCTCTATGCAGTCATCGGTGGAAATGCTTATCCTATTGTTGTAAATTTTGTGGATGATTCCTTCGGACTTGACATATATGACAGGATCATATCTATTGAGGGCGATGAAGCATTTTCTACAAAATCCCGCAGGATTATCGGACAGCAAGTAGGTCTCAGCGAACAGTTCAGGGACAATTATAAAATGATCAATTACCTGCAATTTGGAAAAATACCAAAAGAGCTTCATATAAAACTTAATGTGATCTCAAGTAACGAATATTTTGGTTTTTTGCTGAAGAAGGACACGGACAGGTTAAAAATCTCTGCAGGTAGAGCCCTCAGTATTCACAGGGAGGTTGATTTCAACGACCTGGACAGAATTATAAGGGGACTTTGCACGATAAACGAACTTGCACCGCAGGAACTTCTGAGTTCTTACACACAAGTCAAAGACGAAGAGATAATTGAAGAGCTGCAAATCGCACTTAATAGCCGAATTTACAACTACATTCCAATCCTGGAGCGAACTGCAAAAACACCAGCACAGCATTTTGAATTTGATTTTTGCAGTCCGAATAACATTGAGGCATTCTACACTGCTGAATCTTATCAGCTGAAAGAAAAAGTTGAGGATAAACACGAAACCTTTGCCACCCTGACCGATAAAGACGACATCTTCAGAACAGTTGTACTCAGGGCATATGAAACTCATGGAGATAACGAGCGTGCAATACTCTTTTATTTACGCGGTGTCAGGATACTTTGTTACCGAGGCACCAAGGTTGTAACATCCAGCAGCTTTCTTTACCATCTGAATGCGGAATTTAACTACAAAAGCACACCAATATTTTTGATAGATACAAAGTGGTACAGACTTAAGGATGCCTTTGTAAAGAGTCTTGAACATCAAACGGCAACTATTTTCAAAACTACCAAATTGCCGTCTGAGATATTAGCGCATCCCTGGAATCTCAAAACGCAAAGCAGTCATCTTTTAGATGAAGGTGAATACAACATGCATTATGATGGGAAGCCTGGTTACTTTGTTCTTGACACGATCACCCCAGATGGAGTAGAATTATGCGACATTATATATTTCACTGAAAATGAACTTTACCTCATACATGTTAAACACAGCTTTACCGCAAGAGTAAGAGAACTGACCAACCAGATCCTAATCAGTGCAAGGAGGGTTTCTGAGGCAGCAGCAACAAAAAATCAAGCCTTTTTTGATAAGGTTCATAGAAGTATTCTCTCTAAGGGGCGAGCAACTAACAACTTGTCTGCGGAAGAATTTGCTAAACTTTTTTATGACAAGAGTTTAGTATATGTTTTTGCGACAGCGTCTCAATTCTCAGACGATCCACTCATCTCAGAAAATATTGAAAGATACAACTCAAATATAGCCAGATTCTCAGTTACAACATGTTCAAGCGAGATAAGGACAACATACGGAGACTTCAAAACCTGTCAAATTAGGCGTGGCCTATAAAATTGAAATAATACTAATTATGATTTGCTAAAACCAAATCACTCTTAATGTGATGACTAATCTGAATTAGCAAAACCGATAACATTAAGATCAGAAGACTTGATTATTGGCACATTTTAAAGCAGTGAAAACCCTAGCATCGATTAGTTTCAGAAACAGTGAGAATTATAGATTTGGTTCACAGCTAAAATAAGAGACTCAATCGAGCAAGTGAAAGAATAGAGAATGCCATAAATATAGAGGTCTCATAACTATTTGGAAAAATATATGTGCAACAAAATAAATTGTTAAGAAAGATTAGTATAAACTTTAACACCAAAATACTGATTAAAAATTATCTTTAGTAGTTCATTAGTCAACTATGGAATACGATGTATTTATTTGCCATGCGAGCGAGGACAAAGATGATTTTGTTAGGCCACTAGCAAAGCTTCTCGAACAGCAGCATCTTGCAGTCTGGTACGACGAATTTTCATTAAAAGTTGGTGATAGTTTATCAAGCAAAATAGACGAAGGACTTTCCAAGTCCAAATTCGGAATAGTTGTTCTTAGTAAAAACTTTTTTGCAAAGCCCTGGACTCAAAGAGAGCTTAGGGGACTAGTCACCCGTGAAATGGTAGAGCAGCGAGATGTTATTCTTCCGATCTGGCATCGGGTAACGCTTCAGGAAGTAGCTGGTTTTTCCCTCCCCCTCGCAGATAAAAGAGCAATATTATCAGAAAAAGGTATCAATGCGGTGTTACGTGAACTCACCGATAAGATCAGTCCAGACCAGAGCCCACTAGTTGTCGCAATGGAGTACCTCGATAAAATAGGATTCGATCCTCCTTCTATATCAGATGAGTGGTGGCTGGATATGGTTGAGTATAAAGAATTTTTGAAATATCCTGACCTGAATGCTAGCCAACAATGGATCTTTCCTTTACCTTATCCACAGGAAGATCGTGGATTCGAGCGGGGAATGAACATTGCATCAACTGCTCTTCAGGTTGATTGGTCATTCGAGGGTGAAGAACTTGGTATTGGCCCTACTACTCATCCTGAAATTGTGCATGAATATCTAAAAAGATGGCCCGGACTCTATGAACATGCCCACGAAAATCCAAGCACCCTCGCTATTTATGTACCTCAACTTACCATACCTGGTTTTGATTCAGGTTTTGAAACAGTTTTTGACAATTTATTGCGACAGCATCCAAAAGCAGCCAGTGTCTTTTTTTCTTATAGTCCATTGGATACCAAGGATGGCAAGTTGCCCCTTTGCGCAGATATTATCGCACTACGCCACCCTTCATTTGGAAATTTCACAGAGGAGGAATTGGCCTATAGATACTTTAACGGACATGACACGAACTACTATAGATTCAAAGGCAGCACTTTCGATGGTCTGATTTGGCTGTTAAGTGATGATTCAAACTGGCTTCCGGAAACACTTCATGGAATATTAATCAATTGCACAAAGCAGCGCGACATCTGGATTCAACAGATAAAACCCAATGAGAATGCTTTTTATGGTGCGATTGCTTATGCTGATGAGAATGAGTTCACATTTACTGACGAAGTACGTGAAGGTCTTTTAGAATTGATTAAACAATCAATACAAGATCTCTCGATACAAGATCAACCAGACCGCATTATGCAGAGGTTATTGGATGAAAAGATGATTGAAAGCTATTTTACTTACCTCAACAACCGGGAAGTTCGAAGGATAAAAAAAAGATCAAAGCTTGGAATTTCAGACGATGAGCATTCCAAATAACTTACTAAATAAATTCAATGGATAAATACTATGAACATCTTGATCAGGTTATTATGGAGATAACCGATAAGCATGAAATAAAAAACCTTATTTCGATTAAAAAGCTTTATGGCAATAGTAGTTATTGGGATAGGTTAGCGCGGCTTAGTTTTTTTAACAAATTGTTTGACGAGCATAGATACCATTTTTTATACGAGATAGAGGGTCTGAGTTCTCAAATCCATTTTGGTATTGCAAATTGCTTTTTATTAAGGGAAAAGATTAGCACCGAACGAGGCAAACCTAACACCTATAACCATAGGTATACATTTATGCTTGAATCTACAATTCATGGTATATACTCCTATTGGAATCGGGTTGGCCTGGTTCTCAATACTTATTTAAAAACCCCAAAGGAAATTAAACGCACCTACTTTGCGAATGTCATCCCACAATTATTAACAGATTACCCCATATTGCGGGAAAGTCAGGATTATCAATGGATAGTAGGTGTCAAAAATGCATTAGATGATTTGGATCGAAACGAGTTTGCCCACAATAACTCTTTGATAATGCAAAATTTTTTACCTAAGAATATCGAGAACATGGGCTTTGACAATCTTTTAGCTTTGCCAGAAATATTACTTTCTCATAATAGGGCAATAGTAGATGACATTTATAATTTAGTTCAGCTGTTGGAATGGCTTGAAAACAGTGATGGATGAGTTATAACCCGAACACTTCAACCATATTCTTAAAAATATTGAGACGTGGTACACCGTATAATTGTTTATATCCTAGAATATAGCGGTCAAACTGATATTGTGCACTAAGGTAATCCGAGGGCGAACCTGTCTTGGCATAAACCGTCAGCTTTTTTCTTCTATATTTCAGATAATGGTCAAGAGCCATCTTAAATAAGGATCTATCCTTTTCAAGTAACAACAGGTTCTCCGTAAAAAAATCGGCGTGTACCATTGTTAGTGGCATAACTTTTTTGAAATGTTTCCCATCTTCTCCCAGGACACTTTGGAAGTTGCGATCAACATAATCATTCACACCAAGCATACAAAGGTTCATATCCGTATAAATAATCACGGGATAAACCGTTAGCTTGTTTGCTGGGGTTTTAATACCATATACGCCGTTCGAATTAACTGAAAGATGCCTTACTGCATTGGCAAGTTGAGGCGCACCCTTTTTGCCTGCAGCAAAGTTTTCGTTCAAGAATTTTTTTAGCGCTTCCACGTCTTGCTCGGCAATAACATTGAAATGGAGTGGAGAAGATTTGAATTCAAATAAGATTACGGTCGATTCATTGATCACATAACAGCCATCCGGCATATAGGTTTCAGTCGGTCTGATCCAGCGGAAGCCTGATTTGTTTAAGCTAGAGAATAAGGTATTCAGAAAATAATCTTCTACGTAATTCTTACCAAGTATAGATTGGAAGTCACTGAACCTTTTCTTTCCCGGCAAAAAATTCCTTAAATCGGAGTTTTGATAAAGAAAATACGGCCAGGATTTTTCCAGTGCAAATGCAAAATTCGATCTGGAAATAACATAGATGCGATCCTGAGATTTATAATACGGTTGACCTGCCATTCTCCCGATGCTAAATTTAGGGTCAGGCAGAGTTGCTTGATCCACAACCATAGCAAGCTTTTCCAGAATCAGGCAATTTTCAACTGGCATATTTGGCAGCACCATTTCTTTAGCTTCACCTGTTTCGGTGGTTAGGTAGAATTGAGATAACGTGATCATCACTTCATGAAAACTACCCAGGCCTGTCTTTTGCTTAAAACTTTCTTCAATAGTCTTGAAGTGCTCAGCAAAATGTTGCTTTAAAAACTTTAAAAAGATCAGGTGCTTAATATTCGCCGTCCTGGCGTAATCCACATTATCCAGACCAGTGGAGGCCTGAGCAAGCGACAAAGACCACATTGCCTCAATCGAGACCGCCTCCAATGGAAGGTAGTGTGTTTCGTAATGTTGATCATTAAAGCACAATAACAAGTCAAGAAGATGGTCTTCAAAACCTAGTTCATTAATATCCCTAGAACTTGATTTTAAAGTATGTGTGCGAAAAAACGCCACAAGTATTTTATCAACGACAAGCGGGTGACTAATCTGACTCCGTCGTAGATGACGCTCAAAGTACATTTTCTTTGGTTCGTCTATACGACGAAGTAGAATGTGAACAAAATCTTCATACTTGCCAGGTATCTCGAGGTTATTTTTCACCCAGATTAACAATTGTACCAGGTCATCCAGTGAAAAGTCCTTGAAATATTTTAAGGGCTCCTCTGGCAAAGGCTTCCCAGGATAAAAAGCTGACCAGGTCAGCATCGGTTTCAGTTCTAATCGGCTCATGGGAAATCTGTCCTAAATGATAGGTTACCTACGAGTAGACTACTTCGTGAGCATTGACCGCTGAGGACACAATCGGATAGCTTACGCTGACATTGTCGTTTATCGAATAACACTCATAAGTGAAAGGCAGTCCTAGGTTACTTCTTAAAAACTCAATATATTTCAGATCTTTGACTTGAGGATTGGCTGTTCCAACCACAATCAGGTGAGTAGGTTTTTTAGAAGCTTTTGAAAAAGCATAATCAGTAAGCTGCTCTAGTGCTTCCCGGATACAGGCATACACTGTTTGGTACGGTTTCACTTCATAGATAAAAAAACCGTCATCGCTCCTTCTCCATATATCGATTCTTGACCGCTCCGTTTTCACACGATCAGCAGGAAACTGTGCTTTGAGGTAGCGGGCAAATTTGTTTTGAATGGTATTGTGCACCTGTTGAACCACCTGACTTTCTTTCATGCTTCGTGTAAAAGATCCCTCGTTTTTATCCCTGATGTCATCTTCATCATCATCCTCATCCAGATCAGGCTGAGGCTCCATATATTCCTCCTCATCCTCAAATTCCTCGATAAGGTCAGTAATCGCATAGCTTCCGAATATCTTTTCAAAATGTCCTTCCTTTTCACCTGGAATTATCCTGTGGATGGTTGACGCATAATTCAGACCGGTTTTAATGTTCAGACCACTTTCTAAAAAATCCACATGAATCAAATGGCCCAAGTCATCATCTCCAAATGAGTAAACTGAACCATCTACCTCCTTCACTACTGCATAGCCGACGATAGTCAGGCTATTGAAACGTCCGTGAGACTTCACCGCGATGATGTCTCCTTTTTTCAGGTTCAGGAAGTATTTCATAGTTCTCAGGGATGCTTCAAATTTATCTGTCGAGGCAGGAATGTGTTTTCGCGCCCATTGTTCGATCTTTGAATGCTCAGCTCCAACAAGAGCGCTGAAATCGTAATCCCAGAAAAAACCCGTTGAAACCGCACTTTTACTAAGCATTCCTGGGAATACATCACCACTATCTCCACCATTTTCATCCTCATATTTTGAACCAATCACATAATATTTCGTTTCGATCGGCAAATTGACCAGCGTTAAGTAATGAGCAGAAAAATAAAAAAAATCCTCCTCCTCCGCCTTATGACTCAGCACAAACTGGTGCAGTTCAAACAAAGGTGCTCTATGGTAATTAGCATGCTCGAAATGTTTGGCCATCTTACGGATCCATTCCTTTTTATAGATCGGTAATAGCTGGTAATCGGAATAAATAAAAGCGATCTTCCATTTAACCAGGCTATTCAGGTCAATATTTTCAATTGCAGCGAAATTTCCCGCAACACTAAAATCGATGATATCTAAAATCATCGCCTTCATCTTTTTAAACACAAGCTCAGGATTACTGCCATACTTCACGGCCCATTTGTAATCCCCATTATCATCATACTGGGCGGACACACCTTCTTTATCAGTTTTCCGACTCCACACACCGTATTTAGCAGAAGAAATCGCGCCGCTGATTACTCCTATATCCTCAGATCCCCATTCCAGCCAGTAAGTAAATGTATCAGAATCTCCAACCTGGGAATAACTTTCTAGGTTTAGTCCTGCTACTGCTGATCTTGGCCAGCGGTCTAAAAACTGTTTTAACTTGGCGTGAGATGCCTTTGAACTTGCGTTAATGATACTCATGATGAAATGGTTTACAAACGAATGTAATTAAATTCAGTAATACATCATTACTCCCACAATTTAGCCAAACGTAAATTGGTGTGACCTGTCTTTACACAAAACTTGATGTCTGGCTAATCAAGTGTCAAAAATCTACGCTCCTTTTGCTATTTAAAGTCATCAATCATATGAATGATTAACAATTCTTCCTATGATCACAGATTAAAATACTTTTTCAAACCGATAGTAATGTTTATAAAAGTGCAGTTAACAATGTTCTTCACTATGAAGCTGTCTATTCTCAAGTCCACCAGAAAAAACAATCCATTTTTTACAGTGCTGATGGCTGGCATTATTCTCTCGTATTATATTAACATCTGTCGTCGAACGGAAATGTTCAACCAACCATATCGGCATTAAATTTTTTTTAGAAAGCATTTCTTCAAAAGATTCAGCATCAGCCAAAGTCATGGATTGATAAAGGATATCACTTTCATGGTGGCTATGCATAACTATTTTTAACTGATCAGACTTGTCAAAAAAACCTCGTTTATCGGTCCTTATGACTCCAAATGACTCCCTAATAAGTTCGGAAGGAACTATATAGGTTTTCTTTCCGGCGCCAAGTTTTCCCTCATTTATCTCCGTGACAGTTGTTTTTACTTCTGTTCCAATCCCATCATCATCGGTGAATTCGTGATCGCCACTATATTCTTTAATGGAATCCATCCAAAGTACATCCACTAAAGATTGATAGACCCCACCATCTATCCCCGCAAAAAAATCATTTGGGGAAATCGATGAATGCTTAAAGGTTCTTTTCTTGCCAATAAATTTCACAAATTCGGGATACGAATCTGCTTCTAACAAGAGACAGATTACCCGTAATCTTGCTCGTCCTAATCCCCCTATTTCTGGAACTGCTGTTTCTGAATAAAGTGTAACCCAACTATCTGAGCAACTATATTTACCATGTAAATGTAGTTTATCTAGCTTAATCAATCTAAGAATGTCTGGAAACTTGGCCGCTTTGACCCATTTTCGGGTACCTTGAGCGAGCTTAGCAGAATCATATTCAAGCTTTTCCGCAATTTCTTCAGGCAGGTGGTAATTCATATGGCTGTCAGAGTAATTCATTACATAATGTGCAATACCTTGTTCTGAAGGATTGAAAACACTCACCAAGCGTCTGTAATCAGAAAGCCAAATAGTGTCACTATCATACGGTAAACGGTCCGCTAAAAAACCTTGGATACAATGCACTGCACATAATGTATATTTTTCCTCATAAGAAGCATATTGATGACCACCAATATCTCCACCCAATCCATCCCATTTATTCCAACCCCATTTTTTAAGATAGGTTAATGCTGCTGATACAGCAAAGTCCTTGGCTGAAAATTCAGCCAAATATTTTCTATCATACGGTTTAATAAATTCGATGCCCGCATCATTTAGCTGAGAACTTTGACTATATGTAAGGAACCCCTTATAGGCATCTTTGATTGTATTCCAATAAAGGTCATTCTGTATAGGATATCTGCCTTCACGACTGTCGTAATTGGTTTGGGCTTCATAATCCAAAACCAGCAATTCGCTGTTAGTTTTAAACGGGGAAAGTGCCGCAGAATATTTTTCAAATGTGCACAAATCCTGTTTGTAGGCTCGTTCAATAAACGCCATTAATGAATACCTCACAATTGAATTAGTAAATTCGGGTATCCTTTCCTCCGCAAAAACATTGGTTATTATCCAAGATACAAGTAAATGAGCTTTATCGCCAAATTCCCTCATATCTGCAGACATTCCCAAAATAACAATAGATAAATCTTCCTGAATCTGGGGGTCGCCACAACAAAACATCACATCTAACAGAGATAGAAAACCCTCGACATTAAACATTGACCAATCCAAAATTTCTTTCCTGACATTTTCTCTAAACACCTTATCAAGTGATGCTAGGGCCCATGCCATTAATAAAGGTTTTCCATAGGGCAAATGAAAAAAATGTAAATGCTCATTGTCAAGTTGAAGAGAAAGAGGAGAGCTCCCGTCGATGTGCCGATTGTCAGGACCAGACCAAAAACGATCCCTTTCATAAACTGTAGAAAATGAACTCAAGGTTTCATGGACAAGATCAAATCCCAGATTTAATTCTTCTCTATCAATATTTGGTAAGATGAAGTATTGAATTGTTAGGTTTCGGAGTTCTTCTGATCTAAGAAAATATTCCCTTATAAGAGGAAGATAAATTCTAACAAGATGATCAGGACTTCTCCTAAGCACCTCATATTGAAGCAATATAAGATCATTACCAAAAAAATCATTGGTCCACAATTCATCTGTACCGATTAGTATGCAATGATCGACCAATAGAGCAACTGCAGTAAGGTACCTAATGTTCTTATTTTCTTCAAGCCGTAAAAAACCAGGCAGATCTTTTAAATTATTTTTGATAATGTTATCGACCAAAGAGCTTGCCACGAAAAACTCGAGGTAGGATTGGATCCTAATACTATAGAAATATTGAGTAGGCCCCATAGGAACCTCTACAGTCTCTTTCTGAATAAAAGCATGTTCGGTAATTTTATCTAATGCTTTCTCTAAAATATACGAAGTTTGCTTTGGTTTAATATCAAGTTCCAAGCTCTCTAAAAGAGGTAACATTTCAATTTTTCCCTTAGAAAGAAAAAGATCTGAAAGGGCAATAAGCATTTTAAAAATGATCTGAGAATTTTTGGAAACCTGTCCAGGATTTTCTTTAATGAATTCAAGTTCAACACGTGCAATTTTAGACTTTAAAAGTTTATTAAGCGTAAAATAAACTGGCTTTTCTGAAATATCGGATATTTTTCCATTTTTATTTTCGTCGCAGAAAAGATAAAGTGCCGTTGCATTTTCAAATGAATGTAATACCCATGAATTGCCTTTATAATCGATATTATACTCCTTCAGGTATTGTTGCACAAGCGTATATAAATCTACATCTCCGTAAGACCCGACGTCATACCTCCGTTGTAAATTGCCATCATATTCTAAATCACAAGGATTCATATTATCTGGCGGATAGGATCTTGAACTGATGACAAATCGCAAAAGGGGATACTTCTTTAAATACGTCTTACATTCACTAACCCGATTCTTCCAGGTTTCCCAATCAGCCTCATCTACACCATCTATACAAATTAGCAATCTGATCGAATGGTCTTTAAATTTTTTTCGCTTTTCCAAATGTGCTTTATTGACCGACATGCGAAGCGCCAGCGCTTCCAAAGCATGAAAAAGTTGAAAATCCGTCCACTCTACCCCGCCTAGTGCAAACCTAAGTATGTCTGCCCAACTTCCACTAGGAGTTCCCTTTGCACAAATAATAATTGCTGGAATACCTGACGTTAAAAGCTCGTCAACAGCTCTTGCCAATCCATGAGTTTTCCCTGTGCCAACTGGACCAAGAATGATTTGATTGTGTCCCGACAATCTTTCAATTAGTCGCTCCACATACTGTCTCAGGTACATGGCGTGAAGGTTCCTCAAAGACGCTTCAAGCACAGGTATAATATTTCTGAGTAAGTTGCCCTTTGGTGTAGTCATCAGTTTTTCAACTAATGGATATAATTCTATTTCATCGGGAACTTGGATTGGCGCATTTAGAAGTCCCAATTCAAGATTTTTCAAGATCACTTTCAAATTACGTTTAAACTTGGTTAACTTGATTTTTGTGTCTAAAAAGGCTTTGTTTAGCTTAGGAAAATAAACGTTTAGCTTAACATATTCTTTGATGTACTCTTCGCAGGAGGTAATACGATCAATGATTTTGGATAATTCTTTAATTTCCTGACCAATAAATCTAGGCGTTAGCATTATTTCATCAATAACTTTATCTATACCTCCTGAAAGGCTAACTGGTGTATAGCGCTCTTTAAGCCAAGTGTCTTTCGCAAGCTCAAAACTAAATTTCAACCTATCGAAAGTAATAAACTCTGAACCAATCCAAAAACGGGCAACACCCTCATTTGTTGCTTTTTGTACTTCGACGATCAATTGATCTTCAAACCAATATCTTATCTCAAGGCCAGTATGCTGAGTTTCCAGTTCTTTCTTAAGATCCAAAAGCTTTTTTTCTTCGAAGTTTTTTATGTTTTTTTTGCCTTTCCCTGATTTGAGTGAGGCAACATTCCGCGGCAGGCAGATGATATACAAGGATAGGGTTGCTCTAACCTTTCTTGCCGTGACTACTGATTTTCTAATCTGATTGACCTGTCCAACATCTATTGCGCCTACAAACCACTTACATTGAAGGCCAATGACTTGCTTATTATTCAAAACGCCATAAGCTTCAACTCCACCGTCACCACCCTTACCATTTACAATCGAACAATAATTAAGATTTTGCTCATAAGTCTCTCGCAACCAGGATATAAAAAGTTGGGAACAAAAGGTTTCAAATGCACGCTCTGGTGCATCACCATAAGTATTTATTTTTGAGATGTCCATTTAGACTTGGTTATACCCAAACAAGTTAATTGTTTTTTTCTTTTGACTAGCAGATCATAGATATTTTACACCTAAAACGCAAATACTCTAAAGCCAATAGAGTGGCCAAACTCAAACTACCGGATAAGGCAAACAAAAATTAGAAAGCCCTATTAATTAAGGCTTTCTAATTTTTGTTTGATTATTGTGCAATCTTTTTCTTGCTAGAGCAACTTAGATACTTATTTGTTGAACAGATTCTTTGCTTTTCTCCTTATCCTTATCCTTATCCTTATCCTGTCCCTTACCTTTCTCAGTTTCCATCACCGACAAAAAATCTTCCCGCTTCTGCGGCTTCCCATTTGAATCAAAAAAATTGATGTTCCCATATTTCGGTACCGCCTCAATAAGCAATGGCTTATCCTCTCCGTCCGGCCCCATGACTTTCACAACAGCCCTGTTGCCGTTTTGCAGATCAGAGATCAGTTTCTCATTGGTTTCCTTTCGGTACAATTCCTTGATCTCATAATTCGCCAGCTCCTTTCTCAGATCAAAGGGATACCCCTCACTGAACTGTTTCATGGTATAGTTACCATACTTATCCTTGGGCTCATTGAACTGGTACTGACTCCATGCTTTATACTGTTCACCCCCACGGCTCATCATATCCTCACGGAACACTGCACGTCCCTGCAGCATATTGGCCGCCTGCTCAATACTAAACCCTTTTCCGCGATCCACATAATGCGAATTTTTAATGGCAGGACTATAATAGGCCGACTGGAATTCCTTTTTCACATAATCTACCTTCCCCTCCTTCATTGTCGCCACTGTATCCTTGAACAACAGGTTCTTCTGGTCAAACTTACCAATGGACAACTCACTGTTTCCTTTCTGACCCCTGAAGTAATCCATCGCCTGTACCGCACTGTCAAAGTTCTTAGTCGAGTTGGAATCCTTCTTAAGTGGATCAGGACCGATCACCATATACCTGTGGCCAGGGTCCAGGGGTTTGGCCTTGCTGATCGCCAGATCAAATTTATTGAAATAGTAAAAATCAGACTGTGCCGACTGCTTCACATGGATGGTCACATCCATCAGCCCCCTATCAGCCGGAATCTGGCCAAAGATTTCAATCTTAGGCACGTTCTTTTCCATCTGTTTTTCTGCTGCCTCTATCATATTTTGTGGCACCTTCAGTGCCGCCGCTTCCTCACGGAAGTTTTCTAAAGAATTTCTGTTCATTTTGAATCATTAAAATTTTACCATCAATTACTTTTTACTGTTGTCACGAATCAGCAGCGGATACCCTGCCTTGAGGTTTTGCTTTACCCTTCTGATCTTTTTAGTCAGCAGCGATTTGGCAGCATCCAGTCCCGCGCCCGCAATCTGTGTAGTCAGATCAAAACCAGATATCCCAACACTCCCGACCGCATCAGTAGCACCCGCACCAACCGCATCACTAAGCAAGGCCTCCGGTGCATTAATCCCGACTATCGCATCGCGCTTATCATAAACTGTCAGTTTTACCGGGATCACCTGGTTACCCAGACGGATGTTTTTAATCTCCAGATTTAAACGTTGATTACTGAAAGTAGCCAATCCAAACACCGCATGTCCCTTAGGGATGATCACACCATTTAACCTGACCGTATCCAGTAAACGCAGCTCCACCACCGATCCCTGCCTCGCTTTCTGATTCACTGCAATGACAGCAGGAATTGCCTTAAACAAGGTATCTAAGCTGACAACAGCATCAGGCTTTTTATAGATCTGCCTCGCCAGATCAGGGTTCTGTACCGCAATGAGTTTGTCCATCATCAAGTTTAGCTGGGTCATTTCCTGATCTTCTCCCCCATGATCTTCCTTCATATTTTTCATCAGCGCTTCCAGTTTATCGACATCTTTTGAAATGGGTATGCCTGTAACACCACCATTAACAGGAATACCTGCATCACTTTTCGGTGGGACATAAGGATTATTGATTTCCCTGTTGATCGCGGATAGTTTCTCCTTGATCTGTGCCGTCTGCGGATCTTCGTCCAGGGAAAGACCAAACTTACCGGCAATCTTATTCAATCCGTCCAACCTGCCGGTATCTGTTCCTGCCTGTTTATAAATCTCCATTTTGTCCGCCGGCTCCTTTCCTTTGAACTGTGCATCCGGCAATGTCGTGTTGATTCCTTTCGGAGCCGATGCCGCTTCCTTATCAGTGCCAATCCCTCCGCCTAAAGCATAAAAGCCAAAGGCCAGAAATGGCAACACCAATATTGGCAGGCACATCAGTACCTTTCGTTTTTCCATTCGATTACTACTCATCATTTTTTGTGTTTAAGAGTGAATATTTTAATTTTTGAATACCTGCGCCAGCAGGTAAATGAGGTAAGTCCCGGTAATCCCGCAAAAGCCCATCAGCACAATCAGCCAGGTTTTAGCAGAGATCTTTGCAGTCCTTTCATTCAGGTAATCCGCGATTTTGCGCTGCATCGATAATATCCGGCCAGCAAGTCTCATTGCCAACTTCTCCTGACCAGCAGAAAGTGGTTTTTCTTTGGATACCAACCTCATGGCTGAATCGCTTTAAGGTTTATATTTGTATTGACAAGGGTTTCCCATTTCTGGATCAGAAAGCCATGGGGATTGTTATCGGTCTGCGTTTCCAGTACCCTCACCTGGCCCTGTGTGACCAGTTTCCGCAGGACAGTACTGCTGGACCGGATCAGCTTCTGGGTGGCATAACACCTGAAGACATAAGGCTCCCGGTTCAAATCCAATTGAATGCTGTCCACCTCAATGTGCTGGGAAATATTAGCGGAAATCAGGTTATTGTAATAACCGCTTTCTTTCAGATTGTCGTAGGCTTTCTTCGCTGAACCGTCCGCCAGATATAAGGATTTCGCGATTCCAGCGGAGATCGCTTTCTCATCAGGATCAAGCGTAAAAAACAACCTGTGAAAAGTACTGATGTGGTCACGCAGCTCTACCGGCAGGTTCTGTTTCCGTTCTGAAGCAATCGCCTCCAGCAGCTTCCCATTGTGCAGGATAAACACCCTGGAACCGTTTTCCCTCATCACTAAAAAGCAACAGTAAATCACCACAGAGGTAACCAGCACACAGGCCAGCAGGAATACCATACTGAATCTTTTGATGTGCTGAAAAGCGCGGTCTATATTTTTTAATTGTGTAAACATAATTTTAGGTTTTGTTACCGGATATCCTGTCTTTGAAATAATCATTGCCCGAAGCCTCTGCCATTCCACCAGTCATGTTTCTGCGTGCATCACCAAAGCGATCCACGATCATTCCAGCTCCTGATTTTGCTCCACCCATCATGGTGCCTGCTCCACCAACAACCAGTGAATTCACTTTTTGCAGCATCGCATTGCCTCCTCCGGCATGTACAATGTAATTGGCCACATTAGGAACCGTAAAATATCCGACGATTCCAATCACGAGAAATACGAGATATGCTGTATCAGAAGTACTGAAGAAGGTATCTCCGGCCTCTCCAATCTGGGAGATGTCGATTTTCAACATATTTTCCTGTATTTTACCGAGGATACTCCCGAAAATATTTGCCACAGGCAGCCACATAAAAATGTTCACATACCGTGCAATCCAGACCGTAAGGGTATGTTGGAAACCATCAAACACCGCAAAGCCGAAAACCAGTGGTCCAAGTATCGCCAGCACAATCAAATAAAAAGTGCGGATGGTATTGATACACAAAGCAGCCGCAGCAAACAGTACCTGTAAGATTTCACTCATCCACTGTTTCACTGAATTCCGGAAATTGTACATCTGCTTATCCATATAAAACTGGATGTCATGACCCAAACCGTCCAGCAGTGATTCATCCTCCCCATTCGGGTCTTTTGGAAAAGTGTACTTATACCATTTTTCGCGGCTGCCACTCCCATTCTCCCCGACATACATTTGCCAGTGCCGTGTCTTCTTAATGGCCGCTTCCTTTTGCTTCAGCAGCGCCGCAATCGCCTTGTCACTGTCCCTAACCATGCCCGAAGTTGCAGAAACCACCGGCTGCAATACCCCATTCATCAGCGAGATCACCATCGGGAAAAAGATAATCGCCAGGCCGAGTGCAAAAGGACGTAGCAGCGGGTAAAAGTCTACTGGTTCCGCATTGGCAATGTGCCGCCATACCCTGCTGGAAATGTACCACAAGGCCCCAAAGCCTGCCAGACCGCGTGCCACACCAATCAGCTTTCCACAAAGCGGAAGCATATCGTTATAGACGTTATCCAAAACAGGTTGCAGTCCACTAATGCTTCCAGCAAGACCTCCACCGGATTGCGCCATAGAAATTTCAGGCAAAAGCGTGGCTAAGATTGCTGCAAAAGCAATCACATAACTTTTAGTTTTCATCGTTTTAATTGATTTTAAAGTAATCGCCTAAAGCATTGACATCCGCCTTTTCACGCTCCCGTTGCAAGCCCAATAAGCTTGTGCTTTGATTAAAAGATCGCAGGAACAGCAACATATCTTCGGTTCCAATAAAGATCCGATCAATGGCCGCCAGTCGTTCCTCATCGCTCATGCGCATTTTATTTGCCGTAATTACCATGGCCAGCTGGTCCAGATTGTCCATACTCTGATCAAACAATTTCCTGTATACCCTGGACAAATAATCCAGTTCGCCGACACTGAAATTACCACTACCCGAAAAGCGCTTAAAAGCAGTTCGGTATTCTGATAAAATAGCCGACTGGTAGCGGATGATATCCGCGATCCTGTAATACTTGCGCACTTCAGGGCTGACCAGCCAAAGACCATCCAGAAAAACTTCATGCAGTGAAAAATTACCCTGTGCAATGTTCTTCACCGCATTATATCCTTTAGACACTATCTCATACCCTTTTCTCATGTCTGACAGAATATTTTTCAGCTGCGAAAGCTTCTCTACATTCAGCAGCAGTTGCTGGGCTTCCTGGCTCTGGCCACGGACGGTACTGAAACCAATGAGCATACAAAACACGATCAAAAGCCTACTGGATCTCATAATACCTCCTTAGCTTTTCCACCGTCTCCATATCCAGTTCCCGCTGACGGATCAGCAGCTTCGCTTCGCCGCAAAAGTCCTGCGTAAATGCCGACTTGTCCAACATTCGCTCAAAGATCCCTTTCAACCTTGACAGCCGTTTATCGTCTTTCATTTCCAGTTTGCCAGAGGTAATAACCAGCAGCAGTTCCTCCAGGTCGTGGTAACACTCAGAAATGACCTCGTTCGCAACCTCAGCAACATACATCAGCTGATCCGCGCTCAGACCGCTACTGCTTTTTAAACCACCGAAGCTTCTCAGCATTCCCAGTTGTAAAGCAATGATCTCCGGAATTCGAACATCGTTTCGAATCGCAGGACTCACCTGTTTCAGTCCGGTAATAAAAACATTATGCAGGTTGAATTCCCCATTGCTTATGTCCCGAACCGTCTGCAATCCAGAACCTATGATTTCATAACCCTTTTTGGCGTAGCCGATATAGACTTGTAAAGCCGCGATCTGCTGGACCAAATATTTCTTCTGGGTTTTCTTCTGGCTAAACCACTCTGCCCAGGTCTGTGCCCGGCATCCCGGAGCAGTAGCAGTGATCAAAACCAACGCTCCGCATAAAAGAATCAGCGCGTTTCTCAAACGCCTGATGCCCATTCCATAAACGTTAATCGAGTCCATACCATTCTTTTAGTTTATCTGCCTCCCATTTGGACTTAGAACGACCAATGGACAGCACCATATTTTCCTCGTTGTACTGTTTCAGGTCAGCAAAGTTTTCTTCAATTGCTTCAGCCGCACCATCGATCAACTCCATACGAGCGGCATCACTCATCTGGGTCTTAAAGGAATTGATCACCACAAACACCTGATCCAGGTTCTTCACACTCGCCTTTAAAATCCCTTCGTAAACCTTTTCCATTTGCAGCAACTCCTCTGGACTGAAATGCCCATCCTTCTTAAACAGCGCGCTTGCCCAGCGGTATTCCTGCAAGATAGCAACCTGGGTACCGGCCATATCCCGGATTTTTTTATAAGTCGAGATCACAGATTTGACCTTCAGCAAACCCTCATAATACTCCGAGTACAGCTTGCGCTGGCGTTCCGTCCAGTCTGAGATTTCACCCAGCTTCAGTTTATTGAGTTGGTTCTCGACCACCTTCTGTGCATTCTGCAGCCAGATCGTTTCATTCTGTAAGCGCTGCACCTTCAGGTCAACGGCTTTGATCACTTTTTTTACGCCTGCCTTGATCACTTCGGCTATCGCCAGCTGTGCATTTGCACCCGTGGGCAAGGCCGTCAGCAAAACTGTAGCACTTAAGGGCAGCACAACCATATAGGTCTTCAATTGCGTCATAAATGTTTTCATAAAAATTCTTATTTATCATTTCTTAATCGATCCGTTGGTAGGTACGGCGGGCAACGGTCATTTCAGTTGCATCCTCGTTAAATGTGATCTTCTTGCCATGACGTCTTTCACTCATCACCCTTGTTTCCGGGTCGTAATCAGCTGTCCATTCTTCCATTTCATACTGCTTTTTACCTGGCTTTCCTGCCTCGTCCAGCAATTGAAAGCCCGTGTTCCGGTGAATCAGGTACACCTTAGCAGCTACATGTTCTACTACCAGGGTATCCTGGGCCAAACTAAATTCACTACCCGCGGAATTCACATACCTGCCTGCAAATGAATTGGACTTACTACAGAATTGCAGGAAAATAATCAGCGTTAAAGCCAATACGACCCCGACAAATAGTAGTCTCGCCAGCCAGGACAGCAGTTCTGCATTGAGCTGCTGATCCTTCCTACTTTTTAAATTGTTCATATTTCATAGATAAATGGTTAAAAAATCTTTTTACCCGCCCGGTATTGTGCCGCCAAGGCTGCAATGCCGAGCGCCATACTACCATGCTCACGGGCAGCCTTTTCTACCACCAATTTCTCCGATTCCTCCGTCGTATAAGCCAGGTATTCTTCAAAAGCCAGTTGGTTCCGGTAAACCTGCAAATGCTGCCCACCCTGATCCAGCAGGATCTCCCGGTAATTCTCCCCTTCCGCATTTGCCTTGTTCAGTGAAAGCAGTAAAGTTTTTGCCTTATCCGAAAGGCCCAAAGCCTCCTGAAGCTTATCGAACTTGTTCATGAACTTGCGCATGTCCAGCAGCAGCTTGGTATCCGACAGGTTGATCACCGTTTCCTTGATGATCGGCGAGGAGATCAGGTCATCGACTTCCTGGGTGATGAGGGCTGCGATGCCGTTAAATTTCCTGACCGTCTTGTACAAATACTTGATAAAATGGCTCATTCCGCTTTTGGCAATCGCCACCCAGGCCTCATCTATGGCCAGTATTTTACGCTGCCCTTTAAGTTTTCGCATCTTGGAAATGAACATTTCCATTATGATGATCGTCACTACCGCAAATAAAATCTCATGGTTGCGGATGTTGTCCAGTTCAAAGACAATAAACCGCTCATTCAACAGGTCCAGGTTCTCCGAAGCGTTCAACAGGTAATCAAACTCTCCTCCTTTATAATAAGGATTGAGCACATACAACAGGTTAACCAGATCAAAATCTTTCTCCTTTACCTTACCATTCTCCGCCACCACCATATACTCCTGCATCAGGAAATCATAAAAGGAATTGAAGCAAGGAAAGACCTCGGGATGAGCCCCTAAATATTCATAGTACAACGTGATCGCACTGGAAATCGCCACATATTCCGAGCGGTTATAATCATCGGCATCTTTTTTCCATAGTGCTAGCAGCAGCGTTTTCAGGCTTTCCTTTTTCTCAATATCCAGATCATCGTCAGCACCGATATAAAAGGGATTAAATCTGATCGGGTTATCCTCTGTACAAGAGAAATAATACCCGCCTACCAGATCACAAAGTCCCTTATAGCTGCCTCCAACGTCTACAGTTACACAATGCGCCCCTTCTTCATACAATGAACGCAGCATGTGGTTCATCGCCATCGATTTTCCGGCACCAGAACTGCCACAGACAAACAAATTCCTATTGGTGATCAGCCCCGACTTCATCGGTGCATTAAAAAGATCCACATACACCGGCCTGCCGTTGAGCCTGTCCCCCAGCCTCAAACCGGAACCGTCCGAGCGCACCGCAGACTCCATGTTAAAGAAACAGGCCGCCTGTTCCGCAAAGGTGTCAAAGCTGTCATTCATTGGAAAGTCCCCTTGGTTTCCCGGCATCCCTGAAAACCAGATCTGCGCCGCTCCATCAGTTTCCTGTTTGCATTCCGCACTTAAACGAGCCATTGCAGAACCTACCTTATTTTTGAAGTCTGACACTTCCAGCGAATTCTCCGACCAGCAGAGCACATTGAAATGCGCTTTTACCGGCAGCTTCTGCGTAACCACTGCCTCATTCAGAAAATCATTCACCGCGTCGCGCGAAACTGCATTCTCACGGGAATAGCTTGATAAAGATTGCAGTCGCAGTTTCTTGGCCTCCAGTTCACGGATCGTTTTCCGGCCGTCCCCGATAAACACATATTGCGAATAAATGTGGTTACAGTCCAGCAGCATGCCCAGTGGTGTCGCAAAACCGATACTAAAAGAAGTACGATCTGTAGAATAAGGCTCATAAGTCAACCGAGGACCACATAAAGCCGGCAAATGCACCACATCCGAAAGGGTATACAATTCACATCGGGATTTACCTACCCGGATCTCTTCCCGCACATGCACATCGCGGATGACCGGACGCTGATCCCGCCCAAGTAAAAAACAGTATTTCTCAATGATACCCGCCCTGGTCGCAGTTCCGGCAAGTGCATCATTATCCAGACGCTCCAATCCAAGCATACCACTATCCAATAGAATCCGCTCAAACTGACCGCAGGAAGCCAAAAAAAACGCAAATAACTTTTCATCTAAAGCAGCTATCGGTACAATAGACTTTCGAAGGATGTTCGAATAGGCCGAAGAGGATAACTTTCTACCTGCAGGTTTACGGGTCAGAAAAATATAACACTCATGATCGACGTAAGATCTTCCCACAAAAGACCGTTCACCAGCTCCGTCAAGCGTATCAGAGGCCTTAACAGTTTCAGCTGTTACCTTTTCCCTAACAAACCAATCTGCTTTATGAAATACGGTACCCGGCTGCAAAACCCGCAGGGCTTTGACAAAAGTCTGGTGCAAAGCCTCGAAATCCTTGGCCGATTGGGTACCAATCTCCGGTAACACCACACGATAAGCAATGGTAATATCTCCGGACATGGAAACCATCGCATCATGCTCCACCTTCCAGACCGGCATGATCCTTTCGATCTCCATCATTTGCGCACCTGCCTTTCCTGATTACTTTCCCCAACCTTTAGAGCTGTGAAAACCCGTCTTGAACTAAACTTTAAATAGACAGGTAAACTGCGACTTGCCATGAACTTCCCCAGACCATATACCCCGAAACGTCTGGAAAGGCTGAACACCGTAAAAAACAAAGTACCTCCCAATGCCAGAATCAGCGGCAACAGTACCATAAGCGGCGTGCCCAGCAGGTACAAAGCTGTAAAAGTCAGCAGCAACACCACCAGCCCAATCGCCAGATAAGCAATGTACTGACCTTGCAATCCTTTAAATTCAATGGGTTTTCCAACCCTCTTATTAATTTGATATACCGAACTCATCCTAAATTTGATTAATGATCCTGCGCCACCAAATGGGCGACACAGGATCTTTTGTTATACCCCAAAAAATGATTTCAGGACCGTAGCCACGATCACTGCGAAAATGCAGGAACCAAACCAGGCTGCCGCCACCTTGTTGGTATCCGGCTCACCCGCATTCCACTTATTGAAGACTTTCACCGCCCCTATCAGTCCCACAACTGCACAGATGGCATAGACCAGGTCACAACCCGTATCAAAATAGCCAGCCACCTGATCTGTCGCTGCCTGTATCCCGGCCTCCCCGTTTTGTGCTTTCGCCACCACACTGCTCAGCACGCTATAGACACAAAGTGTCAAACCCAATAACCAGCCTTTGGCAACCGTCTTTTTCTTCGCCTGTTCCAAATAGAAATCAGGACTTATTTTTCCTCTCATAAAAAATGTTTTGTTTTCCTAAATCAGCGGCGATACCACCATAAATTGCGTAAGGAAAACCCAGAATTTTTCATTCAAAAAGCAGACTATGTCCAAAGATTTTCCAACTCTTCCTCACTCAGCGCAAAGGGCACGTGTTCACGGATAAAAACATGCAGCGAACTCAACGAAGGACTGGAAGCAATCTTAGGATACTTTTTCCTGATCATTTCGAACAGTAAAAAGAAATCTTCTTTAGTACCGTCCTCTACTTCCAGTATCCCGCAGATTGATTTGATCTCTTCCTGCACATCCGCCAGATCACCCAGCTGCTCCCCCTGATCCGAAACCGGAGCACCAAAAGAAAAATCCTCCGCAGCAACCATCGTCACCCCCTGCTCCAGTACCGCTTTTCCCATCAGTCCGGATTCCCTTTCCAAATCGTCGAACTCCTCTGACCAGGAATGCCCTAAGGGCACCAGATTTCCGGCACCGGTATTCCGGTAGTACAGTAACCAGATGCCCAGCCACCAGATCAGGCTCAACAGCGTTGCGGCAAGTAAAAAGTCCTGCCATGAAAATGCTTTTAACATATTGAATTTGTTTTATCCCCAGGCTCCATTGCCCGGAATTCAAAGCAAAGTTTGGAAGCTACAAGCGGCATGCTTCCCATATGGGAAAGTTCGGCTGAAAAACACCATGGAAACATACACCAAGCATCCTCCAATCGCAGTCCAAAAATTCAAAAACCCATCTTTCTCAATGCCCGGTCAGGATCAAAGCGTTCCAGTTCATCCATCTTTCCATGCAAAGACTGCCGCATCCTGTCTGTAAATCTGGTCCGGCTCATCGTCTTTCGTTCCATCAGGTTATCCATTCCTTTCTTGGGGATTCCCAGGTCTACCCCGAAGAACTCCCCGAAACACTTAAAAAAACCCACGATCCCCGCTTTCCCGTTATTGATCTGCCCTTCCAGATGCAGGCCATGGGCCAGCTCGATTAAATCGACCACCTTACCTGTCCATTTCAAGCCTGACTTACACGAAGCACCACTTGACTTACATCCATCAGCCCGGCCGGTAGTCGGCAATCTCTTTTCCAGCTCCCCTACCATAAATTCATGCAGGAGTTCATAGGCCAGAAACTTCGCATACAAATGACCCACCGCCGTTGAATAGTCATCTAGCTCGGCGAGAATAGGCAGGAGTACGCTATGCTGATTCCCAGAAGCTGTAAAATAAAGTCCATCGAGTTCCTCAGCCCCTAGTTTTCGGTAAGTGTAATAAAACTGGAACTGCTGCACCCAGTCCAGACAGGAACCAAAGTACCTGCAGTAATATGCGCCGACAACAGCCGCATCACCCAATGGAACTCCCAGTTGCAAATTGTACAGTTCCACATGAAAGATCAGCTCGGCCTTGAACAGGGGTAAAATCAATTTCTGATACTGGATTTCTTCTGCTTCATCCGAAAAAGGATGCTCAATAACCACCCTCGATAGCTCAGAAATAGAGTCCCTGATCAGCGCAAGTTGGTCACGCAAACCGATATGGGGCAACAAGTCCTGACCCGAAATAGCAGAAAGGCCTTCTTTCAGCTCCTGGTAGAGCCGTTCACTAACTTCTTTAATCATAGATAGGATTTAAAATAAATCCGGCGTGCCTGTTCACTGGCAACAACTTTTCACATAACCGGATATGCGTATCAATTCTTCATAGGCAATCGAATCGTTTGTACATAGGAATTAGTGGATTTGCAACACACAAATTGTATATTTGCAGGGTATAAAATATTGTATAGCGATAGCTATTGGACTTGTCTCAGAAACCCGCGAAGTTTAAAAAGTAAACAAGGAAAAATAGGCTGCTCGCCTGCGCTACAGCGCGGGTGCGGCTTATCTTGTTTACGGGCTCTTCGCGGGGCCTCTGAGACGGATATAGCTCGTATCCCGCGCTATATCGTTTTCAGACTCTGTTATGGGATCGCAGAACTTGATTTCATCTCATGAAAAATGAACCTTTATTGACGTTGCTGCACAAACCGATCTCAGCACTCAGCTTAAGCCAGGAACTGACCAGCATGACCGAAATGCACGGTTTTTACACCTTAGCTGATCTCGCAAAACGCACAACGGAAGAATTAATGCTATTGCCCGGCTTTACCCAACACCTTTTATATGAATACGTGAACTTTATGGAAGCTAATGGCTATGGCGAATTGATTGATCCCATGTAACCAGCTGAACAGAAATGGCCTACCATCCAGCCGGTGTACATGAGCAATATTTATTGAATCAAGCTTCTAAGCTCATCCAGCATTCCTTTTAAGATTGGTTCCAGCGGAGCAATATCCTCTATCTCTACAGTATCCAGCTTAAGGTCTTCATCGGTTAAACGCTTTTTACCAGCACTCTTAAAATTAAAAGTCGCCTTTTTAAACAGCCGGACTTCATCCCCCTCTGCGTATACCCCATGGTTCTGCTGCAATTTCTGCCACCAGGCTAACTGGACCCCAGACAGTTTACAATTCAAACTCAAGGGATTTAAATCCGACCCACATTTAAGCTCTGATTGCAATACCAGTTCTGCCTCAATCCATTTGAGCAATTCATCAACCGGATGCATTTTAGCCGCATTGAAACTCATGTTGGTGAACAAACTCACCTGCCGCAATACTGTCTTATGCCGTTTCAGAATCCTCTCCGCTTCATCCACATCTTTTCCTGCGAGTTGTCTTTGTACCTGCAAAACATACCAGCTGATAAAACGCACGTGGTTAAACCCTAATCCAATCAGATCATGAACCAATTCTTCTTCAGAAACCGAACCTTCCGCTGCCAGCTCCTCTAAAACCGCAAGGTATTTTCTTAAGTATTTGAAATCCGCCCAATGCATTTTCAGCGTACTGTACAAAAACCTCTTGAAGGGAACTCCGACGATTTCCAGCAGGCTATGGTCGATCCCTGATCTTCTGAATTCAGCCAATACATGATTCCACTTCTCTTTTAACCTAAGTCCTTCATTATTGACGAATAATTTGGGCAAAACGATACTCTCCGGAACGTATTCGGCAACGGGCATGCGGATTGCGTCCATGAGCTCCATTAACAAATTAGCATCCTCGTTCAGTAAGTCGCCATGACGGTACAACTGGTCACAAACCCTGACCAGCGTGAACATACTGATCTTCAGGTAAGTTTTGATCTGCGTTTCATTGCTCAGTCCCAGCAGATGGTCCAGCATAACCCGTTCGACCCGCTTCACCTCCTCATAAAGGGCCACCCTGGATTCCGGACCGGGGGAACCAATTTCTCCCGCCATCCTTTCAGTGGCAAGACGCTTTAAATTTTCAAATTCGTGATTCATAATAGATGATGTTTTTACTTCTTGTTTTTGAGTCTCCTGCCCCGCCTTCCATGCCCAGGAAATGATCTGCGCAATTGCACGGCTGACTTCTTCCATTCCCCGCCGGTCGTTGATGTCTATACCGGAGACCTTACTCTTAATGCTGTTTGCCTGCAATACCATATAATAACTGCCACCCAGCAACAAAGCAATGACCGCACGGAAATTGATATCTGTACCGGCAAAGAACTGATCCGTCAGCTTAAACAACTTTTCACCCTCCGCTTCCCGTGCATCCGAAATGTTCCTGATCAGCACATCCTCATCACTGATCTGCCAGAGAATGATCTTTTGCATTTCCCTGTCCCCGAAAAAGAACCTAAGGTTCTCCTGCATCAGTTGGACAAACATCTCCCTCATTTCGGTTGCAGTCGCCGATCCGGAAACCTGGAACCTTTCAAAAAAAGGCATCCAGTAATCTTTTTCACTGATGTATTTACGCTTCAGGTTGTTCAATCCTAAAAAATGATGACGGATCACATTTTTGTTCCTGCCTACAAAGCGTGCAATGTTGTTGGTCCTCAGCGCATGATAGCCCTGCTGTTGCAAAATCAGACCGACCACTTCGATCAGACGCCGCTTTGTCGCTTCCGCATCCCTTACCTTATGATTTTTCCTCGGAGTTGCCATAAAATTTACCTTAACATTTGTTTCAGACCTGCTGATTTAATTACCCATTCCCAGGCATTCAATACCTTATCCAGCTGATCAAATTCGTGCGTGGCCATGACCGACATGCGTATCCTTGCATCTTTCCGTGATACCGCCGGATAATTGATCTGGTTGGCATAAACACCGGCTTTAAGCAGCAGGTGACAGATTTCTGCATTCTTATTGTTGTTTCCAATCATTACCGGAATGATCGCTGATTTGGTGTTCCCGATATCCAGCCCCAGGGAAAGCAGACCACTTTTTAAATAAGCCACATTCTGCTGTAATTTTTCCATCCAATAAGGTTCCTGATCTACCAGGTCAATTGCCGTACTGATACAGGCAGATGCCGGTGTTGCCGTAGCAGAAAAGATATGCTGACGAGACTGGAATTTCAGAAAGTTCACGAGCTTGGGATCGGCGACTACATAACCACCGATGTGCGCAAAGGTCTTACTGAAGGTTCCGGTAATGATATCCACCTCTTTAAACAAGTCATACAGCTCAATTACCCCACGCCCGGTTTTGCCGATGACTCCCGTTCCATGCGCATCATCCACCAAAAGATAAGCACCATAATGTTTGGTTAACTGAATGATCTTATCCAATGGCGCCAAATCTCCATCGTGGGAGTATACCCCATCAATGATCACCATCCTGGTACGGTATTTATTTTTCGACATTTTCAAAATACGCTCCAGTGCATCCAGGTCATTATGCGGAAAAGACTTGGTATTGGTCAGAAAACAGCCTTCCTGTACACTGGCATGAACAGCCATATCCAGTATGGCCAGATCTTCCTTTTTCAGCAAAGCCTGAATCGAGGCGCTGTTGGCCGTATATCCAGTGGTAAAGGTAAGCGCGGCATCTCTTTTAAAGAAAGCAGCTATTTTCATTTCCAATTCTGTATGATAGTCATAGTGGCCACCAATAGCAGGTGAGGCTCCCGCACCGGAACCATATTTTTCAATCCCTGCTATCGCGGCCGCTTTTACTTTCGGATGCTGGGTGAAACCCAGGTAATCATTGCTCACCAGACTGATAAAATCAGTCTGTGTTATTCCCGGTACTTTAAGACTGATCTCCGGTCCACAGCCCGTCTGCGCCTCGAACCGGTAATTCATCTGCCCGCGTTCATTTTTATAATCGACATATTCGCCCCATAATTCTGCCCAGGCAAAGGGATCCAGACCAGGGATATTTTCAAAATCCTTAAAGCTTGCATTTTCGAAATTGATCTTCATTTTTTTATAAGTATTAGTTCAACAGCGAAAGTAGTTTGGGCGAATACCCCGACCGGGCAATTAAGGGGTAAAAAATGACTTTTAAAGAAAAACACTACTATAGCCCCCATTTGACCACATTTTATACGCATTTTTTTTGAAAAAAAATTGGAATTGATCAATACAAGCATTAAGTAATTAGGCTCGATGCATTTCCATTATGCTATTCCTTGTATGCTGCATTTTTCTCAACCCGGCCCCTCTACTCCTACTAAATAATAAAACTGTGGCACCCATCCGGACTGCCACAGTTTCTAACCTAAATTCAATTCTCATCCGGGAAGATGAGTTCACAAAACCTTAAGGGTTTAACCAAGCCCTTAATCAGCACCCAGAGGGGCACTAATTTCTTCCAGTAGTGCCAACTATCTCAATAATCAAACCTACCAGGCACTACTTTTTTTCTCAACATCTTGATACATGACATCTTAATCTGACGTACCCGTTCCTTAGACAATTTCAATTCTCTGGCAATCTCTTCCAGCTGCATCGGAAGTGGTACACCAACCCCGAAAGACCACTTCAGAATCTTTCTTTCCCGTGGACTCAACTCTCTCAGCAATTCCTCCAATGCGCCACCCAGGGAATCCCGAAGGGCCAAACCATCCGTAGCTTCTATTTCCACATCAGCCACCAGATCCAGTAGTGCAGCACCATGCTCAGCTTCATGCTGCTGATCCAAAGACAAAGTCCATGGCGCCATCTGCATACAATCCATTACCTTGTTTAGACTCAAACCGGCATAGTCAGCCAATTCTTCCATGCTCGGTGCACGCTGCAGCAACTGCTCCATCACCGAACCATCCTTCCCCAGTTTGATGATCGCATTTACCTGATTGGTCGGTAAACGAATCATTCTGCGTTTCTCCGCAATGGCATGGATGATACTCTGACGCACCCACCAAACCGCAAAAGAAATGAACTTAAACCCACGCGTCGCATCAAAACGCTTCGCGGCCCGAATCAAACCCACATTCCCCTCACAAATCAAATCCTCCAAAGGAAAACCCGGACACTGGTACTTCTTTGCCACAGAGACCACAAAACGCAGATTTCCCTGTACCAGCTTATGTAAGGCCAGCTCATCACCAGCCTGAATCCGAAGACACAAATTCATTTCCTGTTCTGCCGTCAACAACTCCAGTTTAGACAATTCATTTAAATACTTATCCAATACCGGTGACTTCTTAGTCATCGATACTTCAATCTTCAATGCCCTCATGAATTCCGAATTTCTAGTGGACTTGATCCCATACCCCTCCTAATAAACCTGGCAAAATAAGCCTGATCCCGAAAACCCAACTCAAAAGTGATCTCCTTCACAGAGTCTTTACTTTCACGAAGCATTTTCAGCGCTTCCTGTAACAAACGATCCTGAATCAACTGGTACACAGTTTTATCTAAATGGCGACGCGCAATACTGTCCAATTGAAACAGCGATACACCTACCAAAGCCGCATAATACTCCCGGTACTTACATTTCCTGAAATCCGTATCGATCAACCGCTGTAAGCGAAACAGCAATTTAATCTCCTCTAAAACATAACGCTGCTGAACCCACTGATCAACAGGGGCCACCTCTACCAATTCCTGTATCATACTCCCTATTTATGCTGATCAACCGCCGCCTGAAACATCGCCCGCTCCGCTTCGGCAACATTCGCCCCAAATTTCTCCAGATAAGCTGTAGCTACCGGAACATAATGCTGCCAGTCCTGTTTGTTGTAGAAACCAACGGTCTTTGCCCGCAGCAGGATCTCTTCTCCCGGAGCACCATAGGGTTTCACTGCCTGCTCAACCGCTGTCCAGTCAGGGTTATCCCCATTCATCAGGGGTTCCATTTCCCCTTTCAGGATCATGTTCATCATCGCTACTGTATACTTACGATCCCCCATCACTTTCTTAAAAGTTTCCGCATTGGTATTCATTAATGCAAATCCCGGATCTTTGGTGCTTTTGGTAAAAGCCACCACAGAAGCCACATCCTCCTCCGTAAGCGGCATCTTCAAGCCAGAAATGTAAGCCGAACCTGCCAGCTCCGCAACCGGCTTATCTCCCGCCTGAGTCGCCATCATTGCCATCTTCTTTAAAAAAGCAGCGTCCCGCTTACCAGCAATATACTGATCCAGCATCGCGCTATACAACAAGCCTGGCTCCGTCAGGTCCGCCTCCTTAGCCGTCACCACCGGAATCGTCCCCATCACCGGGTTCAATGCCGAATGGATCTTACGCAGCTCTGCAAAAGGAATCTTCACCACCTCCCGGTCATAGGTCATCAAACCATTCTGCTCTCCCTCCACATCAAAAGGCTGGGTATAGATCGAACCCGACAAACCCTGCTTTTCAAACAGCTGCAAATGCTGGTTCATAATTTTATATTTGGCCATCAAACCCGCAGGTTTCTCCTGGATATAACCCCAGGCAGAACCTGTCAGCCACTGGTGCTCCGGGATAAACACCCCAATGCCCCCAAACTCCCCGCAAACCTGGGCCCTACCCGGTTGCTTAATACTCATCATCGGATCTGGATACGCATGCACATCCGTCATATCCGCCGAGACATAAGCATTCGGTGAAGGAGAGCGCAGGACCTCGTTCACATACAACAGCTCCCCGGAATGGCCATTCAAAATCCTCGAAGGATCCGTCTTTTTCACCCATTCACTCAACCTTTGCTGGTCATACTGACCCCATTTCTCATTGAACAACACCCAGCACACAATCGAAGGATAATTGTGCAGTTGTGCCATTTCCGCAGCACTCTCCCGCTCAAACTCCTCCTTACTGCCTTCCGGCAAACCCTGGTTCGGATTCACAAAATCTTGCCAAACCAGCATCCCTAGCTTATCCGCATGGTAATACCAGCGCGCAGACTCCACCTTAATGTGCTTGCGGATCGTATTGAAGCCCATCGCCTTAACTGCCTTAATGTCAAAAGCCAAAGCTTCATCCGTAGGCGCGGTATACAAGCCCTCCGGCCAGAAACCCTGGTCGAGCGTACCCAAATTGTAATAGGGCTTATTGTTTAAAAAGATCCGGTCCACTCCCGAAGCATCCTTAGCAATACCAATCTTTCGCATCCCAAAATAGCTCTTCACCTCATCGACCACTTTCCCATCCTTTAACAGCTTTACCGAAAGGTCATATAGAAATGGTGCATCAGGAGACCATAGCTTAGGATTCTTTACCACAAGCTCCAAGTCAGAACCAGCCGCTCCAAACACCGAATTCACCTTAGTCTTTCCATCAAAAGCCGCCGCCTCCACCGAATACCCCACAGCCCCGTTCACCTTCAATTTCAACAGTCCCTTATCAATATCCGGGGTCATCACCAGTCCCTCAATATGTGCCGCAGGCACCACCTCCGTCCACACCGTCTGCCAGATCCCAGAAGTCGGCGTATAATAGATATTGGCGGGATTCAGCACCTGCTTCCCATGAGGACCAACTCCCTGATCAGTCGGATCCCAGACTTTTACCATTAGCTGGTTGTCGCCAGTTACCAGCGCATCAGTTATGTCAATCGAAAAGCAGGAATAGCCACCCGTATGCGAACCTACTTCTTTAGTATTTACGTACACCGTAGTCTGCCAGTCCACTCCACCAAAATGCAGCAAAAGGCGTTCACCGGGTTTTAGTGCGGGTGATCCGATCGAGCGCTTATACACCAGCTCCTGGTCCGGAAGCAAGGATTTCTTCACCCCAGATAAGGCAGACTCGATTGGGTAAGGCACCAGAATCTTCCCCTCGGACAACATTTTTGTATCCAGTTTTTTTGGAGTAATCACATAATCCCATAATCCGTTCAGGTTGGTCCAGTTTGGTCGCACCATCTGGGGTCTTGGGTATTCCTTTAACGCATTTATAGGAGAAACTTCCTTTGCCCAGCGCGTTTGAATGGGTATATTTTGCATCTTATATTCCTGTGAATGGCCTGCTGTACTCAAAAAATTGAACAAGGCAGTGGCCAGAAACAGGTACTTTTTTGTCTGTTTAAACATTGTGATATGTGTTTTTGCTTTTCTTTTGTATTGGTGGTAAACGCTAGAATTATTTAAGAATGATATTAAAAATTGAGTTGATATTTGTAGAGGTAATGATCGTAGAGGGCGTATAGCGATTGGTGGTAAACTCTAAAGTCGGTGAGTTTTTTACCATCAAAATTTGGCAAATAGAAGCTGAACTGGTACTTACCATTTGACACATTATATACGTCTATTGGAGCAGCACTTGAATGCATCTTATCGGTCTCATTATCGGCCTTCATTCCAGAATTAATAAAGAGAAATTCATCATTTACTGCACATTGCTTATTTACAACCAATGGAGGTGCACTCATAGTAATTTTATGTTCTGAAGCTACCTTAGAAACAGTAATTTGCACTCTACTAATAGTATCTTTCGTATGTGCTTTATATAAGACATTAAGGCTAGTATCTAAAGCCAAGAATAGATTACAATAACTATAAACATAGAATATTCGATTCGCCCCAGGCGCTTTAACCAGAGAACCATCGGCACTAAAAATGCCTTCCTTTTGTCCATCAAACTTCAACGGAACAGATAATTTATTATTAGCAGTTGCTATCAAATAACTTTGCATCCCTTTAACGGTTCTCAAAATATAATTATTATAATTTATCGGCAGACCAAGGGTAAAGTATGGAACAGGTTCTGCTTTTTTCAAATTACTTGTTTTTAGCGAACCTTTACCAACCAACGCTTTTACTCCATCTAATAAAAATAATTCTGTCCCCTCTGTCCTTAAGTACGCTCCCTCGTAGAAGCCCATATTTTCATAACCCGAAATTTTAAAGTCGGAAATTTCTGCTGCCTTTGATGTTATTCTAGATAAGATTCCTGGTCTACCCCAGTTTCCTAAATACAAACTCGACGAGTCAACGCCAGCGAAATACCAACTCCTTAACTTTAAGTTAATATATTCTTTTCCAATAATTTTATTAGACGGAAACAGACGGATAAAACCATTTGGCTGCGACTGTTTCCAGATTGAGAACAAATGTAGAGATAACATGATTATACAACTTCCTGTAAGGCAAATAAGGAGATATTTTAAGCGAGTGTTAAACATATACGATAGAATATATCTATAAACATCCGGTTAAGAAACCGGATGTTTATTCTTAAAACTGAACATATAAAGGATATAAACAAACTTGTGTTGCATCAGCGCCTCTCGCATAGGTAGGAACAATCTTTCCAGAACTCGGATCTGTTATCGTACATTGAAGAGATGAAACAACAGTGCTACAAGGTAACCCGGCGATATCCCCATCTAAACATAAACTACTATTGTAGTAAGGGTGATAAGTCACGTGAGTCAAATCTCTTTTGTTTGCTTTCAATGTAAATGAAAAGACAATCGCAATTACAAATACACTTGTCATTAATAAATTTCTAACTTTCATGTTTTTATTGTTTTTAAGTTAATCGCTTACTTTTTAGGGTTTCAGCATCTCCCTCTAATTATGCACAAAAAGATCTTTATTCTGATTTGGATAAATTATTATGGCTATACCACCTAATACTACAAAGCCAATATTAAATAGCAAATGTTGTATCCAACTCATATTGCTCAATATTCCTCCGCATGAACAGGGTATGTAGGAACTAAACTTTAAAATTGTTATGATATAGGTCGAAAATAATGTCATCAAAGTGAATGATGCATAAAGCGCGAAAAGCTGTGACTTTCTAATAATTAGTAAAATGGCAATTACAATCTCAAAAAGGGGGACAGATATTGCAATAAATCCAGCAAATACATTTAAAACTGGAGATTTACCCAACTCTACTCTAAATTTTTCAAAATCCAGAATTTTACTTAGCGCCGCATAAACAAAAAGCAAAACAAATGCAGCAGAAATAATGTCTATAAGCACGCTTCTATTTTTCATAAAACCCTTCCTTTCGCATAAACCTCAGCATCGGTTCCATCCACTCACTCACTGGCAATCTTTGTGTAAATCCATGATTTCCTTTCGGGAACAGATGCAATTCAGCATCTACCCTGCTTTTCTGTAGTGCCTGGTAAAATACAATGCTGTTATTCACATCAACAATCTGATCATCACCAGCGTGGGTCAAATAAGTTGGTGGAGTATCCTTAGTGACCTGTCTCTCGTTTGAAAATAGCAACACCTTTTCCATCGGAGGCGTATTACCAAGCAAATTAATTCTGGACCCCTGGTGTGTCAGACTATTATCCATGCTGATTACCGGGTACACCAAAATCATAAAATCAGGTCTTAAATTTATACTTTCAGTATTTGGAATATAGCTTTTGTTAAAATGTGTACCCAAAGTAGCCGCTAAATGACCTCCTGCACTAAATCCAATAACACCGATTCTATTTGTGTCTATGCTCCAGGAACTGGCTTTCGACCTGACCACTTTAATCGCTTGCTGGACATCCAACAACGGTCCAAAACTTTTGTCTTTCATTGTCAAATCATTTGGTAAGCGGTATTTGACCACGAAAGCTGTAATTCCCTTTTCCGCAAAAGCTTTGGCGATGGTTAGTCCTTCTTCTTCAAAAGCTAAAAAACCATAAGCACCACCCGGAATCACCAGCACGGCTGTACCCGTTTGCCTTTCCTTTGAAGGAAAAAATACAGTCAGTGTGGGGCGGTCGTCTTTGGGCTGTTCCCCAATGCCTCCGGGAATGGTATCCGTATACAAAGGAAGCACCTGTTGAGCCGTTGCAATATACCCGGATAGGAACAGCAGAATTGTTGATAATATTTTTGATTTCATCGCTTATTAGTTAGCATGGTCTGTTATGGTCTTCCATGTAATTTCACCACATTTCATTTTGTCAATGATTTCGCAATACTTTTTGGTATAAACATCTTTAAGCATCGCTTTTGAGCTAGCGGTTAATACCTCAATTGCCTTCTTCTCAGCTTCCAGCGCCGCTTTAGTTCTCCCCATTTTGTACAATATATTAGCTTTTGTATCGTAATATTGATGGGCGTCAGAAGAATTTGGATTTTCTAGTTTGATCGATAAATCACTCCAGGAAAGAGCCTTTTTTAAAAGAACAGGATCATCACTGTTTTCAAATATTGTCCAGGCATTACCATTCAGCGCCCAGGCATCATTTGCAGGTCCCATTAATGCCAGTCCACCATTGGCAATGCTAAATGCCTTACCCCCGCGCTTTGCCTGATATTTCTTTAAAGCCAGTTCAACGTATTGGGCATATGCAGCCCAATCTTTAATTATGGAGTAAAAATTAAACTGGGCAGGAGAAATCAGGCTATCTGCATACCGTTGATTGTATTTCCTCTGGATAGAAGAGCGCAGCTGTTCCCAATTTGGCTTTCTTGTGATGGGCTTAAGATCTGGAGTCCATAACTTACTGAAGATTTCTTCTTTAATAATGATAAAACTGATCATTCCCTGGGCATAAGAATCAGCTCCAACAATTTTATTTACAACTTGGGGTTCTCGGTAAATCAATTGAAAAATCCTATCTTTAGCACGCAACAACTTTGACCCTTCATTAGCAATAAAAAGCAAGCTATTTTTAGTCAGGAGCAAATTATCATCCACCACTTTGCGCAAATAACCATTGAAATAGGTTTCTGTAATAGATTTCGCAAGTTCCAGCTCATTAAAGGAAACCGCTCTCCTAACCAAATCTGGCATCAGGTTGTAATCCAGTGTACCTTCTTTAAACTTCCCGAGTAATGAATAATATTGCTTTTGGGGATTGGCAGTATTTCCCGCTAATTCCAATATTTGCTGAACATCCTTATAACCTATTCCCCGATCCGCCAATTTACCTTCCGGAGAAAAAAACAGCAATGTTGGAAATCCATTTACCTTATTATCGGATATAATTTGTTCTGCATCTGCATACCAGCTTTTGATTTCCTGGCTATCTATTTTTGACGTATCTGCCTGAACTTTTACAGAAATGAATTTCTCATTGAACAATGCGCCGACCTGCTCATTAACATACACATCCTTATCCATCGCTTTACAAGGTCCGCACCAGGTGGCATATACATCCAGGAAAATGTATTTGTTTTCTGCTTTTGCCAGCGCTTTAACCTGCTGCCAGGTTAGGCTGTTTTTAAACTGAATTCCTTTTTTCTGGGCAAAGCCCAGGCTTGTAAAGCTTAAAAAAGCCAAACTCAAAATAATTTTTTTCATCTCTATGGTTATTGAAGGGTAATTGTTGTTGTCTTGCGTTTGATTAAGCTGTCAATCATTTTTTGTTCCTCAGGAATCAATAATCCGGAACCTGGTGTGCTGCCCGTCTGATCTAATTCCAGTCCGGATTTACTACTTCGGTATTTTTCGCCATGATCAAGCATCCACAAGGGTGCAGGTTTGTCTTTCAAATAATGATCAAAAAACTGCTGCATTCTTAATGTATAGTCTTTCGCATCATCGCCATGAAGGGTATGAACACCTTCCGGATAAGCCAGCATCCACACCTTTTTACCTAGCCTTCGTAAGCCTAGAAAAAACTCCATCACATTTGGGTACAAGCAGATTTCATCCTTTTCTCCATGCTTTATTAAAAGTGGTGTCCTTACTTTATCTGCATGAAACACAGGGGAGTTTTTAATAAAACCACCCAAGTTCTCCCACAGTGTGGATCCCATCCTATTCTGGCTCACTTCATACATCCTTTGTAAAGGCCCCAGTTCATTTAAGCCCAAACTTCCGTAGGCACTGATCCAATCACCGACACCAGATGAGGAACATGCCGCCGCAAACAGGTCAGTGTGCGTCACCAAATAATTGGTTTGTATGCCACCAAAACTTTGTCCTTGGATACCCATTTTTCCAGGGTTTACAAAAGGCAATCCTGAAACATATTCTGCCGCCGAAACCACTGCATCATAAGTCCCCTGCATGGGATCACCTATCCGATAATAAATATCCGGACAAAAAACCAGGCAGCCATTACTCACATAACTTGGGATATCCAATGCTCCTACCGAATAACCCGGTCTTAAATAAGCATTCAGCCCATCTGATACCCGTTCATAATAATGAAATAGGACAGGATACTTTTTCTTACTGTCAAAATTCCCTGGTTTATATAAAATCCCCTGTAAACTTCTTCCGTCCGGAGATTTCCAGCTATGCAACTCTGTGGTATACCAGTTATAATCCTTTTGGGGTTGGTTATTTGTTAGCCTCTTAAAGGTTTTAAAATCAGTGGTACTGAAATAATTGGGTGCATCATTGCTAGCCATTCTTTTGACTAAGTACAGTTCCGTTCGGGCAGCTTTAACCGGTTCGAAAACATAACTATGAAACATATTCCGACCATTGGCGGTATAAATAAAAGGCCCCATGGTCAGTAGCTTTGGATCACTGGCCTTTTGCAGCAGCGTGCTAAAAAAACCATTCTCTTTAGTTTCAGTATTCAGGGCAGTTAACAAAAGTTTTTCATCTTTGATGACCCATTCCCCGTAAGCGTTAAAGGCACGGTCAAAGACAATATGATGGCTTAACCCATACCCATTTGTCAAATTAATCGCCACTTTTTGCCCCGAAGGATCCAACCTCCAAATGTCATGGCTGTCATAAACCAATAGGGCTTTATCATTCGGCAGCCAACCAGCGATGCCTCTTTTTAAAGCATAGTCCAGCTCCTCTCCTTGGTAGCCCCAGGAAGTTCTGATGCCTTTGGTCAGATTATGGATTTGTTCAGATTTTAAGTCATAACTACAATAACTACCTAGCTTCTTATCATAAAAAACAACATACTTTCCCGAAGGAGACAATGCTGGATCTTGTTTATTTGGATCATTTAACCAGTCTAATGGCGTTCTTTTTCCTGTGCTGCCATCGACAAGTGCATACACCACTTGTGATTTCACATTCCAATGGCTTTCCCAAACAGAACCATTTTTACGGTTTCGCACCGCAAGATACAAGGAATCGGATCCTCCCTTTGCTGGCATTACACTTTCGTTCAGATAATTTTGAAGCCGAATGACTTTACCATCGTCAAGTCGGATTTTCCCCAGATACACATTATTTGTCTGCTCAAAACGGGATTCAATTTTAGCATCCGTATAGCTCCAAACTTCAACATTTCTATGCTCAGATCCGGGCTTAACTTCTTTTAAACTTTTCAGGTCCACAAAAAGACAATTACCATCCTGGCTAAAATGTCCTATAGCACTTAAACTCAGTGCGTCTACCAGATGCTGTGTAGCTTCAGGAATCAAGCAAACGGATTTATCCTTTCCTAACTTATAGTACCAGATCGCATTTCCCTTTCTAAAAGCAAACTGACTGTGTTTGAAATCCGCAATGAAGTTTTCAAGGTCTACTCCCAGCTCGGTAACCTGCTTCTCCCCATTTACCAAGTTGATCCGTGCTACCGAGTAATGATCCGAAGTGTCTTTTTTTGATTTTTCAATGATCAAAATAGCTTTTCCGTCCGGACTAAGTTTATAGTTAAAAACATTGGAAAAAGATCGCGTATTTCCTGTTTTTAAGTTGACCATAAAAATTTCAGTTTCCTGCTTCACCAACTGATAGACCAGCCATTCCCCGCTGCCTTCATCAGAAATAGAAAAGTCTGCTACCCCAGGGAGGTACTTTATAGATTTACGCTTTAAATCTATTATACCTAAACTATCTTTTAGCGTGATGAACAGGCAATATTTACCGTCAGCAGTAAATCTGAAATACCCTTTTCCAATTGGCACTTCAATTTTCCAGTCATCAAAAGTGGATTGTACCACACGTTTAACCAAAACCCCATGTTCTGGTCCCTTCTTGATGTCATAGGCTAAATATTTTCCATCCCCACTGATCACAGGATAATCCAGATAGGTGAATTTATCATAAGAGGAAGTATCTATAAGTTGTGTTTGTGCCACTACTTTCCCATCGAGAAAAGTCTGAAAAAATAGCAGTACAACAATGAGATTCAAGGTTTTCATTTGTGTGTTGAGTTTTTAGTTAGTACCCCTTGTTTTGTACCAGATTAGGATTCCTTTGTAACTGTAAGATGTCTATGGGATAGAACTGCTGATTGGTATTCCAAACACCTGCCGACAATTTCTTTGGGAGCTCTTCAGTCATGACCGCATCCACTCTTCCGGTACGTTTCAAGTCTAACCAGCGATGCCCCCATTCTGTAAAAAGTTCAATTCTACGTTCTTTTTCAACAGCCATCAGCGCATCCGCTCTGGACAGGTCTGCAGGCAAAAGTTTCAACTGCAAATTTGGGTCTGCTTCTTTGTCTCTGGCACGATCACGCAATGCATTTAAATCTGCGATGCCCTCAGACACCTTATTTTGCTGGATTCTCGCCTCAGCACGTATTAAATATTGCTCCGCCAGGCGAAGGACGGTCGAATACTCGTTGATCGGTGCATTTACATCACTGGATTGACCTATTTTATATTTATAGGCAAAATAATAGCGCATGCCTTCAACAACAATGCTATTTGTCCACACACTTTTTCTTAAATCACCTGGTTCAAAGCTTTCCAGCAGGCTTGGATTTAGATAGGCAGGATTAAAATTGAAAAAGCCGAGTTCAGGGCTAATGATAAAAGCATAAGCTTCCTTTGTATTGAACCCTTTTGTTACCCCTTGGAGCTGCCAGATGGCCTCTTTATTGTTTTTAAGAAATACTTCCTCTAATTTCACCAGTTCGAAAGAGGGGTTCTCCAATAAACTTGTCGCCTGAGCCTCCGCCTTTTCCCATTCCCCCTGATACAGGTATGCCCTTGAGAGGAGTGCCGTTGCCGCATACTTGGTCGGACGAACCCGTTCTTCAGTTGTATTCAGGAGCGTTGCATCCAGGTAATTGTCGCTTAGCAAATTTTGTGCATCGGTTAAATCTGAAATCACCTGCTTCCATACCTCCCCCTTAAATGTACGTGGCATTGAGGCATTGACTTTATAATCTGTACCAAGGACCAGTGGTACATCCCCATACAAATTAACCAGGTAAAAGAAACACAGGGCCCGCATAAATTTAGCTTCCCCAATCAGTTGCTGCTTAACTTTTGGCGTTAAATTTTGGGCATTAGATACCCCGTCTAAAGCAGAATTAACCGTATATAAACTACTATAAATGCTCCCCCAAAAACCATTTCCAATAAATTGCTGATCTAGCTTATTTTGAAAATATCCATTTAAAACTACATCAGTTGCCCTTTCATAAAGGCTAAGCTCATCTGAGGAAAGACCTGAAAGGTAGGAGATACCGGGTAAGTTTGCATACTGAAGGTTTGAAGTACTCATATCTATATATATCCCGGTGAGCACAGCTGTCGCCGTCTGATCATTTTTATAGATGTCTTCGGAGTTTACACTTGTCGTTGGCCCGTCAACTTCTACCAGTTTTTTACAGCCCTGGATCGTAAACGAAAGCGCGAACAAAATAAAGCATATGAGATATTTTGTATATATTTTATATCGTTTCATTTTTTTCTCAATTAAATTGATTGATTATAATCCTAGTTTGACACCCACCATCATCACTTTCAGAGGAGGAAGTGAACTTGAACTCTTCGTCTCCGGATCAAGTCCCAGATAGTTTGTGATTGTTAATAAATTTTGTCCTTGTATAAACAACTTACAATCCCGAGCATGGATGGCTGATTTCCACTGTTGGGGCAAGTTCCAGGAAAGAGAGAAGTTTTTTAACCTGATGTACGAAGCATCCCCCCAATTCCCATCGCTATACGTGGAAGCATTCAAGGTTGATACGGTAGGATTGGTCGTGTATTTTGCGACACTGGCCTGATCACCTGGCTTTTGCCAGCGATCGGTTTGCCAAAGGGGAAAATTTGAATTCCTTTTACCACCATTATAAAACTGAGGAATTCGCCCAAAGAAATAATTGTTCGCAGATTGCTTTGTGAACTGCAACAAAAAATCCAGTTCTATTCCTTTATAATTAAAAGTATTCTGCAAGCCACCATAGAATTTTGGATCAGGATTTACAATTACAAACTGGTCATTGTCTGAAACCGCCGAGGCCGGAACCGGATCAAAAATTGTCCTTCCCTGCGCATCTGCAAATTGATAAGCGCCTGTTTCCGGATCCACCCCATTGAAATGATATTTTTTAATAATATTAACCGACTGACCAATGATGTATTGACTGGCATATGGAGATTTGGTGATATCCGCAAATTCAACCAATTTATTCCTTGGTATAGTTAAATTAAAACTGCTGGACCATTTAAAATCAGCAGTATTTAAGTTTACAGTGGATAGCATCAGCTCTAAGCCCGTATTTTTAACTGTTGCCGGAAAATTTGACTGAATGCCATCAAAGCCAGTCTGATTTGGAAGTGCAAAATTTAACAGTTGATTGGAAGATATATTATTCGAATAAGTCGTCTTCAATAATATCCTATCCTTAGAAAAACCCAAGTCCAGACCTATCTGAAGTTTTCTCGTTTCTTCCCATTGCAGATAAGGATTCGTCAACCTGCTGGCTCTGTATCCATTTGTACCCTGATAGGGTAGTGAAGAACTTACAACGCTATATAAACTTAAAAAATTATAATCCTGAATTTTATCATTACCCGTTGTACCATAACTCCCGCTTAATTTACCATAACTTAAAAAACCAGCAGATTCCTTAAGCAAACGCTCTTCAGAAAATATCCAGGCCAGGCCTACCGCCCCGAAATTGTGAAAGAGGTTCTCTGATCCAAAACGAGAGCTACCATCCCTCCTGGCAGTCAGATTAACAATATATTTGTCCTGCCAATTGTAATTAATCCTCCCAAAAAGAGCGTTATACTTATACACCGAATTCAATGATGAGGTGGATTGTAATGAGGTTGCAGACATCATATCCTCCATTGACTGGTCAGTAGGAAATCCTTCCGCATAAATCATCGCGGACGTTCGGTTTTCCCTTTGAATGGTTGTCCCCAACAGCATTTCCAATTTACCTTTCCACAGGACACTACGGTAATTTATTTGCGGTTCTATTGACCAGGCATCAGTCTTACTGTTCCCAAAATAGGCTCCCCTGGGTGTACTGGATTTATACTCCGGCACAATCCCTTCTGATGTAGAATAGGATATAGAGTTTGACTGTAAATTGGAATATCCCAGATTTGTTCTAAATTCCAAACCGGGGAAAAGACGATAACTGAGCATCCCAGTTCCAATTAAATTATTCGTTCGGTTCTTATTTTTATTATAAATGTAACTCATTGGGTTATTAAAAAAGGTTGTTGCACCAGAGGCATCAGGTTCCCAATTGAGGCTTCCATCCGGATTAAATAGATTTGGTGCCACAGGAGTAAGCTCGACAGCCTGACCAGTAAGGTCAATATTGGGCAGCAAATTGTTATTTGCCAAATAGGTACCTGAAAATTGCATCCCGAATTTTTGATTTTTAGATCTACCATTGACGTTAGCATGAATTGATCCCTTGGTATCTGCAAAATCTCCGGGAAACACATTCGTTTCTTTATGATAATTTCCACCTACGAGGAAGGTGGCCATTTCATTTCCACCCGAAACAGAAGCATTTAGGTCCCGATATAGGGCGGTGCCCCCAAGTAATTCTTTTTGCCAATTCGTTGACCTGGTGTTATCCCATACGCCATTTAAATCATAATCACGAGCTCCCGGTGTGGTTATTCCGTCATTCTTTAAAGCTTCCCTCCTCATTCCCAGGTATTGTGAACCATTCATCATATCCAATTTCCGGGTTACTTTACCCCAACCGCTTTGTAGATTGGCATCCACTCTGATGTCTCCGGCTTTCCCCTTCCTGGTTGTAATCAAAATGGCTCCATTGGCAGCCCTTGATCCGTAAATAGCTGTGGCATCCGCATCCTTTAAGACATCGATGCTTTCGATGTCATTCGGATTGATAAAATTCAGTGGATTACCAGCACCGTTTTCTGTAAAACCCAATATCGAATTCCCTCCAGGATTCAATTGGGAAGCGTATGGCATGCCATCCACCACATAAAGTGGTTCACTTCCATTTAACATACTATTCTGTCCTTGTATCCTCACCTTCACTCCCGTCCCTGCAAAACCAGTCGCCTGCTCAATAAACAACCCCGGAACCCTGCCTTGCAAAGCCAATAAAGGATTATTCACCGGCTGCTTCTCAATCACATCCGCCTTAATCGTCGTCACATTACCAGTAGAAAGCCGCTGCGTCGTCGTACCATACGCAATCACCTGCACTTCATCCAATTTCGACAAACTCAGTTCCAGCACCACATCACCCAGCTCCTTAGCCGCCTTCACCTCCTTAGAAACATACCCAATAAAAGAAACAACCAGCACCGCATCCTCATCCACACCCTTTAAATAGAAACTTCCATTTGCCCCAGTACTCACCGCCTTTCCCCCTTTTCCCTTAACAGACACAGAAGCCCCAGGAAGACCACGGCCATCAGCATCCACCACTCGACCAGAGACATTGATGTCCTGGAATCTAGCAATAACATTTTCAAGAAAAGAGGGCTTTTCCTTTGCCTTAATTGTTACGATTTTACCATCAATCTCGTAAACCAGATTCAGGCCTTTCAACGCACTTGAAAGTGCCTCTTCCACTGTAGCATCAGCCACAGAAATGCTCACTTTCTGACTCTGGGAAATTGTCGCCGGATCATAATAAAAACCATATCCAGTCTGCTTCCTGATATCCTTTAAAACGGAGAATAAGGAAGCATTGGCTTTATTTAAGGTCACGCGCTGCCCAAAGGTAGCGGCACTAAACTGCATAAGGGATGCTATCAATATCACGGTGGTTAGTCGCATAATTAGCATAATTTTTTGGTACAGCCGAAGCCTTCCAAATGGTGATATAATATCGTACATTTGTTTAGTTTGGTTCTGTGCAGCTTACCTCTTGTCGTCGAAAACTGTAGGTATACTGCTGTTAATATTTCTTAATAAATGGTTCCAAACGCAAACCAGGGGTAAATACTTCTGGTTTGCTTTTTTATTAGTTCTGCTGTCGTAAAAATCGATTCATCTTTTTATTCTGTGGTTCATAATTCAGTTAGTTATACACTAGGGAGATGAATAGCTTATTTAGTTACATATATTTTCTTACCGTCAATTTTGAAATGCACCTGGCCTGAATTCTCTATGGATTTTAGCACAGCCGACAATTTATTATCACGTGGAATTACACCATTGGAAGTTATGGCTTCCGGTACAGATGGATCGTATATAATATCGACATCGTACCATCTGCCAATTTTTCTCATCACGGACCGGAAATCAGCATTTTCAAAGTAAAAGTCACCTTCCTTCCAATCAATAACATTGTCAATATCTGCCTCTGTTACTTTAATTGAACTGCCACTATTGATCGCTTGAAAACCGGGTTTCAGAATCTGCTGTTTTTTACCAGCGGTTACCTGAACCGAACCCTCAAGAAGCGTAGTTGCAATTGCAGGTTCATCGTCATAAGCATTTACATTAAAATGCGTCCCCAATACTTCCACTTCTTGTCCTTTGCTTTCTACTACAAATGGATGTGTTTTATCTTTTGCCACCTCAAAGTAAGCCTCACCACTTAGTTTGACCCTCCGCTGCCGACGCTCAGTTAAAGCAGCAGAATAGGTCAGACTAGAAGCGGCGTTTAACCATACCAAGGAACCATCCGGCAAACGCACCTGATAAGTTTCTCCTTTGGCAGTAGATAAAGTATTTATTTTGTTTGATTCAGATTCGGAATCCTTTAGTTCATATACAAGTTGGCCATTGGCTGATTTAGTGATGACTACACCGGCTTCTTTTGCCAGCTCACCATTTGCGGCATCTAATAACCTGATTTTTCTACCATTGGCTAAAGTAAGCGTTGCGCCCTGTTTACCCGGTGCCACATCATTTGTATAGCTGCCGGCTTCAACTACATCCTTTTTAGAATGGTTTGTATAAAAGAAAATACCAGCACTAATTGCAAGTACAATGGAAGCCGCTGCAGCAATACGCGGCCAAAGCTTACGACTTCTACTCACAATTGGAAGTCGATTTCCAAGCCTGTCAAGACGAACATTCAATTCCCCATCTGACAACACCCTGCCTTTGAAATGGCCAAAAGTCAGCCAGCTTTCCAATAGGGTTCTTTCATCCTCGGTACACTTACCTTCACGATATCTGCTTAGCAGATCTTGAAACTGATCATTGTTCATGCGGGTCATTTGGATTAAATACACCCTATAGTCAATGAACCCGGCAAGAAGGGTTAAAAAAAAGTTAAATTATTTTTAATAAAATGTTAACTACCTGATATTCAATATAATTATTTTTTTTATCCTATTCTCTGTTATTAAAGAAACAACAGTACTGACATAGTGCCAAGTTTAACTTTTAGAATTTTTAGGGCATGGAACATGTGGCTTTTGACAGTCTCTTCGGAGAGACCAAGCTCCTCTGCAATTTCTTTGCGAGTGTAGCCCGTTTCCCTACTTAATTGGAAGACTTCGCGCATTTTTTTTGGGAGTGCAGCAATTTCCTTTTCAATCAATCCAGACAACTCTCTATGCCGGATCAGGTGATCGGTTTCATCACTACTGAATTCGTTTTTAAGGTATTGATTGAAAGAATCCAGATAACGCGAGGATAATTTACGTTTTGAAAATATATTGATAATCTGGTACCTGACCGAGTTGTACAGATAAGGCGCCAGCAAAGTATTTTCACTAAACTGTTCACGCTTGATCCAAAGCGACATGAAAAGTTCGTGCAGAATATCTTCCACCTCCTCCTCATTATCCAATCGTTTCAGCGCGAAGGTATAGAGCAGCTTTTTATAACGGTTATAGATCTCTGTATAGGCAGATTGATTTCCCTGCTTCAACAGCGCAAGCAAATGCTGATCGTCGTATGATTTATAATCTGTCATTTTATGAATACCCCTTGCATAAATTTACAAAAAGGATCGCCAATATTAAAGAATCCCAATGACTTCCGCTGCATCAATAGATTCAGTATAACCTGAAAACCAATAGGTTCCAATCTAAAAGCCAGCGTAAATAATATTCACAATCGTTTTAGCTAATTCCGTAAAAAAATAATTACTTTGAATGCCCCGTCCCCCGATAAATACTTAAAATCCTCAAGAGAATCGCTACTAGTGATGATTGTCCTGACCTACTCATTACTGACCGCTGTAACCAATTTTCAATCTATTCGCTGGTTACTCTGGTTTTACATCAAGCTTATTTATCTTCGATCCTTATTACGATCCTTGTCACTCCGTTCTCATTTAATTCAATATATTTAGATATGACAAATTTCGCTCAAAACATCTTAGGAAAAAATTTAGCTGAACTCACACTTGCTGATCTAGAAAACTATTTTGCAGAACAGAAATTAGAAACAGACAGCTTGGAATTTAAATCGTTCCCAGCTACGGCTAATTTTGAAGACTTAGTGGTTAAGATTATGAAAACTATATCTGGCTATCTAAATGGTTCAGGTGGGTTGCTTATCCTTGGTGCACCTATGAAAACTGTTGTTGGCAATGTCGATTATTTTCAGGGCGCACTCACTCCTGTACCATTACAAAAATCCATTGATTGGTTCATCAATAAAATCAGCAGTTCAATCTCCCCGATGCCCATTAACATCTCGGTACAAATCATTCCTTCAGGTCAGTCCTATCTTTATTTATTCGAAGTACAAGAAAGCCAATATAAACCACACCAGCTCAACCACATTTATTATATCCGACTGGACGGACAAACCAAACCTGCCCCTCACTACATTGTACAGGCACTGATGCGTCAGATCACCTATCCTGACCTGCGTGCCACGATCAGAATCAACCGTTTTCAGGATCACGAAGGCGAGACATTATCCAAATTAACGCTAGCTATTTTCAACTTTTCCCAACTGCAAAATGATTCTGACTATCATTATTACATTACACTTGTGGGCGGTGCTAAATTCTATGCTTGGGACGCAAATCAATATGGCCCTGCCATTAGTTTTGATTTTGACGGAGCGCAACTCCGACACCGCGAAATTCCTAGGACATTGCACTTTGGTGTACCTTATACTGCAAGCTACCACATTACGATTCCTGAAAATTTGGAAGAAATCAAAATTATGCTAAATTTCGGTGCTCGCCAGTCACCAAGCAAAATCTCTATCTACAACTTACCTTTGAACAACATCGATCAGACAAACCCCGCTGCACATTTGGTAATAGAAAAAGAAAATGCGCTTTTTGAGGCAATACAATCCATCGAAGATATCCTTTTACACTTCCGTAACAACGAAATCCTATAAATCTCGTCTCATGCGAATCACCGGAAAATACACTTTCGATAAAAACGTCATACTGGAAAAATCATACGATTTACTTTGCACCTTCTTTGCCAACAAAGAGATTGCGTTCAAGAGCAATCCTGATGATCAAAACCCTCCTCTGATCGCCCTAGAGGAACGATTTTTCGAATCCAAGGTGACCAGGCTGCTGATAGAAATTGCCGCTTTGCTTCGGGTAATGGATGACCAAATGCAAAAACTTTCCGGAAACGACCCCAAAAAAGGCAAGTATTACAATTTACTGGCGGCTATCAATAAAACTGAGTTTGGCCTTTTCCAGGACAAACAATGGGAATTCCGAGACATCTGCAACAAGATTATTCATTCAGAAACTTTTTCGCCGACATTCCGTGAAGCAGACGAAGGACATAGTACCGACTACGCTTACAATGAGGGTTATGATGCCAAAAGCATCAACTGGCGACATTTCAGTGGCTACGTCAGACTCAGCGGAAAAGACTTTGAAAATGACTGGAATATCCTACTCGATATCGAAGCCTTTATTATCGCGATCTACCGGCTTTTGTCTGGAATCAAATGACCAGCACTAGGTAAAGCCAATTAAACATTAATAAGAAATTGACTGATCCTGATTTGTTTCTTTTTCTGCCTTCTTATCTCTTTCCAGTTTTTGCTGTTCCTTTTCAAACTTCCTCTTTTTCTTTAACTGTTTGTCTCTTCTCCCAGACAACTTTTGCTTTTCTTTTAACTTGTTCATTTCCGTTTTAACCAGATCCTCAATATCTTTTTTGATCCTGTTATAATTCTCCTGCACTTCTTCCGCAGTTACTTTACGCGGTTTGGGAATCGGTTTATAACCCGCTTCCTCTATGGCAATCGCATCATGATTATTTTGGATCTCCGCATGAAACATTTTCAGGTCGATCTTCTGGTCAGGGTTATCCGCTACCATTCCAACAAATTCACCCGAAGACAAAGCAGAGATCTTTGCCGCCGGGATCGCAAAATCCAACTGGCTGGATTTAGATACTGACACTTCCGAACTGTTGATGCTCAGCGATTCCCTGTCCTGCATGATCTTGCCGAAATTATTCGATAGTGTTTTCGCCGTATCGCCAGAAACCTGACCACTAATCACATTACCCACAATTCCGGTGATCACATCCGCCTGTTCCGAGCCATAATCTTTGGTCAGCTGGCTAAAATCCTGAACTGCCAGTGTGGTAGACACCTTGTTGCTCCTTGCCGTAGCGATCAGGCTGTCCATGTTGTTTAAGAAAATTGTCGGAAACTCATCAAAAATCAGACTGCTTTTCAACTGCCCTTTCCTGTTCACCAGCTTCACCATCCTGGAAATGTACAAAGACAATACTGCGCCATAAGTTTGTAGTTTCTGCGGATTGTTCCCTACGCAAATGATCTTCGGCTCATTGGGATTATTGATGTCCAACGTAAAATCATTACCCGTTAATACATAATAAAGCGTTGGAGAAGCCAGTCTTGCCAACCCAATTTTAGCCGAAGCGATCTGCCCTTCCAGTTGAGGAGCCGCATTTCGGACGAGTGCCGACACAAAAGGACTGATCAATGCCTCAATTTCTTTTTGTTCCTCTAAGACTGCAAATAACCTTTCATAATCCACCTGGATCAGCTCGATGACATGCGGCAACGTACAATACCGGCCATCCTCATACCTACGCAGATACCAGATCACTGCCGTGACAAAATTCACCGCACTTTCCACAAAAAAATCTCCCTGCTTTTTAATCCATTCCCGGTTTAGTCCAAGCATGATCGTTCGGGCAGATTCGGCCGCGTCAGTAATGTCTTCCATACTATCCGGCTCTAAAGGGTTTGACCGGTGATAGATCTCATCCAGACAGATCACAAAAAACATAGGCTTCACCTGGTAATTCCTGTAATACTTCAGCAGCTTATTATACGTCAGTTTAGAGAGATCGTCGAATTTGAAATCGTACAAAAATATACTAAAGCCTTTGCGGATATGCTGGTCAATGATGTGCCGCACGACAAAATAAGATTTACCAGCCCCAGGAGTACCCGCGATCAACATTCCCCTGAAAGGGTTGATGACATTGATCCAACTGTCCCTGAATTTACCTTTGTAATTGTACCGGGCCGGAAGATTCACCGAATATTCGTTTTCCAGTAGCCGCTCTTCCTGGGGAAAAGTTTCATTGTTGCGGTTAAAAATATCCTTGTTCAGGTTTAACCGAATCAGTCTTGAAAGTCTTGTCCCTCCTGCAAGAATAAGCAGATAACCGGTAGCTGTAAATCCAATATACAGACCTGCAATCATATCGGTCGCACCATGCAAATAAAGCACTAAAAAGGATAGCCAGTATATCCCTAGCCCACAAGCCAGGTAAGCGACTATATTTTTCCATTTTGTTTTTTCATCCTTTTTACCACTAACGCCCATAAGGGAGATGAGCAGGCAAATCAGTGCCGCCAGTTTTGCTTTAAATAGGCCTGAAAACACACCCAGCCGGGCAATATTTTTCAATAGTCGGTCCGTGTTCAGACTCGTCAGCTCCCATGTTACAAATGCCTGGTAACAGCTGAGGTAGATATGTGTCACTAATATCCCTATACTGATCATTCTGGTGAGATCCAGTATTTTTCTTAATCCCTGTTTGTCTTCTCCGGTATCCATAAGTTATATTTTATAAATTGAGTTCATGGGTAATGACTTGTTTTTTCTTGCGTTTTTTTCTGCGTTTGGGGATTTTAAGACCTTCCTCTGCGGAAGTTCTCGCCAAAGCCAGATCAATTAGCTTCGGTGTTTTAGGAATGCTGAATAAAGATTCTCCCGGTCTGTGTTTAGTCTGCTTAGTAAGTCTACCAGTCTTCAGTTCCGTTTTGTATTCCGGTTTTATACCAATGTCTTTCGCTGCAAATCTGCCCGTAATTGCCTTTGCGCTGTAAGCCTTGCCCAGATCACTACCATTAAATACCGCTTTGTTCCTATGGTCCACGAAAGTGATTCCGAAAATCAATCCTGCTGCATTCTCCCTGTAACTAACTTCTATGCCCTGCTTTTTTGCCCCTTCTTCGAACGCTTTCTTGCTGATGTCTATTCTGTTTTCCAGTATCTGGTCAATCCGGTCCTTCAAGTCATCCTTAAAGCCTTTACGCTTTTCAACATTGATTTCAAATTTCTTCTCCAGGTTTCGTAAAGTGGGTTTGCTGTAAAAAGCACTGGCCTTAATCGGCACACCAACCTGGTTACCCTTTTTATCCAGCATAGAAAACATCAACCCCTTCTTTTCAAACATCGCAGTATGCTCTGCACCACGGAAAGCGACCACATTAAAGCATTTCAAGATGGCATTATATTCGGCCAGTGAACTGAACTTATAATCCCTGGTCACAGCAGTTACCACATTGCTGATCGCCCTTTTGGTTGGTAACACCCCATACTGTGCTTTCTCCAAATCGGCGGGTTTGATCCCTGCTTCCTGTCTGGCTTCCTTACTTTCGGCTTTTACCAGTCCGTATTCAGTTTCAATTTCCTTCCTGGCTGGTTCAGACAATTTCTTCCCAATATCATGCAAGTCGATCCGCTCGCCACTGGCAGTGATATTGGTGGTCGTGATGTGCAGGTGCTGATGTGCCGCATCGTCATGGCGGTAAACTAAAAAGGGCTGATCTCCAAAACCGATGCTTTCCATATAACTGTTTGCGATCTGCTGTAGTTTTAAATTATCCAGTTTTTCACTGCTGTGAAAATTCAGAGAAATATGAACCGCATTGGTTTTCACATTCGGCTTCAATTCTGTCAGGTGTTGGAACCTTTGCAGTTTCTGATTAAAATTCAGCTGATCAATATCACCTGCAAAACCACTGGACAGGATTAGCCTGGCTTCTCCAGTGGATACTTTATTCTCATTATAATGCAGCATTCCCCTGATACTTTTGCCCGTTGTTATTTTTGCAACCATCGTTCAGCGAGCTGGGAAATGAGCACGAGCAGACGATCAACTTTTTCATCCACTTTTTTATAACGATCTGCCACTTTCAATACATAAAATGCCCGGTGGCTTTCAACCTTGTCCTGATTGAAAGAACGCGTGATCTGGTTGATGTTAATCCCGATGGCTTTTAGCTCTTTCCTGATCTGTGCCAACTCTTCCATCACCGGATTCAGGGTTACATCCTTGTAAAAACACTTAATAGATTTATTTGACAGGATCTTACGGGCAACCTCCCCAATGGTGCCGCAGTCGCTTTCCTTCCGCTTATTTTCCAAACGTTCAAATACCGTCCTAGTCACCCTGATGATGATCGGGTGGGTCAATACCTGCTCCTGGTCTTTTGCTTTTTTCCTCGGCATTTAGATGGTCTTTATCCACGTTCAGGATTTGCGAGTTCCGAGTAAACCCCCTGTCCTTAAGGACAGCAAAGAGGTTTTCGTATACGAAAATACATCTTTGCTTTGCACACGCGTGCAACAACGAAGCACCTTCAGACCCTGCTAATCTGAACGTGGGTTTGTGAATAATGAAAGATTTGAAGACTTAGTGAATCGTCGGATCAGATTCTGTAATTGATTTAAGCAGGTTCAGTTGAATACTAACTCGGAGTTGTTGTCTGAACCTGCTTCTAGAGAATTGCTTGACCTTTTTGAGGTTCAGGTGCGAGACAAAGTTTTGCTGCTTTTCGTTGTCTTTGATAAAAGGATTCTTGAAGTTACTCATAATACACATATTAATATTTCAAAAATGGACTATTCAAGTGCAGCAAAATCCCATATGGGAAAATAAAATACACTTCAAACTAAAAATGGGGAATTCACATATACAACCAATACTGTAAATACTAATTTTTTTAGTAATTTTGTAATCATACGATTTCTGTAAACATTAGGCTTACCTTATCTAAAAAATTATGACTAATATTGGTGATAGCGCAACTATGAAAAGAGAGACCAACATTACTTCATCCGGCATAAAAAAAGTACTAAAAAATTATAAGTACACCGACGCGGTTGCAGAATACATCTGGAATGGCTTTGATGCGAAGGCGAAAAATATCGACATATCGCTAGTAGAAGGTCCGTTGGACCAAATTGAATTAATTACTGTAAAAGATGATGGATATGGAATAGATGTATCTCAGCTGGACCAAAAATTTGATAGATTTTTCGATTCTGAGAAAACCGTAGTATTGCAAACCCCTGCCCATAGCTCTGTACTTCATGGAAAAAACGGAGTCGGTCGACTTACCTTCTTTGCATTTGCTAATGACGCTGAATGGCACACAACCTACGGCTCAAAACCTTTAAGTGGGGGGAAAATAAAGATAGCTGCTAGCAATCTCAAATCAACAGAAGCAGACAGCGTGGCCCCTTATCAAGAGGCTACTGGAACTGAAGTTGTCTTTTCAAACGTAACTATTGATAAATATAGATTTTATGGCGAAGTAGTCTCATTTTTAAAACAGGAATTTTGCTGGTTTCTGGAACTCAACAAAAATAAAGGGTATAGTATCACCATCAATAGTGAGTTACTTTCATATGAAGACCTTGTTATTGAGCAAGAAGAGTTTGTCATTGCTAAGGATGAAATTGATTTCAAAGTCAAATATGTTCAATGGCATAGTCCACTAAACAATGAACTATCAAAAATCTATTTCCTAAACTCGGAAGGAACGGAAGTTTATAAAGATTTTACGACTCTGAATCGCAAGGGCGACCACTTCTTCCACAGCATTTACCTAAGTAGTGACTTTTTCGACAGCTTCGACTTCAGGACATCTGATACCTCACAGACTTCATTATTTTCTAAAGCGAAGGGTAATGCTACGTACCGGAAAGTGATTAATAAAATTACTGATTATATTCGGGCTAAACGCAAGCCGTTTCTTCGAATTTATGGTGAAAAGCTTGTTGATGACTATGAACGCGCCGGAGTTTTTCCTGCATTCAAAAATAGTTGGGAAGAATTGAGGGAAAAAGAACTTAAAGAAATTATTGTCGGGCTATACGAAGTTCAGCCAAAAATTTTTGTTAATCTCAATCTTGAACAAAAAAAGACATTTGTCCGGTTTCTTAACTTGTTACTTGAATCCAATGAGAGGGAAAACATATTTCAAATCATCGATGAAGTCGTAAACCTTGATAAAGAAGATCGAGAAGAATTAGCCGGGCTTTTGAAAAATACTGCTCTTTCTAAAATCGTATCGACGATTAAGCTTATTGAAGACAGATATAAGGTGGTGTATGAGTTAAACAATATCGTTTTCAACGATGACTTAAAGGCAAACGAGGTGCATCATTTGCAATACCTAGTAGAGAATCATTACTGGTTATTTGGAGAACAATATAGTTTACTGACAGCTGCTGAACCGAAGTTTAATGAGGCTCTTTCTAAATTCACCCATTTTCTACATAATGAGCCACCCAGTCAAAAAATTGAGCATGAAGATAAGCTCAAAGAAATGGATATTTTTATGTGCCGGCAAGAAAAAACAGCTGGTCGCATCCACAATGTTGTTGTCGAACTAAAGCATCCAAAGAAAAAGATTTCTGGTGTACATTTGACTCAAGTCAAAAACTACATGAATGTAATACTCTCTACTCCAGAATTTAATGCTGACAATTATTTTTGGGATTTTATTTTGGTAGGAAGAGAATTCAATGCAAAAGGGGAAATTGAAGAAGAGCTTGAGAACTCTAAAAACCATGGAGAGCGATCTCTTGTATTTAAATCAAAAAATTACAGAATTTATGTTAAGAAGTGGTCCGATGTCATTAACGAGTTTGAACTTAAGCATCAATTCCTTGACGATAGATTGAAACTTGAACGGAAAAATTTATTGGCTGGTAGTACAACTGCGAATGAAGCAGCAGAATCGGTAGGTGTTAACAGCGCCGCGCTGCCGGGGTCCAATTGAGTTATTAAAACCAAAATATTCATACTTAGAACCAACCATAATTATCCTTAATGAAAGTTATTTAAGAATCCGGACTAAATTAATCCTTCATCACCAAATGAATAATACCCTTCACTGGTAACAATCAAATGATCAATCACCATTAAGTCCAGAAACTTACCCGCCTCAACCATCCTTTTGGTTAAATTCACATCAGCCTGACTTGGTTTCAGATTTTCAGAAGGATGGTTGTGCGCCAATATGATAGACACTGCCTGTACTTTCAGAGCAATGCTGAAAATGATCTTCGGATCAGCAACTGTCGCAACCTTACCACCAGTTGATATCAGAGATATTCCTATCACCCTTCCGGCAGAGTTGAGCATCATCACATAAAACTGTTCCTGAAAATGAATCTTCTGCATATCCCAGTTGTTGACCAATACTTTATAAGCTTCCTGGGAACTGGTCACTCTCGGACGTTCTGATGCCTTAAACTTTGGCTGGTAAGAAACACTAATTTCTGAAACCTGGAATAACGGATTTACATTTTGCGCTTTCATCATCTTTAATTTTTAATGGAAAATTTGATTAATTGCGCGCCCCCCAGCCCCTGACTGAGCAAGCAAAAAATGCAGCGGAATAAATGGGATTGAGCGACAAGGCCGGCGGGTTTATGCCGAACAATTTTTGCGCTCCAAAAGTCAGGCGGCTACCTTGGTGCAGGATTAATAAAACCCCACTAAATAAAAACCTGATCAGCAATCAGAAAAGTACCCCCAGTTTTCTAAATCCCATATGGGATTTAGAATAATCCGGCAACCTATCCATTTTTCCCACATGGAAAAACGCGAAACAACCTTTCAGAATATTTGTGAGTTACTCCAAATGCCCATGTATGGAATCCCCGGAAAAAGCGAAAAAACAGCCCAAAAAATGCCATTCGAATACTTAATGAACATAAATTCACCATCAATAACGAAAAAGCCGAGCTCATCCTGGAGAAAACACTAATGACAGCCATTCTCCCATATGGGGCCCATATTGCTTCAAAATGCTAACTATTGCAGGTAAAAACAATCATGAAATCAAATAAGATCAAAACACAAGCCGAACAAAAAGAAAGCAACCATACAACTGAAAGTATTCCATCACGGCATGCGGAGGTGACAGAAAAAGCTTCGAAATGCAGTGAAAGTTTACTAAATTTATTAGCCGAAATCATTACAGAAAACATCGTTAGAAAGATCAGAAATGGATGCAATAGGATATATAAGGATCAGTAAAAAAGACCAATCAACACATTCACTCGAATATCAGGAAAAAAATATACGTGATTATGCCCACCGGAACCAGATTACGCTCGGTCCGTTATTCATTGATGATGGAGAGAGCAGTTACACTTTTGACCGTCCCGACTACAAAGCCTTAGAAAACTTCATTAAAAACCACAAGGGAAAAAGTAGGATCAAATACCTGGTTGTTTTTGACCATGACCGGTTCAGTCGTAACTTGCCCGAGGCACTGCAAAAAATAGAGTCCCTGGAAAAGAAATACAGCATTAAGGTAATCGCGACAAGTGAGCCACTGGACATTGACACAGCCGATCCCTCCGTCTTCCTATTAAGAGCATTTAAATACCTGATTGCGAACCAAGAATTATTAACCATACGACGGAGAGCAAAAGAAGGTGCAAGACATGCTCAAGAGTCAGGAAGGTACTTAAGCAGGGCTCCATTTGGTTATACAAATGGGACGCAAGCCGGAGGAAAGAGAATTATAGAAATTGATGAATCGACAGCATTTGTTATCAGAAAGATCTTTAGGGATTACCTTTCTGGAATCCAGCCTTTCCTCATTCATTCTGAAGTTAGAAAACTTGGATTTCCGCTCAGCGGAAATAGTGCAATTTTCCGGGTTTTGAATAATCCGTTGTACGCAGGCCTGGTAAGAGTATGCGCCAATGGCAAATACCCTGAAAAACTTGTTCCAGGTCTCCATAAACCAATTGTAACAGAATCACAATATTTTCGCGCTTTAGATATGATCGAGAATAGCAAAAGATCCATGAATTCTAAACCTAAGGAGGAATTTCCTTTGAAGGGCATTTTACAAAGTCCTTGTTGCAGTACCAATATGACAGCTGGTTGGAGCAAGGGTAAAAATAAATATTATATGTACTACCGCTGCATTAAGCATAGTAATATCAATATTTCAGGAGCATTGGTTCATCAAAAATTTCAGGAATTACTGAAATACATCAGCTTCAGTCCAGAATTTCTTGACAAGCTGATAGAAAGGGTTACCAGCTTAGCAAAGACTACCCTTGAGGTAAGGGATCAAAGGCATAAAATTCTAGCGACAAAACTTGCGGCTATTGAAACAAAAATTGAAAATATTGAAAATAAACTTTTCGATGGGGTGATCAATGATACGACATATAAGAAGGGAATGAAAAAATTTGCGGCTGAAAAAGCGCAGGTGAAAGATGAGTTTAATTTCCTGGAAACCATGGAAGGACATTTACATCAGGAATTGCTTGTTTTACCCTATATGTTGAATTTACCTCAGATTTTTGAGGATTCTACAATCGGACAGCAACATGCTATTATTAAACAGGTGTTCAAACGGGGTCTCACATTCAGACAGGGGTCATTTAGAACACCCTGGATCAATCCAGAATTCGAATCTAACTTATTGATACTCAAAGAAAAAGGGCTGCTCTTTTTGGAGCAACCCTCTGATAAAATTTGTGGAATCCCACTTGGCGGAGGAAGAGGGATTCGAACCCTCGGTACCGTTGCCAGTACGACAGTTTAGCAAACTGTTCCTTTCGGCCACTCAGGCATCCCTCCGTATCTCGAAATCTCCCTTTCGAGGTTGCAAATATAGCAATTCATTAATATTTGCAAAAGAAATTTTATAGAGTTTGTTGATAATCTATTCGAACATGATAGATACTCATAAGCATTGTCTTGAATATCAGCTTTATAGTTTCGAGATCTTTTAATGTAATATCGCAATTATCTAATTGATTTTGCTCCAGTTTATAGTCAATTATGCGTTCAACCAGGTCATTTATGCTCTGGGCGTCCGGATTTTTCAGACTTCTTGAGGCCGCTTCCACCGAATCTGCCAACATTAAAACACCAGTTTCTTTAGAAAAAGGTATAGGTCCCGGATAGCGGAAGATATTCTCATCAACAAACTTTTCAGGAGAATTCTTCAAAAACGACTGATAAAAATAATCTACACGGGTATTACCATGGTGAGTTCTTATAAAGTCTATCACACTTTCGGGTAATTGATGCTTACGTGTGATCTCTATGCCCTTGTGCACATGTTTAATGATGATCTGGGCACTTTGTTCATATGGCAGCTTATCATGCGGACTTAATCCTGTATTTTGATTCTCAATAAAGTACTGAGGATTCTCTATTTTACCAATATCATGGTACAATGCCCCTGCCCTAACAAGCAATGAGTTCCCTCCTATTTTGAATATTGCAGCCTCGGCCAGATTTGCTACCTGCAAAGAATGCTGAAACGTACCAGGAGCTTTAAAAGCCAGCTCCCTTAGCAGTTTATTATTAGTGTTAGTAAGCTCAATTAATGCAACATCAGAGGTGATTCCAAACAGCCTCTCAAAAGCATAAATCAAAGGATAAGCAAGCAAAGAAAGCAATACACTAACAATAAATGGAACAAAATTCATCCATTCTATCTGACCGATAGCCCCTTCCCTCAATAATGCAATGCCAATAAAAGAAATAAAATATGCCGACAATATAAATAAAGCCGACAATAGCAATTGCTCTCTTTTAACCAAATTCCGAATACTATAGATAGCCACCATCCCGGCAGTTGTTTGATAAAATACAAACTCAAAGCTATTTGGCACAAAGAAACCGGCAATCAGGATCACCAATAAATGCAGATATAGTGCCAACCTGGTATCAAATAATATCCTTATAATAATGGGGACTATACAAAATGGAATGTAATATAAACTAGGGAGACTAAGCTTTATAGCCCAAGATAAGGCCAAAAGCATACTCGTTGTTACCAGTAATATCAAAGAAAGCTGACGGTTGTCGGCAAATATATCCTTACGAAACAAGTGTAAAAATACCATTAGCAAACAAACATTAAAGCCTACAAGCAGGATCTGGCCAAAGTAAACCAGGCTGCTATCACCAATTGTTTTAGACTGCGCTTCATATATTTCCTTAAATGACTGCAACTTTTGGTAAATCTCGTCGTCAATCACATTATTTTTAGCAATGATCAGCTCGCCTTTCTGAACCATTCCTCTGGTTGTAGAAAGACTATTTATTGCATTCTCTTGTACAATAGCCGTCAATTTCTCATTAAAAATAATGTTGGGCTGCAAATGATCTTCAACAAGATTAACAATTACCTCCTTAACTTTCAGATTTACAGACTGGAAATTATCTTTAAAATAATCAAGAGCAGTTTGTACGGTAAATACATCTTGAGTACTAACCGCTTTACTTATATTATTATCCAGCAAAGAGAAATCATAATTCTTACTTCCTTTTTGATGTTTGGCATTAATTGCAATAATCCCCTTATCGTAAATCGATTTTAAAAGTTTAAAAGAGGCCTGTCTGTATTGTTCCTTTTCATTTTCTGGAAGGGCATTACTTCTCCACTTTACATCAAACTCATTTAAATAAGCCTCTTCAACATCATTAATCAGATACTTATTTATAGTATAAATAGGCAATACATTATTTAATGCATCCTTTTTATCTGTATCTACCTGTGGGTTTGTCTTTAATATTGCAAAATTAAACGGAGATATAAGGTCTTTATTTTTCCAGATCTCTCCCTTTTCAAATTCGTACCTGAAACGTGGCTGTTTTGGTAAAAAAGCAGTTATTATCAATACAGAAAGCACCATCATGATATACTTAATGTTTGATGTATACTTACGGTAAAGTACCCTGTGAGAATTCTTGTTGATTTTTGCCAAAGCGATTTATGTTGAATTTGATTCAAAAATAACATTAATTTTTCATTTGAATGTTTGTTTTATTGCCTTTAAAGCTATAATGGATTTTAACTATCGACTCTTCATATACAAAAAACAACCTGGATACCTGCTAATTAACTATTGTTTTAATGGAAAATTATTGCTTACTTTATGATATCAAATTAATATCATTATGTATCAGGAAAAAATTATTACTCCGCCTGCGGGCATTCGAATGATTGCTGTATTTATTGCGCTCATATTATTTTGCGGATTACTGGCAATGGCAGCTCAAAGTTTTGTAGTTGTAGAAGTTATTTTAGCCATTTGTGGTTTTTTAATACTGCCTGGCTTTATCATCAACAACCCAAATGAGGCTAAAGTACTCACCCTTTTTGGCGAGTATGTAGGCACAGTTAAAACCGATGGCTTCTTTTGGGTTAACCCTTTAACCATTAAAAGAAAGGTATCATTAAAAGCGAGAAACCTAAACGGGCATCAGATTAAAGTAAATGATAAGCTTGGAAATCCAATTGAAATTGCAGCTGTTGTAGTTTGGCAAATAAAGGAAACTGCAAAGGCAACATTTGCAGTTGAAGACTACCTGCAGTATGTAACAATACAAAGTGAAGCCGCCGTTAGGCATTTGGCCAATATTTTTCCATATGATAATTTTGAAGATGAAGAGGCCACAATTACCTTAAAAGACGGTGCAGAAAAAGTAAGCTCATTACTTGAAGCCGAATTAAGCGAAAGATTGTCGCGCGCAGGAATAGAGGTTGTTGAAGCCAGAATTTCTCACCTTGCCTATGCCCAGGAAATTGCAAGTGCAATGTTACAGCGCCAACAAGCTACAGCCGTAATTGCTGCAAGGAAACTTATTGTGGAAGGCGCAGTTGGAATGGTAGAAATGGCTTTGGATAGACTTTCTGAAAAAAATATCGTAGAATTGGATGAGGAACGCAAAGCAGCTATGGTTAGTAATCTTCTGGTAGTGCTATGCGGTGACCGTAATGTTCAACCCGTTGTTAATACCGGGACATTATATAATTAACAATTAGATATGTCTGAAAAAGATAAAAAAGCTTTTGTTCTCAGAATAAACCCTGAACTACTTAAAGAGATTGAGAAATGGGCCGGAGATGAGTTTAGGAGCACCAACGGACAGATAGAATTTTTGCTCAATCAGGCCGTAAAATCCAACAGGAGAAAACGGTTAAACAAAAATGATACAGATCAATAATGTTAAAAATGGTCAGTTATAACCACTGAATGACTGTAATTATATAACTTTGCTTTCAACTAACTTAAAACACAGTAAATGAGAGAAGTAGTAATTGTATCTGCTATCAGAACTCCAATTGGTAGCTTTGGAGGTGCATTATCAAGCTTTTCTGCTACCCAATTAGGCGCTTTGGCCATCGAAGCGGCAGTGGAAAAAGCAGGACTAAAGCCCTCAGATATTCAGGAAGTTTACATGGGCAACGTCTTATCAGCCAATATTGGTCAGGCGCCTGCAACACAGGCAGCTAAATTCGCTGGTCTGCCCGATCTTCCTGCCACCACAATTAATAAAGTGTGTGCATCCGGCACAAAAGCAATCATGCTTGCTGCTCAAAGTATTGCACTCGGAGAAATTGATATCATTGTTGCCGGAGGAATGGAAAGTATGAGCAATGTTCCTTACTATTTGGATAAAGCACGCACCGGTTACCGTTTAGGTCATGGTCAGATTACAGATGGTCTTCTTAAAGATGGCCTGTGGGATGTTTATAACGATTACCACATGGGTTCTGCCGCCGAATTGTGTGCTTCAGAATGTGGAATCAGCAGAGAAGATCAGGATGCTTTTGCAATCACCTCTTATAAAAGAGCACAAACAGCACAAACTGAAGGAAAATTCGATTCAGAAATAATTCCGGTAGAAATAAAAGACCGCAAAGGCGAAATAACACTTGTTTCTAAAGATGAAGAACCCTTTGCTGTTAAATTTGATAAAATACCCGGTTTAAAACCGGTATTTAAAAAAGATGGAACCGTTACCGCGGCCAATGCTTCAACACTTAATGATGGCGCCGCAGCTCTTGTTTTAATGAGTGCTGATAAGGCAAAAGAACTTGGATTAAAGCCCTTGGCCAAAATCCTGGCTTATGCTGATGCACAACAGGCACCTGAATGGTTTACTACTGCTCCATCTAAAGCAATTCCATTAGCATTAAAAAGAGCTGGCAAAAGCATTGCCGATGTTGATTACTTCGAAATTAACGAAGCATTTTCTGTAGTTTCACTTGCAAACAATAAGGAACTTGGACTTAATGAAGAAAAAGTGAACATAAATGGCGGAGCAGTTTCCTTAGGTCACCCACTGGGGGCCTCGGGTGCACGAATTGTAGTTACACTACTTTCCGTTCTGGCACAAAACAATGGAAAAATAGGCGTAGCCGGAATATGTAATGGTGGCGGTGGTGCCAGTGCAATAGTTATAGAAAAGATTAAATAGATGCGAAAGAGGTTAAAACCTTTGATACTCATAATGATACTATGCTGCGCCACAGCAACGCTTAAGGCACAGCATAGTTTTGCTTTTAACAATGGTCCTGCAATGCATAAATTCCAGGATTCATTAAGCAGGCTTAGTGAAGAGACATTTAACGCGACCAGCAACTCTGAGCGGTATACTAAAAATGCGACTTTTATAAAAACATTGGTGAACTCCCTAAAAACTCAGGGATCTTTTCTTTATCCTTTCGATTCATTAAAAAAAATTACCATTCTTAAATCGCCTGATAACTCGTTCAGGATATTCTCATGGTATGTGCCTCTTGATGATGGTTCTTATCGTTTTTTTGGCACCATTCAAATGGCCACAAAAGATGGAAAATTAAAAATGTTTCCTCTTATTGATGATACTGCTAATATTAAGGATACCAATGGCATTAATGGCAATAAAAACTGGTATGGTGCCCGGTATTATGAAATCATACCGGTTATTATGAATGGTCAACAACCTTATTACGTATTAATAGGCTGGAAAGGAAATAGTTTAAAAACTTCTAAAAAGGTGATTGATGTGCTTTCTTTTAATAAGGAACAACAACCCATTTTTGGTAAGCCTGTATTTGAAGAAGCCAAAAGTAAAGCTACTAGGAACAGGATAGTTTTTGAATACAACAAACAAAATACAATGACGGTAACGCTCGATAAGAACGTTAATATGATTGTATTTGATCACCTGGCCCCTATTTCGGAAGAAATGACGGGAAATTTTGAATATTATGCATCCGATTTAAGTTTTGATGCGTATAAACTATTAAACGGACGATTAAAGCTAGTAGAAAACATAGAATTAAAGAATGAGCCGAACCAGATGGACGACCTTTTTTCAGATCCGAAAGACAAGAAAATTAAGGCTATAAAGAAGCTTTAAGTGTATTTAATACACCTTTGATGGAAATTAAAAATTTGGGAGTTTGCCTTCATGTGCCTATCTTGCGCGATGCTTATTTTTACAAAAAGAGGGAAAAGCACAATCAACTAACATAAAAAACTCCGAAACAAAACATAAAATACTGATATAAAACGCATGTCAGGTTGATATAGCATTAGATTAATATACTTGAACTAACTAAACTTACTATAAATAACACACAAGAAAACTAAAATGGATACAAAAAATTTGGATACGCCAAATAACTTTTTTGAAAGTAAAGTGCTGGGGCATCCCGCTGGACTGTTTGTTTTATTCTTCACAGAAATGTGGGAAAGATTTTCCTACTATGGTATGCGGGCCCTATTGGTCATGTTCTTTACAGCATCTGTTTTAGGAGATCATCCAGGCTGGGGCTGGCCACGGGAACATGCGATGTCGCTTTTCGGATCATATACCGCTCTGGTATATCTGTCCACTATGCTTGGCGGTTACTTTGCAGATAAATTAATTGGATTTAGATGGGCTGTAATTGTTGGGGCTTTATTGATGACTTTAGGTCACGGTTGCATGGCGGTAGAAACGCCATTTTTCATTTACCTTGGTCTTGGCCTATTGGTTTTTGGAACAGGTTTTTTCAAACCAAACATGACCTCAATAGTATCTTTAATGTACAAAGATCATCCTGAAAAGAAAGATGGTGCATACACCATTTTTTATATGGGTGTAAATGCAGGTGCATTTTTTGGAATATTATTATGTGGTTACCTGGGCGAAAAGGTTGGCTGGAGCATTGGTTTCGGATTGGCGGGAGTTTTCATGCTGTTCGGCTTGTTACAGTTCTATTTCACTCAGAACATCTTTGGAGACATCGGCTTAAAACCACTTAAAACAAGAGATATTGTAATCGATAAAGATGATGTCGACAACAGGGTTCCATTTACATTATGGCAGGTTATCGTTGTTCTTCTTTGTTCCGCTTTAGGTTTAATCTGGGTTATTAACGATCCTATTTCCAAGATATCCCACGGAGCAAGCAACCTGCTAGACTTCAAAATAGCTGGAATGGAAGGAACCAATTTCACTATATTGTTAGCACTGGGCTTGTTTCTGTTCTTATTATTTTACAGGCTAACAAAATATTCAAAGGTAACTAAGGAAAAATTATACGCAGTTACCTTTTTTGCATTCTTAACCTTTTCATTTTTCGCTGTTTTTGAACAAGCACCGGGTACATTAACCATCTTTGCCAGAGATTATACCGACAGAATTTTGGTTGGTAATTCAAGTTTGATCTTCTTAATTGCCAACTCATTAATTGCTGTAGTTCCTTTAGGAATTATCACATGGGTTTTGTTTCTATTATTTAAGCAAACCTTCAAAAAATATGGCCTGGCTAATATTATCCTAAGCATCAGCTTTGTGATCATATGGATCATTACTATCTGGATGTTAGTGCGAGATTTTTATGGAGCAGGGTTTTTAAACCTCTCAGATTCTACTTTAGCTTCGCTTAAAATTGAGAAAGTAAAAGAAAGCCTTACCCAAATCCCGGCTTCATGGTTTAGTGTACTTAACTCATTGTTTATTATCACTCTTGCTCCATTGTTCTCTAAATGGTGGGAAAGCAGATTTAATCCTGGTGCAAACGTTAAGTTTGGTATAGGTATGATCCTATTAGGCCTGGGAATGGCATTTCTTGTTTTTGGTGCCAGAGACATTGTTCCTGGTGCAAAAACAGCCTCAGTAAGTATTTTTTGGCTGATCATGGTTTACCTTTTCCATACCATGGCTGAACTTTGCATCTCTCCTGTAGGCCTTTCTTACGTAAGTAAACTTGTTCCTGCCAGAATGATTGCCTTTATGTTTGGTGTATGGTACCTGGCTATTGCTATTGCCAATAAAGTTGCAGGTATACTTGGAGAAAACGCTGATAGAATTGCCTCAGAAAAAGGGATTAGCTATTTCTTCTTAATCATAACCGGTGTTGCCGTTGCTATTGGAGTAATGTCTATCCTGTTAACTCCAGTGATCAAAAAATTAATGCACGAAGTAAGATAAGCTAACTGATATAACAATGCAACATAACATTACGCTGGAGGAGATCCAGGACTTTAAGGGGAAATACCCAAAACAGCTTTGGGCTTTGTTTTTAGTGGAAATGTGGGAACGCTTTTGCTTTTACGGTATGCGCGGTATGCTCACCATTTTCATGATCGACAAGATCGTAGGTCTTGCACTTACAGATAAAGATGCCAATCTGCAATACGCCGCTATTCAGGCATTCGTTTATGCATTCACATTCCTTGGTGGTATTTTTGCCGATAAAGTCTTAGGCTTTAGAAAATCACTTTTCTTTGGCGGAATGATCATGATCCTCGGCAATTTAATCATTGCGGTCTCCCCAAAAGAGTTCTTTTATATTGGTATTACCCTTTCTATTATCGGTACAGGTTTTTTCAAACCAAACGTATCGTCGATGGTAGGCGATTTATATAAAGAGGGTGATGCCCGCCGGGATGCAGGTTACGGAATGTTCTATGCAGGCATCAATATTGGTGGTCTACTTGGTGGCGCACTTTGTGTATACCTGGGTAAATATGTTTCATGGAATTATGCCTTCCTTGCTGCCGCAATTGTTATGGCTTTAGGATTGGTAACCTTCCTCTTTACACAGAGAACATTAGGCCCTATTGGCGATTCACCTTTAAAAAACATGACTGTCTCGAAGAAAAGAGCACGTGAAATTGGTGTTTACCTCTTTTCTCTGATCTCTGTTCCGTTGATTTTGATAATGGTTCAAAACACGCATTATACAGATTATTTCATGTATACCATTGCGCCATTATCAATTATTTATTTCCTGTATGAGACGTATAAAGTTAAAGACAGAAAATTTCAGATGAAATTGTTTGCCGCATTTATCTTTATCTTCTGCTACTTCCTGTTCAATGCTATTTATGAACAAAGCGGTGGTTCACTAGCTCTTTTTGCAGAAAAAAACTTGTCGCACACCCTTTTATTCTTCAACATCGATCCTAACGTAGTAAACAACAGTTCTAATTCTTTATTCGTAATTATATTTAGTCCTTTAATTGGCTTACTGTGGTTATGGCTCGCTAAAAAGAAAATGGAACCAAACTCGATTATCAAATTTGGTGTAGGATTCTTATTCCTGGCAGCATCCTTTTACATCTTCTTTTATACTCGTTTTTTTGCCGATGCAAATGGTGTAACTTCATTAAATCTTTTCACACTGGGCTATTTGGTAACAACCATTGGCGAACTTTGCTTAGGCCCGATCGGTATGTCGCTGGTTACGCAATTATCACCTAAAAAATTAACAGGTATGATGATGGGTATGTGGTTTTTAGCAAGTGCATTCGGACAGTTTGCCGCAGGAAAACTTGGAGCAGAAATGTCTGTAAGCGGCGACAATGTATCTTTGCTAACCAAACTGGAATCC
>Ga0307412_10000064_pt1 | contig 125607 bp, 110 predicted proteins | sample DK1Cmetagenome_3_FD_203823 | JGI IMG/M metagenome (GOLD analysis project Ga0307412, IMG submission 203823) | Maize rhizosphere microbial communities from greenhouse at UC Davis, California, United States - DK15-C-1 | ecosystem: Host-associated > Plants > Roots > Rhizosphere > Soil | place...
GCGGATAGCCGTGATGAGGCGACGGGCGAGCGTTTGGATAACCTCGAAGATCCGTACCGTCTGTTCCGTTGCCACACGATCATGAACTGCGTCGACGTCTGCCCGAAGGGGCTGAACCCGACGAAGGCGATTGGCAAGATCAAGGAATTGATGGTTCGCCGCACTGTCTAGAGTGAAGTGAATAACCCACGCTTCGTGTCGTTGGCTGCCCGAAAGAGCGGTCGGAGCGCCGCGGAGCGACCCGGCAAGTATTGACATGAACGATGCATCGCATCAGTCCGATCCTCTCCGCCGCGCGCGTCTTCGCTGGCGCGCGCGGCGGGGCCTGCTGGAAAACGATCTGATCTTTGAACGTTTTTTCAGCCGATATGAGCATGACCTCAGCGATGCCGATGTGGGCGCACTTACGCGCCTGCTCGAGCTGAGCGATAACGACCTGATGGACTTGCTTCTCGCGCGCAAGGAACCTGAAGGCGAGCTTGCCGACCCCGATGTGATTCGGGTCCTGGAGCTGCTGCGCAACGCTTGAGCGCCGCGAGTGCGTTGTTCCAGGCGTGCAATTATCGAAACCCTGTTTACATACTTCGATTGAGGATGTGCTATGACCCCGTCAGATGTTAAAGCCACGCTATCGTTCAGCGACAATTCGCCGAGCGTTGAAATGCCGATTTACAAGGGCACTCTCGGCCCGGACGTGATCGACATCCGCAAGCTGTACGGCCAGACCGGCAAGTTCACGTACGACCCGGGCTTCATGTCGACGGCGGCGTGCAATTCGGCGATCACCTACATCGACGGCGATAAGGGCGAACTGCTGTACCGCGGCTACGCGATCGACAACCTCGCGCAAAACGCCGACTTCCTCGAAACGTGCTATTTGCTGCTGAAGGGCGAACTGCCCAACACGGAGCAGAAGGCCGAGTTCGTGAAGACCGTCACGAATCACACGATGGTGCATGAGCAAATGCACTTCTTCTTCCGTGGTTTCCGTCGCGACGCGCACCCGATGGCGATTCTGGTTGCCGCAGTCGGCGCGCTGTCGGCGTTCTATCACGACTCGCTGGACATCAACAATCCGCGTCACCGTGAAGTGTCGGCCATTCGCATGATCGCGAAGCTGCCGACGCTGGTCGCGATGGCGTACAAGTACAGCATCGGCCAGCCGTTCGCGTACCCGCGCAACAACCTGTCGTACAGCGCGAACTTCATGCACATGATGTTCTCGAACCCGTGCGAGGAGTACGAGGTCAACGACGTGCTGGTGCGCGCGCTCGACCGTATCCTGATCCTGCACGCTGACCACGAACAGAATGCGTCGACGTCGACCGTGCGTCTCGCCGGTTCGTCGGGCGCGAATCCGTTCGCGTGTATCGCAGCGGGCATCGCCTGCTTGTGGGGCCCGGCGCACGGCGGCGCGAACGAAGCAGCGCTGAACATGCTGGAAGAAATCGGCTCGGTCGACAACATTCCTGAGTTCATCAAGCAGGTGAAGGACAAGAACTCGGGCGTGAAGCTGATGGGCTTCGGTCACCGCGTCTACAAGAACTACGATCCGCGCGCGAAGCTGATGCGCGAAACCTGCCACGAAGTGCTGAACGAACTGGGCCTGCACGACGACCCGCTGTTCAAGCTCGCCATGGCACTGGAAAAGATCGCGCTGGAAGACGAATACTTCGTGTCGCGCAAGCTGTACCCGAACGTCGACTTCTACTCGGGCATCGTGCAGCGCGCGCTGGGCATTCCGACGTCGATGTTCACGTGTATCTTCGCGATGGCGCGTACGGTTGGCTGGATTGCGCAGTGGAACGAAATGATCGCCGATCCTGAGCAGAAGATTGGCCGTCCGCGTCAGTTGTTCATCGGCGATACGCCGCGTGAAGCGAAGCCGATCGGGCAACGCTGAGCGGGTTGAGTCTGCCTGGCCTGTAGTGGCTGGTTCGCTACGGGCTGGAGTGGGCTTCAACGCTTGAGATAGAAAACGCCCCAACGGGTACACCGTTGGGGCGTTTCCGTTTTCGACGCGTATTGCGATGCGTGTTGCGTGCGGCGAGCCGTTCGTCGTGGAAGCTCATTCGCGCCGCTGCCGCCTTCCCGACCTCTCGAGCGAAGGCGGACGCATTTGCAAATTATGCGGCGTCGCGGCTGCGTCTTTCGCGGTCCGGCCATGCGTCTCGAAGAAGCGTCGATACGCGCTCGGCGTCATGCCGCGCGCCGCCAAAAACTGTCGATTGAAATTGGCCAGATTCGCAAAGCCGGCCTTCGCTGCGATCAGCGCGATGGGCCATGTCGTGTCCGTCAGTTGACGCGTGGCATAGCCGATCCGCAGACGGTTCAGATAACGCCCGACGCTTTCGCCGAGATGCCGCACGAAGTAGCGGTGCAACGAGCGCTCGGACAGGTTCGCTACCTCGCACAGTTCGGTGATTCGCAGCGGCTCGTGAAAGCGCCGGTCGAGCAGATCGAGGACGCGGTTCAGCCGCTCGGCTTCGGACGCGCTTGCGCCCGGCGTGACGGTAACGCCTCCGACGGATCGACGCGTTCCTGATTCTGCTTCACCTCCCGCTCCCGCCTCGACGGAATCGGCCGGTCGGCCCGCCCCGGCAAATCGCACGGCGCTATACGTTGACGCACCGCCTCGCTTCGTTGCACTCCGATACGCCGCCGGCGACGCCAACGGCTCCGAAGTGCCTTCCGCAAGCCGCGCGAGCACGTCGAGCACAGCGCCAAGCCGCACGCGCGGCGACGGGTCCAGCAACGCCTCCATTCGTTCGCGCATCGACGCAGCGGCTTCGCTCGAAAAGCGCAGCCCCGGCGCGGCGCGTCGCAGCAGCGTACGCAGCGACGCGAACTCCGGGCAGCAGTCCGCGATTCGCCGCGCCCAGTCGCCGCTGAACCACACGACGATCGCGACCTGAGGCGCGCTCGCGTCGATCGGCGCCGTCGACGCCCACGTATGCGGCATGTCGGGCGGCACGAGCACGAGATCGTCGCCGCTGTAGTCCGCGATGTGATCGCCGATAAAACGGCGGCCGCGGCTATTCATCGTCAGCGTGAGTTCGTATTCCGGGTGGTGGTGCCACTCGAACGGTATCTGCGCGAGCTGCCGATGGTAGACGCGGATTGAGCAGCCGTCCGGAATGGTGACGCGTTCGTATTGAGGTTTCACGATAGGCAGCCTGGCCGCACTGGGGAGCCGGAAACGGCGGCGAATGTCTGGATTGTATCGGTATGTGGCCGTAAAGCATGCTTGGCGATGGCCGAACATCCTTAATCTGCAGGAAGGCCGAAGCACACAGATCATCTCAAGGAGACAACCCATGCCGCTCGTCATCGACAATCTTCCCGAGGCTATTCGCAGCACCAAGCGCACGTTGCGCGCCGCGCTGCCGAACCACAAGCAAGTGTTCGAGCAGGTGGAAGGCGCGATCCGCCAACAGATCGACGCGATTCACCGCGACCGCGCGCAGGGGCGCGATGCGATTCCCGTGTTCGATTATTCGTCGATTGTGTCCGGCGCTGTCGATCAGGCGACGATCGCCAGCATCAAAACGCGCGGCGCATGCGTCGTGCGCGGCGTTTTCGACCGGCAGCAAGCAAGCGACTGGAACGACGAAATCGCCGAATACGTGCAGCGCAACGACCTCGACGCCAAGCTGGCGCATCGCGCGGAAGACAAGTATTTCGGCAACCTGGCGTCGAGCAAGCCGCAGATTTACGGCGTCTACTGGTCGAAGCCGCAAACGGCCGCGCGCCAGTCGCAACAGCTAACGAATACGCGCGTGTTCCTCAACCGCCTGTGGACGTCGGAGAGCGAAGGCCGGCGGCACTTCGATCCCGAGCGCGTGCCGGTGTACGCGGATCGGATTCGTCGCCGGCCGCCGGGTTCCGAGTCGCTCGGTTTGTCGCCGCACGTGGATGGCGGCTCGGTCGAGCGCTGGCTCGACACGAATTTTCAGCAGGTTTATCGGCATGTGCTGTCGGGCAACTGGCGCGCGTATGACCCGTTCGACGCCGCGTATCGGCCGGACGTGCAGGAAATTCCGTCGCCGGCCGTGTGTTCGATGTTTCGCACTTTCCAGGGCTGGACTGCGCTAACGCCGCAAGGCCCCGGCGACGGCACATTGCAATTGATCCCGATCGCCAACGCGATGGCTTACGTGATTCTGCGAGCATTGCAGGACGACGTTCCCGACGACGAACTGTGCGGCGCTCAACCCGCCCGCGCGCTGTCGATCAAGCCCGAATGGCACGGCCTGCTGCTCGAAGCAGTCACGCCGATTCCGCACATGCAGCCGGGCGACGCGGTGTTCTGGCACAGCGACGTCGTGCATTCCGTCGAGGACGCGCATCGCGGCAGCGGCTACAGCAACGTGATGTACATCGCTTCGGCGCCGTGGTGCGCGAAAAACGAGGCCTACCTGAAGCGTCAGTTGCCGAGCTTTTTGCGCGGTGAAAGTCCGCCCGATTTTCCCGCCGACCACTTCGAAACGGACTTCGCCGGCCGCGCTCAGGAAAGCGATTTGACGCCGCTTGGCCGCGCGCAACTCGGCTTCGATCTTTCGCGCTAAAGCATCGGATGCCCGCCGGCGACGACTCGGTTTATTCGCTTGCAGACCAGAGCCGACTCCGGGCGGGCGCGGCGCGTTTCGTCATGACGCGCGACGCGCGGCGCTTCACCGCCAGGCGCTCATGCCCGGCGCCGCACGATTCCATAAATGACCAGCAGCACGATCGCCCCAATCACCGACGCCACCCAGCCTGCCGGCTGCCCCGGCTGATACCAGCCCAGCGCACGTCCGACGTAGCCCGCAATCAGCGAGCCGGCAACGCCGAGGATGATGGTCATGATGAGACCCATGCGGTCGTCGCCTGGCTTCAGCGCGCGCGCAATCAATCCGACGACCAGCCCTACGATCACTGTACCAATGAAGGAAAACATGCTGACCTCCCAAAGAGTGTGAATACTTCAGTCTTCTTTACTACGAGCTGCCGCTTTCCCGGCGACGCTTTTCGGAGCATACGCGAGACGCGGGATAGGGCCAAAAAAGGCGCATTGGTTTGTGCATCGCGTGCGCCGTCGCAACAATCGCGCCCAAGTCCAGGCGCCACTACGACGTTCGGGAATGTCCCGCACTTGCCGTTGAGCACTGCGTTGGATTGTCGGTGATGCGGGTATCGATTGTCGGCTCGACCTGGCCGCGCGATAGGCGAATTGCGTTCGAGCCCGACGGCGTGGAAATCGTCGTGGAACCAGGAGCCGCCGCCGCAACGTCGGACGAAGCACTTAGCGCTGCTGTCCCTCAGCGCGCCAACTCGTCCGTCTCGTCGGCAGCGTAAATGATCTGCGTGCCGTTATCGCCGAGCCACTTTGCGAAGTCGTCCGTCAAGCCCCCGTCGGTGACAAGGTAGTCGATTCGGTCCATCGCCCCGAACGCCGCGAACTCGCGTTTTCCGAACTTGCCCGAATCGGCGAGAAGGTAGACGGTCTTTGCCGCATCGATCATCGCCCGCTTAACGTGCAGGTCGATGAAGTCGGGGTACGAAATACCGGATTCCTTCGACACACCACCGGCAGCCAGAAACAGCTTGTCGACGAACATGCCCTGGAAAAAGGCCGACGCCTTTTCTCCCGAGACCGCGATGGTTTCCGGCTTGAATTCGCCGCCCGTCAGCATGATCCGGTTGGTAGGCTCCGCGCCGAGAATGATCGCGATGTTGAGCGCATTCGTCACGATCCGCAGGTTCTGACGATCAAGAAGATTTTTCGCGAGTTCGGTCGTCGTCGCACCGCAATCCAGAATGATGGAGTCGCCGTTTTTGACGAGGCTCGCCGCCATCCGTCCGATCAGCGCTTTTTCCGGACTTGTCGGAAGGATGTTGGCCCGATCGACAAAATGCCGCTTCGGACCCGTCTCCGACGTGACTAGGCGGACGTTGCCGTGCACGCGTTCAACGCGTCCCTGCTTCTGCAGCTCATCAATGTCTTTTCGAATAGTTGGCATCGAAACGCCAAACTCGCTGGAAAGCTCGGAAAGCTTTACCAGCCTGGCGGCCTGCACTTTCTCAAAGATCTTCTCTGTTCTTGTCCGTTGGTCCATTTGCTCATCCCGCAAAGCGTCGGTGCGGCTTCACAACACCCGTCGATATTGTGCCCTAAACGGCAGCAGTATGGCCCGGCCAGGGGTTTTCCCGCTTTCCATCTATTTCTCTTTGACTTTCTAAAGAAAGTAACAGAAACTTAATCTCAAGCAAACGGGAAGTTCGGGAGTTGGGAATGGAAAACCCCTACAAGCAGTCTGGCGACGCCCTACATCGGCGGGCGCAGGAAATCCGTAAAAAAATCTGCGTGATGAATTCCGCTGCGAAGAGCGGCCACACGGGCGGCGACATGTCCGAGGCCGATGTGCTCGCGGCGCTGTACTTCCATGTGCTCCGCTACGAAGTTCAGTCGGACGGCACCGTCAAATGGCACGACGAATTCATCCTCAGCAAAGGACACGGCGTAGGCGGCCTCTATTCCTGTTTTGCCGAACTCGGCTGGCTGGCTGACGAAGAACTTCTCACGTATCTCAAGGACGGTTCGCGTCTGCCGGGACATCCGGTCAGGCAAAAGCTGCCGTCGCTGGTGACAGTCAACACGGGCGGGCTCGGCCACGGCTTCCCGATCGCGGCAGGGCTCGCGATGGCTAAGCGGCGTCATGCCGCTAACACGCAAGGCTCGGTCGGCCGCGTTTTCGTTCTCACCGGCGACGGCGAACTGGAAGAGGGTTCGAACTGGGAAGCCGCAATGGCGGCGGCGCATTTCGAACTGGCCAATCTCGTGGTGATCGTCGACCGCAACCGGCTGCAACTGGCGGACTTCACCCACAACATCATGGACATGGACCCGCTCGACGAAAAATTCCGGGCCTTCGGCTTCGAAGTGCACGACGTCAACGGCAATCAGGCCGACGCCATCTGGAAACTGATCGAAAGTCTGGACTACGAAAACGGGAAGCCGAAAGTCCTCATCGCTCATACGATCAAGGGCCGCGGCGTGTCGTTCATGGAGAACGTGCCGGCATGGCATCACAAGGTCCCGGACGAAAAGCAACTGAAGCAGGCATTGGAGGAACTGGACCATGCGTGAGTACGCCGATTTGCGGGACGGTGCGGTCAGCGCGCTCGGACGGTTGACGGCCGAAGGCCGCGACATTGTCGTGATGGTCGCGGACTCGACGTCCACGTCGAAGATCAGCCCGTTTCTCGAGACGTACCCCGAACGGGTCATCAATGTCGGCATCGCGGAACAGAACATGGTCGGTATGGCCGCGGGCCTGGCCCTGGGCGGCCATGTCGTCTTCACGGCCAACGCGGCGCCGTTCCTCGTGGCTCGCGCTAACGAGCAGGTGAAGAACGACGTCTGCTATAGCGCGACAAACGTGAAGATGCTGGGCCTTAACGCCGGTGTCGCGTACGGCCCGCTGGCGTCGACGCACCATGCCATCGACGACATTTCGATCATGAGCGGATTCGGCAACGTGCAGATTCTCGCGCCGTGCGACGGGATCGAAGTCGTGCAGATGATCGAATACGCCGCGGCCGTCGAAGGTCCCGTATATATCCGGCTCGATAACGCGAAGTTTCCGATCGTTCACGAGGCGAGCTACCGTTTCGAGCCTGGTCGCCCGGACGTGGTGATCGAGGGCAGCCGCGTCGCGGTGATTGCGTTGGGCTCCGTGGTCGGCGAGGCGCTCGAAGCGTGCGAGTCGCTGAAGGCAGAGCATGGCATTGCGCCGACGCTCGTCAACCTCTCTTCGATCAGGCCGCTCGATGCCGATGCGCTCGCAAAAATCATTGCGGCTCATGACTCGATTGTCACCGTTGAGGAACATTCGCTTCATGGCGGCATCGGCGCGCTTACCGCTGTGCTGATGGCTCGGCGTCAGCTCTCGAAACCGCTGACCATGCTCGGCATCACCGAAGGCGAATTCGCAAACTACGGTACGCGCAAAGGCATCCGGCGCCATTACGGAATCGACGCGGCAGGTATCGCCGACGCAATTCGCGCCCAGTGCGCGCATTGAACCTATAGCAAAGACCTCAAGGAGACACTGGAATGGCAATTCAGTACGACATGTCGCTGCGTCATGGCGTCGACTTCGACTTCCGGCTCGACGGCAAGGTCGCCGTCGTCACGGGTGGTCTGGGCGGTATCGCGATGGCGACGAACGCAGCGCTTATCGCTAAGGGTGCCCGCGTTGCGATCTTCTATCCGAGTTTCGAAGAGCCGCGCGTGCAGGCGGCGATCGAAGAACTCGGGGCCGCTAACGCCCGCGCGTTTCCATGCGACGTCGCTAACGAGGCCGACGTCGAAAAGGCAATGAAGGCTGCGCTCGGCCACTTCGGCGATCTTCATCTGCTCGTCAATGCTGCCGGCTGCATCACGCTGACGGCAGCGGAAGACATCGGTGTCGACGAGTGGCAAAAGCAGATCGGCGTGAACCTCACGGGTCCGTTCCTGTGCGCGAAGCATTTCGCGCGGCATGTTCTCGCGAGCGGCCACGGAGGCAAGATCGTCAATATTGCTTCGCAGGCTGCAACCGTGGCGATCGACAAGCATTGTGCGTACACGTCGGCCAAAGCCGGGTTGATCGGTATGACGAAAGTGCTGGCGAAAGAATGGGCGTTGCGCGGAATAACGGTGAATACCGTTTCGCCGACCGTTGTGCTGACGCCGATGGGCGCAGCCGCCTGGGAGGGCGAAAAGGGCGAAGCGATGAAGAAGCTAATACCCGTCGGACGCTTTGCGTACACGGATGAAATTGCCGCGGCCATTCTGTTTCTGCTCTCGAATGGAGCGGACATGATCACCGGCGCTGACATCATGATCGATGGGGGATACACCATCTGCTGATGCAGTTCGAGCGCAGCCGGTCCGAGGCTGCAACACGTTAAGAAAGAGATCAATCTGGAGACAAAAAATGCTGAAGAAGATCGCACTTGTTGCTGCCGTCGCTGCTTCGTTCGCAGCGGTTCATTCCGTCGATGCACTCGCCGCTTCTAAAGGAACCATCGCCATTCTGGTGAACGCGCTCGACAATCCGTATTACGCCGCCGAAGCCAGGGGCGCCGACACCGAGGCGAAGAAGCTCGGCTACGACACCATCGTGCTATCGCACGGCGAGGATGTGAACAAGCAGAATGAACTGGTCAATCTGGTGATCGGCAAAGGCGTGAAGGGCATCATTCTCGACAATGCGGATTCGAACAGTAGCGTCGCCACGGTTCGCACCGCGCAGGAAAAGAAGGTGCCGGTCGTGCTGATCAACCGCGAGATCCCGAAGGATGGCATTGCCATCGCACAACTGAGCCACAACAATCTGCAGGCGGGTACTGAAGTCGCGCAGAAGTTCGTGGAAGCGATCGGCGAAAAGGGCGAATATGTGGAGCTCACCTGCAATCAGGCAGACAAGAATTGTGTGACCCGTTCGCAGGCTTTCCACCAGGTGCTGGACCAGTATCCGGACCTCAAGATGGTTGCGCGTCAGGATGCGAAGGGCGCGCTGCTGCCCGGCAAGCAGGCAATGGACTCGATCCTGCAGGAACATCCGAACATCAAGGGCGTGATCTGCGGCAACGGGCCCGTGGCGCTCGGCGCGATTGCGTCGCTCGAATCCGCCGGCAAGAAAGACGTTGTCGTGATGGGTATCGACGGCAGTAATGACGAGCGCGATTCGCTCATGCAAGGCAAGTTGAAGGCGAGCGTCATGTTGCAGGCGCAGGGCCTCGCGATTCACGGCGTCGACCTGCTCAACAAGTACATCACGACGGGCAAGACCGGCGAACCGGAGCGCCAGCTCACGCGCGGCATCCTGATTACGAAGGACAACGCGTCGCACGTCAAAGACTTCTACTACAACAAGTAAGCGCGCCAGCTTTTCAAGTAGGCGGGTGCGGCCGGCGCTGCACCTGTTGACGTGTCGTCAGGAGAGGTTGTCATGGTTTTTTCCCCATCTGTAGCCAGGTTCGCGCTGGTGGTCGTCGCTCTCGTTTCAGTTGCCGGGTGTCACGTCGTGACGGATACCGAGCTGGCCCAGATTCGCAGTCAGGGTCAGCATCAAGGCCCGGACCCGGAAAAGATCCTGAATGAACAACTGATTCCGTATGCGGACAAGAATGCCAGGCCCGCTGCACAGGTGATCGGCGCTGCCGGGCAGAACTTCGATAACGCCTGCAAGGAGTACGGCTTTCGCCAAAGCGCGGCTTTTCCATGCAACTTCTGGATACGCGTGCAGGGCAAGGTTATCAAGGTCGACACTTCATCGCGCGTTGGAAAGGTATTCGTCGATGTCACGCCCGCTTCAGGCGGCGAGCCCGTCCATGTCGCACTCGAGACGGGGCCGGTCGTGATCGGTACTGGCGTGCGCGACGGATTCCCCGGCGTCAAGTACAGCGACTTCGACGATCAGACGCGTTTCGCCGTATTCGGACAGGACCTGAACAAGCTGGTGGTCGCGCGAGCGCAAAAGTCGCTCAAGCCTAAAGTGGGCGACACGGTCGACGTAGCCGCGGTATTCAGCAGCTGGAGCGAACCGACGGGCGAAATCCGCGCAATTCCGGTGACCTGGAAATGAACCAACCGCACACCATGAATCCCGCCAACGTGATCGAGACGCGCGGACTGTCGAAAGTCTATCCGGGCACCGCTGCGTTGGTCGAAGTCGACTACAAGGTGCGACGCGGCAAGGTCAATGTGTTGATCGGCGAAAACGGCGCCGGCAAATCGACGCTGATGAAGCTGCTCGCCGGTGCCGAGACGCCGACATCGGGAGAGATATGGGTCGATGAAAAGATTGCCCACATCACGGACGTGCGTACCGCCGAAAAGCACGGCATCGGCATCATCTTCCAGGAATTGAACCTCTTTCCCGATATGACCGTGGCGGAGAACATCTTCGCCGGGAACGAGTTGACGAGTTCCGGCGTGATCCGCACGAAGGACGAGAACCATCAGGCGAAAGTACTGCTTAACCGTCTGCAGATTCCAATCGACCCGCGCATGCGGCTCGGCGATCTCTACGTCGGGCAACAGCAACTGGTCGAAATTGCAAAGGCGCTCTCCAAGCACATCAAGGTGCTCATCATGGACGAGCCGACTTCCGCGCTCTCGAAGACGGAAGTCGAGATTCTCTTCAAGATCATTGCGCAGCTCAAGGAAGAGGGCGTCACCGTCATTTACATCTCGCATCGTCTCGAGGAAATCATGGCGATCGGGGATTGCATTACGGTATTGCGTAATGGGCGCCTCGTCGCAGAAGACGACATTGCGAATATCGACATTCCCTGGATCATCGAGGCGATGGTCGGATCGTCGAAGAAGCGTTTCGCATTCGAGCAGCATGCAATCGGCGAGGAAGTCCTGAAGGTCAAGGATCTTGCGCTGAAGCGCTCGAATGGCATCTACGCGGTTGACCATGTTTCGTTTTCCGTCAGGGCCGGAGAAGTCATTGGAATTTACGGCTTGATGGGCGCCGGCCGCACTGAACTGCTCGAGTCTTTACTCGGCGCGCAGCCGCTGGCTCTCGGCGAAATAGAACTCGCCGGCAAGGCAATCGAAGATCTGCCAATTCCGAAACGGATCGAGGCGGGCATTGCGCTCGTCCCCGAAGACAGACAGAAGCAGGGGATGGTGCAGCTCATGTCGATCCTCGAAAACATGACGCTGTCCAGTCTGTCCAGATTTACTCGCCGTCTCGCGTTCGGTGCACTGCGACGCGACCGGCAGCTCTCTGCGTCCAACGATATCGTCAAGCGCCTCGCAATCAAGGCGTCGTCGGTCGATGCGCCGATCACGTCGCTGTCGGGCGGAAACATGCAGAAGGTGGTGATCGGCAAGGCATTGCTGACGTCGCCGAAAGTACTGCTGATGGACGAGCCGACGCGGGGAATCGACGTAGGTGCAAAAGAGGACGTGTACAAGACGATCAGCGTGCTCGCGCAGTCTGGCATTGCAGTCGTGTATGCGACCTCGGAACTGGACGAGGCAATGGCTGTTTCCAATCGGGTCTTCGTGATGGCCAGCGGCAAGCTGACGGCGATCATGGAACGTGCACAGTTTGACAGCGAGCGCATCGTGCGCGCGTCAACGCCCGCGACAGCCGTAGTGTGAAGCACCTTGAGGTGGAAACCATGACTACTCAGAACAGCAGCACTCCTTCGATTCAACCGGTTCACGGCAAGCACAACCGGCAATCCGCTTACATGGCTTCGCGCATGGCGGTGAACCTGCTCAAGCTGCGAATCTTCATTGCGCTCTTTGCGATCATTATCGTGTTCTCGCTTGCAACCGAGAACTTCCTGTCGACAAGCAACATGCTGATCATGGCGAAACACGTGACTATCGTCGCGATTCTGTCGATCGGCATGACGCTCGTGATTCTGACGGGCGGCATCGACCTGTCCGTGGGTTCCATTGTCGGAATAAGCGGGATGGCGGCGGGCTATCTTCTGCTCGAAGGCGTGAAGATCGGTCATCACGTCGTGTTCTTCAACCCGTGGGGCGTGACGCTGATTGCATGCGCGCTCGGCGCGATCATCGGTGCGGTGAATGGTTACCTGATAACGGCGCTCAATGTGGCACCGTTCATTGCAACCCTCGGCATGCTGTATGTCGTACGCGGCGCAGCACTGCTCGTGAATAACGGCAGCACGTTCGCCGATCTCGGAGGCAATCCGGCTCTGGGCAATACGGGCTTCGAATTCCTCGGCAACGGCACCATCCTGGGCCTTTCAATGCCGGTCTGGATTCTCGTGATTCTTGCTGCCATCACCATCTTTGTTGCGAAGCGTACGCCGCTTGGCCGGCGCATCTATGCAATCGGCGGCAACGAGCAGGCGGCGCGCTTCTCGGGAATCCGCACCAACCGCGTGAAGCTGTTCGTGTACATGTTCTCCGGATTCTGTGCGGCGATCGTCGGACTGGTGATCACTGCGCAGTTGCAGACCGCTCACCCATTGACCGGCCAGACGTTTGAGCTGAACGCGATTGCCGCGGTCGTATTGGGAGGAACTGCGTTGATGGGTGGCCGCGGTACGGTCTTCGGTTCGGTCGTCGGCGCCTGTGTGATCAGCATTCTCGGCGACGGCATGGTGATGTGCGGCATCAGCGATTTCTGGCAGATGGTGATCAAGGGCCTCGTGATCATCTTCGCTGTGGTCATCGATCAGTTGCAGCAGCGCCTGCAAAGCCGCATGGTTTCGCTCACCGCGTGAGCGTCACGAGTTGAGCCGTCTTCTGGAAAGCAACATGCAATATGTTCTGGCAATCGATCAGGGCACGAGCGGTACGAAAGCACTCGTGTTCGATGCGGAAGGGCAGGTGCACGCTCGCGGTTTCGTGGCCGTACCGTGCACGCATCCGCGCAACGCATTCGTCGAGCAGGACCCGCAGCTGATTTATGAGTCGGTACTGCAAGCGGTTTCCATTTGCCTCGGTGAATTCAAAGGCGACCGGAAAGAGATAGCAGGTGTCGGCATCTCGAATCAGCGTGAGACCGTCGTGCTGTGGGATGACGAAGGTCGCGCGATCGTTCCGGCAGTGTCGTGGCAGTGCCAACGTTCGCTCGCGATATGCGAGCGTCTGAAGCAGGAAGGCAGGGCACAGGTCATTGCAGAGAAGACGGGACTATTGATCGACCCGTACTTTTCGGGAACGAAGCTCATCTGGCTTAACGAAAACGATGAGCGGGCGCGCACGCATATTGCCGCCGGCACAGCTCGCTTCGGCACGGTCGATAGCTGGCTTCTGTACCGTTTGACAAACGGCGACGTGTATCGCACCGATTACACGAACGCGTCGCGAACCATGCTGTTCAATCTTGCAGGACTTGAATGGGATCGCGAACTGCTCGCCGATTTCGGTTTGCAAAAGCTGCGGCTGCCTGAATTGCGTCCGTCGGCATCCGATTTCGGCGCGAGCGATTTCAACGGCATTTTCGATCGACCCGTGCCGATCGTATCGATGATCGGCGATTCCCACGCTGCGGCTGTTGGCGAAGGCTGCCTCAGTCCCGGATTTGCCAAGGCAACAATGGGAACGGGCTCGTCGATCATGATGAACGTGGGTGGCAAGCCCTTGCCCGCGGACCACGGTCTCGTGTCGACGCTTTGCTTTGCCACCGAACGGCGGGTGGATTACGCGCTGGAAGGCATCGTCATCAGTGCGGGGTCAACGCCTTCGTTCCTCAAGGAAAAGCTGCGCATCGTCAAGGATTTCGCGGAAGCAGAAGAGGCGTTCACGGAATACGATAACGGCGGCGTGTTTCTTATTCCGGCTTTTTCGGGAATCGGTTGCCCGCACTGGAAATATCCAGGCGGCGCGCAAATCGTCGGGCTGAATTTCTCGACGTCCTGGCAAAACGTCGTGCGCGCAGCTTATGAATCGATCGTCTATCAGATCCGGGACGTGATCGCAGTCATGGAGCGGGCTGCCGACGTCCCGTTGCGCGAACTCTTTCTCGACGGAGGACTGGTTCAGCGGCCATTCCTTCTTCAATACCTTGCGGACACATTGAACCGGCCGGTGAGCACGCTGACGCTGAGTGAAATATCGGCTGCGGGCGCAGCAGCGCTTGCCGCGTTGAAGCTCGGGTTAATCAACTCACTCGACGCCTATCGCGAGACTCGCGTGGTGGCACGACGCGTCGAACCAGGGCCGGGCGTCGAAGCGGCTGCAAGAAATCACGAGCAATGGTTGCAATGGATACGACGGCTTTAAGCTCCGTCGATTAGTGGAGATCGGCATATGGCATTCCAGCAGCGTTTCGAAAACAAGGTGGTGGTTGTCACTGGCGGCAGCCGGGGTATCGGATTGGGCATTGCCAGGCGCTTTGCGCAGGAGGGCGCGAAAGTGTGCGTGTCGGCGAATGAAAAAGCCGTGCACGACGCTGCAGCGCAGCTACGTGATTCCGGCTTCGAGGCCCTCGCCGTGCAAACCGATGTCACGAGCAAGGAACAGGTTGTCGCGCTTTACGAAGAAGTGGCGGCCACGCTAGGTGAGGTTGATGTTTCAGTCCAGAACGCGGGCGTCATTACGATCGCGAAGCTGGAAGATCTGACCGAGAAGGAATGGGACAACGTACTTGCGGTGAACACCAAAGGCGTTTTTCTGTGTTGCCAGGAAGCGGCGAGACGGATGCTGCGTGCCGGGAAAGCGGGCCGTCTGATCAATACGGCGTCGGGACAGGCCAGACAAGGTTTCGTCTATACCCCGCACTATGCAGCCAGCAAGTTTGGCGTTCTGGGCATCACGCAGAGCCTCGCGAAAGAACTGGCGCCAACGGGCATCACAGTGAACGCGTTCTGCCCCGGCATCATCGCGACTGACATGTGGTCGTATAACGACGAAGCGTGGGGCAAGCTGCTGGGCAATTACAAGCCTGGCGAACTCATGGCCGAGTGGGTCGAGAACATTCCCATGAAGCGTGCAGGTAGCGACAAGGATGTAGCAGGTCTGGTCGCGTTCCTGGCGTCCGATGACGCGTCGTACATCACGGGGCAGACCGTGAACGTCGATGGCGGAATGTTCATGTCCTGAGGCCGCGTTCGCAGGTCGCGAGACACGTTGCCTCGCGACTTTCTATCGGAATCGGTCCGTGAGCGTCAGGCGGTCTGCAATAGCGAAAGCTTATTCACTGTCTCGCCGCAAGCGCGCGCCACTTCTGCGCCCTTCACGACGAAGTGCTCAGTGAAGAACTTCACATGCTCTTCGCCGTGGTGGAAGTGGTGCGGCGTCAGCACGGCAGAGAACACAGGAACACCTGTTTCGAGTTGAACCTGCATCAAGCCTGAAATGACCGCTTGAGCGACGAATTCATGGCGATAGATGCCCCCGTCGACAACGAGTCCGGCCGCAACGATGCCAGCGTATCGACCGCTCTGTGCCAGTCGTTTTGCGTGCAGCGGGATCTCGAACGCTCCGGGTACTTCATAAAGATCGATGTCGCCGCTCGCATAACCAAAGTCCTCGATGACCTTAAGGAAAGAGGTTTTGCATTGGTCGACGATATCGCGGTGCCAGCACGCCTGGACAAAAGCGATGCGACCGCGGTTGCCGCCGGAAACGAATGCTGCTTGTGCTTCGATCGAGTGAGATGTGTTCATGGAGTTCAGCCTGTTTTGTGTGAACAGGGCGAAGAACAGCCGTTTCCCGCCAGTGCGGGCATTGTGCCTGTTCTGTTCTCTTTCATCCGGACTATACCGTCGGCCCCGGAATCCAACCGGGTCTGCTGACCTCTGTTATCGCAGCAATATCGAAACAGAGCGCTCGCGGGCTACGTCTGCAAAAGACGATTACCGCCGGTGGGGAATCGCACCCCGCCCCGAGAACGTGTTCTTGAAGAACGGTGCGTAAATTACCACGTATCCGGCAAATCTGCTGCGCCACCCGCACCACATTTCACTGCCCGCCCGCCTGAAATTGTTGCCCTCCAGGCAACATGGTGTACGCATTCGCGATGCTACTGGCGCTCGTCCCCGCTGACTACTATCTGTCACACGCTCCCTCCAAATGCAGGCAATACGGAGCGCGTGACACTCGTGGTCGTGCTCGTGAACCGCGTCGCGCGGTGCAGTGCGGCTCACCCCACTTAATCAATTGGACTATTGAACATGAGCGAAACAACTCGCAATGTGCGGCCGGTTATCGCCAACGTCGGCAAAGAAGGGTCAGGCGAACTCGTGTCTTCCCGCTACGGCGTGCGCGTGGGCGACGTTGACGTCGTGCTGATCAGCGATGGCGTTCTGCCGCTGCCCACCTCCACCATGTCGACTAACGTGAGCGAAGCTGACCGCAACGAATGGTTCGATGGTCGCTTCCTGCAGCGCGACATGTTCGACTGGGCGCTGAATATTGCGCTCGTGCGCAGCGGCGACCGCCTGATCCTGATCGACTCGGGCGTGGGCGATGGTTTCGAATACTTCACGCGCGCCGGCCGCTCGGTAATGCGCCTGGAGTCGGCGGGTATCGACCTGTCTGCGATTACCGATATCGTGATTACGCACATGCACATGGACCACGTCGGCGGCCTGAACGTTGCCGGCGTCAGGGCCAAGCTGCGCCCGGACGTGCGCATTCACGTGTCGGCGAAGGAAGTAGAGTTCTGGAAAAATCCGGACTTCAGCAGGACGGTGATGCCGGAAACTGTTCCTCCGGCGCTACGCAAGGCTGCTGCGACGTTCGCGGAACTCTACCGCGAAAACATCGTGCAGTTCGATCAGACCGTGGAAGTTGCCAAGGGCGTGTCGGCGCGCGTGACGGGTGGACACACGCCGGGGCATTGCGTCGTGGACGTCGCATCGAACGGCGAAAAACTGACGTTCGTGGGCGACGCGATTTTCGAGGTCAACTTCGACCATCCCGACTGGCAAAACGGCTTCGAGCACGATCCTGAACTGGCTGCGGATGTGCGTATCGCGCTACTCAACGAAGCCGCGGAAACCGGCGCTCTGCTGGCCGCAGCGCACGTCGCGTTCCCATCCATCGGTCACGTTGCGAAGACGGACAACGGCTTCCATTTTGTGCCAGTGGTGTGGGACTACTGATCGGTGCCCGACGATCAACCATCGCCGTATAGATTGCACTGACGTTTGTCAGAAAACCGCCACGAGCGCACAAGGCTCACGGCGGTTTTTTGCAAACGGTCACTTGCCCTGGTGTGACCGCGGCAGATCAATGCGGTGCCGTTGATACCGGTTGCACGCATCTTTCATCCTTCAACGGAGCGCATCATGAGAGTGAAGAGTTTGTTGCCCGCAATTTTATGCACGTCGATGGCGCTGGCGGTCATCCCCGCGATAGCCGGCGCCGAGCCGTTCACGATCAGGGTCGACGACCTGCGTGACGGGCACTTTTCGAACGAGCAGGTATACGGAGGTTTTGGCTGTCACGGTAACAACGTTTCGCCGCGCATTTCATGGGCTCACGTTCCGCGCGGCACGAAGAGCATTGTCGTGACCATCTTCGATCCTGATGCGCCGACTGGCGGGCTCGGCTGGACGCATTGGGAGATCGCCAATATTCCACCTTCCGAGTCGTCGCTCGAAAAAGGCGCTTCCGGCAATCCGAAGCTCTTGCCGGCAGGCGCGGTCGAGACGTTGACGGACTTCGGCGAATCCAGATACGGCGGACCGTGTCCGCCTAAAGGGGAATCGCATCGATATGTCGTGACGGCGTCTGCTCTCGACGTGGCGCAGATCGATGTCGCCCCGGCGGCGAGTCCCGCAGTCGTCGCCTATCAGATGCATGGGAAAGTCATTGCTCAGGCGAAGTATGTCGCGAGATATCATCGCGCGTCGACTAACGATTGACGGGTGCAAGAACCAGGATATCGGCAACCGTTCCTGGCAGCTCCGCTGCCGGTGGAACGATTGCCGTATTTCAGATGCAAATCCTCTGCACGCCGTTCAATTGGACGATGCTTCGCTTATCGAGCGCAGGCTGATTGAGTTGTTCTCGTGCATAGATTCTTTCCGAAGCCGCGAGCCGATAGCGAGGCAAGTCGTCCGGTCCGGGCTGGATGTGCAACATATGCTTTGCAACCAGACCTTCAACTACGTCTATCGCATTCGAAAGATCGCCCGTTCCGTTCGTTCCGTTCGCCACCGCTGCGAGAACGGCATCGAGCGTTGCGGGCTGTTCAAACGACGACAACCGGCGGAAAGCGGACCTCTCCTCGTCCGACAGCAGCGCGTAACTCCATCCAATCGATGCGGCGAGACTCCGATGCCTCGCAGGCGCATTGCGGCATCCCTGCCATTGAAGACGTGAGCGGGTTCCGAGCAGTGTCATGGTGCCGGCCAGTCCAAACGTCGCGACGCGCGCCGCAGCAAGTTCGATTGCAAGCGCAACGCCTTCCAGTTCGCGGCACATCTCCGAAATGGCTGCATAGCTCTTGCTGGTCTGCGGGAATCTCGCGCCCGCTTCCAGAGCGCGTTGAATGAATACCTGCACGGCGGGATAAGTATGCGCATGTTCGATCGAAATCACCTCAGGTCCCGGCGGGACTTCGAGCGCAGGCAGGCGGCAAACGTGTTCGTATTTCACTCGTAGCGCCTCGCGACTTGTCAGCACGAAATAGGTCGCGGATGAGACCGAGAGGATTTGCGTCGTGAGCGACGTCACTTCGTCGATGACATGCTCGCAGTTATCCAGAATGATCAGCGCGCGCCGGGTGCAAAGATAATTGGCGATGCATGCGACGGGTATGTGATGAAGATCGTCTAACCCAAGCAGACGAGCGAGCGTGAGCGCTACCGTATCGCCATGAGCGAGCTCGCTTAAGTCGGCGACGTGGATCTCCGAAGGAAACACTCCGGATAGTCTCTTTGCGAGAGCAATGGCGACTGTCGTTTTGCCGATGCCTCCAGGTCCCACAATAGATATGAGCCGATGTCTGCTCAAGTCGGACGCAAGCGTTCGCAAGACCTCGTCGCGACCTTGTGGGCAGGCGGCTCCTGGTGTGAAGTCGCCGGAATGTACTCGGGGGCAAGGTTCAGCAAACCGGGAGCTGGATTCGACAACGATCCGTTCACGCGTAAGCTGACCAACAAAGCAGTAGCCGATGCCCTGAACGTTTTTAATGTAGCGCGCACCGTCCTCGCCGTCGCCCAGTGCTTTGCGTAATCCAGCAATGTTCACGCGCAGGTTGCTTTCGTCCACGACGATATTCCGCCACGCATGCGACATCAACATGCGCCGCTCCACGACCTGTCCGGCGTTCTGAATAAGCGCAATAAGAATATCCAGCGCGCGGCTGCCTATTTGCACGAATGAACCTGACCGTTCGAGACGCCTCTCCGCCGGAAACAGCGTGAACGGCCCAAATGATATGGCCTCGCCGTAGTCCTGCCGGTCGCTATTTGTCACCACGCCGGAACGCAAAAAATCTTCCTTGGCATTCATCTTCTCAGCAGACTCCGGATTGCGCGATTCAGGTGCATTGGAATAGACCCATACCACGGTCTCTCCGCGGCGAAACATTGCGTCACAAGCAATCCTAGTTGCGCCGGTCAGAACATGGAAGACGCCGGCGGGATATCACAGTGTTGCCGCCAGGACAACATCGGACCATCGAATGATTAGCGTACTAGCCCATTCACCGTACCTCATCTGCAGAAGCGGTTGATTGGGCATAGAGTGCCAGCGAGACCTGGTCTCGAACGAGGTTTGCGCCTCCGCGCGTGATCTGCTGGTGGGGCGAGAAGAGAAGAGTTGATGCGGCGAGAAGCGAGAAACAACATCCAACTGTGAGACATGCCATGACAAAGATATCGGTTCCCATTATTTGCCTCGAATGCAACCCGGACGGAAGCTCCGTAGGGAATTCCGTTCTTTCTTCTGTTTTGCTGGATCTTCGACCCGACGGCGACGGAAGGTATAGATCCGAGTGCTCGCGCGGTCATCAGCAGATCGTGGCATTGCGGCAGCAGAAGTTCGAGATTCTTTTTGAACTCGCCGCTTACGCGATACGCGATGGACACTATCGACAATCGGTATCGTCCTGCACCGCGAGTCTCGAAGCCTTTCACGAATTCTTTCTGCGCGCGATGGCGTACGAGAACGGAATAAAGAAAGAGCGTTTCGATGCCGCGTGGAAGCTGCTGGGCATTAGTCCACAAAATCGCCAGGAAGCCTACTTGCTGAACTACCGGAACTTCTGCACGCGGCGTCCCGTTCTACTCAGCCACCAACAGAACGACTGGAAAGACTCGGTCATGCAGAAAGGAAAAATGCCGACGCGCGAAGAATGCGTGAAGTTTGGCCAAGCCGTATTGCATGTATTGCAGACGGCGGTGGGAGACACGAGGGTTGCCTTTCCCAATGGCGTAAAGCAGGCAATGCAGGAACACGCGACTGCCGCTGAACAACACGCTTCCAGATCCGAAGTGCCGTGGAGCATTCGCACCATCGTGAATCTTGCCAAGGAGGATGGCGAACATCCCCATGCGACGCTCGAAGCCGAGCTCGCCAGAACGAATTGACGACATTGAAGCCGTCGATTGTTGTCGCCGAGACAACACGGTGATCTCCTTTGCGTGCCTACTGCCATTCGAACACCAAGTCTACGATTTGTCGTGACGGCGGGCGGCAGATGAGTCGGCCGCCGCGATCATTAGCGATCGTCGTGCAGCGCAGCAGGGCTCGGTTTGTCGTGAGTTCCGGTGCACATCGTCAACTTGGCAATTTAAAAACTTAGGGCAAGAATCATGTCGCAGAAGATCTTGATTGTGGGTGCCGGCTTCGCCGGAGTGTGGGGCGCGCTTGGCGCGGCTCGCGTGCGCGACCGTGCCGGCGCAACGGCTGGCGACATCGACATTACGCTTATCTCGCCGAAACCCGAGTTGGAGATCCGGCCACGGATGTACGAAAGCGAGCCGCATCTGATGTCCGCGCCGCTTTTGCCTCTGCTTGACGCCGTCGGTGTGAACTACGTCGAGGGCAGTGTCGACGAAATCGCTGTCCGCGAGAAGACCGTGCGTGTGATAGCCGCGAGCGGCGCAACCCGCACGCTCGGTTACGACCGGTTGCTGCTTACGAGCGGCAGCAAGCTAAGCCGGCCGTCGATTCCAGGGCTCGCCGAGTATGCATTCTCGGTCGATAGCATGGAGGACGCATCGGCACTTGAAGAGCATCTGAAGGAACTCGCGAAGCTGCCCGATTCAAGCGCTCGAAATACCGTTGCCGTGGTGGGATGCGGCTTTACCGGCATCGAGATCGCCACCGAATTGCCTAAACGAATGCGCGCGCTATTCGGCCCGGATGCGGCGATCAAAGTGATCGTCGTAGGTTCGCAGGCCGACATCGGTCCCGATCTCGGACCTAACCCGCGGCCTTTCGTCGCCGAGGCATTCGCTTCGCTGAGCATCGAAGCGGTATTGGGCTCGAGTGTCGTATCGGTCGACGCGAGTGGCGTCCAAACCGCCTCGGGCTCGCATATCGAAGCGCACACGGTGGTATGGGCGGGCGGCATGCGAGCGAGCACGCTTGCAGCGCAGGTTTCGTCGCGACTCGACCCGCTTGGCCGTGTCGAAGTCGCACCTGACCTGCGCGTGGAAGAGGCACCCGGCGTGTTCGTCGCAGGCGATGTGGCGCGAGTGCGTAGCGACGATCAAGGGCACTACGCGTTGATGTCCTGTCAGCACGCAATGGTGATGGGCAAATTCGGCGGTCACAATGTCGCGGCCGATCTGATCGGCGAATCGACGCTTGCGTATACCCAGCCGTTTTATGCGACTTGTCTCGATCTCGGCGAGTGGGGCGCGGTCTATTCAGAAGGCTGGGACCGCCAGATCAAGCTGACGCATGCAGAAGGAAAAGCACGCAAGCAGATGATCAATACGCAGTGGATCTATCCACCGGCGCCGAATCGCGCCGATGCGTTCGCGGCAGGCGACCCGCTGGCGTCATTTGGCTAATGCGTTAGTACGTTAGTGCGTTCGGGCATCGCGGTTAGTCGTTCACAATGGCTCCGGGCGGGGGCGGCATGAGTACTCGTCAGGCGCGTTTTTCCCGTCGGAGCGTCCGTGAGCGATTCGCTGGTGTTCGGTTATGTCGTCGTTCTGATCGACGTGGCACTGTGGCGTTTCAAAGTGCCGAAGCAAGACGTTTCGCGTCTATTGCTTCGGCTCGCGATCTTTGCCGTGTTCACGGCGAGCATTTTCACCGCGGGCCTCAGCCCCTTCCGACAGGCTACGCATCTTGAAGCGTCGCTGCTTCACGAAGCGGCGCAGGCCCTGAAGATATTCTGGTGGCTGACAGGTGCCCGCCTGTTCACGCTTGCTCTCGACGCCCTTCTGCTGCCGCAGACCTGGCGCAAGCAGAGACTGTTTCAGGACGTATTCGGCGCCGTGGTGTTTCTTGCCGCGGCAGTAGCCGCGACGGGATTCGTTCTGGAAATACCCGTTCGCGGCCTGATTGCGACGTCGGGAACATTGGCCGTTATTCTTGGTTTGGCTATTCAAAGTACTTTGCACGATGTCTTTGCAGGCATCGTGCTGAATTCCACAGAACCGTACCGCGTAGGTGACTGGATCTCGATTGATGGCGCCGAAGGCAAGGTGATCGAGATGAACTGGAGAGCAACGCATCTTCTCAATTCGCACGGCAATGTAACCATCGTTCCCAATGCTGCGGCGGCAAAGGCAAATATCACCAATACGAACCGGCCGCACGCTTTGCATGGCGTGACGGTGTCTCTGGAAATTTCGCCGGACGAGCGGCCGGCAACGGTGATTGCCGCGCTTGAATGCGCACTGGCTGCGGCGCGTTCCATTCTGCCGACACCGGCTCCCTTCGTGCAGGCGAGGAAATCCACGATACATTCCATTCAGTACGAAGCGACGGCTTTCGTGGACGACACGGCGAAAAAGACGCCATTGACGAACGAACTGTACGACCTCTGCTATCGACACCTCACCGCCGCAGGAGTCGCTCTCCGGCCACCAGGCGTGCCATCTGTCACGGCCATTGTGGCAAACGCCGAGGAGCGCCTGCTTAGACGCATCGAACTATTCGCCGCCATCAGCGACGACGAGTTGAAGATGCTTTCCAGTTGCATGGTGCGGCATGAATACGACGCGGGGCAGGTGATCTTCACGCCGGAAGTGGTGCCCGACAGTCTCGCAATCGTCGACTCGGGCGTGCTCAGTGTTTCAACGGAGCAATCTACCGGGGCGGTCGAAGTGGTGCGTCTCGGGCCCGGCGATACGATGGGCGAGACCGGACTACTCGCGGGTTTGCCGGTTCAGGTGAAGATCGTGACGCTTACCCGGAGTGTCATTTACAGATTGAGTAAAGACGCTGTGACGCCTCTATTGAGGGATAGTCAGGAAGTGACTCATCGAATGTGCCGGCTGCTTTCCCAACGGCAAGACATGTTGCACAAGATGGCGATGAAGAACGCCGCTCATGCAGACGATGAGCACGCCAGCTTCCATTGGCTTCTGGATAAGATTCATCGGCTGCATGCGTTGAAGTTCTGATTGTTAAGCGTCGTTAAAGAAGACGGCGATTTTTAGTTGGGTGTACGTAGAAAGATAAACGGAGTTTTGCAGCGCTTAACTGGGCCGATAAACGCGTCGTGGTTACTCTGAATACTCGACCGGTAAGCAAGCCAATTCCCTTATCTCCCGGTCGAATAATTCCTGGACTTGAGCCATGACTAAAGACTTGGGACACGTTTCCCCCGACGCAAAACGCCGCAACCTCCTGATTGGCGGAATCGCCGCAACCTTGACGACAACGGTGGCATCGGCTGCCGGCAAACAGTCAGGACCCGGCGCGACGGTCGCGCACATGTCGTCCGCAAACCATACCGGTGACGTTATCCGCACCCGGGACGGAGTGAGCCTGTACTTCAAGGATTGGGGCGCGAAAGACGCTCCCGTCGTCACGCTGAGTCACGGTTGGCCGCTCAACTCGGATAGCTGGGAAAACCAGGCCTTCTTTCTGGCGTCGCACGGGTTTCGAGTCATCACACATGATCGCCGCGGACACGGCCGCTCGAGCCAACCGTGGGACGGCAACGACATGGACCACTACGCGGACGATCTCGCGACAGTCATCGACACCCTCGGCCTGCGCGAGGTAGCCGTTATCGGGTTCTCGACCGGCGGGGGCGAGGTCGCGCGTTATGTGGGCCGGCACGGTACGTCACGCGTATCGAAGATCGGATTGATTTCAGCCGTGCCGCCGCTGATGGTTAAAACGCCCGGCAATCCGACAGGTGTACCTATTGAATCGTTCGATAGCGTTCGCGCCGCGATGATCGCCAACCGCTCGCAATTGTTCAAGGACATTCCCGCCGGTCCGTTCTATGGCTTTAACCGGCCGGGCGCCAAGGTGTCGCAAGGTCTGATCGACGCGTGGTGGCGTCAGGGAATGAGCGGTGGTTTCAAGAACGTCTACGAATCGGTCAAAGCCTATTCCGAAACTGATTTCACGGCGGATCTGCTGAAGTTCGACCGACCGACGCTGATCATTCACGGCGACGACGACCAGGTCGTTCCCGTGGATATCGGAGCCCGTTCGAGCAAGAAACTCGTCCCTCACGCGATCCTGAAGATTTATCCCGGCGCGCCGCATGGATTGACCGATACCCACAAGGACCAGCTCAATCAGGACCTCTTGTCTTTCCTGCGAAGCTAGTTTGCGCAAAGCGTGATTCAAAGCAACCAAGGAGTGAGCCGTGACAAAAGACGATATCCGTAAACATGCTTTTTCGATGCCGCTGCACAATCCGGCATACCCGCGTCCGCCGTTCCGGTTCGTCGACCGGGAGTACTTCATTATTTCCTACGAGACGGATATCGAGGCGCTAAGAGCCGTCGTTCCCGAGCCGTTGAAAGTCGACAACGCGATCGTTCATTACGAGTTCATCCGCATGCCGGATTCGTCGGGGTTTGGCGACTATACGGAGAGCGGTCAGGTCATCTCGGTTCTGGACGAGCAGGGCAGAAAGGCGAACTACACGCACTCGATGTATCTGGACGACGAAGGCCCGATCGCCGGCGGCCGTGAGATCTGGGGATTTCCCAAGAAGCTCGCTTCGCCGCGGCTTTCGATTGATGGAAAGGACACCTTGCTCGGAACGCTCGACTACGGCACGCAGCGAATTGCCACCGGCACGATGGGCTATAAGTATCGTCCGCTCGACGCCGCTGCCGAGCAACACAAGCTCGCCGACACACCTAACTATCTGCTCAAGGTAATACCGCACGTCGACGGCTCGGTTCGAATATGCGAACTCGTCCGCTTCTTTTTGCGCGACGTTCAGGTAACCGGCGCCTGGGAAGGGCCGGCTGCGCTCGAGCTTCATCCCCACGCGCTGGCTTCGGTCGCGGACCTGCCCGTTCGCAAGGTAATCGGCGCGCGTCACGTCGTCGCCAATCTCACACTCGATGTGGGCGAGGTGGCGCACGACTACCTTGCCTCCGTCGATCCGATGAAACTCGTAGTGAACCAATAACTCTCCCGGAGGATATATGGCATTGAAAGACAAAGTGGCGCTCGTCACGGGCGCGGCGAGCGGAATTGGCGAGCAATGCGCACGCAAGCTGGCCGCGGACGGAGCGACGGTCGTCGTAGCGGATCTGAATCTCCCGAGCGCAACGAAAGTGGCCGAAGACATCGTCCGCAGCGGTGGCCGCGCGGTTGCTCTCTCCATGGACGTGACGAACGAAGAGGCGGTCAATGCGGGCATTGCCGATACGGTAAGCCGATTCGGCAGCATCGACGTATTGGTGTCGAACGCCGGTATTCAGATCGTCAACCGGATCGAGGACTACGCGTTCTCCGACTGGAGAAAGATGATGGCTATTCATCTCGATGGCGCATTCCTCACTACTAAGGCAGCGGTGAGGCATATGTATGCGTCGGGCAAAGGCGGCGCGGTTATCTACATGGGCTCGGTGCATTCGCACGAGGCATCGCAACTGAAGTCGGCTTATGTAACGGCCAAGCATGGGCTGCTTGGGCTTGCCCGGGTTGTCGCGAAGGAGGGCGGCCCGCACGGTGTGCGCGCGAACGTCGTGTGCCCTGGTTTCGTCAGAACGCCGCTGGTGGACAAGCAGATTCCTGAGCAGGCGAAAGTGCTCGGAATTTCAGAGGCGGAGGTCGTGAAAAACGTGATGCTGAAGGACACGGTAGATGGCGAGTTCACGTCGCTGGCCGATGTCGCCAATACGGTCGCGTTTCTCGCCGGCTTCGAATCGAATGCGCTGACCGGCCAGTCCGTCGTGGTGAGCCACGGCTGGTTCATGCAGTAAGGGGATAACCGTGAGATCGAGTCAGCGCAAAGAGTTGCAGCAGCCGTCTCCTTTCAGGCTGCCCCGGTACGATGAAATCGGACTTGTGCTTCAGGGTGGCGGAGCCCTGGGTTCGTATCAGGCCGGCGTATACGAGGGGATTGCCGAAGTAGGTATTGAGCCGACCCGGATCTCCGGCATATCGATCGGCGCGTTGAACACCGCGGTGATTGCGGGGAACGCGCCGGAAGACCGGGTGGAGGCGCTACGCGGATTCTGGAACACGATAAGTCAACCCGCGGATCTTTTCTCGCATGTCCGTTCCCTGCTGCCCGTCTATCCGGGCTGTGAAGACATGGCGCGCAAGTGGTCGAGCGCGTGGGCGGCAACGCGCACGCTGGTGGAGGGGCAGCAGGGATTTTTCTCGCCGCGTATGCGCACGCTTGCGGCCGATCTCGTGAAGAGGCGTCCCGACGAGATCAGCTATTACGACACCACTGCGTTGCGTGAAACGCTGATGAAGTACGCCGACTTCGACCGGATCAACGATGGAGGCATCCGTGTTTCGGTCGGCGCTGTCAACGTACGGAATGGCAATCTCGTGTACTTCGACAACTCGACGATGCGACTGAAGCCGGAGCACTTCATCGCGTCCGGCTCGCTGCCGCCAGGGTTTCCCGCCGTCGAGATCGATGGAGAGTTTTACTGGGACGGAGGGCTCGTCTCCAATACGCCGCTGACGGAGATTATCAGGGAGAGTCAGCACAGAGACACGCTCGTCCTGCAGGTCGATTTGTGGAGTTCGCGCGGCAAGTTGCCAGGTGATTTTCTCGACGTCAACGAGCGTGTCAAGGACATCCAGTATTCAAGCCGTACGCGTGCCGTCACCGCCTTCATGGCGCAGAACCAGAAGCACGCTCAGCTGATCAAGGCACTGCTCGAACATATCCCCGATTCCGTGCGCCGCGATCATGCGGTCATTCAGGAAGCGCAGAAGACGACGGATGGCAGCGCGGTGAATGTCGTGCATCTGATCTACAAGAACAAGTCGTTCGAAGGCCACTATAAGGACTACGAGTTCAGCAAGGACACAATGAAGGAGCACTGGGCGAGTGGATTAGACGACATTCGCAATTCCTTCTGTCATCCCGAGTGGTTCGATATTCCCAGCCGTGAAGTCGGCTTTATCAGTCACGACGTGCATCGATACAGGCCGGGTGCGAAATCGTGACGCGGCCAATCCACTGCGGCTCGCTCGACGCGGGCCTGATCGCGCTTCTCGAGTTGCGCGCATCGCAAATCAACGGCTGTTTGCTGTGCGTTCAGCACGGCCTGCGCCTCGCGCTCCAGGCGGCCGTCGCCACATCGAAGATCGAGCATATCGGAAGCTGGCGGCGCGCCGATGTTTTCTGTCATGCGGAGAAGGCCGCGTTGGCCTGGACCGAACATCTTTCGGGTGTCAGCGAACAATCGGCGTCCGATGAAATCTGGTCGCGCATGCGGAAGTACTTCAACGAGACGCAAATCTCAGAGCTGTTCAGGTACTGGAGCAGCAGCGCATTGTGGTCGACCGGCGAGGTCATCCGTTGTTGCACCGCCGGTATCGCGGTCAATTCCGCTGTTCCCTGGCACGTCCAATAGCACCCGGCCGTTCCCGGGTCAGGAGGCAACGTGTTTTCCCATGAACTCATCGCGCAATACGGCGCGCTCGTCGTATTCCTGAGTGTGCTTGGCGCGTCACTCGGTCTGCCTGTGCCCGCTATGCCAACGTTGATTACCGTCGGCGCCAGCATCACGATTGCAACCGGTGCCCAGCAATCGGCAGTGTCGCATTTCGCGTCGACGTTAGGGGCTGCCGCGTTGGGCGGAGTGCTTGGCGATCTCGTCTGGTATGAAGGCGGAAGACGATTCGGCGAACGCACGCTTCGAACGGTTTGTCTCTTATCGTCGTCGCGTGATAGTTGTGTGAGAAAAACCGAGCGATTCTTTGGGCGCTGGGGCGTGCGAGTTCTGATCGTCGCCCGCTTCGTCCCCGGCCTGTCGCTCGTTGCAGTGCCGTTGTGCGGGGCAATGGCGGTGAGGTTGCGGTACTTCATCGCCTGCGATTGCGCCGGAGTGGCCTTGTGGGCTTCCATCGCGCTCGCTATTGGCGGAGCTTTCGCCGCGCAGATCGACCTGTTATTCGCGGTGATTTCGCATCTCGGCTGGCGGGCATTGAGTATCGTCGCAAGTGCACTCGCGCTGTATTGCTGCTATCGCTATTGCCGGCATCTCATGCTGTCCAAAGCGCTCGAAACGTCGCGGATCGATGCAGTGGAGTTGCACGGTTTGCTAACCGACGAACCGCGGCCGGTCATCTTCGACATTCGTTCTCCCGAGAGGCGGACGCTCGATCCGTTCGTCATTCCGGGCGCCGTATTCGCCGACGAACGCAAATGCGGCGAGATAGTACGGGCGTACGACGCGAACCGGACGTTCGTCATTTACTGCTCGTGCCCGGGAGAAGTGTCCGCCGCATGGATGGCCGGCCGTTTGCGGCGCGCCGGAATCAGACTTGCGTTGCCGCTGACCGGAGGCATCGACGCATGGCGCGACGCGGGTTTCAACGTTGCCCCTGTACCAGCAGCCGGCGGCGAGCGCCGTGCGCAGTAAAGATTGGCGGAGGTGTCGGATTTCATGACGGTATACTGATCGGCGCGAATGATCGCGCGGGCGTATGTGCGCGGTTTGGTCATGCGTTTCTGCCACGGAAACGCAATAGATCCCATGTACTGTGCACAAGGACCGCTCCATGGACGACACCAGCGTTTTTGACAAGCTACGCCCGCGTTTGCAGGGCATTGCATATCGGATGCTGAGTTCGGTCGCAGAAGCGGAAGACGTGGTGCAGGACGTTTGGTTGCGCTGGCATTCGACCACACGGGAAACCATCGAGAACGCGGAAGCGTGGCTTGTCGCCGTGACGACGCGGATCTCCATCGACCGTTTGCGCGCCGCGAAAATCCAGCGCGAGCATTACACCGGCATCTGGCTTCCTGAGCCGCACGTTACCGACTATCCCGCAACGCCGGAGCAGGCGAAGGAGCGCGCTGACGATGTGTCCGTCGCCTTTCTGATGCTGCTCGAACGGCTGAGCCCGGAAGCGCGTGCGGCCTTCCTGCTGCGCGAAGTATTCGATGCCGACTACGATGAAATAGCAAAAGCCATCGGCAAGAGCGAAGCGGCCTGCCGGCAACTGGTGAGCCGCGCGAAGGCGCAGTTGCGCGACGATCGTCCGCGCTACGTCGTGTCGCGGGAGACGCATCATCGGTTGCTGCAGACTTTTGCGCACGCTTTGCAGCGCGGCGACTTTGCGGCGATCAATTCAATGCTTGCCGAAGATGCCGTGCTCATGGGCGATGGCGGCGGCCGGGTGCAGAGCTTTCCAAAACCGATGGTGGGCGGCCGGCGCATCGCGCAGCTTTTTTATGCGGCTGCGCTTCGCTACAAAAGCGGACTGCGCGTCGAACTCATCGTCCTCAACAGCCAGGCGGCACTGTTGCGCTTTTTCGACGGCGCACTCGAATCGGCGCAAACGTACGAGACGGATGGCGAGCGCATTGTGCGCATTCAGGTGCAGCGAAATCCCGACAAGCTGGCGCGCATCGCGGCCAGATTCGACGGCCGATGATTCGCGATCCCGCAAGGTCTGGACAACGTTCATACGATCAATTGCAATAGCAGCGAAATCGATGCCGCAGCATTGCTGAGCGGGAAGCGCGCCCGCCATCGCGCGACTGAAACTTGCGGGCGGACTGGCAGATTGTCTATCCCAGCGGATTCGTGAGCCCGGTTTGTCACAGATGACCGGGTTAAAACGTCTTGTCGAGTACGAAACCTTTAAATCGTGCCCGCCCATGTCCGACGATCATTCCGCCCGCCCCTTGACCGACAATTCGCTCGCGAGCAGCTTTGCCACGAGTTACGCCGGTGTCGTTTCGTTTCTCGCCGTGGCCAATGAAGGCAGCTTTGCCAAGGCGGGTGACCGCCTCGGCATTGGCCGCTCCGCCGTCAGCCGAAACGTGCAAAAGCTCGAAGCGCAGCTCGATGCGCGGCTTTTTCTGCGCACCACGCGCAGCACGTCGCTGACCCGCGAAGGCGAACTGTTTTATCAGAACTGTCATCCGGGCGTCGAACGCATCGTGCAGGCGCTCGAGGACATGCGCGAATTGCGTAACGGACCGCCGCGCGGCCATCTGCGTATCTGCTCGACACCCGGATTCGGCCGCAAGATCGTCGCGCCGCTGCTGCGCGGTTTTCGCTCGCGGTATCCAGACATAGCGCTCGAACTGTTGCTGAACGATCGTCCTGCCGACTTCATCGCGGATCGCGTCGATGTCGGGTTTCGCGACGGGCGTATGGAGGACAGCGAAGTCGTGGCAAAGCAACTGATACCCATGCAGATGATCGTCTGTGCGTCGCCCCAGTACGCGAAAAAACACGGTGTGCCGCGTCATGTCGACGATCTCGCCCAGCATCGGTGCATCAACTTCCGCAGTGCGTCGGGGCGCGTAAGCGATTGGGAGTTCAAGGTCGACGGACTCATACAAAAGCAGTTGCCGCGAGCGCAGCACACGTTCAACGACATGGACCTCATCGTGCAGGCCGTGCTCGACGGCGAGGGCATCGCTCAATTGCCGGCCTACCAGGTCTGCGATCTGTTGCGGAAAGAGCGCCTGGTTTCCTGCCTCGCCCAATATGCGCCGGACGACCGCGGTCACTATGTCTGTTATCTCAGCCGCAAGCATTTGCCCGCCAGAATCCGCGTGTTCATCGACTACATGGCGGAACAAACCCGCGCGCTCGACCTGCAATGCCTGAGCACCATGATGGCGGTGCCGGCGCTCTGATTGGTGCTTTGGAGGCAACACGGTGCGTCGCGGCGCAAGCCTTCCCGACGGGCGGCCGCGCACCTACGATGCACTCATACGCTGACGGCGCATCCACGCCGGTCCGGCGCACTACCTACAGAGTCGCGAACTCACGCGCATGGTTCGACTGGTTGCGAGCCTCGGCGTGAGCCAACGGCTGTCGGACATACATGATGAGCCCTTTGCATCCGCCGCCCCTCACGCTGCTCGATAAGTACTTCGGGCCAGACTTTCAGTCACTGTATTCGACGACCGTGACCGCCACGGGCGGCGAGACGAGTCATGGCCGGGCATCCGGCGTAGTCCAGTCGGACGACGGCCAACTCCACCTCGATCTGCGCCTGCCCGCGGCGCTCGGCGGCCCCGGCGGCGGGACGAACCCCGAGCAGTTGTTTGCCGCCGCCTATGCCGCATGCTTTCACGGCGCGTTGAACCTGCTCGCCGCCAAGGCGGAGATAGCGATCGTCGACGCGAAGGTGGAAGTGACGGTCGATTTCGGGCGAGATCCCGTCGATGGCCTGTTCAGGCTGATTGCGCAGGTCCGCATTCATTTGCCGGGCGTTGAGCCGGCCATTGCGGAAGCACTCGTGCGCGACACCGAACGTTTCTGTCCGTACGCGAAGATGGCGCGCGAGGGGATCGTGAGCGTCGTCGCACTCGCGCGGCCGGACAGCGCGCCAAAGCGGTAAGCCGGCAGCGTCAGCCCGCAGCCATGAGACTCTAAAGCCAGAGGCGATGCATTGTGCAGGCGATCGCCGCTGCAAGTCGCAGGAGAACCGGAGATGTGTGGACCCGACCCCTGGTCGCAAATTATCGGACGGCTGAGCGCGCATTGGCATGAGACTGCATCGGCGGTTTGCGAGGCGTCGGGGCGCCGCAACCGACGCAGCCGCCCGATGGCTGCGCATGCGGTGTTCAACGGCCGCCTGCCTACGATTCGAAGCATCGAATGGCAAACCGACACGACGGTGCTCGTTTCATGGAGCGACGCTACGCGCGGCAGCTATCTCGATCAGACCTGGCGCGCCGGCTATGCGCGCGTCAGAGGTGTTTGCGCGCTGAGCGGCATGTCCGTCAAGCGGGGCGATGTGGTGTTCCGGCCGTTCCACCGCGGCACCGCACCGCCGTCGAATGCGCTCGAGATGATCCTCGCTTCAGTGCTGACGGGGTATGCGGAGAGGCTGCTTGTGCTGGGGTGATGTGTGGCGCGATCGGCGCTGCATCGTTCGATCCCGGCCCCAACGGCGGCATTAAACCTTGCCGGGTGCCGCCGATACAGGTATCGACACTACCACCCAACTCCCTGTTTTTTATCGCTTTTTTGCATGGTTGCGCGGCCCACGGCGTGACTTCGCGTGGCATAATCGACCGACACAGTCAGCCCGCAGTCATTACTACCCCCGCATACCATGGCACAGACTCTCTACGACAAATTGTGGAACACGCACGTGATCCACACGGAAGAAGACGGCACGACGATTCTCTATATCGACCGTCACCTGCTGCACGAAGTCACCAGCCCACAAGCGTTCGAAGGCCTGAAGCTGGCCGAGCGTCCGGTGTGGCGCATCAGCGCGAATCTGGCCGTGTCGGATCACAACGTGCCGACCACCGACCGCAGCCACGGCATCGCCGATCCGGTTTCGAAGCTGCAGGTCGACACGCTCGACTCGAACTGCGACGCCTACGGCATCACGCAGTTCAAGATGAACGACCTGCGCCAGGGCATCGTGCATATCATCGGACCGGAGCAGGGCGCCACGCTGCCGGGCATGACGATCGTGTGCGGCGACTCGCACACGTCCACGCACGGCGCGTTCGGCGCGCTCGCGCATGGTATCGGCACGTCGGAAGTGGAACACGTGCTCGCCACGCAAACGCTCTTGCAGAAGAAAAGCAAGAACATGCTGGTCAAGGTCGAAGGACCGCTGCCGCGCGGCTGCACGGCGAAAGACATCGTGCTCGCGATCATCGGCAAGATCGGCACGGCGGGCGGCACGGGCTACGCCATCGAATTTGGCGGCTCGACCATTCGCGCGCTCTCCATGGAAGGCCGCATGACGGTCTGCAACATGGCGATCGAAGCCGGCGCGCGCGCCGGCATGGTCGCTGTGGACGACACCACGATCGAATATCTGAAAGGCCGTCCGTTCTCGCCCGAAGGCGCGGAGTGGGACATCGCAGTCGATTACTGGAAGCAGTTCAAGTCCGACGAAGGCGCGCAGTTCGATCGCGTGGTCGAACTCAACGCGGCCGACATCGTGCCGCAAGTCACGTGGGGCACGTCGCCGGAAATGGTCACCGCCGTGGACGGCCGCGTGCCCGATCCCGAGCGCGAGAAGGACCCGGGCAAGCGCGAGGCGATGGAGCGCGCGCTCAAATACATGGCGCTCGAACCGAATGCGCCGATCGAGTCCATCAAGCCGGATAAAATCTTCATTGGGTCGTGCACCAACGCGCGCATTGAAGACATTCGCGCTGCGGCTTACGTCGTGAAGAAACTGGGCCGCCGCGTCGCGCCGAACATTCGCCTCGCGATGGTCGTGCCGGGCTCGGGTCTGGTGAAAGCGCAGGCCGAACGTGAAGGCCTCGACAAGGTGTTCACCGACGCCGGTTTCGAATGGCGCGAGCCGGGCTGCTCGATGTGCCTCGCGATGAACGCCGACCGGCTCGATCCGGGCGAGCGTTGCGCGTCCACGTCGAATCGTAATTTCGAAGGTCGTCAGGGCGCCGGTGGCCGTACCCATCTCGTGAGCCCCGCCATGGCCGCAGCCGCGGCTATCGAGGGGCATTTTGTCGATATTCGCAAGCTGGGATAAATCGCATGATGAAGAACATGAATCGCACTACTCTACTGCGCCGCTTCGCGCTCGGTACTCTGGCTGGGTTGCTGCTCGGCCTGACCGGCTGCAACACGGTGCACGGATTTGGGCAGGACATGTCGCACCTCGGCAATTCGATCAGCAATCACGCTGAGAAATAACCGGTTTTTGATTTTTTGCCGGCGACGCAGCGAGCGGCTTTCGTGCCGCCACGCGCATCGCCGGTCCTGAAACAGGCGCAAGCGTCATGGATAAATTCATCGTACACACCGGCGTCGTGGCGCCGCTCGATCGCGAGAACGTCGACACGGACGCGATTATTCCCAAGCAATTCCTCAAGTCGATCAAGCGCACGGGCTTCGGTCCGAACGCGTTCGACGAGTGGCGTTATCTCGACCACGGCGAGCCGGGTCAGGACAATTCGAAGCGTCCGCTGAATCCCGACTTCGTGCTGAACCAGCCGCGTTATCAAGGCGCGTCGGTGCTGCTCGCGCGCAAGAACTTCGGCTGCGGCAGCTCGCGCGAACACGCGCCGTGGGCGCTTCAGCAATACGGCTTCCGCGCGATCATCGCGCCGAGTTTCGCCGACATTTTCTATAACAACTGCTTCAAGAACGGCCTGTTGCCGATCGTGCTGACCGAGCAGCAAGTCGATCACCTGTTCAACGAGACGTATGCGTTCAACGGCTTTCAGTTGACCATCGACCTCGACAAGCAGGTCGTGCGCACGGCGGACGGCGGCACCGAGTATCCGTTCGAAGTGGCGGCATTCCGCAAATACTGTTTGCTGAACGGTTTCGACGACATCGGCCTCACGCTGCGTCACGCCGACAAGATCCGCCAGTTCGAAGCCGAACGCATCGCGAAGCAGCCGTGGCTCGCTCACCGCATCGTCGGATAAGACTCGAAGTCTCGAAGAAAATCACCAAGGAATTCGCATGAAGATCGCAGTGTTGCCGGGCGACGGCATCGGCCCCGAAATCGTCAAGGAGGCCGTCAAGGTTCTCAACGTGCTCGGCGAAAAGTTCGAACTGGAAGAAGCGCCGGTTGGCGGCGCGGGCTACGAGGCGAAGGGTCATCCGCTGCCCGATTCGACACTCGCGCTCGCGAAGGAAGCCGACGCGATCCTGTTCGGCGCCGTCGGCGACTGGAAATACGACAAGCTCGAACGCGCGCTGCGCCCGGAGCAGGCCATTCTCGGCCTGCGCAAGCATCTGCAACTGTTCGCGAACTTCCGCCCGGCCATTTGCTATCCGCAATTGACCGGCGCTTCGTCGCTGAAAGAAGAGATCGTTTCGGGTCTCGACATCCTGATCGTGCGCGAACTGAACGGCGACATTTACTTCGGCGCGCCGCGCGGCGTGCGTGAAGCGCCGGACGGTCTTTTTGCGGGCGCGAAGGAAGGCTTCGACACCATGCGTTATTCGGAGCCCGAAGTGCGCCGCATCGCGCACGTCGCGTTTCAGGCAGCGCAAAAGCGCGGCAAGAAGCTGACGTCGGTGGATAAAGCGAATGTGCTCGAAACGTCGCAGTTCTGGAAAGACGTGATGATCGACGTCTCGAAGGAATACGCGGACGTCGAGTTGTCGCACATGTATGTCGACAATGCCGCGATGCAGCTCGTGAAGGCGCCCAAGTCGTTCGACGTGATCGTGACCGGCAACATGTTCGGCGACATTCTCTCCGACGAAGCCGCCATGCTCACGGGTTCGATCGGGATGCTGCCGTCGGCCTCGCTCGACAAGAACAACAAGGGCTTGTACGAGCCGTCGCACGGTTCCGCGCCGGACATCGCCGGCAAGGGCGTGGCGAATCCGCTCGCGACTATTCTGTCGGCTGCCATGATGCTGCGTTATTCGCTGAACAAGGCGGAGCAGGCCGACCGCATCGAAAACGCGGTGAGGAAGGTGCTCGAACAGGGCTACCGCACTGGCGACATTCTCACGCCCGGTTGCAAGCAGGTCGGCACGGTGACGATGGGCGACGCAGTGGTCGCAGCACTGTAAAAGAGGCTCGTGCATGTGGGGCGTAGATGGCCGCGCCCCGCGTTCAAGTCGGCGGTAATCAGGTCGTTAAAATGATCTTTAATACGCGAATCGGCCTGCAACAGGCCGATTCGTGCGTGTAATACGGGCGGCAGCGACGGTTAGGGACGTCGCCGGATTCCGGTTTTCGTGTATATTGTAGCGATGGCACAGATGGCTCAAATCTCCTCGATTTCGAAACTGCACGGCAAAACGGCCCGTGTGGTTGAGCTCGCCATTACCACCAAAGCGCTGATTAAAACGATTACCCCGAAAACGATCACGAAACGCTGATCGTCCGTCGTGCCCGCTCATCTTCCCCGCGCGGTCACTGCGGGCAAAGATGCGGGGAAGTTTCCATTCGAAGGGTATGAAGTCATGAACGTAGGTCTCGTAGGTTGGCGCGGCATGGTCGGCAGCGTCCTGATGCAACGTATGCAGCAGGAAGGCGATTTCGACTTGATCGAACCGGTGTTTTTCAGCACCAGCAACGCGGGCGGCAACGCGCCGTCGTTCGCCAAAAACGAGACCAAGCTCAAAGATGCGACAAGCATCGACGACCTGAAGAAGTGCGAAGCAATCATCTCCTGCCAGGGCGGCGACTACACGAACGAAGTGTTCCCGAAGCTGCGCGCGGCCGGCTGGAACGGCTACTGGATCGACGCGGCATCGTCGCTGCGCATGAAGGACGACGCGGTCATCATTCTCGATCCGGTCAACCTCGACGTGATCAAGAACGCGCTGGTCAAGGGCCAAAAGAATTTCATCGGCGGTAACTGCACAGTCAGCCTGATGCTGATGGCGCTCGGCGGCCTGTTCCGCGAAAACCTCGTCGACTGGATGACGGCCATGACGTATCAGGCCGCCTCCGGCGCGGGCGCGCAGAACATGCGCGAACTGCTGTCGCAAATGGGCACGCTGCACGGCGCAGTGAAGAACGAACTCGCGGACCCGGCTTCGGCGATTCTCGATATCGACCGTCGCGTGCTCGAAGTCATGAACAGCGACAGCATGCCGACCGATCACTTCGGCGTGCCGCTCGCCGGCTCGCTGATTCCGTGGATCGACAAGGATCTCGGCAACGGCATGTCGAAGGAAGAGTGGAAGGGCGGCGCCGAAACCAACAAGATTCTCGGCAAGCCGGCCATGGGCACGCCGGGTTCGATCCCGGTCGACGGCCTGTGCGTGCGGATCGGCGCAATGCGTTGCCACTCGCAGGCGCTGACCATCAAGCTGAACAAGGACGTGCCGCTTGACGAAGTGAACAGCATCCTCGCTTCGGGCAACGACTGGGTGAAGGTGGTGCCGAACGAACGCGAAGCGTCGATGCGCGATCTGTCGCCGGCAGTGGTGACGGGCACGCTGACGGTGCCGGTCGGCCGCGTTCGCAAGCTGGCCATGGGCGGCGAATATCTGTCGGCATTTACTGTCGGCGATCAGCTGTTGTGGGGCGCGGCCGAGCCGCTGCGCCGCATGCTTCGCATTGTGCTCGACAAGTAAAGTAAACTACGCGCTCACGACGCGTAGAAAACTCAAGAAGCGTCGCGCTTGCGCGGCGCTTTTTTCATTTGTGTGCTCCGATTATCTTGTCTCTTTATAACCGCAAAAAAGGGCCGCGCGCTGACGCGCCAGGAGTCCCGATGAAACCTCGACTCTCTTCCCTTCGGGCCATGTTTGCGCGCCCACGTACCGGCCGCCTCGCGGCCACAGCCGCTTTGGCGCTGATGCTGACGGGCGCCGGTTTGGGCAGCGCGATGGCCGCGCCCGGCGACGCCGCGAGCGCGCCCGAAGGCGCCACGGCATCTGCGCCTCAAGCCGCGTCGGCCTCTTACTCGGCGGGTGGGCAATACACGGTCAAGCCGGGTCAGTCGCTGAACGATGTCGCGATTGCTGTCACCCAATCACACGACCGCGCCACGCTCGCACGCGCGGCACGCGCTGTCTTCGACGCGAACCCGAACGCCTTCATGGGCCACGATCCGAGCCGGATGCGTCTGGGTGCGGTGCTGACGGTGCCGCCGCTGGACGCGTCGGGCGCAGTGGTTGCGGCGGCGGGTGCAACGCCAGCGGCTGCTGCTTCGGGGCCGGCGGCTGGCAGCGGGTCGTCGTCGAATGCTTCAGTTGCGGCGGCCGCGAGCGGCGCCGCGCAAGGCAATGCGGCGGCGAGTGCGGCGGCGAGTGCGGCGGCGAGCGCGCCAGGGGCGGAAACTCCCGCGACGCAGGCTGCGCCGTCGGCAGCGCCTGCGGTTCAGGCCAACGCCAATGGGGCATCGGACGCGGGTTCGGCAGCGTCGGCCGGGGCCGGCGCCGCGTCGTCGGAGGCTGCTGCTGGTGCGCAGCCGACGTCCGCCGCGAGCGGCACGCATGTGTGGGCGGGGTCCGTGCAGCCGTCAGCGAGCGAAGCCGCCAGCGCGGGCACGGGTGCATCGCAGCCGCGCGCGCAGGTGTCGAGCTTGCAGCAACTGCTCGCGCTCAAGAATCGCGTGCTGATGGAGTTGCAGAAGCATGGCATCGGCGGCTCGCCCGCGGCGCCGGCTGTGCAGTCGTCGGCGAGCGGCGTGCAACCGGCGGCGGGCGCATCGGCCCCGGCTGTCGTGTCGGGTCATCCGGGCGCTGCTGTATCGACGTCGAACCAGTCCGGCCTTTCGCAGACGAACCTCGCGGTGGGCGCGGCGGTCGGCGCGGCGCTGGTCGTGCTGCTGACTGCGTTGCGGCTCGGTCGGCGCAAGCGCGAGCGTTTGGCCGACGCGCAGCGAGCGGAGGCTTCGGAGGTATCCGAGAAGGCTGCGGCGGCCAATGACACCGTGCCGGTGGTTCCGGCTGCTATCCCCGTTGACATCGCCAAACGCGACGAATCGCACGAAGCCGCCGCCGAAGACGCCGCCACCGCGCGGCACGCCGCAACGATGGCCGAGGCGGAGCGCGAAGCGGCTGAAGGCGACGCCGCCGCCCGGGAAATGTCGGAGCGCATCGCGGCCGAGCGCGAGGCGGAAATCCGCACGGCGACCGCACGCGAGGCAGAGGCGAGCGAAGCGGCGGAGCAAGCGGCTGCGCAAGGCGCGGTGGAGCGCGAAGCGGCAGAACGCGCGGCAGCCGACGAGGCTGCGCATGATCGCATCGCGGCTGAACAGGACCTCGACGCAGCACGCCTCGCGGCCGAGCGTTCGACAGCGGAAAACGCCGCAACTGGCGCTAGCGCCAGCGAGGAAACCGCAGCCCAGCAAGCCGCGGCAGACGAGGCAACTGCAAGGCAAGTCCAACTCACGTCGGAGCAGCCCGCGGCTCAACGCATAGCAGCGCACGAGCCGGCATCGGAACAGGCAGATCGAGCGGCGCCTCATGAACCATCGGCGGCTTTCGAACCGCACTCGCCGGAACAACCCGCTGCCTTCGACCAAAGCGACCTCGCATCGGAAGAACATCGCCACAATCTGGACGACGCGACGACAGCCGCGAGCCTCGACGCCGCCGCCGAACTAGGCGCCGACGCGTTGCCGCGAGCGCCGCTCCAGCCGTTCAACGAGGCGTGGGAGCCCGAGCCGGTGTCCCATCGTCTGGAATGGGATGACGAACCGTTGCCGCCCGAGCCGATGGAGCCGTCGATCCCAGAAGCACCGGCAACGCTCGCCCAAGTCGATCACGACCAGCCGCGCGCGCCCGCATCGGCGGAATTCCCGCGCGACGCGCTCACCGCGTTCGGCAGCCTCGATATGCCATTGCCGCCGCGCGTCGGGTCCACCGCCGACACCGTGAGCGCACCGCAGTCGCTGAGCAGCCAGCCTGTCGCGTCGCCGGAAGCCACCGCGCGTCAAGCGGTGCCGCCGCCGCCCAACGCCGAACAAGCGCCGCATGCCGCCGACGAAATCGCGGCCGGCACCGCCGGCCGTGGCGCCGTAGCGGGTCTCGGCGCCGGCACATTGGGCGCAGCGGGTTTCGGCGCGCTCAAGCTCGACTTCGACCTGGAACTCCCGCCGAGCCCCGCGCAGCCGCTGCCCGCGTTCACGCCGGCGGATCTTGCACGCATCGCGCGAAACAAGCTCGATCTGGCCGCCGAGTACATCGAACTGGGCGATCTGGCGGGCGCGCGCACGCTGATCAACGAAGTGATCGAAGCCAACGATCCGGCCACGCGCAACGATGCCCGCGCGTTGCTCTCGACGCTCGCTCCGTTGTCGTGAAGCGCATTGCTTTAGGCATTCAGTACGACGGATCGGCGTTCTGCGGATGGCAGTCGCAGCCGCATGGCAACACGGTTCAGGACGAACTGGAACGGGCGCTGCGCGAGTTCGCACAGACGCCTGTGCATACCGTCGTCGCGGGCAGGACGGATACGGGCGTGCATGGCCTCGGCCAGGTCGTGCATTTCGATACCGAACTCGAGCGGGCCGACGTCTCGTGGGTCCGCGGCACGAATACGTTTTTGCCCAAGACGATTTCCGTGCAATGGGCCAAGCCGATGCCCGAGGCGTTCCACGCGCGGTTTTCCGCGTTCGAGCGCACTTATTACTATCTGCTGTACGTGCATCCGGTGCGTTCGCCGATGCTGGCGGCGCGGGCGGGTTGGGTGCACACGCCGCTCGACATTGAAGCGATGCGGGCGGCGGCCGCTCATCTGATCGGCGAGCACGACTTTTCGGCGTTCCGCTCGTCGCAATGCCAGTCGAAGACGCCGATCAAGCATCTGCATCAGATCGACATCGAACAGCACGGCGACTTCGTGCATTTCCGTTTCCGGGCGAACGCGTTTTTGCATCACATGGTGCGCAACCTGATGGGATGCCTGGTGTATATCGGCAAGAAGCGTCGTCCGGTCGAGTGGATGGCCGAGGTGCTCGCGAGCCGCGACCGCGAGTCGGCGGCGCCGACCTTCATGCCGGACGGGTTGTATCTCGCGCAGGTGGGCTATCCTGAGCACTTCGAGGTGCCCGCGCCGCAGACCGGCAGCGTGCCGTGGAGCACCGTATGGAACGAGCAGGCACACACATGAGTTCGACCGAAAACCTCGCAACAGCAGCGTCAGAGTCAGATACGGGCGCCGCACAGCAAGCCGTGCCACGGCGCACGCGCATCAAGCTTTGCGGCCTGTCGAATCCGGCCGACGTCAACCACGCGGTCGAATTGGGCGCGGACGCCATCGGCCTCGTGTTCTATCCGCCGAGTCCGCGCTCGGTGAGCGTCGCGCAGGCTGTCGAAATCATGCAGGATGTGCCGCCGTTCGTGTCGGTAGTCGGCTTGTTCGTGAATCCGTCGCCGGAATGGGTGCGCGAAGTGGTCAGCAACGTCGGGCTCTCGCTGTTGCAATTTCACGGCGACGAGACCGCGGAGCAGTGCGAATCGCTCGCCGGCATTGCGGGTTTGCCTTGGTTGCGCGCGCTGCGCGTTGCGGCGGATACTCGACCGGCCGATTTGGTAGAATCGGCTCTCAACTATTCAGGCGCCAATGGCTTTCTGTTCGACACTCACGTCGAAGGCTATGGCGGCGGCGGGAAGGTTTTCGATTGGTCACTTATTCCAGCAGAGCTCGCGCGTCGGGCCGTTTTGAGTGGTGGGTTGAACGCGCAAAACGTCAGTGATGCGATCCATCGCGTGCGCCCGTACGCGGTCGATGTCTCGAGCGGCATCGAAGTGCCGGGCGCCAAGGGCGTGAAAGATCACGCCCGGATGGCGGCGTTCGTACGCGCGGTGCGCGCGGCGGACGCCGGATGATTCCGCGGCGCGGCGCTCCAAAGAGCTCGCCGCGCGCCACGAAAAGAGTGATCCACATGTATAACTTGCCTGACGAAAGAGGCCATTTCGGCCAGTTTGGCGGCGTGTTCGTCGCCGAAACGCTGGTTCACGCGCTCGACGAGCTGCGCGCAGCCTACGAAAAATTCCAGAAAGATCCTGAGTTTGTCGCCGAGTACGAGCGCGAGCTGAAGTACTTCGTCGGCCGGCCTTCGCCGATTTATCACGCGCAGCGCTGGAGCGAGATGCTCGGCGGCGCGCAGATTTTTCTGAAGCGCGAAGACCTGAACCACACCGGCGCCCACAAGATCAACAACGTGATCGGCCAGGCGCTGCTCGCGAAGCGCATGGGCAAACCGCGCGTGATCGCAGAGACCGGCGCCGGGCAGCACGGCGTTGCCACCGCGACCATCGCCGCGCGTTTCGGCATGGAGTGCATCGTCTACATGGGCGCCGAAGACGTGCGCCGCCAGGCCGCCAACGTCTACCGCATGAAACTGCTGGGCGCGACCGTGGTGCCGGTCGAGTCGGGCTCGCGCACGCTGAAAGACGCGCTGAACGAGGCCATGCGCGACTGGGTGACCAACGTCGAAAACACGTTCTACATCATCGGTACGGTGGCGGGGCCGCATCCTTATCCGATGATGGTGCGCGACTTTCAGCGCGTGATCGGTGACGAGTGCAAGGTGCAAATGCCCGAGCTCATCGGGCGGCAACCGGACGCGGTGATTGCGTGCGTGGGCGGCGGTTCGAACGCGATGGGCATCTTTTATCCGTATATCGACGACACTTCGGTGCAGTTGATCGGCGTCGAAGCGGCCGGCGACGGCATCGAGTCCGGTCGTCACGCCGCTTCGCTGATCGGCGGCAGCCCCGGCGTGCTGCACGGCAATCGCACGTATCTGCTGCAGGACGAGAACGGCCAGATCATCGAGACGCATTCGGTGTCCGCCGGCCTCGACTATCCGGGCGTCGGGCCCGAGCACGCGTGGCTAAAAGAGAGCAACCGCGCGCAATACGTCGGCATCACCGACGAAGAAGCGCTCAAGGCGTTCCACGACTGCTGCCGCATCGAGGGCATTATTCCGGCGCTGGAGTCGAGTCACGCGCTGGCTTACGCCACCAAGCTCGCGCCGACGCTGGCCAAAGACAAGCACCTGCTGGTGAACCTGTCCGGCCGCGGCGACAAGGACATGCACACGGTCGCGGAGCGATCGGGCATCCAGTTCTGAGCGCCGCCACGATGCGCGACGAGTTCGACGAGCCGCAGCCGGCGACCAGTGAAACGACGCCGGCCGGCGAGCTTCTGGCGCCCGAGGCGCCTGCGCTGCTGTTGCCGCAGGTGCCCGCGGGCATCCAGTTGTTGAACCGCGATTTCCTGACCGATGTAGCGAATATTCCCGACGCGTCGATCGACCTGATTCTTTGCGACCCGCCATATGGGCTCGGCAAGGACTACGGCAACGACTCCGACATGCGCACCGGCGACGACTTCCTCGCCTGGACGCGTGGCTGGCTCGAGCTTGCTATCCCGAAGCTCAAGCCGTCGGGCTCGCTCTATATCTTCTGCACCTGGCAGTACGCGCCGGAAATCTTCAGCTTCCTGAAGACAAAACTCACGATGATCAACGAAATCATCTGGGACCGGCGCGTGCCGAGCATGGGCGGAACGACGCGCCGATTCACCTCGGTGCACGACAACATCGGTTTCTTCGCGGTGTCGAAAGATTATTACTTCGACCTCGATCCCGTCCGCATCCCGTACGATGCCGTCACGAAGAAGGCGCGTTCGCGTAAATTGTTCGAAGGCAGTAAGTGGCTGGAGCTTGGCTATAATCCAAAGGACGTCTGGTCTGTATCGAGGCTGCATCGGCAACACGCCGAACGCGTCGATCATCCCACGCAAAAGCCTTTGGAGATTGTCGAGCGAATGGTGCTGGCCAGTTGTCCGAAGGGCGGCCGCGTGCTCGACCCTTTCATGGGCAGCGGCACCACCGCAGTCGCTTGCGCCCGCCAGCAGCGCGAATTCGTCGGCTATGAGATCAATGAAAGTTACTGCGCGATAGCGCGGGAACGCGTCAGCGCCGCTGCTGCCGCGCCCGCCGCGCGTCGGCCGGCCAAAGCCAAAGCGCAACGGCAAGCCGAAGTGCAATGACGCGACGCGCCGAGCGCAGTAGCTCAATCGAGAACAACTCCATGTCCCGTATCAAGAACACGTTCGCCGCACTGTCCGAGCAGGGCAAAAAAGGCCTGATTCCTTTCATGACGGCCGGCGACCCCGACCCGGCCCGCACGGTCGAATTCATGCATGCGCTCGCCGCCGGCGGCGCCGATGTCATCGAACTCGGCGTGCCGTTTTCCGATCCGATGGCGGACGGCCCCGTGATCCAGCAATCGTCCGAGCGGGCGCTCGCACACGGCGTGTCGCTGCGCCATGTGATCGCCGATGTGAAACGCTTTCGCGAAACCAACGACACGACGCCGGTCGTGCTGATGGGCTACGCCAATCCGATCGAACGCATGGGCACCGAAGCCTTCGCGCAGGCGGCGAAGGAAGCCGGCGTCGACGGCGTGCTGGTGGTCGACTATCCGCCCGAAGAATGCGCTAACTTCGCCGAAACAATGCGTTCGGCGGGGATCGATCCGATCTTTTTGCTGGCGCCCACGTCGACCGACGAGCGTATCGCCGAAGTCGGCAAGATCGCGAGCGGTTACGTCTATTACGTGTCGCTGAAAGGCGTGACCGGAGCGGCAAATCTGGACGTTTCCAGCATCGCGAGTAAAATCCCGGCGATCAAGTCGCGCGTGCCCCTACCGGTAGGCGTCGGTTTTGGCATTCGTGACGCGGAAACGGCGCGTCTCGTGGGCGAAGTTTCCGATGCCGTCGTGATCGGTAGCCGTATCGTGCAATTGCTCGAGCAGGCGGCCCCCGAAACCGCTGTCGAAACGCTCACGCGTTTCATCGCAGAGGTGCGCGAGGCGCTCGATAGCGTCGCGACTGCCCGATAACAGTGATTTTGTCGTCTGTAGTGTGAGCGGCGGGTTCGTCCCGCCGTTTGCGCAACCGTTGACCCCAGAAGGATTCAATATGAGCTGGCTCGATAAGCTGCTGCCGCCAAAAATCAAACAAACCGACCCGAAGAGCCGCAAGGGGATTCCGGAAGGCCTGTGGATCAAGTGCCCGTCATGCGAAGCCGTGCTGTATCGCAACGACGTCGAGGCCAATCTGCATGTTTGCCCGAAGTGCGATCACCACATGCGCATTGGCGCGCGCGAGCGGCTCGACGGCCTGCTGGACCCGGAAGGACGCTATGAAATCGGCCAGGAAATCGTTCCGGTCGACGCGCTCAAGTTCAAGGACAGCCGCAAGTACCCGGACCGCCTGAAAGAGGCGATGGACGACACCGACGAAACCGACGCGATGGTCGTCATGGGCGGCGCGATCCACACGTTGCCGGTCGTCGTGGCCTGCTTCGAGTTCTCGTTCATGGGCGGCTCGATGGGCTCGGTGGTCGGCGAGCGCTTTGCGCGCGGCGCGCAGAACGCGCTCGAGCAAAAGGTGCCGTTTATCTGCTTCACCGCATCGGGCGGCGCGCGGATGCAGGAAAGCCTGCTCTCGCTGATGCAAATGGCCAAGACCACGGCGATGTTGACGAAGCTGGCCGAGGCCAAGCTGCCGTTCATCTCGGTGCTGACCGATCCGACCATGGGCGGCGTGTCCGCGAGTTTCGCGTTTCTCGGCGACGTCGTGATCGCCGAGCCGAAGGCGCTGATCGGCTTCGCCGGCCCGCGCGTGATCGAACAGACCGTGCGCGAAAAACTGCCGGAAGGCTTCCAGCGCGCGGAGTTTCTGCTGACGAAGGGTGCGATCGACATGATCGTGGACCGCCGCAAGCTGCGCGAGGAACTCGCTCAATTGATGGCGCTGTTGAGCCATCAGCCCGCGGACGCCGTCGCGTAAGCTGCGAAGGCCAACGACAAACGTCTTCGTCGTCGGCAAAAACGTAAAAAGCAGCGCGCCGCTTGAGCAATCAAGCGGCGCGCTGTCATTTCCGGGATAATCACGGTCTCACATACTGCGCGAGGCCCTGCGCCGCGCATGTTTGCCACACCGCTCAATGATTTTCTCGCGATTCACCCGATGACCACATTCCCCACCCTCGACGCGTGGCTCACGCATCTCGAATCCGCGCATCCGGTCGGCATCGACATGGGTCTCGCGCGGATCAGCCAGGTTCGCGACGCGATGCAGTTCTCGTTTGCGTGCCCGGTCATCACGGTTGGCGGGACGAACGGCAAGGGCTCGACCTGCGCGATTCTCGAATCGATCCTGCTGCGCGCCGGTTTCACGGTGGGCTGTCACACGTCGCCGCATTTGCTGTCGTTCAACGAGCGCGCGCGGATCAACGGCCAGATGGCGACGGACGCCGATCTGCTCGAGCACTTCGAGAAGGTCGAGGCGGCGCGTTCGAGCCTTGCTCAACCGGTGTCGCTAACGTATTTCGAATTCACGACGCTCGCGATCATGAGCCTGTTCGCGTCGCGCGGACTGGACGCGGTGATCTTCGAAGTGGGCCTCGGCGGGCGCCTTGACGCCGTCAATATTCTCGACACCGACTGCGCGATCATCACCAGTATCGACATCGATCACACCGAATATCTCGGCGACACGCGCGAGAAAATCGCGCTCGAAAAGGCGGGGATTTTCCGCCCCGGCAAGCCGGCGATCTGCGCGGACCCGGTGCCGCCGCAAACGCTGATCGACCACGCGGAGCAGATCGGCGCCGAACTGTGGCTATTTGGCCGCGATTTCCGCTACGAAGGCCAGGCCGGCAGCGAGCGTCAGCAATGGAATTACGTCGGCCCGACGCTGCGGCGCTCGGCGCTTGCCTATCCGGCGTTGCGCGGCGCGAATCAATTGATCAACACGTCCGCTGCATTGGCCGGACTCGAGGCGCTGCGCGACCGGTTGCCGGTTTCGGCCCAGGACATCCGGCTCGGGCTCGCGAACGTCGAGTTGCCTGGCCGTTTCCAGGTCCTGCCGGGCAAGCCGGCGGTCGTGCTGGACGTCGGCCACAATCCGCACGCGGCCGCGGTGCTGGGCCAGAATCTCGGCAATATGGGCTTTTTTCCGTACACCTATGGCGTGTTCGGCATGATGGGCGATAAAGACATCGCCGGCGTGCTCGCGCATCTCAAGGGCGAAATCGATCACTGGTGCGTGACCGATCTGCCCACGCCGCGAGCGGCCTCGGCCGGGCAACTGGAAGCCGCGTTGCGCGAGCAGGGCGTGGAAGACAGCGCCGACAGCAGCGTCACGCGTTACGCCAACCCCGCCGACGCGTACCAAGATGCGCTAAAGCGGGCGTCAGAGAATGATAGAATCGTGGTTTTCGGCAGTTTCTATACGGTAGCAGGCGTGATGGCCTACCGTAAATCGCAGCAACACTGAACGGGCGCCACGCTCGAACCAAGCGATTCATGGGAATTTTCTCGTTCGGCAAGAAAGACGACGCGCCAAGCCGGCGCGGCGCAAACACCAGTTCCACCCGGGCCGCCCGTAGCGAGCGCGTGGAGCGGCGGACCCGCCGCACCGAGCGCACCGTCGATGCCGATGCGATGCTGCTCGACCCCACGTTGCCGGAAAAGCAGCGCGCGCGGCGGCGGCTTGTCGGCGCCATCGCGATGGTCGTCGCGGCAGTGGTCGTCCTGCCGATGGTGCTCGACTCGCATCCGAAGCCCGTTACCGACGACATCTCCATCGACATTCCCAGTCGTCCCGCACCGAAACTCGCAAAGCACGAAATCGACACGCAGGCTGGCGTCGCGCCGGACAATCCGACGCCGGACGCGGCACTCGCCGCTTCGAGCCTCGCGCCGGCCGCGCAGGCGCCGTCGAAGGACACCAGGCGGGCCGACGCGAACGCAGCTTCGGCGTCCGCCGCGAAGCCCGCTACGAAGCCGCAAGCGCCCGCCGTCGCAGCCAACACCGCGCCGACACCGGCGCCCGCCACATCGACAGCGCCTGCCGTGACGGCCAAGCCGACCAGCAAGCCGGCGACCCGCAGCAATGCCACGGCCGCCGCGCCATCCACGGACGAAAGCAACGTCGCCGCGAGCGCAGACGCGAATTCCGGCACGCCGGCCTCGCCGCCAGGCAACCGTTTCGCCGTCCAGCTCGGCGCTTTTGCAAACGAAGCCAATGCGCGCAACTGGGCAAGCAAGTTGAAAGCGGCGGGAGTGCCCGCATATACCGAACATCGGAAGCAGGCTGACGGCTCGACGCTCACGCTGTTGCGCGCCGGACCATTCGCGGATCGCGCGGCGGCAAGCGCCGCCATCGCGAAGGTTCGCGAGGCGGGTCTGGGTTCGGGCACGAACAACGGCGCTAGCCAGTAAAGCGAGCGATGTTCACTGCCTTCGACTACGCTGTAATGGCGGTGATCGGTTTGTCGGCCTTGCGCGGCACATGGCGCGGGTTTTTGTCCGAGGTGTTCGGGCTGATCGGCTGGATCGCGGCGTTTATCATTGCCTGCCGCTTCGTCGGTTATGTCGTGCCGTATATCCCGTCCACGTGGCCGGGCGGCGCGCTGACCCAGTGGCTGTTGGCCTTCGCGCTCGTGGCGATCGGCGTGGTGCTGGTGGCGAGCGTGCTGAATGCGCTCCTGAGCCGCATCGTGCAGGCTTCCGGCTTGAGCGGCGTGGACCGCTCGCTCGGATTGATGTTCGGCCTCGTACGAGGGGTCGTTCTGGTGCTGATTCTGGTCGCCCTCGCAGGCCTGACCGAACTGCCCCAACAGGAATTCTGGCGCAACGCCTTGCTGCGGCCATATGCGGTAGAGGGCGTCCACGTAATGAAACCGCTGCTTCCGGAAACGCTCGCTGCGTACGTCCGCGTGTGACGATCAGTTAAGCGAAAAGGGAACGCGGCAGGACTCCGGCTCAAACCGGTTGCCTTGTCATCATGTCGCGAACCGTCGCGGCATATCGCGCGCGCTTCGCGAGGCACCGGCCGCTCTGACGAATTTCGTACCTTTGAAGGACATGCCATGTGCGGCATCGTAGGCGTAGTTTCCCATTCTCCGGTCAACCAGCTGATCTATGACAGCCTGCTGCTGTTGCAGCACCGCGGTCAGGACGCCGCCGGCATCGCGACAGCGAACGGCAGCAATTTCCACATGCACAAGGCCAACGGCATGGTGCGCGACGTGTTCCGCACGCGCAACATGCGCAGCCTGCCGGGCAATACCGGCATCGGCCAGGTGCGCTACCCGACGGCCGGCTCGGCGTCGAGCGAAGAAGAAGCGCAGCCGTTCTACGTGAACGCGCCGTTCGGCATCATCCTCGCGCACAACGGCAATCTGACCAACTGGCAGCAGTTGAAAGATGAGATGTTCCGCATCGACCGCCGCCACATCAACACCAATTCCGACACGGAAGTCATGCTCAACGTGCTCGCGCACGAATTGCAGCTTTCGAGCTCGGGCCTGCAGCTCGATCCGGCGGCGCTCTTCAAGGCGGTGTCGGGCGTGCATCGGCGGGTGCGGGGTTCGTATGCAATTGTTTCGCTGATCGCCGGTTACGGCCTGCTCGCTTTCCGCGACCCGTTCGGCATTCGCCCGCTGTGTCTCGGCAAGCAGGAGACGGCGGAAGGCGTCGAATGGATTCTGGCGTCGGAGTCGGTGGCGATCGAAGGTATCGGCTTCGAATTCGTGCGCGACGTGGCGCCGGGCGAAGCGGTGTTTATCGACCTCGACGGCAACCTGCATTCGCAGCAATGCGCGACGAGCCCGAGCCTGAACCCGTGCATTTTCGAACTCGTGTATCTCGCGCGTCCGGACTCGGTGCTCGACGGCGTGCCGGTTTATAACGTGCGTCTGCGCATGGGCGATTATCTCGCCGAGAAAATCAGGCGCGAATTGCCCGACGTCGCGATCGACGTCGTCATGCCGATTCCGGATTCGTCCCGTCCGGCCGCGATGCAGGTCGCGAAGAAGCTGGGCGTCGAGTATCGCGAAGGCTTCTTCAAGAACCGTTACGTGGGCCGCACCTTCATCATGCCGGGCCAGGCGGTGCGCAAGAAGTCGGTGCGCCAGAAGCTGAACGCAATGGGCATCGAGTTCAAGGGCAAGAACGTGCTGATCGTCGACGACTCGATCGTGCGCGGCACCACCTCGCATGAAATCGTGCAGATGGCGCGCGATGCCGGCGCGAACAAGGTGATCTTCGCTTCGGCGGCGCCGCCGGTGAAGTTCCCGAACGTCTACGGTATCGACATGCCGACGCGCGGCGAACTGGTCGCGCATGGCCGCTCGGACGAAGAAGTCGCGCGCATGATCGGCGCGGATCATCTCGTGTATCAGGACGTCGACGCGCTCAAGCAGGCCGTGCGCGACATCAATCCGGCGCTGAAGGAATTCGAGGCTTCGTGTTTCGACGGCAACTACGTGACCGGCGACGTGACGACCGAGTATCTCGACCGCATCGAAACCGCGCGCCTTGCGCCGTCGTCGCAATCGGATCGCGACGCCGCGAGCGAAGCCATCGACGGCGGCGGTCCCGCTCGCTCGCAGTTGCACTTGCAGTTGTCGGTAGGTTAAATGCCGAGCGCGCGTTCGCGGCATCGCGTGCGTCGCTGCACGCCGCGCCGCGAGCGTGTTAGCATGATGGCTTGCGTCGATTTGATCTCAGCTTGCGGACGCGGGGCAACCCGAAACAGCTAAAGCGAATGGTGGAAAAGCCGCACTTGTCCGCCTCCGCTCCAGCTTTCCCCGCACATGAAGCCCGTTTGTACCGACGCAAAAAGCGCCGGCGCAAAGCGGGCTTTTTTGTTACTGCCGTTCGACCACGCGGTCTGGTTGCATGACGCAAGCCGCGCGCCGAATGCAGTCATGGAACTTTGGAAACCACAACGACTATGGACGACTCCCTGAACTTCGATACGCTGGCAGTCCGCTCGGGCACGGTGCGCAGCGACTTCAACGAGCATTCCGAAGCGATCTTCCTCACTTCGAGCTTCGTCTTCGCGAGTGCCGCGGACGCAGCCGAGCGCTTCAAGAAGTCCGAGGACTATTACACGTACTCGCGTTTCACGAACCCGACCGTCTCGATGTTCCAGGACCGTCTGGCCGCGCTCGAAGGCGGCGAAGCCTGCATGGCGACGGCTTCGGGAATGGCCGCGATCATGTCGGTGGTGATGTCCACGCTGCAGGCCGGCGACCATCTGGTCAGCTCGCAGGCGCTGTTCGGCTCGACGCTCGGCATGTTCTCGCAGATCTTCAGCAAGTTCGGCATCACGACGACGTTTGTCGATCCGACCGATCTCAATGCGTGGAAAAACGCGGTGCGTCCCGAGACGAAGATGTTCTTCCTCGAAACGCCGTCGAATCCGCTGACCGAGATTGCCGACATCGAGGCGATCAGCAAGATCGCGAAGGCGGCGAATGCGCTCTTCGTCGTGGATAACTGTTTTTGCAGCCCGGCATTGCAGCAGCCGCTGAAGCTCGGCGCGGACGTGGTCATGCATTCGGCCACCAAGTTCCTCGACGGCCAGGGGCGCGTGCTCGGCGGCGCGCTGGTCGGCTCGAAGAAGTTCATCATGGAAAAGGTCTTTCCGTTCGTGCGCAGCGCCGGGCCGACGCTGTCCGCGTTCAACGCGTGGGTGCTGCTCAAGGGCCTGGAAACGTTGTCGCTGCGCGTCGAAAAGCAGTCGGCGAATGCGCTTGAACTCGCGCGCTGGCTCGACTCGCATCCTGCCGTGAAGCGCGTGTTCTATCCCGGTCTCGAATCGCATCCGCAACACGCGCTCGCGATGCGTCAGCAGAAGGCGGGCGGCGCGATCGTTTCGTTCGAGTTGAAGGGCGACACGCCCGAGCAGATGCGCGTGAACGCGTGGCGCGTGATCGACAGCACGAAGATTTGCTCGATCACGGGCAACCTCGGCGACACGCGCACGACCATCACGCATCCGGCGACGACAACGCATGGCCGGGTGACGCCCGAAGCGCGAGAAGCGGCCGGCATCACCGAGGGTCTGATTCGTCTCGCGGTGGGATTGGAGAATCCGGCGGATATTCGCGCCGATCTGGAGCGCGGCCTCGCAGGCTGAGTGCGGAGTTATCGCAGAGAGTAGGTACATAGCGCGCTGAGCTTATTGGCCAGCGCGCTTTTTTATGCGGCGAAGTTCGATGCTTCGATGCGGCAGCGCCTGAAGCGTCTGAAGCTCAACGCCCTCGACCCAAAACCGCTCAATGCCGCAACGCGCGCCACTGCCCAGGCGCTAACCCGAACCGTCGCGTGAATGCGTGCGTATAAGCGCTCTGATCGCCGAAACCGATGTCGAGCGCGATGTCGGCCAGCGAAAGCCGCGGATCGGCGAGCAGCGTGAGCGACGTATCGAGCCGCAGCCGCTGCAAATAGCGATGCGGCGTTTCGCCGAACGCGTCGATAAAAAGTTGATGGAAGCGCCGCATGCCGAAGCCGCAATGCGCGGCAAGGTCGGCAATACGCAGCGGTTCGGACAGATGCGCGCGCAACCAGCGGTCGATCCGCGCGAAGTCGAGCCCGGCCGCGGGCGCTTCCGCGCCTTGCATGCCGGCGCCGGCAATCAACGCTGCGCCGAGGCGCGCAGCCGCGTCCCAATGAAAACGCCGCACATCGAGATCGTCCGCCGGCGCGTCGTGCGTGTCGTCCACGCCCTGCGCCGCGTGTGACGCAATGCGCTGCACGAGTTCGGTAAACGGCGCATCGACGATAACAGCCCGCGCCCGGTCGAACAATCGCTCGGGCACGGCGAGCGTCGCGGCCGGCAAGTCCAGCACCAACTGCCGGTTTTCGCCGAGCCCCGCGTAATCGTGCCGCGCGCCTGCTGGAATCAGCCACGCGCAGCGCGCGTCGATTCGTTGCGCGACGCCGTCCACCGCCATCACCATCGCGCCGTCGAGTCCGAGCACGACCTGGTGGAAGTCGTGCACGTCCGACGCCTGCGACGCGCCGAAGCGGCGCAGCGAAACGCTAGGTGCGGTAACGGCGGCGTGCGTCATCGAAAGTCAGGCAACAGACCAGCGGCGAAACGGATGGCCGAAGCCTCAAACGTCGAGCAGTTCGACTTCGAACACGAGCGTCGCATTCGGCGGAATCACGCCGCCCGCGCCGCGCACGCCGTAGCCGAGTTGCGGCGGAATGGTCAGCTTGCGCGTGCCGCCGACCTTCATGCCTTGCACGCCTTCGTCCCAGCCCTTGATGACCATGCCGCCGCCGAGCACGAACGCGAACGGATCGTTGCGATCCTTGCTCGAGTCGAACTTCTGGCCGTCGGTCAGCCAGCCGGTGTAATGCACGCTGACGGTCTTGCCAGCAACCGCTTCCGCGCCCGTTCCTTCAACGATGTCTTCATACTTCAAGCCGGATTCGGTAGTCACAGTCGACATATGTCGCTCCTTGGTTCACAAACGTAAAACCGACATTGTAGGCGCGTTGACGCAGGCCAGTCGAACAGCGCGGCGTGGCACGCGGATTGCGGCCAGCAATAGCCATCCGGCCAGGCTGGTGGCGTCCGGTGGCATGCCTATAATGGGACTTTCCCAATCATGATGCATTGCCTGAGAGGTCGATCGTGACAACGTCTACAACGGGAACGGCCGGGGCAACCGGGACCCAGCCGGCGGCTTCCGCGTTCGCCGTATCCGAACGCACCGCGCATCTGCGCGCCGAAGCCGCGCTTTTCATGCGCGACCATGTGCTGTCGCTCGTGTCGCACGACTTGCGCGGTCCGTTGAACGCTATTCATAGCTGGGCTTATGTGCTGGAGCGCAAGCTCGATCCCAACGATCCGAATTCGCAGCGTGCGGTGACCGGCATTCGCAACGGTGTCGATCAACAGGTGAAGTTGCTCGAAACGGTCGTCGACGCCACGCGCGCCGAGACGAAATCGCTCGCGCTCGCGTATGCGCCGTTTCCGCTGCATCCGCTGCTCGACGAAACCGCGGAAGAAGTGCGCTCGGGCCTCGCGCGCACGCGCGGCGTCGAAGTCGTCGTCAACTCTCAACTCGGCACCGAGCAACTGAATGGCGACCGCGAGCGCCTCGCCGCCGCGTTATGGATGATGCTCACCTTTGCGGTCGAATCGAGCGCGCAAGACTCGGCTGTCACGCTTGAAGCGCGTGCGGATGCAACGGCCTGGCATGCCGCGGTCACGTACCAGGCGAGCGCCGCGCTGGTCGATGCGTCGCTGCCTCATCTGCTCGAAGCGTTTGCGCGGAAGCAGGCTCGCGAGCCGCGCGAAGCCAATCGCATCGCGTGGGTGCTCGCGCTGTGCAAGCGCGTCGCGGAAGCGCATGGCGGCGGCTTCGAGCAACAGGACGCCACCGACGCCGCTCCCGCCTCCCTGTCGTTGCGCGTTCCGTTGAGCGCCCCGGCAGCGCGATGAACGCTTGCAGCGCTTACGGCGCTTACGGCACTTACTCGTGGCACGCGTCGTCGGCGATTAACTTTTCGACGAGCTTTCACCCTCTATACTGACAACTTTTGTTGCCGGAGCCCGCCGCTTTGATCCAGGTTGTCGCCCTTCTCGGGGCATTGCTTCTCGTCGCCCTCAACGGTTTCTTCGTTGCCGCCGAATTCGGCCTGGTCAAGTTACGGCAGACGCGCGTGCGCAGTCTCGCCGAACACCACGGCATGCGCGGGCGCCTGCTCGCCAAGGTGCATGGCCGCCTCGACGCGTATCTGTCCGCGTGTCAGTTGGGCATTACGCTCGCCTCGCTCGGGCTTGGCTGGATCGGCGAGCCCGCGTTCGCGGAATTGCTGACGCCGCTCTTCAGCATCGCCGGTGTGCAGTCCGAGCAGTTGATTCACGGCATTTCGCTGTTCTTCGCGTTTTCGTGCATTTCGTTTCTGCATATCGTGGTCGGCGAACTCGCGCCGAAGTCGCTCGCAATTCGCGAAGCGGAAAAGGTCTCGCTATGGGCCGCCACGCCGCTGTACGGTTTTTATTGGGCGATGTATCCGGCGATCTGGCTGCTCAACACGAGCGCGAACGCGGTCCTCAAACTCGCCGGCCTGCACGCGGAGCATGCGCACGACTCGCATTATTCGACCGACGAACTGAAGCTCATCCTGCGCAGCCGCCGCAATGTCGCGTCGGAGCGCGGCGCGCCGGAAGACGCGTACAGCCAGGACGAGTGGAACACCATCGCGCATTCGCTGGATTTTTCGCGCATGACCGTGTCGGACCTGATGCGTCCGGCCTACGAAATGATCGGCCTGCGCGTCGACTTGCCGTTGCGCGAAAACATGCAGGTGGTCGCGCGGCATCGCTTCAGCCGCTACCCGCTTTTCGAGGATGCGTCCGGCGAACGCGTGGCCGGCATGATCCACCTGAAGGACTTGCTGCTCGCGCGCCATGCCGGCAGCACGCTCGACGATCTGTCGCACTACGCGCGGCCCGTTCAATACGTGAAGCCCGATATGCCGGCACTCGAACTGTTTCGCCGATTCCGCAAGGGCGCGCCGCATTTCGCGCTGGTGGGCCACAAGAATTCGAAGCCCATTGGTTTTCTCACGCTCGACAATCTGCTCGGCGCGCTAGTCGGCCAGATTCACGACGAATTCCGCCAGGGCGACGCCGACTGGTCGCGCATGGACGACGGCACGTTGATGGGCAAGGGCAGCTTGCCGGTCGTGTCGCTCGAACGCGCACTGGGCATCGACATCGACGAAGGCAAGGCCGAATCCGTTGGCGGCCTCGTGATTCAGGCGCTCAACGATTTGCCGACCGAAGGGCAGCGCGTCGAATTCGACCGCTTCGACGTGGTCGTGAAAAAGATGAAGGGACCGCGCATCGTGCTCGTGCGCGTGTACCCCAAGGTGTTCGACGACGAAGGCGGTTAGCGAAAGCGCTAAAGCCGCCGTCAACTCCGCGGCACGCCGTCCTCAACGAGCACCGCAATCGGCATCGCCGCGAGCGCATCGCGCAGACACAACAAGCCGTTCTCATCGACCTTCGGCGCGGCCGGACTCAGCCAGTCGAAGAGCGCTCGCGCGGACAGATCGGCGGGCATTTCGACGGCGGTGTCCTGCCACTTCTCCGGGTCCACCATCGGCAGATCGCCTTCGCCGCCGAGCAGCCCTGCCGCAAGCCGGCTCGCGACGACAACCGCCCACGCATTGCCATGCCGCCGCGCAAACGCGATCACATTCGACGCATGCGCGCCGCGCACCGTCAGCGGCAGATAAGTGCCTTGGCTCAGCAACTCCGGCAAATGCGCGCGCAGCGCGAGCACGCGCTGCACGACCGCGAGCTTCACGCGTCCGTTGCGCCACGTCGACAGAAATTCGGACGGCGGCGTTTGCGCGAGCAACGCGGCGCGCGCGTCGAAATCGACTGGCCTGCGATTGTCCGGATCGACGAGGCTGAAGTCCCACAACTCGGTGCCTTGATAAAGATCGGGAATCCCAGGCGATGCAAGCCGCAAGACGGTCTGCTGCAGACTGTTGAGCGCGCCGGCGCGCGAGATGCGTGCGACAAACGCCGCCAGTTCCTGGAGGAACCCGTCGCGCCGCTGCGGCGCAAGAATGTCGAACAGGAAGTCGCGGCAACCGGCTTCGTAGGCTTCGTCGGGCGTGAACCAGTTGGTTTGCAGCTTCGCCTCGCGCAGCGCCTTCAACTGCCATTGCGCGACGCGCTCGGCCAATGCCTTGACGCCCGCCTGGTCGTCGGGCTGCAGGTCGGGCGGCCAGCAACCGACCAGCGTCTGATACAGCATCGCCTCGGCGGCGGGACCGGGCGCCCAGTCGTAGCTCGTGTCCTGGCCGACGCTGCTGACCGGCTTGCCGTCGAGCGAGCGGCGCTGCGGCGCGTTCAATGTCGACCATGCGCGCAACGTCGCCGTCCACTCGTCCGGAATTTCGCTCAGCACCGCGAGCCGCGCGCGCACGTCTTCACCGCGCTTGTGATCGTGTGTGGCGGTGGTCAGCATTGCGTGAGGCAGGCGCTGCGAGCGCTCGACGTTGCCCGCGTGAAACTGCTCAACCGACAACGCAAACTCGCCCGGATCGGCGCCGACTTCACACCGCGACAACAGCCGGCCATAGCGATAGCAGGCCGTGTCCTCGACGGCCTTCGCGGCAACCGGCGCGGTCAACTGCGAGAACAGCGTTTGCGCGGTGCGCCGCGCGGAGCCGGCATGGTTGGGCGGTGCGCCGTTCGGGCCTTGCTGCGGCTGACTGTGGCGCGCGCTCTGCGTGTCGTCGACGCCGCCGCCGAGCCACGCATCGACACGTTCGAGCACGCCATGATCGGCGCGCGAAAGCGTCGCGCGTGCGCCCGCCAGCGCCTGTTCGAAGAACACGTTGTCGGCGGCGCTGCGCAAGCCGCTTTGCGGATAGATGCGGTACACGGGAAAATGCACGACAAGTTCGGTCAACACGCGGCGCAAGCTGGTGAACGTGTAATCGCGCGTGGCCAACGAATCGCGCGCAATGCGATGCAGCGCGCGCGCGGCGCGGTCCAGTTCCGCCGACAGATTCTCCGCGACGATCTTGCGCCGCGCGGCCAATGCTTCATCCGCGAAATTCGGGCTGCGGCCCGTGAGTTCGGCCCAGGCATCGGCAAGCGGCTCTGCACCTGCCGGGTCGTGCAGAAGCGCGCCCACGTCGTTCATGAAGTCATAGCCGGTCGTGCCGTCCACCGGCCAGTCGTCGCGCAGCGGTTCGCCGCGCGCCAGAATCTTTTCGACGACCACATACGGCGTCGTATCGCGCAATTCCGTCAGACGTTGCCGCAGCCGCTGACAGTACTCGCGCGGCTCGGCGAGGCCGTCGACGTGATCGATCCGCAGACCGTCGATCACGCCTTCCTGATACAGACGAAAAACCAGCGCATGCGTCGCTTCGAAGACCTCGGGCCGTTCGGCGCGCACGGCGGCGAGCGTCGAGATGTCGAAGAAGCGCCGCCAGTTGACTTCGTCGGCGGCGGTGCGCCACCACGCGAGCCGAAAATGCTGGCGTTCGAGCAGCCGATGCAGGCGGTCGCGCGTCAGCGGATCTTCGGGCGAATAGGTTTGCAGCGTGAATTGAATGGCCGACTCGCCGTTTAGCGCAACGAACTCGCGCAGCATCTCGCGGCCTTCGGCGGCGCGCGGCTGATCAGTGGGCTGCGTCGTCAGTCCCTGGAAGCGCTCAGCAAGCGCGCTGAGATCGGCGCGATCGGCGCTTTGCAGGATCGACGGGTAATCGACCGGACACACCGGAAACACGTGCGGTCCGTAGCCGACATAAAAGCGCCCGCTGTCCGCGGCGAAGTGCAGCGCGATGCGGCCCGACGCCAGTTCGTCGCCATACGGCGCGCCGAGCGTCGGCAGCAGCACCTTGCCGCGCAACGCCGGATCGGGCGAATGCCAGTCCACATCGAAGTGACGCGCGTACGTGCTGTGGCGGCCCCATTCGAGAATATCGAGCCACCACACATTGCTCGAGCCGCCGACGCCCATATGGTTCGGCACCATGTCGACGATCAGCCCCATGCCGTGCGCGTGCAATTTTTCGACGAGGCGCTTCAGGCCCGCCTCGCCGCCGCATTCGGCGCTCACATGCGTGTAGTCGACGGTGTCGTAGCCGTGCATCGAACCGGGCTCGGCCGTGGTGATCGGCGACGCGTACACATGGCTGATGCCGAGCGCGGCGAAATACTCGACGTGCTTCGCGGCATCGTCGAAAGTGAAGCCCCGATGAAACTGGAGGCGAACAGTGGAGCGTGGGACGGTCATGGCGTATCAGGCTCCGAAGCGGTATTGGCTGAAGGAGTGGAAACGGTTGCGGCGCTGCGCGCCCGGTCGACTGCGAGCAGCCGGTCGCAGAAGGCGTCGTCGAGAAACATTTCGTCGATGGGCAGATTCATGCGGCGGCGCCAGTTCGGATGCTCGTCGATCGAGCCCGGCAAGTTCGGCTGTTCGCTCTGCGCGAGCAGGTCTTCGAGCGGAAACGTGACGAGCGGGCCGGGCGTTGCCGCGACAAAGGCGAGGGCTTCGTCGACGGGCGGACTCTCGAGCGGCGGCGCGTCGACATCCGGCGCGGCCACGCCGGCTTCCTGGAACGCGCGCCACAAGTCGGCGCGGTCGCTCGCGCGCTCTTCCTGCGCGGCTTCTTCGGGATCGCGGCCATCGGGGCGCGCCATCGTCTGGCCGATCTTGTTGCGCCAGCTAATGTCGCTGCCGGCCCACCAGCCGGCGACGGTCGGCAGATCGTGCGTGGTCGTCGTGCCGACCGCATTGCGGTCCCACGCCTGCGGCGGCTTGAAGCCTGTGCCGTCCTCGCCGCGTTCGAACCACAGCACGCGGATGCCGGCAATGCCATGCTCGTTGAGCCGCTCGCGAAAGCCGGGCGGCACGGTGCCGAGATCTTCGCCGATCACAATCGCGCGATGCCGCCACGATTCGAGCGCGATCAGACGCAACTGGTCTTCGAGCGGATAGCGCAGATACGCGCCGTTTCGCGCGCTCTCGCCTTCCGGCACGAGCCACAGGCGCCGCAAGCCAAGAATATGATCGATGCGAATTCCGCCAGCGTGTGCAAAGGCGGCGCGCAGCATGTCGATGAACGCGGAGAAGCCTTGCGTGCGCATCGCGCGCGGCGAGAACGTGGTGAGGCCCCAGCTTTGTCCCGCCTGATTGAAGAGGTCGGGCGGCGCGCCGACGGACACGCCTTGCAGCATGTCGTCGCGATAGGACCATGCATGGCTGCCCGCGCTGTCGCATCCCACGGCGAGATCGGCGATCACACCGACCGCCATGCCCGCTTCACGCGCCGCGTGTTGCGCGTGCGACAGACCTTTCGCGGCAAGCCATTGCAGAAAGAGATGAAAGTCGACTTCATGGCGATGCGCTTGCGCGAACGCATCCACTTCCGGGCTGCGCGGATCGCGCAATGCTTCCGGCCAGTCGCGCCAATGACCGTTGCCGCCTTGCGCGAGTTGCGCGGCTTGCAGCGCTTCGAAGCGCGCATGATCTTCGAGCGCTCGTCCCGCGCGTTCGCAAAAGCCGTGAAATTCGAGCGCGCGCGGCGTATCGGGCGCGCCGTCGTGGGCCCGCTCATGCGCGCAGAAATTCTCGAACAGCGCGCGCAACACCTTCAGCTTCAGCACGACCGCCTTCGGCCAGTCGATCAGCGGCAAGCCTTCGAGTCCGGTCCACGCGTCCGCGGCTTGTGCGGACTCCATCGCGGCGCGCGCAGCGTCCGCGCCGAACACCGCTGCCGGATCGATGTGCGTGACGTTCAACCACAAACGCGACGACGGCGAATACGGACTGAAGCGATTGGGCTCCGCGCTGAACATCGCGTGCGTCGGGCTCACGGCGAGCGCATGCGCGCCGCGTTTTGCGCTCTCCGTCGCAATGCGGGCGAGCGCCGAATAATCGCCGATGCCGCCGTCGCCCACGCGGCGCAAGCCATACAACTGGGCGGCCACGCCCCATAGCGGCGGCGCCTCGGCGCGCTCGTCGTCACGCAACGTGCGCCATGCGTCGGCGACGGTATAGCAGCGCGACGGCGCGATCGCGAGCGTCACGCGCTGTTCGTGAATGACGAGCGTGTGATAACCGGGTTCGTCGATGGGCGCAAGCAACGCCTCTTCGCCTTTGGGCGCGGTAAAGCGTCCGTCGATGATGGAGCCGCTTTCCAGTTCGATGCGGTAATGGCTGCCCGACTTGAGCGCGGTCGCGGGCAACGCAATGCCGCGCCCGACTTCGGCGGTCATCAGCGGCGGCAGTTTGCGGCCCGACAATTCGGCGTCGAGTGCGGCCGCGCTTTGCCGGATTTGCGTCGCGTTGCCGCACGGCAAGCCCATGCGTTCGAGCAGAACCGCGAGCGTCTTCTCGGGCACGCGATGCACCTTGTGATGCGCGTCTTCCCACTCCACCTCGAAGCCGGCGCGCGCCGCGAGCGTGTCGATCGTATCGCCAGAGCGTCGGGTACTCACGAGCGGCGCTCCTCTTTGCCGACGATGCGCGCATCATGACCGATCGCATAGTCGTTGATGTCGCCGGTCAGCCACGCGACGAACGCATTCGGCGGCAGCACCTTCGCGTCGATCTGCTCGCGCACGCGCGGCGGCGTTTCGAAAATGACCTTGCCGGCAGGCACATCGTTAAACGGCACGCTTTGCTTCGACAGATTGAGCGCGAGCGACAGCGTCTCGCCATCGCCGAGTCTCCAGCGTGCTATTAGCGCATTCGCGTCCGTGCCGTTTTCATCTGCAAGCACCGTTGCGTTGAGCGCCTTGCCGTGCTTCAGACGCGGCGTGATCAGTTTCGCGCGTACCGTCAGCGCGGATTTGTAGAAGTGCATCCAGTCGAGGCGGTCTTTTGCTTCGTCATCCTGCGCAGTAGAAGACGAGGCGGTCACGGGCTCGGGCGGCGACGATGCGGCAAACGTCTTCACGTCGTTCGGATCGGGAATCTGCGCGCGACGCTTTTCGTCGCTGAACGACGAGAAACGCGCGAACTCGCGGCGACGTCCTTCGCGCACGGCGTCGGCGAGATCGCCGGTGTAATCGGTGAAGAACAGGAACGGCTGCGTCGAGCCGTATTCCTCGTCCATGAAGAGCAGCGGAATTTGCGGCGACAGCAGCAGCAAACCGGTGGCCGCGCGCAATGCGTCATCCGACGTGAGCTTGCGCAGACGCTCGCCGAATGCGCGATTGCCGATCTGATCGTGATTCTGCAAAAACATCACGAACGACGTGGGCGGCAAATGCCCGCTCGATTCGCCGCGCGGCGCGCCGTCGTGCAGCGGCGACGGATCGCCCTGATACGCGAAGCCCTCGGAGAGCACGCGAGCAAGACGGCGGATCGGCTGATCCTCGTACGCGTGGTAATAGCCTTCGGTCTCACCGGTCAGCAGCACATGCAGCGTGTTGTGCGCGTCGTCGTTCCATTGCGCGTTGAAGTGGTTCTCCAGCAGGCTTGCACTGTTGTGCTCGTTTTCCAGCACCAGATGCACATGGCGGCCATGCTGCACATGGGCGCGAATATGATCGGACAGCTCGCGCAGCCAGCGGTGATTGTCGATCGCGTGAACCGCGTCGAAACGCAGGCCGTCTATCCGGTATTCGTTGATCCAGTAGACCGCGTTGTCCATGAAAAAGTCGCTGACTTCACTGCGCTCGAAGTCGATGGCCGGGCCCCACGGCGTATGCGTGCCTTCGCGGAAAAACGAGCGCGCGTATTCGTGTAGATAGTTGCCGTCAGGGCCGAAGTGGTTGTAGACCACATCGAGAAACACCATCAGGCCGAGACCGTGCGCGGCGTCGATCAGCGCCTTCAGTTCCTCGGGGCGGCCGTATGCGGAATCGGGCGCGTAGGGCAGCACGCCGTCATAGCCCCAATTGTGCTTGCCCGGAAAGTCGTTCAAGGGCATCAGTTCGATCGCCGTCACGCCGAGCGCCGCGAGCGCGGGCAAGCGTTTTTGCACGCCCTGATAGCCGCCCATCGCACCGACGTGCAGTTCGTACAACACGGTTTCTTCCCACGGCCTGCCATGCCAGTCGCAATGTTCCCAGCGATAGGCGCGCGGGTCGATGACTTCGCTCGGACCATGCACGTCTTGCGGCTGAAAGCGCGACGCCGGATCGGGCACCGCATTGCCGTCGTCGAGACGAAAGCGGTACAGCGTGCCCGCGCCGCTCTCGACGCTCGCTTCGAACCAGCCGTTGCCGGCCGGCGTCATTTCATGCGCGCCTTGCGCGGCGCCGTTCTCGATTTCGACCTGCACGCTTTTGCACGAAGGCGCCCAGAAACGAAAACGCGTGCGCGGATTCGCGCCCTTGGGCCCGAGCAATTGCGCGCCGAACGGCAGGCAATGCGCGTAATGATGCGCGTGAGGATCGATTGGATGTTCGGACATGACTCTTCACCATTCGGTTTTGCTGTCGGATTGCTCACGCATCGTTCGCAAACGGATGCTCGCCCGGACGCGGCGGCAACGCCGTCAATAGCCGCTGCCCGTGCTGCGCGCCGGCTTTCCAGCCCGCTTGCCAGTCGGCTTCGCCGACCGGGTGCGCGGCGAGTATCACGAGCCCGCGAGCGGCCACTTCCAGATCCATTGCGGCGAGCCGGTGCGGGGCGCCTTGCGTATCCGCAGTGTCTAACAGCACGTGCCATTCCAGGTGCGGCGGAGGCGGTGTAAAACGCAGAGTTTCCGCGCTCGCGTTGAGCATCATCAACAATACTTCGGTTTCGCCGTTCAGACCTGGGCCCGCGCGCCGCAAGGTGAACGCGCGGCCTTCCGGGTCTTCCCATGCTTCGATCGTCAGCGGCTCGCCGTTTTCGTCGAACCAGCCGATGTCGAAAAGACCCGGCAGCACTTCGCGGTCGCCGAACAGAAAACGCGTTTCGCGCAACAGCGGATGCTGCTTGCGCAGCGCCACCACGCGCGCGACGAAATCGGTCATCTGGCGTCCGTCCGGCGAATCGGCGCGTTCCCAGTCGATCCACGATATTTCGTTATCCTGGCAGTACGCATTGTTGTTGCCGTTCTGCGTACGCAACGATTCGTCGCCGGCAAGCATCATCGGCGTGCCGAGCGCGACGAACAGCGTTGCCATCATCGAGCGCGCCACGCGTTTGCGTGTTTCGAGAATCGCGGGGTCGTCGGTCGGTCCTTCGACGCCCCAGTTGCTGCTGCAGTTTTCGTTATGGCCATCGCGGTTGTCTTCGCGATTCGCCTCGTTGTGCTTGTCCTCGTAGGCGGTCATGTCGGCGAGCGTAAAGCCGTCATGCGACGCGACGAAATTGATCGACGCCCACGGCTTGCGAAAGCGGCGGTTGAAGAGATCGGCGGAACCCGTCAGGCGCGCGGCCAGGTCCTGGCGCAGGCCCGCGTCGCCGCGCCAGAAGCGGCGCACGGTGTCGCGGAAACGGTCGTTCCATTCGCCGAAACCCGGCGGATGGTTGCCGAGTTGATAACCGCCTGGACCGATGTCCCACGGTTCGGAAATCAGCTTGCGTTGCGAGAGGACCGGGTCCTGGCGCAACGCGTCGAAGAAACCGGAGCCCGGATCGAAACCATGCGGCTCGCGCCCGAGCGTCACGCCGAGATCGAAACGGAAGCCGTCGATGTTGAACGCGGTCGACCAGTAGCGCAGCGAATCCATCACCATCTGCAGCACGCGCGGATGCAGCAGATTGACCGTGTTGCCGCAGCCCGTGTCGTTGATGTGATGCCGCTCGTCGCCGGGAATCAGGCGGTAGTAGCTCGCGTTATCGAGGCCGCGCCACGAAACGGTCGGGCCCATTTCGTTGCCTTCGCACGTGTGGTTGTAGACCACGTCGAGAAACACTTCGATGCCGGCCGCGTGCAACTGGCGCACGGCAATGCGCATTTCGTCCAGCCGGTGCGTGCTCAGATACGACGGCTCGGGCGCAAAAAACGCCGCCGTGTTGTAGCCCCAGTAATTGCGCAGGCCGCGCTCGACGAGAAAGCGGTCGTTCAGAAACGCATGAACGGGCAGCAGCTCGACGGCAGTCACGCCGAGCTTCAGCAGATGCTCGATAAATTCCGGCGACGACAGCGCGGCAAACGTACCGCGTTCATGCTGACGCAGATCGGCGCGCAGCATCGACGCGCCGCGCACATGCGTTTCATAGATGACGGTTTCGCCCCAGGGCACATTCGGGCGCTTGTCGTGCGACCAGTCGAACGCTTCGTCGATCACCACGCATTTCGGCATGGCAGGCGCGGAGTCGCGCCGGTCGATGGAAAGATCCGCGCGATTCGAATGCACGCGATAGCCGAATAGCGCGTCCGACCAGCGGAATTGCCCGACGAGCTTGCGCGCGTACGGATCGAGCAGCAGCTTGTGCGGATTGAAGCGATGCCCGTGCTGCGGCTGATACGGCCCATGCGCGCGAAAGCCGTAAGCGGTGCCGGGATGCGCGTTCGGCAGATAGCCGTGCCAGACCTCATCGGTGCATTCGGGCATCGGGTAGCGTCGGATTTCCTTGCGGCCCGTGGGATCGAACAGACACAGTTCGATTTTCTGTGCGTTCGCCGAGAACACCGCGAAGTTGACACCTAGACCGTCCCAACTCGCGCCGAGCGGATACGGCGAGCCGGGCAGAAGCCGGTCGGGCATTGCATGCGACATGGTTCCCCTTCCTTGTTCTGATTCGATGGAGCGCGAGCGCGGTGCTTCATGCGACGAGCGCGCGGCCTGTCATCGCACAGGCCGCGCGCTCGCCTTCTGCGGACTCGGGCGGAATCGGGCGGCGCTGCCGGATTCCGCGGTCAGTGCCGCTCAATCGGCGCGCAGCACGATCGTCGCCAGCGGCGGCAAGGTCAGTGAAGCCGAATGCGGCCAGCCGTGGCTCGAGATCGCCTCGGTGTGAATCACGCCGCCGTTGCCCATGTTCGAGCCGCCGTACACGCCTGCATCCGTGTTCAACACTTCCGACCAGCGCCCTTCGCGCGGCAGGCCGATGCGATAGCCGACGCGCGGCACCGGCGTCATGTTGCAGGCCACGACGAGTTCGCGGCCCGCGCCGTCGGTGCGTCGATACGCGAACACGCTGTTGGCGCTGTCGTCGCCGATCAGCCAGCCAAAGCCGCCTGGCTCGCTGTCGAGCAGATGCAGCGCCGGCTCGTCGTGATACAGGCGATTCAGGTCGCGCACCAGCAACTGCACGCCGTGATGATGCGCGTCGTCGAGCAGATGCCAGTGCGGCGACGCGTCGTGATTGAACTCGGCGATCTGCCCGAATTCGCCGCCCATGAACAGCAGCTTCTTGCCCGGATGCGTCCACATGAAGCCGAAATACGCGCGCAGATTGGCGAACTTCTGCCATGTATCGCCTGGCATCTTGCCGAGCAGCGAGCCTTTGCCGTGCACCACTTCATCGTGTGAAAGCGGCAGCACGAAGCGCTCCGAATACGCGTACACCATGCCGAACGTCATGTTGTGGTGATGGTATTGGCGATACACCGGATCTTCGTGCATGTAGTGCAGCGTGTCGTGCATCCAGCCCATGTTCCACTTGAAATGGAAGCCGAGGCCGCCGTCTTCGACGCGCGCCGTCACGCCCGGCCATGCCGTCGATTCCTCGGCGATGGTGATCGCGCCAGGCACGCCGGGCACATAACCGACTTCATGATTCAAACGCTTGAGGAACGCAATCGATTCGAGATTCTCGCGTCCGCCATAGATGTTCGGCACCCACTCGCCGGCGGCGCGCGAGTAATCGCGATACAGCATCGACGCGACCGCATCCACGCGCAGGCCGTCGACGTGATAGCGCTTCAGCCACGCGAGACCGGAGGCGACGAGGAACGCGCTTACCTCGTTGCGGCCGAGGTTGTAGATCATCGTGTTCCAGTCCTGGTGGTAGCCTTCGCGCGGATCGGCATGCTCGTAAAGCGGCGTGCCGTCGAACTCGATGAGACCGTGCGCGTCGTTTGGAAAGTGCGCGGGCACCCAGTCGAGAATCACGCCGAGCCCGGCTTCGTGTGCCTTGTTGACGAACGCGGCGAACTGCTCCGGCTTGCCGAAGCGCGCGGACGGCGCGAACTGTCCGAGCGGCTGATAGCCCCACGATCCGCCGAACGGATGCTCCGCGACCGGCAGAAATTCGACGTGCGTGAAGCCCATCGTCTTCACATACGGAATCAGGCGCTCGGCGAGCTCTTCCCAATTGAGACCGCGCTGACCTTCTTCGGCGACGCGCAGCCACGACTCCGCATGCACCTCGTAGATCGAGATCGGCGAACGCGGCGTCTGCTTCGCGCCGCGCGACTGAATCCACTCGTGATCCGTCCACGGAAACTGCTCGATCTCGTCGACATGCGCGACCACCGACGCCGTGCCCGGCGGCTTCTCGCTTTGCATCGCGCAAGGGTCGGCCTTCAACGGCAGCGGATGACCATCGCGCGAGAGCAACTCGTATTTGTAGCGCGTGCCCGGCCCGACGCGCGGCACGAACAGTTCCCACACGCCCGCCTGATGACGCAGACGCATCGGATGACGACGGCCGTCCCACGCATTGAAGTCGCCGACCACGGAGACGCGCCGCGCATTCGGCGCCCACACAGCGAAGCGCACGCCGGGCACGCCGTCGATTTCCATCGGACGCGAGCCGAGGCATTCGAGCACCGCATACGGATCGCCGCCCGCGAGACGGCCGAGCGGTTCATCGCCGAGAACGGGGCCGTACGAGTAGGTATCCTCGATTTCCTGCACGACGCCATGCCAGTCGATGCGCAAGCGATACGGCGCCGCAGAACTCACGCGGCCCGCGAATAAGCCCGGACGCAACTGCTGAAGCTCGCCGAGCAGCGCGCCGTCGGCGCGCGAAATCACGCTGACGTGCGAGGCATTCGGCAACAGCGCGCGCACCACGGGACCGCCGTCGGTGTGATGCGGCCCGAGCTGCGAGAAAGGATCGGGATGGCGCGCCTCGACGAGCGCGTCGATGTCGAGCGGCTGGAGGCCTGCGGCCGGATCGTGTTCACTCATGATCGCCCTCGGCCGGATGAGGCGGTGTGGCGGCGTGTGGCGCCTGGGTTGAGGAATCGTGCGGCGCGCCGGTGTCGCCGAGCAGCCGGCTGGCGAGCGCCGCAAGGCCTCGCACCGGCAAGCTGAGCCACGTCGGACGGTTGGCCGCTTCGTAGCGGATTTCATACGCGGCCTTCTCGATCAGGAACAGATCGAGCAGCGCCTGCTCCGCCTCGGGCGCGACGAGCGGCGTCGGCGCTTCGGCGGTGGCCGCGCGGTATTCCTTCAGGAAGACGTTGGTGGCTTCCGCGCGGAAACGGTCGAACAGCGCTCGCTTGCGGTCCGCGGTCTGTTGCGGCGCGGCTTCCGTCGTGGACTGCGCCGCGGCGCTCGCATACGACAGCGAACGCATCAGGCCGGCCACATCGCGCAGCGGGCTCGACTTCTGCCGACGCTCTTCGAGCGAACGCGCGGGCTCGCCTTCGAAGTCGATCAGATACGCGTCGCCCTGCGCGACCAGCACCTGGCCCAGATGGAAGTCGCCGTGAATGCGAATGCGCAGCGCCTGCGTGTCCGGCGCGATGAGCTTGTCGACAGCTTCGACGAGCGCCGCGCGCCGGTCGATCAGACTTTGCGCGAGCGCCTTCGTGTCCGCATCGAGCAACTGGTCGATGCGCGGCGCGAGCAGATCGAGCGCGCTCGCGAGCATCGACTGCGTGCCGTCGACCCACGCCTTCACCTGCTCGGCGCTCGTCGGTTCGGGGGCGAACGCCGGGTCGTCGGTTGGCGAAGCGAGCGCGACGTGCAACTCGCCAAGCCGTCTGCCGATGATGCCGGCCAACGCCGCGTAGCCTTCGAGCAGAATCGCCTCGTTGCCGCGATCGGGTGCAGACGACGCTTCCGTATCGATCGTGATCGCGAGTTCGTCGACGGAGCGGCGCAGATAATCGAGCGACCAGTTCCACGCATCGCCCTGGTTGTCGACGAAGCCTTGCACGATCGCGAGCGTATGCGGCACGCCCTCGGGGTCGACGCGCACCACTTCGCCAAAGAGCGGCGCCGTGTTCGCATAGCCGAGCTGCGTCAGATAGCGGCTGATTTCCGCTTCCGGATGAATGCCGCTCACGAGACGCCGCACGAGCTTGAGCACCGCGGCATCGGCAATGATCAGCGAGCTGTTGCTTTGCTCGGCAGCCAGCCAGCGGATTTCGGGGCGTTCGCCGAGATTGTCGAGTTCCGCGAAACGGTCGGTTGGAATGAACCTGATCTCGCTCTTTTGCACGGTCGGCACGACCGCGCGTTCGCGCAATTTGCGCAGCACGCCGTGCGCGAAAATCGGCAGCGCGAACGCGTCGGTGAGATGCCCGACGTTGCGGCCGCGCCGTACGCGCGCCAACGCAAGCTGGAGAAAGAGCGGTGTCGTCGTCTCGCCGCCCCACGTGATCGCGATCGGCACCACGTAGCGTTCCGTGTGCTTGCCGACGTCCGCTTCGATTTCGGTGAACGCGAAGCCGCCGTTCGGGATCGTGGTCAACGCGGCGAGCCGCACCGCATGCATCTTTTGATCCTTCGATGCAAACCAGCGGCGCCGGCTCAACCACGAAGGCAGCACTTCCGATTCGAGCAGCCGCACGTTTTCAGGCGTCGGGCCGGCCTGGCCTTCGCGGATCACGATGGTCACGAATTCCGGCAATGGCTCTGGATGCGCCTGCGCCCACGTCGGACGCTGACCGCCTTCGCACAGCAGGAACCACAGGAAGCCATACGGCGGGAAGGTCAGCAGATAAGTCAATTGACCGATCGCGGGGAACACGGAATCGGCGGTCATTTCAATCGGCACCGCGCCGTTGAATTCCGACAGATCGAGTTCCACCGCTTGCGGCGCACGCGACAGATTCGCGACGCAAAGAATCGGCGGCTCGCCGGGCAGTTCGCGCAGATACGCGAGAATCTTGCGGTTCTCCGGCTTCAGGAAACGGATCGTGCCGCGCCCGAATGTCTGTTTCGCTCGACGCGTGGCGAGCATGCGCCGCGTCCAGTTGAGCAGCGAATGCGGATCGCGGCTTTGCGCTTCGACGTTCACCGCGTCAAAGCCGTAGAGCGAGCCCATCACCGGCGGCAGCACGAGTTGCTCGGGATCGGCGCGCGAGAAACCGCCGTTGCGATCCGACGACCATTGCATCGGCGTGCGCACGCCGTCGCGATCGCCGAGGTGAATGTTGTCGCCCATGCCGAGCTCGTCGCCGTAATAGATCACGGGCGTGCCAGGCATCGACAGCAGCAGCGAATTGATCAGCTCGATGCGGCGGCGGTCGCGCTCCATCAGCGGCGCGAGACGGCGGCGAATGCCGAGATTCAGGCGCGCGCGGCGATCGCTTGCGTAGGTGTTCCACAAGTAGTCCCGCTCGGAATCGGTGACCATTTCGAGCGTGAGCTCGTCGTGATTGCGCAGGAAGATTGCCCATTGATTCGACGGCGCGAGGTCCGGCGTTTGCCGCATGATGTCGGTGATCGGGAAGCGGTCCTCGCTCGCAATCGACATGTAGATGCGCGGCATCAGCGGGAAGTGGAAGGCCATGTGGCATTCGTCTTCGTCGCCGAAATATTCCTTCACGTCTTCCGGCCACTGGTTGGCTTCGGCAAGCAACATGCGGTTCGGATATTCGGCGTCGATGGTCGCGCGAATCTTCTTCAGCACTTCGTGCGTTTCGGGCAGGTTCTCGTTGTTCGTGCCTTCGCGTTCGACGAGATACGGCACCGCGTCCAGACGCAGCCCGTCGATGCCCATATCGAGCCAGAAGCGCATGATCTGCAACACCTCGCGCAGCACCGCGGGATTGTCGAAGTTCAGATCGGGCTGATGCGAGTAAAAGCGATGCCAGTAGTACGCGCCCGCGACCGGATCGTGTGTCCAGTTCGAAGGCTCGGAGTCGATAAAGATAATGCGCGTTTCCTGATACTTCTGATCGGTATCGGACCACACATAGAAGTTGCGATGATTCGAGCCTGGCTTCGCGCGGCGCGCGCGCTGAAACCACGGGTGCTGGTCCGACGTGTGGTTAATTACCAGTTCGGTAATCACGCGGATGCCGCGCGCGTGCGCTTCCTGAATGAAGCGCTTGACGTCGGAGAGCTGGCCGTAATCCGGATGCACGTTGCGGTAATCGGCGATGTCGTAGCCGTCGTCGCGGCGCGGCGACGGATAGAACGGCAGCAGCCAGATCGCATTCACACCGAGTTCGGCGATGTAGTCGAGCTTCGCGATCAGGCCGGGAAAATCGCCGACGCCGTCGTTATTCGCATCGAAGAACGACTTGATGTGCACCTGATAAATGATCGCGTCCTTGTACCAGAGCGGATCGTCGCTGAGCGCTGCCGGCTTGCCGCGGCGACGCGTGCGCGCGTTGGTTGCGCTGGCGGTCGCCGTGCTCGCATGGGCTTGCGACGCGGCCTGAGAGGGATCGTCACGCTTCATATCGCACCTTCCGTCGGGGTAGGGTTGCCGGCGTCTGCGTGAAAGGCGCCAGGCGGGGCACTGCTCGAATCGCTGTCGGCTTCATCGGGACGTTCGGCGGGCAGGCCGCCGAGCGGCGCGATGCGCCAGATCGAAAAAGGCTGACCCGTGCCGAGCCGCACATGCTGCCAGCGGCCATGCCATTCGAAACGGGCGCCCGTCATCTGATCGGTCACTTCAAGCGGGCCGTGGTCATGCAGATTCCATTTCTGGAAGGTGTCCCACGACAGCTCGATGTCCGCGCCCTGTTCGTTGAACGGGTCGAGATTGATCGCGACCAGGATCACGTTATCGCGCGCTTCGGTCGCTTTTTCGAAGAACAGAATGTTGTCGTTGTGCGCGGGCAGGAACGTGAGACCGAGATGCGTTTGCAGCGCGGGATTCGCGCGGCGAATCCGGTTCAGCGTGGTGATCTCGGCCATGATGTTGCCGGGCCGGTTCCAGTCCCACGCGCGCAACTGGTACTTCTCGGAGTCGAGGTATTCCTCGCTGTTCGGCAACGCCGCCGCCTCGCACAGTTCGAAGCCGCTATACACGCCCCACAATCCGGCGAGTGTCGACGCGAGCGCCGCGCGAATCAGAAAGCCGGTGCGTCCCTGCGATTGCAGATGACGCGGGTTGATGTCCGGCGTATTCACAAAGAAGTTCGGCCGATAGAAATCGCGCGCGCCGGTTTGCGTGAGCTCCGTCAGATACTCGATGAAATCGCGCTTCGACTCGCGCCACGTGAAGTACGTGTACGACTGCGAGAAGCCGATCTTGCCGAGCCGGTTCATCATGCGCGGCCGCGTGAATGCTTCGGCGAGGAAGATCGTGTCGGGATAGCGCGAACGCACGTCGTTGATCATCCACTCCCAGAACGGCAACGGCTTCGTGTGCGGATTGTCGACGCGGAAAATATGCACGCCCGCTTCGATCCAGAACAGGATCACGTCGCGCAATGCGAGCCACAAGTCGGGCTTCGCGTCGTGTGCATAGAAGTCGGGATTGACGATGTCCTGATACTTCTTCGGCGGATTTTCCGCGTAACGCAGCGTGCCGTCGGGACGCCACGCGAACCATGTAGGATGTTCCTTCAGCCACGGATGATCCGGCGAACATTGAATCGCGAAGTCGAGCGCGATTTCGAGTCCGTGCGCGTGCGCGGCCGCGAGCATCGCCTTGAAGTCGTCGAGCGTGCCGAGCTGCGGATGCACGGCGGTATGGCCGCCTTCCGCGGCGCCGATTGCATACGGACTGCCCACGTCGCCCGGCTGCGCGTTCAGCGTGTTGTTGCGGCCCTTGCGATTGGTCACGCCGATTGGATGAATCGGCGGAAAGTACAAAACGTCGAAGCCCATGTCGCGAATGCGCGGCAGCTTCTTGGTGACATCGGCGAAGGTGCCGTGGCGCGCTTCGTCGTCGCTCATCGAACGAGGGAAGATCTCGTACCAGCTTGCAAAGCGCGCGGCCGTGCGTTCGGCGTCGATCTTGTAGGTCACCGGATCGCGGCTCAGGAACGGGCGATGCCGCGCGGCGGTCATCGCCTTCGCGGTGGCCGGGTCGAGCAGCAGCTTGAGCTTGGTCTCGTCGTCGGCCTTCGTGAAGTCCTTGACGATGTGTTCGAGCGGTTGCCTGTCCGCGCCTTCGGCCGTTTCCACTTCGGCGAGGACGAGCGCGAACAGATGCGCGGCTTCGTCGAGTTCGGTTTCGACCGTTTGCCCCGCCTTCAATTTCTTCTCGACATGTTCGACGAGCGAAGCGAAGTCGTCGCGCCACGCAATCACCGTGAATTCATGACGGCCCATGCGTTCGAGTGGAATGCGCGTCTTCCAGATGTCGAGGCCCGCGGGTTGCGCGGGAGTCATCAGCACTTCGTGCCATGTGTTTTCGTCGGCGGCGCGCCACAGCACGGCGGCGGCAATCTTGTCGTGGCCTTCGGCGAAAATCGCGGCGCTGATTTCGGCCCGCTCGCCGACGCTGCGCTTCGCGGGAAAGCGGCCGTTGTCGACGGAAGGCATCACGCTTTCGATTGCCACGCGCGGCGCGTTGAGTGCTTCGAGCACGGTCTTGCGGCCGCTGCGCTTGCTGTTCGCCTTGTCGATGGGCGGCGCGAGACAGATCGGTTTTTCCGTCACGGCCTGAAAGAGCCGCACGGCGCCGGGCGCGAGCGTGAACGGCGTCAATGTCGTGGGCGACGCGTGGCCCGGTGCATCGAGCGGAATGAAGCGCGTGAAATTGCCGGGCACGCCGGCGAGAAAGCGCGCCGGGTCGACACGAACCGGCGCGCCGAGTTCGGGATTGATCGCGATCAGGACCGCTTCCCCGGCATCGCGCACGTCGGGTCGATCCGCGCGCAGCAGCACGGCGGCGGGCGCACCCGGTCCGCTCAACGGGCGCAACTCGCCGTTCGCGTGCAGCGCGCCGGCAGTGCGTGCGAGTTCGTTCGCGCGCGAGACCTGTTGCGAGAGGTCGAATCGTTTGGATTGGCAAGCGAGCGCGAATTGCGACGCGTCGCCGCGCGTTTGCGACATCGGTTCGCTCACGCCGTATTCGAAGCCCATCGGCATCATCCAGCCAGCGCCGATTGACGCGGACGTGAAGAGCGCGCGCCGATAAGCCCGTTCGACGATGCCCGAATCGTGCGGATCGCTCAGCTCGGCGGCGAGCCTCGTACCGTAAGGCGCTTCCGGAAAAGCAATGGGTCCGCCGATGCGCGCGAGCGCCGCGTACTCGTCGGCCATCCAGCTCTCGCGATAGTCCCACCAGCGCAGCGACGAGAACACGCTGTCGAAGCCGGCGCCTTCGAGCGCCGGAAGGTCGCTGCGGGAGAGGCCGGGCGTCGCGGCGAGAAAGCGCACGTCGGGATGCGCGGCGCGCACCGCATCGCGCAACTGCCGCCACACGTCGGCGGGCACGCGATGCGGCGAGTCGAAGCGAAAGCCGCCGATACCCGCATCGGCGAGCGCGAGCAGTTGCTGCGTCCACCATGAGACGAGCGCGGCGCGCGTGCCGGCATCGCTGAAGTTGGCGTACGCGACGTTGTCCTCGCGATGCACGTGGCGCGGATCGAGGCGCGCCTCTTCGGTCTCGAGTGGATGGAACCAGTCGTGATGCTCGGCGTAAAGCGCGCCATCAGCGGCCACGCGATCGATCACGAGATCCACCAGCAATGTCAGGCCATGCTGGTGCGCGGCGTCCGCGAGCGTGCGGATAGCGTCCGTGGCGGACTGCCCGGCTTCGAACACCGGATGCAGGCGCGCATGATTGCCGACCACCTGGCCATGACTCGCCCGGCCCGGCTCGAACAGACTGCCGATCAGCGCATGATCGAAGCCGAGCGCGGCCGCGTGGGCGAACTGCGCCGGCCACGCGTCAAGCGGCCCAACAAGAAGTGAATGAAAAAAATAGATCCGCGGCGCGTACCCTTTTGGAGGTTCCATCGGTCGTTTCCAGATTTGTCCTGCTGCGGTGTGGATGCAGTTGGCATGCGATCACAGCGCTCATTGGGCTTCCAGAGCCGGCGGCCGCGCGATTCGTGAACTGTCGGCGCGTACTTGGTCAATGTAGTGCAAAGATCGTCACGCCGCTGGCCAGTTACGGGTGCCTCGCCGCCAGGCGTCGCGACGCGAGCCGGCCAGAACGTCTGCGGAAGTCAGCAAGGCCTGTGCCAGTGAACTCGGCCGGCGCGCGATGAAGGGGTGCGGGTGCCCTTATGGGGAGGCTTGCTCCGGGGCTTGCGGCCCGACGCTGCCGCAGAGGGCGGGCGCGTGTAAAAGGCGCTGCAATCGTCCGCGTTTTACACGGGACTCGTCTGCGCGGAATTCAGCGGAGCGGAAAAGGAGAGGTTGCCGGGCGGCGATGCGCGCGCCCAGCGGAGCAGGTCACGAGCCGAGCAAGCCCGCTGCGATGTTCACGCACAAGCCGAGCACGGCAACGTTGAAATAGAACGACAGGATGGATTGCGCGAGCGCCGCGCGGCGAATGGTGCGTGAGCGCAGCACCACGTCCGACGTCTGCGAAGCGACCGCGATCGTGAACGAGAAGTACAGGAAGTCCCAATAGTCGGGCGTGAGCGAGCGGTCGGGAAACAGGAGCGGCGTCTCGGGCACGTCGGTGTCGTAATAGAGCCGCGCATAGTGCAGCGTGAAGATGGTGGGAATCATGAACCACGCGCCGATCATCGTGAGTCCGGTCAGCGTGTAGTGCCATACCGTCGACGCGCCCGCCGTGCCTTTCGCCGACGCAAGCTCGAGCACGATCGCGGCAATGCTGGCGACGGTGGCGGCGCAGATCACGAACAGCACGACGCCTGCGTTCTCATCGTCGCGGCGCGCGGAATCGCGCACGTTGCCTTCGTCGGCGCGGACCATGTGCGCCCAGATCAGCACGAGGTAACTCCACACGGTAATGTCCCAGCCGACGAGTACGCGCGCCATCGGGCGTATGTGCGCGGGGATCAACACGGCAGCCGCGACGCCGAACGCGAGGGCGATCAGCATGCGTGGGCGGTTGCGAAGCGTTTGCGGATAATATTTTGTGAACATGGAATGGCGAGCGAGGCGCTGAAGTGGCGCGGAGTCTGTTGATGCGCCCGTAGTGTTCCGTAACGGCCTTGCGGGCCGCTTTCAATCGAAAGCGCATTGCAGGCCGAGCCTACGCGTGGCGCTTCCCGCAACTTTAGCCGCGCATGGGCGTCGAATCTGCGTTTATCGGCCAATGAGCACAGCCAGTTGGCAGTTTGCGAAGCCAGCAAGGACGCGCCCTCAAGTCGGCCGTTTTCCGGAAAAATCTGCCCGGAACCTGTCGTTTTCGCGTGATTCTGTGTCAACTTTGCGCTTTCGATTGCCGCGCTACGAGAGGCAGCGCGCATACGTGTCGGACATTGCGCATTATCATGGGCTTATGGCTTCCGTACTCGACATCTCTGTTCAGCACCACCCGGCCAACCGGAGCGGCCGCGACTTCGTCGTCGGCGACTTGCACGGTTGTGTCGATGCATTGCGCTATCTGCTGCGCCTGGTTTCGTTCGACCCGGCGTGCGACCGGCTCTTTTCAGTCGGCGATCTCGTGGATCGCGGCGAGCATTCCGAGCAGGCGCTTGCGCTACTCGACAAGCCGTGGTTCTTCGCCGTGCTCGGCAATCACGAAGACGCGCTCTGCGCCGTCGCCGATGGCCGCTTGCGGCGTCAGTGGTGGTACGGCATAGGCGGCGCGTGGGCCGCCAACCTGCCCGACGAAAGTTTGCGCCGCTACGCGGAGCGGCTGCGCACACTGCCGCTCGCGCGCGTGGTGGGCAGCGGGCCGGAGCGTTTCAATGTTCTGCACGCCGAATTTTTCGGCACCGACGCCGAACTCGACGCCGGCAATTTCTCTTCCGACACGCGCCAGCAAATGCTGTGGGGACGCGAACTCGCGATGGGCAACGGCGATCCGCAACGGCAACGCGGTTTGTCGCTGACTTACTGCGGCCATACGCCGATGCGCGACATCAAGCAGATCGGCTCGCAGGTGTTCGTCGATACCGGCGCGTTCGGGCCTGGCGGCAGGCTGACTTTGGTCGAGCCGAGGGCGCTGCGGCGCTGGTCCATTTCCGTCGAAGAAGCGCGCGCGGAAGGCGCGGCGGCGTTGGCGCTGCCCTGATCGCGCGTTGCTCGACGCGTGTCAGCCGACCTGGCTGAGTTCGAACACCATATCCACGCTGCTGCCGTTCCAGTTGTATTCCAGGTACGCCGCGTGATGGCAATCGCGCAGCAGCGTCGTTCTGAACGCGGCGAGGCATTCGCCTTCGGGGTCGCGCACCGACGGATACGCGATGCCCGGCGCTCCCGCTTCGCGCACTGCACGTCCGAGCGACTGGCCGGCGAGATAGTCGTCCGGCGACAGCACCGCGAGGTCCAGCTTCGGATCGCCGCGCAGATCGACCACTTCGCCTTGCGCCGCCACCGTGTAGAGACGCATCTGCTGACGCATGGGCGGCTCGGCGGTGGCTTCCAGGAATTTTCCCGTGTGATAACGCGTTTCGGCGATGGCGGTCGCGCGCGAGCGGGCGCAATAGAACACGCCGTACGTGCCGTCGGAAAAACGGCTGCCGAGCGGATTGAGATGCGTGAGCGCGGCCATGATCGGTCCATAACCCGGCCCGAAGCGGCGTTCTTCGCGCGGCACGAGATCGAGTTCGCCGATTTCGGTGCGCAGGCGGTCGTTGGTCATGGCTTCGAGCGCGTAGAGCGCGTCGAAATCTTCCGCCGATGCAACCCGGTCGAACAGATTGACGGCCGGAAAGCGCGTGGGAATCACGCGATACGCGGGCGACCAATCCAGTGGCGCGCTGCGCCAGCGGTCCTGCCAATGCGGTTCTGTCACGCCCAGCCGCCTCGCATTGCGTCGAGATACTGGCGCACGGCGACGAGGTCGCTAATGTTGCCGGCCAGCATGCGATCCAGCGCGCGGCGGCCGCCGAACGGCGGCGCGCTGTTGGGACGCTTGACCCAGTTGTCCGCGGCGCTGGGTTGCGGCAAGAGAATTTGCAGCGCCTTGTAGATGCCTAGCAGCAGCGACAGACGTTCCAGCGTGTCGCGGCCTAGCCGCGCCGTTTCCGGCGCCTGCTTCCATTTGAAGAAAGTCGAGCGGCCTGGCGAGCCGAGCAGGACGATCTGCTCGTCCGCGCTCAGATCCCAGTCTCGTGCGATGTTGAAGAACGCGCGCAATCCCGCTGCGGACATTTCTGCAAACGAGGGTTCGGGAAGCGGCGGACGAATCGGCGCTTCAGCTTGGGCGGCGCGGGCGGCATGTGCCATGAGCGGGTAAGTCCTTATATGTACTTATTTCCTATGCTAGTCCATTTCGGGATTTTTGCAAGGGAATATAATCCCGGCTCGTCGTAAAGCAAAGAATTCAGGAGTTCAGGAGATGAGGTTTCGTGCAGTAGCAACGGCGGTTGCGGTGTGGTGCGCGTCCGGCGCGGCAATGGCGAGCGGTTATAGCGAAGTGTGGAATCCGCCTGAGGCCGCGGCGCACGGGAAGCATGGGGCGGCGAAGGGGCGGGCGAAGAGTGCTGCGAAGCATGTGGCGTCTGCGGGGGCCGCTAAGTCGAAGACGGGCGTAAAGCATGTGGCAAGCGCGGGCGCTAATAAAGCTTCCGGCCTCGCGAGCGGCAGGGCAAAGCCGAAGAGCGCGGGCGTCGCGGATGCCGCCAAACGCCCGGCCCAAGTCGTTCAGACGAAGTCCGATCACGCGAAGGCCATTCACGCAAACATCGCGCAAGGCAAGAACGCGCAGGGCGGTGTAGTGAAGATTGCCGGCACAGCGAAAGGCTCGGTTGCCCGCCCGGCGCCAGCGGACCACAAGACGCCGGCGCTCGCCGCTAACACTTCCGCCGATCAGTTAGACGCAGCCGCAAACCCGGCGACAGCCCGCAGCGGCTCTCTTCCGCCGATCTTGCACTGAACGGCCGAGCCGGCGCGCGCTCAACCGCCCGCCAGCCCGCTCGTCACCAGCCGCAGCGTTTCCTTCAAACGCGCGTCCTTGACACGCGAGTGCAGCGTCACACGCGATTCCGGCAACGACGGCAAGCCGAGCCGCGCGCCGACATCGACTAAACCGCGCGGCGCAACTCTTCTCGCCAGCGGCGACACCGCGAGCCCGGCTGCAACGGCCGCGCCGACAGCCGCGACGCCACCGCCGACAAACACCTCCTGCCATGCCACCGACGCCTCCGTCAGCGTCCGCAGCGCCACGTCGCGCACATTGCACGGCGCGCTCAACAGCGCCAGCGGCAACGGCTCGCCGACGCGCGGCAGCCACGCCGGCGTCGCGAGCCAGCAGACCGGTTCGCTGAACAGCACCTGTGCGTCGTCGCGCGGCGGCTCGTCAGCGCCATAACGGACGATGACCGCGTCCAGCCGGCGCTCGTCGAACTGGGCCAGCAGCGCGGCGGACGTGCCGAGGTGCAGTTCGACCACCAGCGCCGGATCGTGCGCATTCAGCCGCGCGAGCAATTGCGGCAGATCGGGGCCCGCGACGTGTTCGCTCAACCCGAGCGCCAGCCGCCGACGCTCCACCGACAGCGACCCCAGCGCCCGCTCATGCGCGCCCAGCAGTTCGCGCGCGGCGCCGAGAAACGCCTTGCCGTCGACGGAAAGCCGCACCACGCGCGGCGTGCGTTCCAGCAACTGCTTGCCCAGATGCGCTTCCAGCCGCTTCAGCTTGAGGCTGACGGCGGATTGCGTGGTGCCGAGCGCGTCGGCGGCGCGCGTGAAGCTGCACAGGTCGGCGACGAGCACGAACGCGCGAACGGCGTCCAGATCGAGGACTTTCATTTCAATCCAACATAGATGAAATAGCAAAAGATGTCTGTTTATTATGGCTGAGCGCGCCTACGCTGTGTGCATGTATTCACCACCTCGAAGGAGAACGTCATGCCTTTCACCCGCATCGCTTTGCGCGCCGGCAAGCCCGTCGAATACCGGAAGGCGCTCACGGACAGCATCCAGCGCGCGCTCGTCGCCACCTTCAACGTACCGAAAGACGACGTCTTCATGCTGATCAGCGAGCACGACGCCGCGAACTTTGTCTATGACAGTCAGTATCTGAACGTCCAGCGAACGGACGATCTCGTGATGATTCAACTGACCGTGAGTAACACCCGCACGCTCGAGCAGAAGAAGGCGCTCTATCAACGCCTCGTCGACGAACTGCACGAGTCGCCGGGACTGCGGCGCGAAGACGTGCTGATCAGTCTCGTGGAAGTGGTCAAGGAGAACTGGTCGTTCGGCAACGGGATTGCGCACTACGCGCTGTGAGCGGTGGCCGGAAGGCCGGTCGCTATAATGATCCGCTGCCTTTCCTCATTCCCGACCGCTCATTCCCGACCGCCCGCGCTATGGCATCCGACCGCAACGATTCGTCCCACGAGCCGCTGGAACTCGGCGGCTCCGTCTGGTTCCAGGCGGGCGCGAACACGCTCGGCGGCGCGTCGCGAATCGCGCTGCTCGCGGCGATCGGCGAAACGGGCTCCATCACCAGCGCCGCGAAAGCCGTTGGCATGAGCTACAAGGGCGCGTGGGATGCCGTCGACGCCATGAACAATCTCGCTGGCGAGCCGCTCGTCATGCGGCTCACCGGTGGCAAGGGCGGCGGCGGCACGACGCTGACGCCGCGCGCGGTCAAGCTCATAGAGACGTTTCGCGCCGTCGAGCGCGAGCATCGGCGCTTTCTCGAGCGCGCGGGCGCGGCCATCGAAGGCTTTGCGACGGACTGGGATCTGATCGGCCGCATCGGCGTCAAGACCAGCGCGCGCAATCAGCTATACGGCACGGTGTCGCAGATCACGCGCGGCTCCATCAACGACGAAATCTCGCTGACGCTGCCCGGCGGCCACACGATCGTCGCGGTTCTCACGCACGAAAGCACCGAGGCGCTTGGCCTCACGGTCGGCGCGGCGGCGTTCGCGCTGATCAAGGCGTCGTGGGTCGTGCTGCTCGTCGACGATGAAAGCGGCGCGCCGCTGAAGCTGTCCGCGCGCAATCAGTTGCGCGGCAGTGTGCAAAGCGTGAAGCGCGGCGCGGTCAATGCGGAGGTGTCGCTCGTGCTGGAAGGCGGCGCGGTGATTACTGCGGTGGTCACGAACCAGGGTGTCGAGGCGCTCGGTCTCGTGGAAGGCGCGAGCGCGGTCGCGGCCTTCAAGGCATCGAGCGTGATACTCGGCGTAAAGGAATGAAGCGGACTGAATCGGACTGAAGCGGTGAAACGCGCGACGAAAGTGCGCGCTCAGATCACGTTCACGTCTCGCTGCGCACGTAGCCGCTGAATGCCTGGTGCTCGCGGACGCGTCCGTCGCCGATCTGCACGACCTGATCGCCGAACGCGGCGACGTCGTCGGGATCGTGCGTGATCAACACCATCGGAATGTCGAGCCGCGTTTGCAGCTCCGATAATTCCTGGCGCATGCGCTGGCGCAAATGGCTGTCCAGCGCGGAAAAGGGCTCGTCCAGCAACAGCAGTTGCGGGTTGGCCACCAGCGCCCGCGCCAGTGCGGCACGCTGCTTTTGTCCGCCGGAAAGCTGCGCCGGATAGTGGCCGCCGACGCTGCGCAACTCCAGCGCATCGAGCCAGTAATCGACTTGCGCGGAACTGTTGCGCGCGCGCGGATTGAACCAGCCGCGCTGCAAGCCGAAGCCGATGTTCTGGCGCACGTTCAGATGCGGAAACAGCGCGTAGTCCTGGAAGAGATACGCGACCTGACGCGCCTGCGGCTTCAGATCGATTTCGCGCGCGCTGTCGAACAGCGCTTTGCCATGCAGCGTGATCGTGCCTTCGTCGGGACGCAGCAGGCCGGCGATTGCCTGCAGCGTCAGGCTCTTGCCCGCGCCCGACGGGCCGAACAGCACCACGCGCTGCGTGGTCGCGGTAAAGGCGACGTCGAGCGTGAAGCGGCGCTCGGCGCTCTCGAAAGTCTTGCGGATGTCGACGCTTAGCGGCATATCAGCGGGAAACCAGAAGCGTGCGTTGCGGCACGAGGCGGCCGGCGAGCAGCAGGATGACGACGCACGTCACCGAAGTCACGACCACCAGGAAATTCGCGGTGCTGTCGTCGCCGGCTTGCACGGCTGAGTAAACCGCTACCGAAAGCGTTTGCGTGCGGCCCGGCAAATTGCCCGCGATCATCAGCGTGGCGCCGAATTCGCCGAGCGCCCGCGCGAACGCCAGCAAGCCGCCCGCGAGAATGCCGCGCGCGGCAAGCGGCAGGCTCACGCGAAAAAACACCGCCGTTTCGCTGACGCCGAGCGTGCGCGCGGCGCGCTCGAGTTGCGGATCGACGGCTTCGAATGCGGCGCGCGCGGACTTGAGCACGAGCGGGAAGGCGACCACCGTCGACGCGATCACCGCGCCTTGCCAGGTGAAGACCAGTTGAATGTCGAAGCGGTCGAGCCACGCGCCGAACACGCCGCGCCGCCCGAGCAGAACCAGCAGGTAGTAGCCGAGCACGGTCGGCGGCATCACGAGCGGCAGTGTCAGCAACGAATCCACGATGTCGCGCGCGCCCGAGCGCCAGCGCGACAAGCCGAAGCCCGCCGCGACGCCGAACACGAGATTCAGCGCGGTCGCCCAGCCCGCCACTTTCAGTGACAGCATCAGCGGAATCCAGGCTTGTTGCATGACGTGCGGTTCCTCTGGGCGTGAGTGGATGGGCGGTGATGGCCGATCAGTGAGCGGGCTTGAAGCCGTACTTCGCCAGCACCGCCTGGCCCGCCGGCGACAACACGAAGTCGACGAAAGCCTGCGCATCCGCGGCGTGACGGCTGCCTTCCACTTGCGCGATCGGATAGGTAATCGGCGTTTGCGTCGGCACGCTCAGCGCGACTTTCACCTTGCCCGGCACGATCGCGGCGTCGGTGCCGAACACGAAACCGGCGTCCACTTCGCCGCGCGACACGTAGTCGAGACTTTGACGCACGTTCGCCGCCAGCACGGCTTTGGCGCTGACCGCGTCCCACACGCCCGCGGCTTGCAGCGCGCCTTGCGTGTAGCGGCCCACCGGCACGGACGCCGGATCGCCATACGCTATCCGTTTCACGTTCGACGATGCCAGTTCGTTCAGGCTCGACGGCGCAAAACGGCTGTCCGCCGGCACGATCAGCACCAGCGAGTTGGCCGCGAAATCCTTGCGCGTGGCCGGCACGATGACCTTTTCGGCGGCGGCCTTGTCCATCGCCTTCTGATCGGCGGAGGCGAACACGTCGGCGGGCGCGCCTTTGGCGATTTGCTGCATCAACACGTCGGACGCGCCGAAGTTGAGCAGCACTTTGGTGCCGGCGTGCTGCTTTTCGAAGGCGTCGCTGACGGCCTTGAATGCGTTGGTCAGACTCGCGGCGGCCGAGACGATCAACTCATCGGCGCGTGCGTTGGCGCTCAAGGCAACGGAAAACGCGCTGGCGACAAACAGCGCTTGTTTCAGCAGGCGGCGGGAAGGCGTCATGAACGTGTGAGGCTCGGGCGTGTGCCGGAGCGGTGGTTAAAACGCTTATCGTAATATAGACGAGGTTATAGCGCTGGCATGACCGACATTCGGCCGGTCAAATACAGCAGCGAGCCAGAGCGAAAACGCGTTTAAACGTGGGAAGAACTGATGAGCGCGAGCGTGTCGCGCGTCTGCGAGACCGGCGCGGCGCCCGGCTGGACATCGCGTACGGCCTTCCATTTTGCGCGGATGAAAGGCCGGTCATGCCCCGACACTTTCAGCGCGATGTGAGTCACCCAGCGCTGCGTCGGCACGTGCACGCCGTGCATCAGCACCGCCAGCACCATCAGGCTGACCGCGACCGGAACCGCCGAAAGGCGCTCGGGCTGGGCCTTCCATGCCATCCGCACGAAAAGCAGCGCGGCAACGGCGCCGACGAGACAGCCGGTGATCGCTTCCGAAGGCGAGTGCGCGCTCAGGACGACGCGCGACACGCCCACGGCCATGCCTGCGGCGAGTCCGAGCAGAACGCCGAGCACGCGAACCGGCGGACGCGTCCACAGCAGCATCAGGAACAGCGCGACGGGATAGACCGCCGTGGACAGCATCGCGTGGCCGCTGACGCCCGTGAAATCCAGCTCGCGCACGCCGACGCCCCAACCGAGGAACGCCAGCTTCGTGACGGTCACGACGCCGATCGCCGCGCCGAGCAGCACCAGCCAGCCCGCCGCCATGCGCCACGTATAGCCGACCGCGAGCCACAGCGCGATGGCGAACGCGAGCGGCAGCGTCATGCCGGCACCGCCCAGGCTGGTGATGGAGTACCACAGATAGTCAGGCAATTCAGGCATCGGAAAAGGCGATCAGGGCCGCATAGAATCGTTCATATCAGACTGCAACGCGCGAGCCGGGCAAATCGACGACACGCGCGACAACCGCCAGTATAGACGGCGGCCATCGACGGCTCGCGCCGTACGAAAAGCCTTTTTGTTTCGGGACGTTAGGTGGCCAACAGGGGCCGGCAGCGCTGCGCGCGCGTCGTCACCGCACGGGTTCATCGCAAAAAAACGGGGCGGCGAATTCGCGTGACGCGTTCTGCATCGCTGCTCGATTGATGTTATTGTGCATTGCACAAGAAGCCGGTTTCACCCGGTAGTCCTGCCCCTTTTTGCGAGGTTTTTGCGCCGATGGCAAAAAGTCTATCGAAGATCTGGCTCGGCGGTCTTAAGCGCCTGCTGGCGATTCAGAGCGAGCACGCCCACAAGACCACCAAGCGCACCACGACGCGCCCGGCCCGGCCGGCGTCCAGCAAGCCGTCGACGAAAGTTCGCCCGCTCAAGTCCGCCGCGCTCCGTACTCCCGCCAAACGCGAGACGCCGCACGCTGCCGCGCGCGAATCGCGGGTGCGTCCGCGCGCGGCCGCGTGGGCGAGCGGTTCGTGGACGCGCTCGTTTCACTCGGCGCCTGCGGCGCCGGGACGGCTCGTCAACCATCTCCAATATGGGCTGTATGTGCCGTCGGGCCACGCACTCGAGAGCATGCCGCTCGTCGTGATGCTGCATGGCTGCACCCAGTCCATCGACGAATTCGCGCAAGGCACACGGATGAACGTGCTGGCGGATCGCTACGGCTTTGCCGTCGTTTATCCCGAACAATCGAAGCACGCGCACTCGCACCGTTGCTGGCATTGGTACGACGCGGGCGAGAACGCGGGCGGCGCGGAGGCGCGCGCAGTGGCGTCGCTCGTCGATTCGTTGATCGTGCAGCACGGCTTTGACAGCGAGCGCGTGTATGTCGCCGGCATTTCCGCCGGCGCCGGGCTGACGGCGCTGCTCGCGCTGCGTTATCCCGAGCGCTTCGCCGCGGTCGCGCTGCATTCGGGCCCCGCTTTCGGCGAAGCCCGCTCCGGCATCACGGCGATGGACGTGATGCGGCGCGGCGCACGGCGCGATCCCGTCGAACTCGCCGACGAAGTGGCCGACGTCACCAATTATCCGGGCATGCCGGCGATCATCCTTCACGGCGACGCCGACCATGTCGTTGCGGCGGTCAACGCCGACCAGCTCGCGACGCAGTTTCTGCGGCTGAACCGGATGGTCGATCCGAAGGGCGCGCGCAAAGCCGGCGAATTGCGCGAAGAGCGCAAAGGCGGCGTGACGATTCGCGACTATTTCCGCAGCGGTCGGCGCGTGGTGCGCATGTGCCGCGTGCAGGGACTCGCGCACGCGTGGGCCGGCGGCGACGACGCCGTGCCGTTCCATTCGTCCAAGGGTCCGGACGCCAGCGCAATGGTGTGGGAGTTCTTCAAGCATCAACGGCGAGTGGGCGCGGGCGTTGTTGAAAGCACCGCCGACGAGGCCTCTGCTCAAGCCCGGTGACATCTGAGCAACACTTCGAAAATGAATGCTGGCGCGCGCCTAGGGTTTTCCCTATAATACGGGTTATCCCCTAGGCGTTAACACCAAGCCAACGCCAACACTCATTGCCGAGGTTCACCATGTACCTGCTTAGCCGCCTGTTCCTGTTTCTGACGAAGTCGCCCGAACAACTCGCCAAAGAACGCGCTGACGCGTTCCTCGCCGAAGCCACTGACCTGTACGACCTGGAATTCCGCATGCGCAAGCTGGATCGCGAAGCGAACTTCCGTCAGCCGTCGTGGATGAGCCAGCACTAAGCTGCGCGTTAGTTGAAGCATCGGCGGTAGTGAAGGACGCCGGTGCGGGGCTTGAGCGACTTTGCTTTTGCCCCCGAGTTTTCAAGCTTTTGAGCTTTCGAACTCAATTAAGCCGAAGCGAGCCATCCTCCGGCTGCATCGTTAGTTTCATGTGAGCGTGTGCTCACTTGCCGAATCGGGCCAGCGTCCGCGCCCTTGCTTGCGCGTGATCCACGATCGGCGCCGGGTAATCTTCGCCCAGCACCACGCCGAACGCCGCCAGTTTTTGCGCGCCAGCCAACCACGGCGCATGAACCCATTTGGCCGGCAACTTCGCGAGCTGCGGCAAATAGCGCTTGATGAACCGCCCGTCGGCATCGAATTTCTCCGACTGCGTAATCGGATTGAAGATGCGGAAATAGGGCTGAGCATCGCATCCCGTCGACGCCGCCCATTGCCAGCCGCCGTTATTCGCTGCCAAGTCGTAGTCGTTCAATTGGTCGGCGAAATAGCGTTCGCCGCGCCGCCAGTCGATACCCAGATCCTTGACCAGAAAACTCGCCGTCACCATGCGCAGGCGATTGTGCATGTAGCCGGTGCGGTTCAGTTGCAGCATCGCCGCGTCGATCAGCGGATAGCCCGTGCGGCCTTCGCACCATGCGGCGAACGCGGCATCCGCTGCCGGGCCTTGCTCCCAGCGCAGCGCGTCATATTCCTGCTTGAACGATGCGCCGCCCGCAAGCCTCGGGTGATGCGACAGGATCATGAAGTAAAAATCCCGCCAGATGAGTTCCGACAACCACGTCGCCGCTCCCCGGCCATCCGGCTGCAGCGATATCTCGTGAGCGAGTCGCGCGAGCGTGCGGATCGACACCGTGCCGAAGCGCAGATGCACCGACAAGTAGCTCGGCCCCCTGGCCGCCGGAAAATCGCGCCGCTCGGCGTAGCCGGCGATTCGCGTCACGAAGTCGTCAAGCAGACGCTGTGCGCCGCTCATGCCCGTAGGCAAGTCCAGTTCCGCGAGGTTGCCCGGCGCGAAGCCGAGTTGTTCGAGCGTCGGTAACTGTCGGTTCAGCCCCGGCGGCAGCGCGGCGAGACGATTCGCGTAAGTTTCGACCGGATACGGCTTCAGATAGAAGCTCGTCAACTGCTTGAGCCAGGCATTTTTGTATGGCGTGAACACCGTGAACGGCTTGTTCTGGCCGGTCAGCAATTCCGCGCGCTCGAAGATCACCTGGTCCTTGAACGTCAGGCACGCGCGGCCCGCTTCGGCGAGCCGCTCGCGCACGGTCTCGTCTCGCTCGATCGCGGCGGGTTCGTAGTCGTGGTTCGCAAACACCGCGTCGACGCGAAGCTCGTCGGCCAGTTTCGGCACGAGATCCGCCGGATCGCCGTATAACACGATGAGACCACCGCCTTGCTCGCGCAGCGCGTCGTCCAGTTCGCGCAGCGACGCAAGAATGAACTCGACGCGCCGGTCTTGCGCCGGCGCACCCGGATGGCGGGCCTGCCATGTGTCGACGAGCGGTTGCAGGATCGTCGTATCGAACACGAACACGCACCAGACGCGCTCGCAATGTTTGAGCGCGTGGTACAGCGCGGCGTGGTCGGTGGTGCGCAGGTCGCGGCGGAACCAGACCAGCGCGGTATCGAAAGTGTCGTTCACGACGGACGCGCGGCGCCCTCAGGTCGCCGGTGTGCTCGGCAGATCGGGCGTCTGCGGCGCCTGTACGCCGTAGCAGCCGCGATATGTCGCGTAGAACGAGCAATACAGCATGGTCGTGACGATCATCGTGGCCGGCATGAGCACGGCGAACGCGAAGTCGCCGGCGCCGAGCGCCTGCATCAGCACTGACAAGCCGAGCGATACGGTTGTCGCCACCGCGAACCACAGCGCGCCGAACACGACAAACGCGCCGCGGTTGCGCCAGCAACTAACGAGGCTGAAGAACATCGCCTTGATGGGCGGCACGTCATGCCAGGCAGCAAGAATCGGCGAGAACCAGAAAAGCATGGCCACCGGAATGTAGAACGCGAAGGCCGTGACCACGGCCAGCGGCATATTGCTGTTGGCCATCGCCTCGGGGTCCATTGCGCCGGCCGCGCCGAGCATCACCTTGAGCAGCATGCCGCCGTCGGCGAGCGCCGAGCCCGCCAGCACCAGCGCCATCGCGATCACATAGAACACGCCGAGCACGATCAGCCGGCGCGCGACCACCGAGCCATAGGAACGGAAGCCGTCCGCGAGAATCGTCGGGAACACCGGCTTGCCGGCGATCGTGTTGCGGCACGCGGCCATGAAGCCGACCGCGACGCCGGGAATGAACGCGAGCGGCAAAACGCTGCCGATCAGCGGAATTTGCGCGACGAGCGTCATCACCAGCAGATAGGTGAAGAAGAGCGTCAGGAACGCGAGCGGATTCTTGCGGAACAGCCAGATGCCTTGCCGGAACCACACATAGCCGGTTTTCGCGGGGACTTCGATCAGTTGCATGAGGTATGGATGCCAGGAAGTGCGACGCCGGACAGGCGCTCGCGCAGAATGCGCTCGAAATGGCCGGGGTCGTGCGGCTTGAGCAACTCGGCCGCGCGCGGCAAATAAAAATCATACAGGCGCGACACCCAGAAACGGTACGCGCCCGCCCGCAGCATGTCGCCCCAATGACGGTTTTCTTCGACGGTGAAAGGACGCACGGTCTGATACGCGCGCAGCATCGCCTCGGTACGCGCGTGATCGAGCTTGCCGGTGGCGAGGTCCACGCACCAGTCGTTGACGGTCACCGCCACGTCGAACAGCCACTTGTCGCAGCCGGCGAAGTAAAAATCGAAGAAGCCGCCGAGCCGCACTTCGTGGCCGGTGTCGGGCGCGGCGTGCGCGAACATCGCGTTGTCGCGGAACAGATCGGCGTGGCACGGGCCTTCGGGCAACGCGGCGTAATCGGCGGATGCGAAGAACGCTTCCTGATACGCGAGTTCCGACGACAGCAGTTCACGCTGCTCGCCTTCGAGAAACGGCACGATGGTCGGCACGGTTTCCTTCCACCACGGCAGGCTGCGCAGATTCGGCTGATAGCCGCTGTAATCGCGCCCGGCGAGATGCATGCGCGCCAGCATCTGGCCGACTTCGATGCAGTGTTCGACGCCCGGCGCGAGCTCGGGCGCACCTTCCAGTTTCGTCACGATCGCCGCGGGCTTGCCGTGCAGCATGCCGAACAGCGAGCCGTCCTCGCGCGGCATCGGGTCCGGCACGGGTACGCGGTGCGCCGCCAGATGGCGCATCAGGTTCAGATAGAACGGCAACTGCCCGGCCGTGAGCTTTTCGAAAATGGTGAGGACGTATTCGCCGCGCGTCGTCGTCAGAAAAAAATTGCTGTTTTCGATGCCGGATGTGATGCCGCGAAATTCGACGACGTCGCCGAGATCGTAATGGCGCATCCATTCTGCAAGTTGGGATTCGGTGACAGCGGTGAAGACAGCCATGCGGGGAACGTCGGATCAGGTTGGTCGGGCTGGCGCGGTGCGGCCAGCAACATACGTGCGGTGGTCAAGGCAGTGGCGAACGCGCGAACAGCGGGTCCGCAAACGGCAGCGGGATTCACGGCAACAGCGGCATCGAAACGGTTACAGCGGCTAAAGCAGCGGAAGCCGCACAAGCGGTCAGGCGGTCAAGGCGGCCAACTTCGCGGCGCCATAGCCGCGCGCGCGTTGGCCAAGGCGGGGCGGAGCCACTGCCCCGCGATTCATCAGTACCTCAGATTCACCGACGGCAAGCGCGTGCTCGCTCGACCGTTGTCGCGCACGGATGGCGACGTGTCGAGCGGCGCACTCATCTGATAGCGCGTGCCGAGGTTCGAATGCACATTGATTTCGACCGGCTTGCCCTTGTCGCGGTATTCGGTGATTTCAGTGCCGTTCGCGCTGCGCTCGTAAAAGCTCGGCGTGCGCGGGACGTTGATCTCGACCTTCGAGCTGACCTCGGCGGCCGGCCGGTTGATCTTGTCAAGGTCGGGCAGACCGGCGCGTTCGTTGGCGGACTGCGGCGCGCCCGGAGGCGGCGTGGCGTCGACAGGCTGAGCAGCCATCGCGGCGTTGCCAAAGGCAAGGGCCAGTGCAACGGCGACGGGAAGGAGCGGCTTCATGGTGATTCTCCGGAAGGGTGCCCCGATTCTAGCAAATCCAGACCTCTGCCACGGGCGCGATCCCTTATTTTGCGCCGCTTTCGCGCGACGCGTCCGCGATTGCGCGAACGCCGCGACGGCGCATGTCGACGAGCGGCGCAGTCATTTGGCGATCACGGGTTCCGTGGTAATGTCGTCTCATCAATCGAGGCGAACGAAGATGAACAACGATACCAATCAACGCGCGGTGCAAACTCCCGCGAACAGCTTCCCGACCGAATCCTTCGACGACGCTGCCGAAGCTGTCACCCGCCTGTCGGCGATTTACGAAGCGAACACCTCCTTTTTGCGCGACGCCTTCGCGCGCTATCGCCGCAACGAACTGTTCGAGCGGCGGGTGCGCGCATGCTATCCGTTCGTGCGCGTCTGCACCGAAGTGAACACGCATATCGATTCGCGCCGCTCCTATGGGTTCGTCGCGGGGCCTGGCGTGTTCGAGACCACGGTGACGCGGCCCGATCTGTTCGGCAACTACTATCGCGAGCAATTGCGGCTGCTCGCGAAGAACCATCATGTGAAGATCGAAGTCGGCGTGTCCGATCAGCCGATTCCGATTCACTTCGCGTTCGCCGAAGGCATTCACCTCGAGGGCGATCTCGATCGCGAGCGTCTGTTCCTGATGCGCGACGTGTTCGACACGCCGGACCTCGCGCTGCTCGACGACCGCATCGTCAACGGCACGTATGAGCCGTTGCCTGGCGATCCGCATCCGCTCGCGCTCTTCACGGCGGCGCGCGTCGATTTCTCGCTGCATCGGCTGAAGCATTACACGGCGACTTCGCCCACGCATTGCCAGAACTACGTGCTGTACACGAACTATCAGTTTTATATCGACGAGTTCGTCAAGCTGGGCCGCACGATGATGGCCCATACCGACGACGAGGAACTGCGCGCCTATCGCAGCGAATACACGTCGTTTGTCGAACCGGGCGATGTCGTCATGTACAACGAGAATCTCGGCGAGCAGGCGCAGGAAGGCACGGCGCCGCCGCGTCTGCCGCAGATGCCCGCGTATCACCTGAAGCGCGCGGACGGCAGCGGCATCACGATGATCAACATCGGCGTCGGGCCGTCGAACGCGAAGACCATCACCGATCACATCGCCGTGCTGCGTCCGCATGCGTGGATCATGCTTGGCCACTGCGCGGGTCTGCGCAATACGCAGCGTCTGGGCGACTATGTGCTTGCGCACGGTTATGTGCGCGAAGACCATGTACTCGACGCCGATTTGCCGCTGTGGGTGCCGATTCCGGCGCTCGCCGAAGTGCAGGTCGCGCTCGAGCGCGCGGTCGCGCAGGTCACGCAACTGGACGGCGTCGAACTCAAGCGCGTGATGCGCACGGGCACGGTCGCGAGTGTGGACAACCGCAACTGGGAGTTGCGCGATCATCGCGAGCCGGTGCAACGGCTGTCGCAAAGCCGCGCGATTGCGCTAGATATGGAAAGCGCGACCATCGCCGCGAACGGGTTCCGTTTCCGTGTGCCTTACGGGACCTTGCTATGCGTGTCCGATAAACCGCTGCACGGTGAACTCAAACTGCCCGGCATGGCGGACCAGTTTTATCGCGCGCAGGTCGATCAGCATCTGCAAATCGGCGTGAAGGCGATGGAGCTTTTGCGCGAGAACGGGCTGCATCGTTTGCATAGCCGCAAGCTGCGCAGTTTCGCGGAAGTGGCGTTTCAGTAACGCGGCGTTTTCGGGAGCGCGCAGTGGTTTTCGCTGCGCGCTTCTGCGTTTGCAACCGCGACCGCAACCCGCCTTACTGCCCGAAGCCCGTAAGCCCAATCAAGCTCCCGGCGGCCAGCAGCCACAGCGGATGAATGCGCGTCTTCAACGCGACCGCCGCGGCCAACGCGGTGATCGCCCATGCGATCGCCGTCGAATCCGACGCTTGCGCAATCAGCGCCGCGCTCGCCGCGACGATGCCGGCCGTCACCGGCACGAGTCCGACTTGCGCGTAACGCCGCCACGGGCGGTCCTTGAAACGGTCCCACGCGTGCAGCGCGAATATCGTCACGATCGACGACGGCCCGAACTTCGCAATCGACGTGACCAGCATGCCCGGCCAACCGGCCACGTGCCATCCGATCAATGTGACGATCATCAGGTTCGGCCCCGGCGCGGCTTGCGCGAGCGCGAACAGCGCGCTGAATTCGCTGGCCGGCATCCAGTGATGCACCTCGACCACCTGACGCTGCATCTCCGGAAGAATGGTGTTCCCGCCGCCGAATGCGAGCAGCGAAAGCTGGCTGAAAATGATCGCGAGGGAAATCAGCGTGTCGTTCATTGCGCGTTCCTCGATGCGACGTAGATGCTGAGCGGCGTCAGCACCAGCATGGTGGGCAAGAGCGGTAGCCGCATGATCGCAATCGCGATGAAGCCGAGCGCGGCGATCAGCGCGGCCATCGGTTTATTGCGCAACGGCAGCACGATCTTTATCGCCATCGAAATCAGAAGGCCCGCCGCGGCAGCCGCAAGCCCCGCGAACAGATGGCGCACATGCGGGTCGTCTTGCGTGCGTTCGTACAGCACGCCCAGACCGATCACGACCAGCGACGGCCCAGCGATCAACCCAAGCAATCCGGCAAGCGCGCCCGCAATTCCGCGAAAGCGCATGCCAACGGCGACCGAAAGATTGATCACATTGCCGCCGGGCAGGAACTGGCAGAGGCCGAGCAGATCGGTGAAGTCTTCGGCGCTCAACCAGCGGCGCTGCTCGACGAGCGCGCGGCGCGCGAGCGGCAACGCGCCGCCGAACGAGATCAGGCCGAGGCCGAGAAAGCCGCTAAAAATTTCCCGCACTGTGGGCTTCGGGCCCGTGGCGGAATCGAGTGAGGTGAGGTTGTGGTCCATGGCGCTTCGCTTCCAGTTCAAGCTCAGAAGGTTAGCGCCGAACCGCCGCGCCACAAAACGATTTTTGGGCCGCGCCTTGTGATCTACAATCACAAGCATGGCTCGCAATCTTCCTCCTTTCCCTGCGCTGCGCGCCTTTGAAGCTGCGGCGCGTCACGAAAGCTTCAGCGCCGCCGCGAACGAGCTGCATGTGACTCACGGTGCAATCAGCCGGCAGGTCGCCGCGTTCGAGTCCTGGCTCGGCGTGCAGGTGTTCCAGCGTCACGGCAAGCGTGTGCGGCTGACGGCCGACGGGCGCCGCTATCTGTCGACGGTGCAAGCCGCGTTCGACAGCATTGCGCACGCCACCGACCAGTTGCGTGACACCGGTGTCGTGCACGTGCTGCGCGTGAATGCGCTTCCCACGTTCGCGATGAAGTGGCTGCTGCCGCGTCTGCACCAGTTCCAGCGCAAGGTGCCGAATGCCGAATTGCGGCTCGCAACGTCGAATGCGCCCGTCGAGACATTGGACAGTTTCGACGTCGCGGTGCGGCGCGGTCCCGCGCATTGGCCGAACTGCGTGAGCGGCCATTTTCTCGGCGAGAGCGAGCTGCCCGTATGCAGTCCCGCGTTGCTGCAGCGCTCGCCGATCCGAATCGCGGACGATCTCGCGCGGCATGTGCTGCTGCATTCGGACACGCGGCCCGATGCGTGGAGCAACTGGTTATCAGCGGCGGGCGTGACGGCCAAGTGCCGCAAAAAGCAATCGTTCGATCACTTCTATCTGGCGTTGCAGGCCGCGGTGGATGGACTCGGCGTGGCGCTCGGCCCATTGCCGCTGCTCGCCGACGAACTCGCGTCGGGCCGGCTCGTCGTGCCGCTCGCCGGACCGCGGATCGACGCGCGCGGCTATTGGTGGGTCGCACGCAGGGAGGTCGCGAATGCGCCGCTCGTCGCGCAATTCTGCGAATGGTTGCAGGCGCAAGGCGATCAGACGGACGAGATGCAAATGCAGGTGCAGGCGCAGACGTAGGCCGTTAAACATTAAACATGAAGCACAAACGCAAAACGGGCAGCACAAAGGCTGCCCGCTTTTTTAACGCTTCCCGCGTGCTTGCGTTACAGATAGAACATCCGGTCTTCTTCCGACTTGGTCGGCTGCGGCTCGGCGCCTTCGCGATCTTCGTAGAACTTCAACACCGCTTCGAGCACCTGGTCCGGATCGTCGATCACCTGCATCAGGTCGATGTCGGTCGGATTGATGAGACCCATTGGCGTGAGCGAATTCTTGAACCACGCAAGCAGTCCTTCCCAGAACTCGGCGCCCACCAGAATGATCGGCACGTGGCGCGACTTCTTGGTTTGAATGAGCGTGAGCACTTCGGCGAGTTCGTCGAGCGTGCCGAAACCGCCGGGCATGACGATCACTGCGTCGGAGTTCTTGACGAACGTGACCTTGCGCGTGAAGAAGTGACGAAAGCGCAGCGAGATGTCTTGCCACTGATTGCCCGATTGCTCGTGCGGCAACTCGATGTTGAGGCCAACCGACGGCGCCTTGCCTGCATGCGCGCCTTTATTCGCAGCTTCCATGATGCCGGGGCCGCCGCCGGAGATCACGGCGAAGCCTGCATCCGACAGCTTGCGCGCGATTTGCGTGGCGAGTTTGTAATACGGCGAGTTCGGTTTCAGGCGCGCTGAACCGTAGATGCTGACAGCCGGGCGAATCTCCGAGAGGTACTCGGTCGCCTCAATAAACTCTGCCATAATCGTGAACATCTGCCACGATGCGCGGGCCTTTTTTGCCGTTGCGCGCTCTTGATCTGCGAGTGATCGCAGACTCGGAATCACTTTTCTCTTAGTCATAATGCCTGAAGAACGAAGCCTTGAAGGTAAGACCCTGCTATTGGTCGACGGTTCGAGTTATCTGTACCGGGCCTACCATGCGATGCCTGATCTGCGCGGGCCCGACGGTGGTCCCACGGGTGCGCTCTATGGGATGATCAACATGCTGCGGCGCATGCGCAAGGAAGTCACAGCAGAGTATAGCGCGTGCGTGTTCGACGCCAAGGGCAAAACGTTTCGCGACGACTGGTATCCCGACTATAAGGCGAATCGTCCCTCCATGCCCGACGATCTGTCGCGGCAAATCGAGCCGATTCATGTGGCCGTGCGCGCGCTCGGCTGGCCGCTTCTGATGATCGACGGCGTGGAAGCCGACGACGTGATCGGCACGCTTTCCACCGAGGCGGAAAAGCGCGGCATGAACGTGATCGTGTCGACTGGTGACAAGGATCTGGCGCAGCTCGTGTCGGATCATGTCACCCTCATCAATACGATGACCAACGAAAAGCTCGACCGTGCCGGCGTGCTCGCCAAATTCGGCGTGCCGCCGGAGCGCATTGTCGACTACCTGTCGTTGATCGGCGATACCGTCGACAACGTGCCGGGCGTCGAGAAATGCGGGCCGAAAACCGCGCTCAAATGGCTGACGCAATATGAGTCGCTGGATGGCATCGTCGCACATGCGGACGAGATCAAAGGTGCGGTAGGAGACAATCTGCGACGCGCGCTCGACTTTCTGCCGATGGCGCGCAAGCTCGTCACCGTCGAACGCAATTGCGATCTGACCGAACATATCGCGTCGATCGGGGAAAATTTGCAGAGCCGCCCGGAATCGCGGGAGGAATTGCGCGACGTGTTCACGCGCCACGGCTTCAAGACCTGGCTGCGCGAGGTGGAAATTGCCGATGCGGTCGAAGGTCCGGAAACCGACGTGCCGCCGGCGCTCACCGTCGATCACGAACGGCACTACGAAACCGTGCAGACGTGGGAGCAATTCGACGCGTGGCTGCAAAAGATCAACGCGGCCGAGATCACTTCGTTCGATACGGAAACCACGTCGCTCGATCCGATGGTCGCGCAAATCGTCGGCCTGTCGTTCTCGGTTGAAGCAGGTCATGCGGCTTATGTGCCAGTCGCGCATCGCGGCCCGGATGCGCCGGTGCAACTGCCACGCGACGAAGTGCTCGCGAAGCTCAAGCCGTGGCTCGAAAGCGCGGAGCATAAGAAAGTCGGTCAGCATCTGAAGTACGACGAACAGGTGCTCGCCAATTACGGCATTGAAATGCGCGGCGTCGAACACGACACGCTGCTGCAATCGTACGTGCTGGAATCGCATCGTCCGCATGACATGGACAACCTCGCGCTGCGCCATCTCGGCATCAAGACGATCAAGTATGAAGACGTCGCGGGCAAGGGCGCGCAGCAAATCGGTTTCGACGAAGTCGCGCTCGACAAGGCCGCCGAATACGCAGCCGAAGACGCCGACATCACGTTGCGTCTGCATCAAACGCTGTATCCGCAGCTCGCAGCGGAAGAGACGCTCGAGCATGTGTATCGCGACATCGAAGTGCCCACGTCGCGCGTATTGCGCAAGATGGAGCGCAGCGGCGTTTTGATCGACGCGGAAAAGTTGCGTCAGCAAAGCAGCGAAATTGCAACGCGGCTTATCCAGTTGGAGAGCGAGGCATATGTGCTCGCCGGTGGCGAATTCAACCTCGGTTCGCCGAAGCAGATTGGCCAGATCTTCTTCGAACGACTCGAGTTGCCGGTCGTGAAGAAAACGCCGAGCGGCGCGCCTTCGACGGACGAAGAAGTGCTGCAAAAGCTCGCCGAAGATTATCCGTTGCCCAAGATTTTGCTCGAACATCGCGGCTTGTCGAAGCTGAAGTCCACGTACACCGACAAGCTGCCGCGCATGGTCAACGCAAACACGGGCCGCGTGCACACGAACTATGCGCAGGCCGTCGCGGTCACGGGGCGTCTTGCGTCGAACGATCCGAACCTGCAGAACATTCCTGTGCGCACCGGCGAAGGCCGCCGCATTCGCGAAGCCTTCATTGCGCCGCCGGGACACAAGCTCGTTTCCGCGGATTACTCGCAAATCGAACTGCGCATCATGGCGCACATTTCCGGCGACGAATCGTTGCTACGCGCCTTCTCGGAAGGTGAAGACATTCACCGCGCGACCGCAGCGGAAATTTTCAGCGTGACGCCGCTCGAAGTGTCGAACGATCAGCGGCGCGTGGCGAAGGTCATCAACTTCGGACTGATCTACGGCATGAGTTCGTTCGGACTCGCGTCGAATCTCGGCATTACGCGCGATGCCGCCAAGCTTTATATCGACCGCTATTTCGCACGTTATCCGGGCGTCGCGCGTTATATGGACGAGACGCGCTTGAGTGCGAAAGCCAAGGGTTATGTCGAGACCGTTTTCGGCCGACGGCTGTGGCTGCCGGAAATCAACGGCGGCAACGGTCCGCGCCGTCAGGCCGCCGAGCGCGCGGCTATTAACGCGCCGATGCAAGGCACGGCCGCCGACCTCATCAAGCTGTCGATGATTGCGGTGCAGAAGTGGATCGAGGAATCGAACATCGGCACGCGCATGATCATGCAGGTGCACGACGAACTGATCCTCGAAGTACCCGACGAAGAACTGTCCGACGTGCGCAAGCGTCTGCCGGAGTTGATGTGCGGCGTCGCCGCGCTGAAAGTGCCGCTGGTCGCGGAAGTCGGCGCGGGGCTCAACTGGGAGGAAGCGCATTGACGCACGTGTGACGGCGCGCAATAGCGTCGTTTGCATGTCACACATGCAAATTGGCAGCTTGTGACAACCCGTGCGGCTCACGGACAATCGGTAAGAACGCGTGCCCGCGGCGCGCGATTACGACGCACAACCCATCGGCAAATACGGAGAGTTCAATGCATCGTTTTATCGTCGTTGGCGGAGGCGCAGGAGGACTCGAGCTGGCAACTCGCCTGGGCGATCGCTATGGTCACAACAACAAGGCGGGCACGCGTGCGCAGGTCACGCTCGTCGACCGTAACCCGACGCATATCTGGAAGCCGCTGTTGCATGAAGTGGCGGCCGGCAGCATGGACCCGTTCACGCAGGAACTCGAATATGCGGCGCAAGCGCGCTGGCATGGCTTCGAGTTTCAGCAGGGCGAGCTGACGGGACTCGATCGCGCGAACAAGCGCCTCACGCTCGGCACCGTACTCGACGACGACGGCGCCGAGCTGCTGCCCGTGCGCCAGCTCGAGTACGACACGCTGATCATCGCGATCGGCAGCACGACCGCATTCTTCGGCGTGAAAGGCGCGCCGGAATTCTCCCTTGCACTCGACACCGTCAACCAGGCCGAGCGCTTTCGCAAGCGTCTTATCGCGGCTTGCATGCGGGCCGAGCATCAGGCGCATGAACCGGTCGAGTCGGGACCGGGCACGTCGCCTTCAACCGAGCCGCGCATTCAGGTGGCGATTGTCGGCGGCGGCGCGACCGGCGTCGAACTGTCGGCGGAATTGCGCAACACGGCGCAGGTGTTGTCGGCGTACGGTCTGCACAAGCTCGATCCGCGGCATGACGTGGGCATCGTATTGATCGAAGCGGGGCCGCGCATTTTGCCGGCCTTGCAGGAACGCGTGTCGACGGCAACGGCCGAATTGCTGACCAAGCTCGGCGTCAGGCTGATGACGAGCGAAACGGTGGCCGAGGTCGCGCCCGGCATCATCCGCACGGCGAGCGGCAAAACAGTGCGCGCCGATCTGACCGTGTGGGCGGCGGGCATCAGGGCGCCCGCTATCCTGAGCCAGCTCGACGGCCTGCCCGTCAACCGGCTTGGTCAACTCAACGTGCGCCGCACGCTGCAAACCGAAATCGACGACAACGTGTTCGCGCTCGGCGATTGCGCGGCGTGTCCGTGGCCGGGCAACGAGAAGAATGTGCCGCCGCGCGCGCAGGCCGCGCATCAGCAGGCGAGCTTTCTGTTGAAGGCGCTGGCGGCGCGGCTCGAGAACCGGCCGCTGCCCGAGTTCACGTATCGCGACTTCGGCTCGCTCGTGTCGCTCGGGCACTTCAGCGCGGTCGGCAATCTGATGGGCGGGGTGATCGGCGGCAATATGCTGATTGAAGGGCTGTTCGCGCGCTTCATGTACATGTCGCTGTACCGGCTGCATATCGCCGCGCTGCACGGCTATGCGCGCATGGTGCTCGACACGTTCGCGCACTGGCTGCGGCGCACCACGTTGCCGCGGGTCAAGCTGCACTGACTGCGCGGCATGTTGGACGTTCGCACGTTCGCGCGTGGTTGCATGTTCGCATGTTCGGATCTGCAACGGGACACGCGTGAGGCGTATCCTGTTGCCTCCACCGTTCAACGAGGAGCGCCCGCATGCTGAACCCCGATGTCGACAGCCTCGCCCCGCACGTTCCCTTCAATCGACGCACCTTCATCAAGGCCGCACTCGGCACCGGCTTCGCGGCTGCGGTGTTGCCGGTGTCGGCGCAAACCATCCATACCGATAGCGAAGGTCTCGAGGCCGGCGAAATTGCCGTGCGCTCGGGCGGCACGTTGGTGCCCGCCTATCGCGCGCAGCCGAAGGGCAAGACGCATCTGCCGGTGATCATCGTGATTCACGAGGCGTTCGGCGTGCATGAGCATATCGCCGACGTTTGCCGGCGCTTCGCCAAACTCGGCTATCTGGCCATTGCGCCGGATCTGTTTGTCCGCGAAGGCGATCCGATGGCGCTGCCGACCATTGCGCAGATCAGCCAGCAGATCCTCAGCAAAGTGCCGGACGACCAGGCGCTGGCCGATCTCGACGCGACCGTTGCATGGGCCGGCGAGCACGGCGGCGATCTGAAGCGCCTCGGCGTGACGGGCTTTTGCTGGGGCGGCCGCATGGCCTGGCTGTATGCGGAGCACGAGCCGCGGCTTAAGGCGGCGGTCGCGTGGTATGGGCGCGTAGCCGGCGATCATACGGCCACCAATCCGGCGAATCCGCTCGACCGCGTGGCCGATCTTCACGCGCCGGTGCTCGGTCTTTACGGCTTGCAGGATCAGAGCATTCCGCAGGAATCGCTCGAGCAGATGAAGCAGGCGATCGCGCAAGGGCCAAACGTCGCGCGCGGTTCGCAGTTCGTTGTCTACGACGATGCGGGCCATGCGTTCTTCGCGGATTATCGGCCGAGCTACAAGAAGGCCGATGCCGAAGACGGCTGGCGCCGCGCGCTCGCCTGGTTCAAGCAGCACGGTGTGGCTTGACGGGCGAGTCCGACTCTTTCGAAGCGCGTGCGTTTGCTGAATGAAAAAAGGCCGTTGCCGCTTATAAGCGGCAACGGCCTTTCGTTCTTACGGACCTAATCTTCGCGCGGCCTCAAGGCTTCGGCCCGGTCGCGACGGGCCGCTTCGGGTCCGAACTCCATTCGCTCCACGACCCCGCATAGAGCGCCGCGCCATGCAGGCCGGCCACTTCCATCGCGAGCGCATTGACGCACGCCGTCACCCCGGAGCCGCATTGCAGGACGACGTGTTCTGGCGGCGTGTCGCCGAGCAGCACGTGGAACTCGTCGCGCAGCGTGTGAGCCGGCTTGAAGCGGCCGTCGGCGGTGAGGTTGTCCTTGAAGAAGCGATTGAGCGCGCCGGGAATATGGCCGCCTACGCGATCCAGTGTCTCGTTCTCGCCGCGATAGCGGTCGGCCGCGCGGGCGTCGACCACCACGCGTTCCTTCGAGCCGAGATTGCGCTCGATCATGTGCGCGTCGACGGTAACGGAAAGCGGCGCGCCGGCCTTGAAGTCGCCGGTGTTTTGCGGCGGCACGTCTTGCGTGAGCGGCTGGCCCGCGGCTTCCCACGCCTGCAATCCGCCGTCGAGCAGCGCGACGGCGTCGTGGCCGAGCCAGCGCAGCAGCCACCACGCGCGCGCGGCGTACATGCCGCCTTGCGCGTCATACGCGACAACTTGCTGGCCTTGCTTCAGGCCGCGCGATTCCAGCGTTTCGACGAGCCGCTCGCGATCCGGCAACGGATGGCGCCCGTTCGTGCCGGTCTTCGGCCCCGACAGGTCGCGGTCGAGATGCAGATAATGCGCGCCCGGCAGATGTCCGGCGAGATACGCCTTTTCGCCGGCTTCGGGATCGGCCAGATCGAACCGGCAGTCGATGACGAACACGCTGCCCGGTGCCTCGGCGAGCCGTTCCGCGAGATTGGTCGCGGAGATCAAAGTGGTGTAGTGAGTGTGGGGCATGACGTCTCCTCGATGCGGGCGATGGCGGCTCCCTTGCCGGCGGCCTCATGACGCGACCGGATGGCTGGGCTACATCGTTAGTCTAAACAAAAAAAGACGGGCCGAAGCCCGTCTTTCCATGCGTTCGTGCAAACGCGAATGAGGCGATGCGTGAGCGCCGATTCTAGATCGTGCCCAGTTCGCGCCGCAGGAACTCGTGGAAGTGCTGCATGCCGTCTTCCATCGGGCTCTGATACGGACCAACCTGCGACTCGCCGCGTTCCATGAGTGCCCGGCGGCCCGCGTCCATGCGTTCGGCGATCTCGTCGTCTTCACGCGCCGTTTCCATATACGCGGCGCGCTCCGCTTCGACGAACTCACGCTCGAACAACGCGATTTCCTCAGGGTAATAGAACTCGACCACGTTGGTGGTTTTCTGCGGACCGCGCGGAATCAGCCATGACACGACCAGCACGTGCGGATACCACTCGATCATGATGCCGGGGTAGTACACCATCCAGATCGCGCCGAACTCGGGCGGATTGCCGCCGCGAAAACGCAGGACTTCGTCGTGCCATTTGCGGTACGTCGGACTGCCCGGCTGTTCGAGGCCTTTGTGCACGCCCACCGTTTGCACGCTGTACCACTCGCCGAATTCCCACGCGAGGTCGTCGCAATTGACGAAGCTGCCAAGGCCCGGATGGAACGGCGCGACGTGATAGTCCTCCAGATAGACCTCGATAAAGGTCTTCCAGTTGTAGTTGCACTCGTGCACTTCGACGTGATCGAACATGAAGCCCGAGAAGTCGAAGTGTTGTCTGGTGCCGAGGTTGGACAGATCGCGCGCGACGTCGCGGCCTTGTGCTTCGAACAGCAGCCCTTGCCAGTTCTGCAGCGGCGTGGCGCCGAGATTCAAACAGGGGTTGTCCGCAAAATGCGGAGCGCCGAGAAGCTGGCCGTTGAGGTCGTATGTCCAGCGATGCAGGGGACAGACGATATTCTCCGCGTGGCCGCGGCCGTTCAGCATGATGGCCTGCCGGTGGCGGCACACGTTCGACAGAAGTTCGACTTGCGACTGCTGGTTACGAACGAGCACGCGCCCCTCGCTTTCGCTGGGCAAGGCAAAATAATTCCCCACTTCCGGCACCATGAGTTCGTGCCCGACGTAACGGGGACCTTTCCTGAAAAGGGTTTCGATTTCGCGCGTTAGAAGCGCTTCGTCAAAGTAAGCCGTGACTGGCAGTTGGCTGTGAACAGACCGCAACTGCAATGCATTGCTCAGATTGGACATTCCCACTCCCGATGAAGACGTGAAAGCAGTGAACAACCCAACCATCGAAGATTCGATTTAGGGAGCCCGAGATTATACCTGTTTCCCCCTCCTTGGGACAGTTAAGTCACTGATTTGGGTCAAAAATGTCGGGAAAGTTCGGCCTTTTCGGCACAGACCGATCGATTTTTTTCTGCGAGACTGACAGGGCGGCCACCGGCGAACACGCAACCCGAAGGTGGGCTGAGAGATCGGATTTATCGCTTTTGCCGTAGAATGTCCGACTTGTTTTAATTTTTGCGACTATTCATGGCGAAGACCGCGTCGAACGATACCGCTGCCGCGCCAGCCGAGGGCGTCGACAACACGCCGCTGCCCGAGAATTACGAGGCGGCGCAGGCGGAGCTGGAGGGCCTGGTTGCACGCATGGAAAGCGGCAATCTGAGCCTCGAAGAGTCGCTGTCCGCGTATCGGCGCGGCGCGGCTCTGGTGGCGTTTTGCCAGCAGCAGCTCGAGAAGGTCGAGCAGCAGGTACGGGTGCTCGACGGTGAGACGCTCAAGCCACTGCCCGTGAATACAGCAGGAACAGCCGCTACTGAAAGCGGGGACGACCTATGACATTCGAACAATGGACTCGCTCGGTGCTCGAGCGCGTCGAAGCGGCACTCGAACACGACTTGCCGGCTGAAACAACGGAGCCTGCAAAGCTTCACGAAGCGATGCGCTACGCGGTGCTCGGCGGCGGCAAGCGGGTCCGCCCGTTGCTGTGCCATGCGGCGGGCGAACTCACCGGCGCGCGCGCCGAGTGTCTCGACGCGGCGGCAGCGGCGCTTGAAATGATCCACGTGTATTCGCTCGTGCACGATGACATGCCCTGCATGGACGACGACGCACTGCGTCGCGGCAAGCCCACGGTACACGTCAAATATGACGAAGCCACGGCACTGCTGGTTGGCGACGCGCTGCAGTCGCAGGCGTTCGTTTCGTTGACGTCCGATGTGCTGGCGCCGGCGCAACAGGCGGCGCTCGTGCGCGAACTGGCTCTCGCGAGCGGTTCTATCGGCATGTGCGGCGGACAGGCCATCGACCTCGCGAGCGTCGGTCATACGCTGACGCGCGCGCAGCTCGAAACCATGCACCGCATGAAGACCGGCGCGTTGCTGCGCGCCGCGGTGCGCATGGGCGCGCTGGCCGGCGAGGCGCCCGACGCAAACGCGATGCGTTCGCTCGACGCCTATTCGGCCGCGGTCGGTCTCGCGTTTCAGGTCGTCGACGATATTCTCGACGTCACGACCGATTCCGCGACGCTCGGCAAGACAGCAGGCAAGGACGCGAAGGACGGCAAGCCGACCTACGTGTCGATTATTGGGCTCGACGCATCGCGTTCGCTCGCCGCGCAGTTGCGCAGCGACGCGCACGCCGCGCTGGCGCCGTTCGGCGCACGCGCGCAGCGTCTTGCCGAATTGGCCGACCTGGTGGTGAACCGGGTTAGCTGAACGCGAAAGCCCGCCGCCGCGCACCGTCCCACAAGGTGCGTGTATGAAGTGCGGGCGCGTAAGTTTTCCTACAATGGAACGACGATGTACGACTTGCTGAAAACCATCGACGACCCGGCCGCCCTGCGCCGCCTCGATCGCCGCCAATTGCAACCGCTTGCCGACGAGTTGCGCGCTTTTGTGCTCGACAGCGTGTCGCAGACGGGCGGCCATCTCTCGTCCAACCTCGGCACGGTCGAGTTGACCATTGCTCTGCACTATGTGTTCGACACACCGCACGACCGCATCGTGTGGGACGTCGGCCATCAGACGTATCCGCACAAGATCCTGACGGGCCGCCGCGAACGGATGCACACGCTGCGCCAGTTGGGCGGCATCTCCGGCTTCCCGAAGCGCGACGAATCCGAGTACGACACGTTCGGCACCGCGCATTCGAGCACGTCGATTTCCGCGGCGCTCGGCATGGCCATCGCGAGCAAGCTGCAGGGCGACAACCGCATGGGCATCGCCGTGATCGGCGACGGCGCCATGACGGCGGGCATGGCGTTCGAAGCCATGAACAACGCGGGCGTTGAAGACGACGTGCCGCTGCTCGTGATCCTGAACGACAACGACATGTCGATTTCGCCGCCGGTCGGCGCGCTCAATCGCCATCTGGCGCGGCTCATGTCCGGACGCTTCTACGCTGCGGCGCGCGCGGGCGTCGAGCGTGTACTGCGCGTCGCTCCGCCCATGCTCGATCTGGCGCGCAAGCTTGAAGAGCACGCGAAGGGCATGATCGTGCCGGCTACGCTGTTCGAGGAATTCGGCTTTAACTACATCGGCCCGATCGACGGCCATGATCTCGATTCGCTGATCCCCACGCTGCAAAACATCAAGGAACTGCGCGGTCCGCAATTCCTGCACGTGGTGACGAAGAAGGGCCAGGGCTACAAGCTGGCCGAGGCCGATCCGGTGCTGTACCACGGCCCCGGCAAGTTCAATCCGGCCGAGGGCATCAAGCCGGCCTCCGCGCCGTCGAAGAAAACCTACACGCAGGTGTTCGGCGAATGGCTGTGCGACGCCGCCGAACTCGACGCGCGCGTCGTCGGCATCACGCCGGCCATGCGCGAAGGCTCGGGCATGGTCGAGTTCGAGAAGCGCTTCCCGGATCGCTATTTCGACGTCGGCATCGCCGAGCAGCACGCGGTCACGTTCGCCGGTGGCCTCGCCGCCGACGGCATGAAGCCGGTCGTCGCGATCTACTCGACGTTCCTGCAGCGCGCTTACGACCAGTTGATCCACGACGTCGCGCTGCAGAATCTGCCGGTGGTGTTCGCCATCGACCGTGCGGGTCTGGTGGGCGCGGACGGTGCGACGCACGCGGGCGCCTACGACCTCGCGTTCATGCGCTGCATTCCGAACATGATGGTGATGGTCCCGTCGGACGAAAACGAAAGCCGCCAGATGCTGTACACGGCGCTGCAGCAGTCGTGCCCGACGGCGGTTCGCTATCCGCGCGGCGCCGGCACCGGCGTGGCCACGGTCAAGCAGATGGCCGCGCTCCCGGTCGGCAAGGGGGAAGTGCGTCGCGAAACCTCGCAACCGGCGGGCAAGCGCATTGCGATCCTCGCGTTCGGCACGATGGTCGCGCCGTCGCTCGCGGCTGCCGAGCAACTCGACGCCACGGTGGCGAACATGCGTTTCGTGAAGCCGCTCGACGCAGACCTCGTGCGTCAACTGGCGGAAACGCACGACGCCATCGTCACTGTCGAAGAGGGCTGCGTAATGGGCGGCGCGGGCTCGGCGTGCGTCGAAGCCCTGCTCGAGAGTGGGGTTATGCGTCCGGTACTACAATTGGGCCTTCCCGACCGCTTCATCGATCATGGCGATCCGGCCAAGCTGCTCGCCGCATGCGGACTGGACGCCGCGGGCATCGCGAAGTCGATTCGCGAACGCTTCCTGTCGAGCGGCGCGGTCGGCGCGCAATCGTCGGTTAAGCGGGTTGCTTGAGCGAAGGCTTAAGCTGGTCGATCGCATCTGTTGACCAGTCAGGCTAGCCGCTCGCTCAACGCGCCGGCCGTCACGATGCGCCATCTCCAACTTGAGTCGATGGGCGTGTGCCCATCATCGAACGCCGGCAGGGGCCGGCGTTTGCCGTTGCGGTTTTTGCTTCGCGCGGCCGCTGACGACTCCCAGACCTGTCGCTTCGCGAACGCCCCAAAGGGGCGATTCTTCATCCACGAAGACTTGCTTCAAGGAGCGGAGATTTTCTGCGAAGTTGAACACAGGGTGGCGGGTCAGCGTCTTCCTGAAAGGACAAGAACATGAATCAGATGAATCCCGCCTTTGTGATGCCCGATGTGCAAAGCACGCCGGATACCCGCCAGATTCCGATTCAGCGGGTTGGCGTCAAGGCGGTGCGCCATCCGCTGACGGTGCGTACACAAAGCGGTGATGCGCAGCCGACGGTCGGCACCTGGAACCTCGACGTCCATTTGCCCGCCGATCAGAAGGGCACGCACATGTCGCGCTTCGTCGCGTTGCTCGAGGAGAACAAGGCGCCACTCGAACCGGCGACGTTCCGCACGATGCTCGCCGCGATGCTCCAAAAGCTCGAGGCCGAGGCGGGCCGCATCGAGGTGTCGTTTCCTTACTTCGTGAACAAGACCGCGCCGGTGTCGGGTGTGCAAAGCCTGCTCGATTACGAAGTGACGCTGACCGGCGACACGCGCAACGGCGAAACCCGCCTGTTCCTGAAGGTGCTCGTGCCCGTCACAAGCCTCTGCCCGTGCTCGAAGAAGATCTCGCAGTACGGCGCGCACAACCAGCGCTCGCACGTGACGATCAACGCGGAACTGGCAGGCGAGGTCGCGGTGGAAGACCTGATCCGTATCGCCGAAGAAGAAGCGTCGTGCGAACTGTGGGGCTTGCTCAAGCGCCCGGACGAGAAGTTCGTCACTGAGCGCGCGTACGAGAACCCGAAGTTCGTCGAAGACCTGGTGCGCGACGTCGCGCAACGTCTGAACGCGGACGAGCGGATCGTCGCTTATGTGCTTGAGGCCGAGAACTTCGAATCCATCCACAATCACAGCGCGTATGCGGTGATCGAGCGCGATAAGCGAGTGGTTTAACGCCGACTGATAGCCGGCAATGACTGAATGAAAAGCCGCTTGCCGAAGCGGCTTTTTTGTCGGCATTTACACGGGATGCGTCGGGCGCTACGTGAAAATGTGACTCACGTTCAGCGCGCGAGCGAGCTCAAATCCCAGCGCGGCTTCACCGTAAACGCGTAGTCCTTGCCCGACTGATCCGGCCAGCGCTGAAGCCGCAATGCACCGGCGAGCGCGATCATTGCACCGTTGTCCGTGCACAGCGACAAGTCTGGGTAATGCACATAGAAATTGCGCTTTTGCGCCGCCGCCGAGAGCGCTTCGCGCAACTGCCGGTTCGCGCCCACGCCGCCCGCCACGACGAGGCGGTTCAGCTTCGTGCGCTTGAGCGCGGCGATCGACTTGGTTGCCAGCACATCGACGGCCGCGTCGACGAAACCGCGCGCCAGGTCCGCTTTCGCCTGCTCGCAGATGTTCGCGCCGCCGAGCTTTTTCGCGTGCGTGAGCACAGCCGTTTTCAGACCGCTGAAACTGAAGTCGAGGTCACCGGAATGCAGCATCGGACGAGGCAGCACGACCGCGCCCGGCGTGCCGAATTCGGCCATGCGCGAAACTTCCGGGCCGCCCGGATAGCCCAGGCCAAGCAACTTGGCGGTTTTGTCGAAGGCTTCGCCGGCGGCGTCGTCGAGCGTCTCGCCAAGGGTTTCGTACACGCCCACGTCGGTCACGCGCATCAACTGTGTATGGCCGCCCGACACCAGCAATGCGACAAACGGAAACGGCGGTGGTTCGTCGACGAGCAGCGGCGACAGCAAATGCCCTTCCAGATGATGAATGCCGATGGTCGGCTTGTCCCACGCCATCGCCAGCGAATTGGCGACGCTCGCGCCCACCAGCAGCGCGCCCGCGAGCCCCGGCCCTTGCGTGTAGGCGATCGCGTCGATGTCGCCGCGTGCCGCGCCCGCACGTTCCATCACCTCTTCGAGCAAGGGCAGCGCACGCCGGATATGATCGCGCGACGCGAGTTCAGGCACCACGCCGCCATACTCGCGATGCATCGCGATCTGCGAATGCAGCGCATGCGCGAGCAGGCCGCGCTCGGTGTCGTAGAGCGCGAGGCCGGTTTCGTCGCAGGAGCTTTCGATGCCGAGAACGAGCATGTCTGGTGGGGCTGAAACGGACGCTTGAGAGCGTCCGCAACGCAGAGAAGTAAGCCTGAAAGTATAGCAGCGCGGGCAAGCCGCCGCCGGCCCGCAGGTACAATGCGGCCCCATGGAATCCTTCGATATAGCAGTGATCGGCGCGGGCGCGGCCGGCATGATGTGCGCGGCCGTGGCCGGGCAACTGGGCCGCCGCGTCGTGCTGATCGATCACTCGCAGCGTCTCGCGGAAAAAATCCGCATCTCGGGTGGCGGCCGCTGCAACTTCACGAATCTGTACGCGGGCCCGGCCAATTATTTGTCGGCGAATCCGCATTTTTGCCGCTCCGCGCTCGCACGCTACACGCCGCGCGATTTCATGGCGTTGCTCAAGCGCCATCACGTGACGTGGCATGAGAAGCACAAGGGCCAGTTGTTCTGCAACGAGTCGAGCGACGCGGTCATCAACGTGCTCAAAAGCGAGTGCGACGCGGGGCACGTCGCCTGGCGCACGCCGCTGTCCGTCGAGCACGTGAGGCAGGACGCCGAAGGCCGCTTCACGCTCGACACGAACGCAGGTCCGATTGCGGCGCGCGCGCTCGTCGTCGCGACGGGCGGGCTGTCGATTCCGAAAATCGGCGCCACGGATTTCGCTTATCGTCTGGCGAAGCAATTCGGCCACAAGCTGATCGACACGCGTCCCGCGCTCGTCCCGCTGACTTTTGCCGCCGCCGACTGGGAGCCGTTCTCGGCGCTATCGGGCGTGTCGCTGGAAGTGCGGATCGCGACGGGGAACAAGAAGACGGGCGCCGAATTCGAAGAGGATTTGCTGCTCACGCACCGCGGGCTTTCCGGCCCTGGCGTGCTGCAGATTTCGAGCTACTGGCAGCCGGGCGAGCCGATCCACATCGATCTGCTGCCGAACCAGGATGCGGCTGCCGCGTTGCTCGAAGCGAAGACCGGAACCCGCCGCCAGATCGCGAATCTGTTGTCGGAATGGGTGCCGCAGCGGCTCGCCCACGTGTGGCTCGACACCCATCAGATTCCCGCCGAGGCGCGTGTGGCCGATCTGCCGGACAAGGCGCTACGGCGCATCGGCGAGGCGCTGTCGCGCTGGACGCTCACGCCCAACGGCACCGAAGGCTACCGCAAGGCCGAAGTGACGCGCGGCGGCGTCGACACCCGCGACCTTTCGTCGACGACGATGATGAGCGCCCGCGCGCCGGGCCTGTACTTCATCGGCGAGGCGGTGGACGTCACGGGCTGGCTCGGCGGCTACAATTTTCAGTGGGCCTGGGCGTCCGGCGTGGCGGCCGGCCAGGCCGCCGCCGAGTACGCTCGAGGGGCTTGACGGCGCAGTGGCTTTGTGTAAAAGCTCTGCTATACTCCTGAACCTTTACAAAGTTCCGTTATTGAAAAATGACGACCATCCGCGTAAAAGACAACGAGCCGTTTGAAGTCGCCATGCGCCGTTTCAAGCGCACCATGGAGAAAAGCGGGTTGCTGACGGAACTGCGGGCGCGCGAGTTTTACGAAAAGCCTACGGCTGAGCGCAAACGCAAGAAGGCCGCCGCGGTGAAGCGTCATTTCAAGCGTCTGCGCAGCCAGATGCTGCCAAAGAAGTTCTACTGATTCTGGTGTTGCCGCTGTTGCAGTCCAACGGAACAACGACAACGAACCGGTGACGGCGCAACCAGTGCCGTCACGGAAAACACGGTCTCTTCGGACCAGCCAGCAGGGTCGCATCCACTACGCACAATTGCGTCAACCCGCTTGAGGAAGCAGTCCCAAGCGGGCGTTTGTGTTCATGCGCTGTTTGTGCGTGCTTGTGCGTGCTTGTGCGTATGTCCGACGCGGCCGGTTCTCAATTTTCAACGCATTCAGGTGAGTGATGAGCCTCAAAGACCGGATCAACGACGATATGAAAACCGCCATGCGGGCACGTGAGACCGAGCGTCTTGGCACGATCCGGCTGCTGCTCGCCGCGATCAAGCAACGCGAAGTCGACGAGCGTGTAACGCTGGACGACGCCGCGGTGACCGCTGTCATCGACAAGATGATCAAGCAGCGCAAGGACTCGATCAGCCAGTTCGAAGGCGCGGGCCGCACGGATCTCGCCGACAAGGAAAAGGCGGAGTTGGCCATTCTTTCGGCATACATGCCCGAGCAGATGTCCGAGGCGGAAATCGTCGCCGAGGTGCAGGCCGCCGTCGCGCAAACCGGTGCCGCCGGTCCGCAGGACATGGGCAAGGTAATGGGCGTGCTCAAGCCGAAGCTCGCGGGCCGTGCCGACATGACCGCCGTATCGGCTCAGGTCAAGGCCGCGCTCGCGAAGTAAGGCGAAAGCGCGGGCTGTGTGTGTGGTTCGCGTGCCCGCGGTTGAGCGTGGCGCGCGCCGCATCGGGTGTTTCAGGCAGTCATTCAGGCAGCGTCATCTACCTTGATTCCTCCGTCATTCCTGCAGGACCTGCTCAACCGCGTCGATATCGTCGACGTGGTGGGCCGGTACGTGCAGTTGAAGAAGGGCGGCGCGAACTTCATGGGGCTTTGCCCGTTTCACAACGAGAAAAGCCCGTCGTTCACCGTTAGTCCGACGAAGCAGTTCTATCACTGCTTCGGCTGCGGCGCCCACGGCACGGCGATCGGTTTCCTCATGGAACACGTCGGCGCCTCGTTTCCCGAAGCCGTCAACGAACTTGCGCAATCCGTCGGCCTGACAGTGCCGAACGAGCCTTCGCCCGGCTACGGAGGCGCAGGCGGCTCGGGCGGCGGCTATTCGCCGGCCGCTTCCAAAGCAGTCACCACCGCGCTTTCCGACGTCATGCAGACCGCCTGCGATTACTACCGCAAGCAACTGCGCGGCGCGCCGGTCGCGATCCAATATCTGAAGAAGCGCGGCCTCACCGGCGAGATCGCCGCGCGCTTTGGCCTCGGCTACGCGCCGGACGGCTGGCAGAACCTCGAAGCCGCGTTTCCGAACTATCGCGATGACTCGCTGGTCGAATCGGGTCTCGTGATCGTCAGCGAAAAATCGGACGCACAGGGTCAGAACCGGCGCTACGACCGCTTTCGCGAGCGGATCATGTTCCCGATACGCAATGTGAAGGGACAGGTGATCGGCTTCGGCGGCCGCGTGCTGGACGGCGGTGAGCCGAAATATTTGAATTCTCCGGAAACGCCGCTATTTAACAAAGGCAGCGAGTTATACGGCCTCTTCGAGGCGCGTCTCGCGATTCGGGAACAGGGCTACGTTCTGGTCGTCGAAGGCTATATGGACGTGGTCGCGCTGGCTCAATTGGGGTTCCAGAACGCGGTCGCCACGCTCGGCACGGCTTGCACGCCGGTCCATGTGCAGAAGCTGATGCGCCAGACCGACACGGTCATTTTCAGTTTCGACGGCGATTCGGCCGGGCGGCGCGCCGCGCGTCGGGCCCTGGACGCCTGCTTGCCGCATGCGGCGGACAACCGGACCATCCGCTTCCTGTTTCTACCTGCGGAGCACGATCCGGACAGCTACGTGCGCGAATTCGGCACCGAGGCGTTCGCCGAGCAGGTCGAGCGTGCGATGCCGCTGTCGCAGTTCATGCTGAACGAAGTGCTCGCCGGCAAGGAACTGGATCAGCCCGAAGGCCGGGCGCGCGCGCTGTTCGACGCGAAGCCGCTGTTGCAGGCGCTGCCGGCCAATGCGTTGCGCGCGCAGATCATGCATATGTTCGCCGACCGGCTCGACGTGCCGTTCGACGAGGTGGCCGCGCTCTGCGAGGTCGATTCGCGCATCGCGGCGGCGGCGCGCCTCGCGCCGGCTCGCAAAGACCGGCGCAGCGTAACGGGCATCGAGGAAAAGACGCTGCGCAATCTTGTGATGTATCCGCGCACGGTCGCGGTGCTCGACGAAGAGGCCGAACAGGCGCTGCTGACCGTCACGCGGCACGGCGAGCTATTCGAGGAAGTGACGACGCACGCGCGCGCGCTCGGCGATTCGGCGGAGTTCCAGTTGCTCTCCGACCTATTGCGAAACGGTGCAAACGCCCCAACTTTCGAGGAAATCTTTCGCAAAATTCTGGACTATGATGAAAATGTCCGGGATTTGTTGCTGAAGGACCCGGAAGATGCGACCGTCATCGAGGAGCGGCGCGAGCAGGAACGGATCGTCGGAGAGGAACTGAAAGCGGCGATTCTGAAGATGCGTTACGACGCTTATTGCGATCGTCTCGAGCAGCTTTCGCGGCAATCCCGGCACACGCCGGAGGAGTTCGCGGAACTCGCGGAGCTTAATCGTAAGCGAGCTGACATGAAGCGCCAGCTCGGCTTGTAGGCGGAGCCGCAGAAGCCTGAGTGGTATAATAAAAGGTTTCCAGCGGTTTGTTTTTCAAGGGTTTTCCTAGCAAAGGCGAAAAGGCGATGCGATGGCAAAGACTACAGGTGGAAAGAGCAAAACAGGCCCACGCTCCACGGAGCAGACCGCAAAGGTCGCCTCGGCCAAGTTGGTTTCTTCTACCCGGAAGGTGTCTGCTGCCAGCGTGACACCGGCTGCCAGGAGAAAATCATCGACCACTTCGCCCGCGCAAGCGGAGCCGGCAGGCAAGGCAAAAGGAGTGGCAACGGCGGTCACGAAGACGGCGCAAGCCGTACCGCCTCCGGCTGCGAGGCGGCCGGGTGTCAGAAGCGCAAGGGAAGCGGCTGTCGCGCAGGACGATGCGGCAGTGCGCGAGACTCCAGTATCCACGGTTCAACCGGCTGTTGTCCACCAGCCGCGAGTCGAGACTACAGCCGGTACGGCGAACTCCATGACGAAAAAGCTGAATGAAGTACCCGTCGATGACGACGCAACCCAAAGCGAAGAAACCCCTGTGGCCGCTCCCGGCAAAGTGGAAAAGGCCAAGGCTCGCGACCGCCGTGCGAAAGAAAAGGCGCTGCTGAAAGACGCGTTTTCGTCGTCGCAGCCCGGCACGGTCGAGGAACTGGAAGAGCGTCGTTCGAAACTGCGTGCGCTGATCAAGCTCGGCAAGGAGCGCGGCTTCCTCACGTACGCTGAAATCAACGATCACCTGCCGGACAACTTCACCGAGACCGAGGCGATCGAAGGCATCATCAGCACGTTTAACGACATGGGCGTGGCTGTCTACGAGCAGGCGCCCGATGCCGAAACGCTGCTGCTGAACGACAACGCTCCGGCCGCTTCGTCGGACGACGAAGTGGAAGAAGAAGCCGAAGTCGCGCTCTCCACCGTCGACTCCGAATTCGGCCGCACGACCGACCCCGTCCGCATGTACATGCGCGAAATGGGCACGGTCGAGCTGCTCACGCGTGAAGGCGAAATCGAGATTGCGAAGCGGATCGAAGACGGCCTGAAGCACATGGTGATGGCCATCTCCGCGTGCCCGACCACGATCGCCGACATTCTGGCCATGGCCGAGCGCGTCGCGAATGAGGAAATCCGCATCGACGAACTGGTCGACGGCCTGATCGACGCCGACGCGGAAGACGCGGACGGCTTCTCGGTGCAGGAAGCGGAAGCCATCGAGAGCGAAGACGAGGAAGAAGAGGAAGAGGACGAAGAGGACGAGGAAGAAGACGACGGCACCGCGCAGGCCACGGCCAACGCAGCGCAAATGGAAGCGCTCAAGCGTGCGTCGCTCGAAAAATTTGCCCTCATCAGCGAATGGTTCGACAAGATGCGTCGCGCGTTCGAGAAGGAAGGCTACAAGTCCAAGTCCTATCTGAAGGCGCAGGAAACCATCCAGAACGAGCTGATGACGATCCGCTTCACCGCGCGTACCGTCGAGCGTCTGTGCGACACGTTGCGCGCGCAAGTGGATGAAGTGCGTCAGGTCGAGCGTCAGATTCTGCACACCGTCGTCGACAAGTGCGGCATGCCGCGCGCCGAATTTATCGCGCGTTTCCCGGGTAGCGAAACGGATCTCGAATGGGCCGACAAGATCGTCAGCGAAGGGCATCCGTATAGCGCGATCCTCACGCGGAACATTCCGGCCATTCGCGAGCAGCAACAACGTCTGCTGGATTTGCAGGCGCGTGTTGTACTGCCGCTGAAGGACCTGAAGGAAACCAACCGTCAGATGGCGGCCGGCGAACTGAAGGCGCGTCAGGCCAAGCGCGAAATGACCGAGGCGAATTTGCGTCTCGTGATCTCGATTGCGAAGAAGTACACGAACCGCGGTCTGCAGTTCCTCGACCTGATTCAGGAAGGCAACATCGGCCTGATGAAGGCGGTGGACAAGTTCGAATATCGTCGTGGCTACAAGTTCTCCACGTACGCAACGTGGTGGATTCGCCAGGCCATTACGCGTTCGATCGCGGACCAGGCGCGCACCATCCGCATTCCGGTTCACATGATCGAGACGATCAACAAGATGAACCGCATCTCGCGTCAGATCTTGCAGGAAACCGGTCTCGAGCCGGACCCGGCAACGCTGGCCGAGAAGATGGAAATGCCGGAAGACAAGATCCGCAAGATCATGAAGATCGCGAAAGAGCCGATCTCCATGGAAACGCCGATCGGTGACGACGACGATTCGCATCTTGGCGACTTCATCGAAGACACGAACACGGTCGCGCCCGCAGACGCCGCGTTGCACGCGAGCATGCGCGATGTCGTGAAAGACGTGCTCGACTCGTTGACGCCGCGTGAAGCCAAGGTGTTGCGCATGCGCTTCGGTATCGAGATGAGCACCGATCACACGCTCGAGGAAGTCGGCAAGCAATTCGACGTCACACGTGAGCGGATTCGTCAGATCGAGGCGAAGGCGCTGCGCAAGCTGCGTCACCCGAGCCGGTCGGACAAGCTGAAGTCGTTCCTTGAAGGCAACTGATCGGCGCGATTGTCTGAAGCGTTGTTAGCGGCACATGATGTTGAAGGGGCTTCCCGGTCGTTTCGCAAAAGCGAAGCGGTTGCGGAAGCCCTTTTTCATGTAGTCGGCCAGTCAGAAGGCGGGCCGCACGCGAAGCCCTTCGTTGTTTGCATCCGATACGGTAAAATCCCGAGTTCTCAGGGCCTCTAGCTCATGCCTGGTTAGAGCAGCGGACTTAGCAAAGGCTCACCTAAACCATGCAGCTTGGCATGGTGAGTCGTGAATGGGTTGCCTTGGGGTAAGTTAGCTCTGCCCCCTGGTAGAACTGCTCAAATTCGGGGAAACCTCTGCTGCTCGCAGCGTGGCAATCCCGAGCGAAGCTCTCTTTGAGAGAACGTGTAGAGACTGAACGGGCAGGTCGTAAAGACAAGAGACAGTCCAGACCACAAACCCGAAAGGGGCGGCGAAAGCCGTAGCTGGTTAGCATAATCCGTTGGTGCCGTGTTCGACTCACGGGAGGCCCACCAAACATTTCGAAAGCCACTCATCGCGAGTGGCTTTTTTTCTTGGTGCGTGCCTGCGCGTTGCCGTCTACGCATTGAACAGTTCGCTGCGCGCGGCGTCGATGATCATCGCGACAGCCGGATGACTGATGCGGCGCTCAATCGAGATCGCGAAGAATTCCTCGACGATCGTATTGATCTGGCCGACCGTGGTCAGTTTGTGTTCCGCCTGCAACTGCGCCTCGAGCACGGTCGGCGCGAACAACAGACCGCGTCCTTCGCGGCCGAACGCGAGAGCCATCGCGCCATCATCGAATTCGCCGACGATCCGCGGTGAAATCGCGCGCGACGCGAGCCAGTGATCCAGCTTGCGGCGCACCGCCGACTCCGTGCCGGGCAGCAGCAGCGGCAACTGACCGAGCGACAGCGGGAAGCGTTTCCGAACGCCCTGCAGCAGCGACTCGGCGCCGAAGCAGCTTAACGTCGAACGGCCGAGCCGGTGATTGAACGCCTTGATGTTGACGTCGGCGGGAATGGGCGCATCGGCGATGATCAGGTCGAGACGGTGCACGGCCAGTTGCGCGAGCAATGCATGCAGCTTGCCCTCGTGACAGATCACGCGCAGTGACACCGGCGCGCTCAGCGCGGGTTCCAGCAGCCGGTAGGCGATTGCCTTCGGCACTGAGTCCGCGATGCCGACGCGAAACCGCGATTGCGTGCCGACCTCTTTCTCGCGGCGCACCGCGCTTTCCAGTTCCGAGCCCAGCGAAAAGATCTCGTCCGCATAGTCGAGCGCGAGCCGTCCCGCGTCGGTGAGTTCGAGCGTGCGTCCGCTCTTTCTGAACAGCTTCTTATCCAGCGCTTCTTCGAGGAGCTTGATCTGACCGCTCAGCGTTTGCGGCGTGACATGCAGTTGCTCGCCCGCGCGCACGATCCCGCCCGCGTGCGCCGCGACCCAGAAGTAATACAGATGCTTGAAGTTCACGCGTTCCTCCGTCGATTCAGCAACGTTACGGTTTTTACGAACGATCAGCAATAAAAATACGAATTTTCCGTCGTCTGGACTTCGGCTAGATTGAAGGCTCGCAGGTCGTACGTTGCAAATTGCCGGCAGACCAGCGGCAACATGGCGACCGAAGAAAATTACCGTCCGTAAGCTAGTCGCGTGTGAAGACGACGCGCGAGGCGGGCGCCCCGGTTCATCAAGAGAGGTTTATATGCATACGCAAGCCATCAATCAGTTCCGCCGTGTCGCCAGTAAGGTGACGCGCGGCACCGCGACGCTCGGTCTCGCGGCCGTGCTGGCGCTCGGCGCGCTGGCGGCCAACGACGCCGAAGCGAAGCGCGTCGGCGGCAGTCAAAGCATCGGACGCCAGTCGCAGATGGCGTCGCCGTCCGCTCCGGCGCAACGAGGCCAGCAGGCTCAGCCGGCGCAGCAGGCCGCGCAGGCGCCGGCCGCGGCGCCCGCGCGCAACCGTTGGCTCGGTCCGCTGGCCGGTCTCGCCGCCGGCTTCGGCATCGCCGCGTTGCTGTCGTCGCTCGGACTGGGCGCGGGGCTCGCGCAAATGCTGTCGAACATGCTGCTGATCGGCCTCGTCGTGATGGCCGGCGTGATGCTGTTCCGCTTCATCGCTAATCGTCGTCGTCCGGACCTGGCTTATGGACAGGGCGCCGCGAGCCGGTCGCAGGGCAACGGTTCGCCGTTCCAGCACCAGAACCAGAACGGCCAGGCGCGGCCCGATACGAATTTTTTCGGCACGCAGCGCGCCGCGACGAATCCGGTTGCTGCAACGGGCGCATTCAGCGCGCCGGCGCAGCCGCTCGGGCTCGATCAGGCTGAACTGGTGACGTCGGCGAAAACCATGTTCATGCGTCTTCAACGTGCATGGGACGCCAACGAGCAGGGCGACCTGTTCGAGCTGACCACGCCTGAGATGTTCGCGCAACTCAAGCGCGATCTGGAGGGCCGCGGCAGCCAGCCGAGCCGTACGGAGGTGCCGCAACTCGATGCGGAAGTGCTCGGTGTCGAAAGTACGGCAAACGAAACGTTCGTCAGCGTGCGCTTCTACGGCCAGATGCGTGAGGACGATGCACCGACCGCGCAGCCGTTCCAGGAGGTCTGGAATATTGTCCGGAGCGCGCATACCGGAGATACGTGGCGACTCGCCGGCATTCAGCAACTGGATCGTTAAGCGAGCGAAGCAACTAGCAACTACGCCTGACCGGATGCAATCGGTCGGGCGTGTGTGCGAGAGGGCGTGCATCTTTTGGTGCGCGCCCTCGTCAAAAAGAACAACGTCAATCTATGCGCTACATGCGCGCCTCTCCTAATACACCGTTGTCGGCGGACCGCATCTGCCGCGGCATCGTCGGCAGCGGTCCCCACGGCACAACCTCTTTCCCCCGGCCGTAAAAACATTTTCTGCGTGCGGTTTTCGCCGCCTCAACGACGAGACACGCACCCGGTTACCGGCTAAGTTAACGTCGGCACCGACAGACGCGCCCCGCGTCGTGCCACGCAGAGGACGAGCGAATGCATACGGACACTTTGAGCTTCACAAAAACCAACGCCGGCGTGGACTGGACACGCGTGCGCGAGTCATACCCGAAGCAGCATCCGCTGCTCAATCTGAACAACGCCGCCGTGAGTCCGCCGCCGCTCGTTGTCGAGCAGGCGGTCATCGACGCGTATCGCTTCGTCAGCAAAAATCCGGACGTCAATATGTGGACCGGTCTGGATGCGAAGCTGCCGGACATCAAGCGGCAGTTGGCTGCACTAGCCGATTGCGCCGCCGACGAAATCGCGCTCAACCGGAACGCAAGCGAAGGCCTGAGCGTGGCGATTTTCGGCATTCCGTTGTCGGCCGGCGAGCGGGTGCTCGTGTCTCCGTGGGACTACCCGAGCGCACTTGGCGGCTGGCAGCAGCGGCAGACGCGCGAGGGCATTCTTGTCGACACGGCCGCGTTCGATCCGCTTGCAAGCGACGACGAAATCGTCGCCGCGTACTTATCCGCGATGCGTTCCGGCACGCGCGTGCTTCACCTGACGCATATGCTTCACTGGACCGGCAGAGTGCTGCCTGTCGGCCGCTTGTGCGCGCTCGCGCGAGAGCGCGGCATCATCACCGTTGTCGATGCAGCGCAGTCGTTCGCGCAGATGCCGGTGAGCTTCCGCGAACTCGGCTGCGATTTCTTCGTCACGAGTTTGCATAAGTGGCTCGGCGCGCCCGTCGGCAATGGCATGCTGATCGTCAATCGACAGCGCATACGCGAGACCTGGCCGCTGCTCGCTCCGTTCGATGCCGCGCCGGATGCCATCGACAAATTCGATCACTGGAATCTCGGCACCTATAACTCGGCGCTGCAAGCGGGCATCGAACCGGCGATTCGCTTCCATCAGGCGATCGGCGCCGCCAACATTCATGCACGGCTCGGCGCGCTGACCCGTTACTGGGCAGCACGCGCCGCGGACATCCCCGGCTTACGCTTTCACACGCCGCTCGACACGGAAACGCTCGGCGCCGTGAGCCTGTTTTCTATCGAAGGCGTCGACGCCCTGCGCGTCGAGCGTACATTGCGGGAATCGTTCGCGATTCACGTCAAGTACCGTTGCGTCGGCGAACTGCAAGGCCTGCGCGTGTCGCCGCATATCTACATGAACGAAGCGGACCTCGACATGTTCGTCGATGCCCTCCGCGCGGCCGTCAGAGACGCGCGTGCATAAATCGCCGCCTCGGCTAGCAGCAAACGGACGGGCGCTTCCGCGCCCCGTCCGCCATCGCCACCTTCCCCGCCATCGCCGAAAAACCACCGCGCTCGACGGTGTATACCCCATTGCCAGCATTTTTTTCGCATGAAACACTGCGTCTATCTGCTGTACCGGACACGATTCCGATATACCAGACGATCAACTTTAGCCGCGCGATCACTTCTGTTCCGCCGATAGCGGACATGCCGCGAAGACCATGCTGATCGCCGTTTCTTCCACGCACGAAGCTTCAACACCAGACCGGGATCGAAAATGAGATTTGTCAGGGAAAGCGCACGACTTGCCTCTTTGTTTGCCGTGGCCGCGTTGCTCACGCTCGTGGGCTGTACCAAGGTCGCGCCGCCGGAACAAAGCGCCGGAGCCGATTCGACGCTCAAGCAGGTCTTGCAGCGCGGCACGCTGCGAGTCGGCGATTGCCTGACCTTCGCGCCGTTCGGCTTCTACAACAAGGACGGCCAACCCGACGGCTACGACGTCGACCTCGCGAAAGAACTGGCGAAGCAGATGGGCGTCAAGCTCGAGGTCGTCAACACCACGAGCGCGAACCGCATTCCGAACCTGCAAACGAGCAAGGTCGACGTGGTGTTCTGCAACTTCACGCGCAACCTGGAACGTGCGAAGGAAATCGCCTTCACGAATCCGTATGTGGTGGCGAGCGAGGCGCTGCTGGTCAAGAAAAGCAGCGGTATCAAGTCGATCAACGATATGGCCAATCGCACGATTGCGACAGTCAAGGGTTCGACGAACGGCGACGAAGTGCGCTCGCTGAACATGCAGGTCAAGATTCAGGAGTTCGACAGCTCGCAGGCCGCGATTCTCGCGGTGAAGCAGGGGCAGGCGGACGCCATGATCGAGGACAACAACTTTCTGGCCTATCAGGCATCGCTCGATCCGAATCTGACAGTCACCAACGAAGCGCTTGTGCCGCTGGAGTACAACGCGTTCGGCGTGAAGGCGGGCGATCAGGTGTGGCTCAATTACCTGAACCTGTTCCTCTTCAACATCAATGCGTCGAAACAGAATGCGCAGCTCTACAAGAAGTGGTTCGGATCAGAGCCGCGTTTTCCGCTGAATCCGCAGTACTGAATGCGCGCATGCAAGTTGTTGTTCGACGGACGGAGGAACCATGAGCTATGAATGGATAACCCTCGCGGGTTATTTGAACGATTTCGTTCGCGCGTCGTGGCTGACGCTCCAGGTCACGCTGCTGGCCTTCGTTCTGTCGATGGTGCTCGGCTTGCTGACCGCGCTGGCGAGCGCGTCGCGCGTGCGGCTGCTGAGAGGTATTGCGAGTGTTTATATCGAGGCGATCCGCAATACGCCGGTGCTATTGCAGATCTTCATCGTGTTCTTCGGGTTGCCTTCACTCGGCATCACACTCAACGCTTATACGGCAGGCGTGATCGCCTTGGGTGTGAACGTCGGCGCCTATCTCGCTGAGGTGTTTCGCGCGGGCATCCAGTCGGTGCCGCGCGGACAACTCGAGGCCGCGTCGATTCTCGGACTCGAACGCTCGCAAATTTTCATGGAGGTTGTGTTGCCGCAGGCGGCGCGCGCGGTTTATCCGGCGATCGTCAACAACCTGATTCAGTTGCTGCTGGGCACGTCGCTTCTGTCGGCAATTGCGCTGCCTGAATTGAGCGGCACGGCGACTGTCATCAATGCTCGCACGCTGCTCTATATCCAGACGTTCACGATCACGCTGATTGCGTATCTGTTCCTTAGCAATGTGCTGTCGTGGGTCGCGGGCCAAATCGGCGTGCGCATTTTTCATCCGCCGCTCGAAGTGAAGAAACGCACGCGGCGACTCTTTCTTGTCGCACGACAGGCCGACCGCACCTGAGCGCTGAAACCGGAGACCGAACATGTCGAGCGAATTGTTAATGACGAGCCTCGCCATCCTGTTTCAGGGATTGCTCGCGACACTGCTGTTGTCCGCGGCGGCGATTGTCGGCGGAACGTTGATCGGCCTGCTCGCAGCCGTGCTGCGTTCGTTCGGGCCGTGGGGCACGCCGACCGTCGCACGGCTCTATACCGAACTGTTTCGCGGCACGCCGGTGCTGATCACGCTGATGTTCATCTACTTCGGCGTGTCCTACTTCGGCTACGCGATCGATGTCTTTGCCGCGGGCGTCGTCGGCTTAAGCGTTTATCAGGGCGCCTACATTGCCGAGGTGTTCCGCTCGGGCATCGAAGCTGTGCCGAAAGGCCAATGGGAAGTCGCGCAGATTCTCGGGCTCAGCAAGACGCAGGCGTTCTTCTCGGTGATCTTGCCGCAGACGGGAAAGATCGTGATGCCGCCGCTCATCGGCCAGTACTTATCGCTGATCAAGGACACGTCGATTGTGAGCATGATCGGCATGTCGGAATTGATGCATGGCGGGCAGGCCATCGTCGACCGGATCGGCAAGCCGGTTGAAATTTATGGACTCGTCGCCGTGCTTTATTTCATCGTGTGCTTTCCACTATCGCAGTGGGTGCGCCACCATGACCGAAGAAGGAGCCTGCTGTCATGACCACAGTCACTACGTCGAAGCCGATTATCAAACTCACGGGCGTCGGCAAGTCGTTCGGCGCCACGCAGGTCCTGAAGGAAATCGATCTCGACGTGCGGCCGGGCGAAGTACTCGTGCTGATCGGCGCATCGGGTTCCGGCAAGAGCACGGTGCTGCGCATCATGAGCGGCCTTGAAACAGCCGATGCGGGCGAAGTCTGGGTGAACGACGTGCCGCTTCACGATGCGCGTCGCGCGAAGGAAATTCGCGGGCACGTCGGCATGGTGTTCCAGCAGTTCAATCTGTTTCCGCATAAGACCGCGCTCGGCAACGTGACGCTGGCGCTCATCAAGGCGCGCAAGATGAATGCGGCCGACGCGCGCAAGCGCGGCATGGAAGCGCTCGACAGAGTAGGTCTCGCGGACCGCGCCGAACACTATCCGAGCCAGCTCTCCGGCGGCCAGCAACAACGTGTGGCCATTGCAAGAGCGCTGGCCGTCGAACCGGGCATCATGTTCTTCGACGAAGCCACGTCCGCGCTCGACCCGGAGCTCGTCGGCGAAGTAACGGAAGTCATGCGCGGACTCGCGCGCGACGGGATGACGATGGTCGTCGTCACACATGAAATGGGTTTCGCGCGCAAAACGGCCGACCGTGTCGTGTTCATGGATAAAGGCGTGATCGCGGAGCAAGGTGCGCCTGAGCAGATCTTCGTGAATCCGCAGAACGAACGCACGCGGCAGTTCCTGCATCGCGTGCTCGACCATTGAGGGGCCGCACGGCGCATCGCCCGCCGCATGCCAGACTCGCGTCACATAACAGATACAGTGCGAACCCTATCGCTGACGGAGTTGAATGAATGTCTGCACCGGAATCAACCAGGGCCAGAGGAGTCGATCGCGTGATCGGCATTCTGAAGCAGTTGCATATTGCGCGACGCCCGATGACGATGCGCGAGTTGATCGAAGCGACGGGCGCGCCGCGCTCGAGCATCTACGAACTGGTGACCATGCTCACGGAAGCGGGCTGGCTCGAGACAACGCCCGACGGCAGCGTGTTCTTCGGCCGCGAGATGCATTACTACGGGGCCGACTATGCGGTTCACAATGATCTGATCAGCCGCGCGCACCAGGCGATTCTCGGACTCGTGCGAACCCACGACGAGACCGCGCAGTTGTGCATGCTCGAAGGCAACAAGTACACGGTAGTGCTGTCGGAGAACAGCTCGCGGCCGTTCAATATCAGTTCCGACATTGGCGTGAAGGTGCCGATTCCGTGGACGGCGTCCGGACGCCTGCTGCTCGCTCATTTGCGTGCCGACGAAATTCGCAGCCTGATTCCGGACGATGACTTCGTGCTCGACAACGGCAGACGCATTGACTTCGACGATTTCGTTCATGACGTGCAGCGCGCCGCCGAACAGGGGTACTGCTGCACGGAAGGCTTGTCTCACACTTTCCGGCTCTGCATGGCCGCGCCGATACGCGATCGCACGGGTCTTCCCGTCGCGGCGCTGTGCTTCATGACGAGCCGCGATACCGATCCCGAGAAGCGCGCGACGATGCTTGAAGATCTGATCAGGTCGGCGAAGGCCTTGTCGCAACCTTATGTGCGGTTGTAGATCTCAGCGTGGTTCGAAGTGCAACGACATATGCACTTCGTCGTACCGCTTTCCTTCGACAATCATCGAGCCAGGCTCGAGTCCGAACTGTTTAAATCCGAGCGATGAATAAAGCCGGATAGCGACATCGTTGCATGCGTTGGCCGTGATGTTGACTTGCGTAATGCCAGGCACGGACTGTGCGAAACGGATCGCCTCGCTGACGAGGGCTCTGCTCACACCGCGGCCTCTTTGTTCCGGTGCGACGTAGACGCCCCACACGAACGCCTTGTGGCGCAACTTGGTGTGGTTCTCGCGCCCGAGCCCTGCGATGCCTATTAGCTGCGTGTCGTCGAACGCGCCAAAAACTCCGCGGTCGTCTTGCGTCGCTAACTGCCTTTCGATGTCATCGGATGAACGATGCACTTCTTCTTCATAGCTCGACGCGAACGATGTGGGCGTCTCCTTCAGTCCTGAAAGACGCAGGGCTTGAAAGGACAGCGCGTCGGATGGAACAAGTTGGCGAATGAGCAATTTGGCGATCTCCGTGACGGGCGAAGAAGGTGTAGCAAAGCGCGACTGTTGAGCGGAAGAAAAATCCTCGTTGAACTCGTCTTCGCCGTGAACTTCAGGGCTTACTTTAAAGGATCACGAGTAATCTGCCGATAGCCAATGCGAGGCTCGCCATGTGATCCCTTGCATGGTGTGCACAGGCACTCAGGCACAATACGAAGCACGCGGCGAATTGCGTTTTTCTTCATCTGGTTTCCGGGGAGTGGCAATGCGGCCGCGTTTCGAACCTTCGTTCAGGAGCCGTTCAATGGAAACCAGCATCACAGTCATCGCAGCCGCGCTTGCCTTCGTGGGCGGTCACTTCGCACACACGTTGCTCGGTGGCCTGGTTGTGTGGCTTGCCGCTACGTGGGCGCATATTCCGCTTTCGGGCTTCGCGGCAGGCATCTGGCGCTGGCTTTAAGTCGGACGCAAACGTCGCTTCTAATGGTTACGATACATAGATGATTCGTCATCCGAACAGTTTAACGCGCGAGATATGCTGATCTCCTATTTCTCCAGCGGCGATGCGATTCGCAGTCGGCGCGTGAGCGACGTAGTACTGTCGGGCGTCGTCGATATACCCATGCCCCCGCAGCGTGTGCTGATGGATTGGGAAAGAGAAACGTCGTCGCGCATGAACCTGGAACCCGGCGACGTCGAGGCGATGCCTTTCGCGCGAACGCGCGTGCGTTGGCCGGACTACCCGGGTTGCGTGCAGGCGATGTCGGACTGGACGCACTCACTTGGATTACCCGGCGTGCTGGCCTCGAGCGACGTAGCGTTGATGGCGTGCCGCGGCGCGAGGTATCACCACGACGCCGAGCAGTATGGCGGCGCGGCGTTCTGCAATCTCTTCCTCACCGAAGACCAGGGCTTCGACGTGCATTTCGCGGGCACAGGTCAGCGTATTCCGTTGACGCGCGGCACGGCGCTGATATTCGACACCGGCCAGCCTCATGGCGTGATCCGTCGCGACAGCAGCGGTTTTAATGCGAGCGACTTCACGCTGGATCAGCATTGCGTGCAGATCTTCCTGACGTGGGAGCTTCCTATCGAAGACGCGCATGTGGCGCGCGCGCTTCACATTGACTTCGACGTTGCTGCATTGCCCGCCTCGCATCCAGACACAGAGCAAGTGTTGCTGGACGGCGAACCGGTAGTCGTATGCGAGGAGTCTGGCCGCTGGCGCCGGGCCGACTGATCCGCGGCGCGATGCGCATGTCGTTGCACGGCCGCGCTCGCCTGTATCATGGCGGGCTTGCATCCGACCGCACGCTTGCGTCGATGGTCGGCGCAAAACGCATACAGCAGCGCTGCCGCCACGCGGCACCCGCGCATTCTTTCACGACGACTCACAGGAACACCGCCATGACGGCCGCTACTCAATTCGATCAGGTTTCCGTTATCAAACGCGCCAACGTCTACTTCGACGGCAAGTGCGTGTCGCACACCGTTCTGTTCGCCGACGGCTCGCGCAAGACGCTCGGCGTGATCCTGCCGGGCACGCTGAATTTCGGCACTGACGCGCCGGAACTGATGGAAGTGCAGGCGGGCCAATGTCGCATCCGCCTCGCAGCCAGCGACGAGTGGAAAACCTATAGCGCGGGAGAGTCGTTTTCGGTGCCGGGCAAAAGCCGTTTCGACATCGACGTGATCGAGACGCTCGACTACGTTTGCAGCTATCTGTAAGCGCGATCGAGCGACGTCATAGGGAAGAATGAAGATGCTGGAGTCCAGAACAGGACTCCAGCCAACGCGGCGATGCGTGCGTCGATGCGTGCGTGTCAGACAGTGCGGCGAACCATCAATTCCTTGATCTTGCCAATCGCCTTGGTCGGGTTGAGCCCCTTCGGGCAGACGTCGACGCAGTTCATGATCGTGTGGCAACGGAACAGACGATACGGATCTTCCAGATTATCCAAACGTTCGCCGGTCGCCTCATCACGGCTATCCGC
>Ga0307412_10000065_pt1 | contig 122279 bp, 104 predicted proteins | sample DK1Cmetagenome_3_FD_203823 | JGI IMG/M metagenome (GOLD analysis project Ga0307412, IMG submission 203823) | Maize rhizosphere microbial communities from greenhouse at UC Davis, California, United States - DK15-C-1 | ecosystem: Host-associated > Plants > Roots > Rhizosphere > Soil | place...
CTGTAAAGAAAACAGGATGTGTGGTTACTTGCGAAGAGCACAATAAGTTTGGCGGATTAGGAGAAAGCATTGCAAGATTACTTTCAACTGAGCTTCCGTCTCCTCAGGAATTTGTTGCTGTTAACGACAGCTTCGGGGAAAGTGGTACTCCTGATCAGTTAATGACTAAATACGGATTAGATTCAATTAATATTATTGAAGCAGCTCAAAAAGTAATTAAAAGAGCAAAAAAATAAATTACCTATCCAACCAAAATAGAATAAATGAAGCAGGTTGAAGATTCAGAGATTTTAGAGAAGTTCTCAAACACAAAAACTCGCGATGAAGCCTTTAACCTGCTTTTAAATAAATATCAACAAAAAATTTACTGGCACATCCGACGCCTGGTAATTGATCATGACGATGCGGATGATCTGGTACAGGATGTGTTCATTAAGGTTTGGAAAAATCTCGATTCTTTCCGCAGCGACTCGCAGCTTTATACCTGGATATACAGGATTGCTACCAACGAATCTATCACCTTTCTCAATAAAAAGAAACAAAGAAACAATACTCCTTTAGACGAGGTATCTGATGAACTGGCAGAGACCCTGATAGCTTCATCTTATTTTAATGGGGATAAAATACAGCTAAAACTACAGCAAGCATTATTAACTTTACCTGAAAAACAAAGACTTATATTTAATATGAAATATTTTGATGAACTTAAATATGAGGAAATTTCGGAGATCACTGGCACCAGTGTAGGTGCTTTAAAAGCCTCTTTTCACATAGCTGTAAAAAAAATTGAAGTTTTTATGCTAAATGAAGACATTACCTTTTAAACCTTTTGGCAATTAATGCATCAATACATTTGTAATGAAACAAGATTTTGAAAACGATGAATGGATGAAGGGAGTTCGGGAAACCGGGTTTACTACTCCTGCGCATTATTTTAATGAATTGAGCGAAAGTATCAATGCCAGAATTAGTACTGAAAAATTAAAATCTGTTATTCAAAATGATGGGCATACTGTACCAGATCATTACTTTGAAAAATTGCAAGCCAATATTTTAGCAAAAACAGTAGGTGAAACAAAACCAATTGCAAAACCTAAAGTTATACGCTTATGGAATTCCAATCTCGTTAAGTACGCTTCGGCAGCCTGCTTTTTATTAATAACTGGCGTAGGTTTGTATTTCAACCAACAGCAAAGCCCTGCGCAACAAACAGTTTCTTCAGATTTGGCCACAGAGCAAATGTTATACGACATAGATGAGCAAGTAATTATAGATCACATTAGCAGTACCGATATTACACAGCCTAAGTCCACAGTAGCAGATACTGATTTAGAAAATTATATACTAACTAATTATTCGCAGAATGAGCTTGCAACAAGTTTATAATTTATAGAAGAAATGAAAAATTTAACCATTATAGCATTCCTTTTCGCATTTCCATTTCTTGCAATGGCACAAAAGCCAGATGACAAGAAACGCGAAGAAATTGAATCTTATAAGATTACTTATTTAACGCAAAAACTTGAGCTTTCAGCTGAAGAAGCTAAGATCTTCTGGCCAATCTACAATGATTACCAAAAAGAACAATCCCAACTGCGTAAAGAACGTGGACAAAAGATGATCAGTTTCAGAAAAATGCCCGAAATTGATGAACTTTCTGATAGCGAAGTGCAAACACTTATTGTTAATGATTTTAGCTTTAAACAAAGAGAACTAAACCTCGACAAGAAATATTACGCAAAACTAAAAGCGAGCTTACCCATTAAGGTTATAGGAAAATACTATAGAGCACAGGAAACCTTTAAACGCGAACTACTATCAAGATACCGTAATAAAAGGCCTTAAAAAGGTGTGTAGCAAAATAATTCTTAACTTTGTGTATGCTTACACAACGTCAGTTATTTCTTCAACATAACGCTCAAACCACATTAGAACCTCTTCTTTTAGAATTCAATAAAGCCAGCGGAATGTATCTTTATGATACTGAGGGCAAAAAATACCTCGACTTAATTGCCGGCATTGGCGTTAGCAATGTTGGCCATTGTCATCCTGCCGTTGTGGAAGCAGTAAAAAATCAGGCCGAAAGTTACATGCATATCATGGTATATGGCGAGTTTGTTCAAAGTCCACAAGTCAATTTTGCCAAAGCCCTTGCAGATGTTCTTCCTGCCAATTTAAATTGTACTTATTTTGTAAATTCCGGAGCAGAAGCCGTGGAAGGCGCAATGAAGCTTGCAAAACGCTATACAAATCGTACAGAGATTATTTCCTGCAACAATTCCTATCATGGCAGTACTCAAGGTGCGTTAAGCTTAATGGGCAATGAGGAGTTTAAACAAGCCTACCGCCCTTTATTACCTCATATTAAATTTATTGAATACAACTCCCTAACTGATCTGGATCTCATCACTACAAATACCGCAGCAGTATTTATTGAAACCATACAGGGTGAAGCAGGAATTAGAATTGCCGATAAAGCCTATTTTAAAGCGCTTAGAGAGAAATGCACTGCTACCGGTACATTATTAGTGCTTGACGAAATACAATGCGGTTTTGGACGAACTGGTAAACTATTTGGCTTTGAACATTTTGACATTGTACCTGATATTCTTTTACTGGCCAAAGGTATTGGTGGCGGCATGCCTATCGGCGCCTTTATCAGTTCAAAAGAGATCATGATGACTCTGGCAACCAACCCGATACTTGGCCACATTACAACCTTCGGCGGTCATCCTGTTAGCTGCGCCGCTGGCCTGGCAACATTACAGACCATTCTTCACGAAAATATTGTTGACGGGGTAACTGAAAAAGGTGAGCTATTTAAGAAATTACTGGTACATCCGGCAGTAAAGGAAGTGCGTGGTAAGGGTTTAATGATTGCCATCGAGTTTGAGAATTTCGAAACAAACAAAAAGATCATTGATGCTTGCATTGCTGATGGCGTAATAAGCGACTGGTTTTTACATTGCAGCAACTCTATGCGTGTAGCCCCTCCACTAATTATCAGCAACGAGGAAATTGAATACGCCTGTTCTGTTATTTTAAAGAATACCGAACTGGCAACAAATCCTTAGCTCATCTTTTGTCTTTTAATGAGGTAGGCCTGCAATATGGGATAAAACCCGGCAGAAATATCGGCATCAATCATATCGATCTTATATTGAGTGCACTTAAGCTGAATAGCTTGTCTATAACTGTTCATTTTTAACAGATACGATTCTTTTACTTTGGATGTATGCGCCTTAAGAGTGGCACCGGTTTCCATGTCTACAAACTCATAGGGTCTGTTCTCAAAGCCGAAATCTACTTCCTTTGATTTATCGGTAACATTAAAAATAATTACTTCGTGCTTGTTAAACTTTAAATGTTGCAGTGCAGAAAACAACGCTTCAGTTTCGTTCTCATCCTGCATGGTATTCAGCATATCACTAAAAACTACCACTAATGAGCGTTTATGAATCAATTCCGCTATCTGATGCAATGCCTGATCTACATTAGTTTTTACATCCATCTTTTGAGATTTTAATATCCCTTCCAGATGTGTAAATAAATATTTTTGATGTGTCGTAGTAGATTTCGCCGGAGTATTTAATAATAAATGATCTGTAAAAAGACTAAGACCGAAGGCATCACGCTGCCGTTTTAATAAGTAAATTAATGCTGCAGTGGCTTGTATCGAAAAATTGAGCTTATTGTATTCGTTTACCGGAAAATACATCGAAGATGATACATCTATGATAAACTGGCAACGAAGGTTGGTTTCCTCTTCGTACCTTTTACTGAACAGTTTATCTGTTCTGGCAAACAGTTTCCAGTCAATATTCTTTACACTATCACCCACATTGTAAAGCCTGTGCTCTGCAAATTCAACCGAAAAGCCATGAAATGGACTCTTATGAAGACCGGTAATAAAGCCTTCTACCACCTGTCGGGCAAGAAGTTCTAAATTACTGTTAAAGTGTAAGGATTGTTCATCAAACGGCGATTGCATATTGTAAATATAAAAAAAGCGTTCATAAGTTATGAACGCTTTTTAAACTAGTATATGTTGAGTTATAATAACTGCTTATCTAATTTCTGTGCTAATACAGATTTCGGAACTGCACCAACTTGCTTATCTACAACCTGACCGTCTTTAAAGTACAACAATGCAGGAATGTTGCGGATTCCGAACTGAGTTGAGATCTGAGGGTTGTTGTCTACATTCACTTTACCCACGATTGCCTTTCCTTCGTATTCTTTTGAGATCTCATCCACTGATGGTCCAACCATGCGACATGGACCACACCATTCTGCCCAAAAATCAACCAAAACGGGTTTATCTGATTTTAATACAACTTCCTCGAAGTTTGCATCTGTAATTTCCAAAGCCATAATTCTTATTTTTATTTTATTTTTTTCTATTGAAATCAGCGGTTAAAAGCCTGTGGCATAAACTCTGTGAGTATAAACTTATCAGGCTATTGCTGATGCAAATATATAATCAATTGTAGTGCCATCTACTTTACTAATGCCAAAATGACATTAGTTCAACTTAGGATGAACATCCAAACTCTGCAATTGTTCTAAAAGTTGATTACTAGGATTGATTTTAACCGACTTAGAAGGCATTTTAATGTTCACATTCTGTTCCCTATCATAAACCTCAAAAAGTAGCTGGCAATTTTGTTGATCAGTATTGGCCTTATTGTCTTCTAATATCGCATTAATTTGAGTCATAAAGTCATCGTCTATCCTTTCAAGCGGTACCTGAATTGTTACAGACTTGGCTAACTTATCCCTTAATTCCGAAAGCAGGTTAATCGAAGTGATCTTAAACTCCCAATCGCCCTCTTTTCTAAACCGTTCTCCAACCCTTCCGCGAATCTGCAGAAAATAACCATCAGTAAGAAACTGCTTAAATTTAATGAAATCATCACCAAACAAAGCAAGCTCACAGCTGTCATCATAGTCTTCAAAAACCATAGTTCCAAAAGGCTTTCCGGTTTTGGTCATCCTTTGAGCTGCCACCACTACCAATCCTCCTACAACTAATTCTCTGTTTTTTATCCCTTCAAACTCTGCAAGTACCTCTTCATTTGTATCACCAGTTCTTATTTTGTTAACCACAGAAAGATGCTTAACCTTTTGCTGGCAAAATTCCTTTAATTCTAAACGATAATTATCAAGTGGATGGCCACTCAGAAATATCCCAATAGCATCCTTTTCAAATTTCAACCGATCAATTAAACTCCATTCCGGTGCAACAGGAAGTGATGGTTCTGAAATCATATCGGCAACCGAACCTCCAAATAGAGACGATTGAGATGAGGATTCATTATTTGAAAAATCGTTGGCAAACTTGATAAGCTTCTCAATACCGTTCATTTTCTCATTTAAACCCACAAAAAAGTACTGTGCACGATGATAACCGAAGCCATCAAATGCACCACTATAAACAAAGCTCTCATATGCTTTTTTGTTTACAGTACGAGTATTGGATCTTTTAGCAAAATCATGAACATCTTTGTACATACCATTAACATTACGCTCTTCGATAATACTTTCTACCGCCTTATCACCAACTCCCTTAATACCAGATAAACCAAAACGAATTTCACCTTGAGTATTTACAGAGAACTTAATGTCCGACTCATTAACATCCGGGCCTAGTACCTGAACTCCCATTTGTTTACACTCTTCCATAAAAAAGGCAACCTGTTTAATGTCACTCATATTGTTTGACAGCACAGCAGCCATATATTCGGCCGGATAATGAGCCTTTAAGTAAGCCGTTTGGTAAGCAATCCATGCATAACAGGTAGAGTGCGATTTGTTAAAGGCATAGGATGCAAATGCTTCCCAATCTTTCCAAATCTTTTCAAGCGTAGCGGCGTCGTGTCCTTTCTCTGCGGCCTGGGCTACAAATTTAGGTTTCATCTTATCCAGTACATCCTTTTGTTTTTTACCCATTGCCTTACGCAAAACGTCGGCTTCACCTTTGGTAAAACCTGCAAGTTTTTGCGATAAAAGCATCACCTGCTCCTGATATACGGTAATACCATAGGTTTCCTTTAAATATTCTTCGCAGGCATCAAGGTCATACTTAATCTCTTCTTCTCCGTTTTTCCGGCGCACAAAGCTTGGGATATACTCTAAAGGTCCAGGACGATACAGCGCATTCATGGCAATTAAGTCGCCAAAAACAGTAGGCTTCAGCTCCTTCATGTATTTCTGCATTCCGTTGCTCTCGTACTGGAAAATACCTATGGTTTCTCCCCGTTGGAAAAGCTCATATGTCTTTTCATCATCGATAGGGAAATTATCAGGATCAAGATCTACCCCATGGCCGAGTTTAACAAGCTTTACTGTATCCTTAATAAGGGTTAGCGTTTTTAACCCCAAAAAATCCATTTTTAACAAACCCGCACTTTCCACAACAGAGTTGTCGAACTGCGTTACATACAGATCAGAATCCTTAGCTGTAGAAACAGGAACGAAGTTCGTAATATCATCAGGCGTAATAATTACCCCGCAAGCATGTATACCTGTGTTACGTAATGATCCTTCCAGAATCTGTGCCTGAAGAATGGTTTCGGCACTTAGGTTTTTAGCTTCAGATAATACCTTTAATTCTAAAACCTTTTCATATTCATCTGCTCTTAAAGCACCTTTTAAAGTCTTTTCATCAAGCGTAAATATTTTGGCAAGCTTCATATTAGGTATGAGCTTGGCTATTTTATCAGCTTCAAAAAGTGGCAGATCCAGTACACGTGCAGTATCTCTGATCGAAGATTTTGCCGCCATGGTACCATAAGTAATGATCTGAGCAACCTGGTTTGATCCATATTTTTTAATTACATAGTCCATTACCCTGCCACGGCCCTCATCGTCAAAGTCGATATCAATATCGGGCATGGATACACGATCCGGATTCAGGAAACGCTCAAAAAGGAGGTCATATTTAATCGGATCTATGTTGGTGATCCATAAGCAATACGCAACCACCGATCCCGCAGCTGAACCACGACCAGGTCCAACAGAAACATCAAGGTTTCTTGCTTCAGCAATAAAATCCTGTACAATAAGGAAATAGCCTGGATAACCTGTTTTTTCGATAGTCTGCAACTCGAAATCAAGTCGCTCAATAATTTCCGGTGTAAGCTCGCCATACCGTTTTTTAGCACCTACATAAGTTAGATGACGCAGGAATTTGTTTTCTCCACGTTTTCCTCCATCTTCTTCATCCTCGGCAACTAGAAACTCTTCGGGGATATCGAACTTAGGCAAAAGAACTTCACGGGCGAGTTTATAGATCTCAATTTTATCTACAATAGACTGTATGTTTAAGATTGCTTCAGGAAGATCAGCAAAAAGTGCCTTCATCTCATCCGAAGATTTGAAATAGTATTCCTGATTAGGCAAACCATACCGAAAACCTCGGCCACGACCTATTTGTGTAGCTTGTTTCTCACCATCTTTTACACAAAGTAAGATATCATGCGCATTTGCATCCTTTTTACTAATGTAATACGTATTGTTGGTAGCAACAATTTTCACATCATGCTTGCGCGCCAGGGAAACAAGAGAAACATTTACAATATTCTCATCATCCTGATTGTGGCGCATAAGCTCGATGTAAAAATCGTCGCCAAATTGTTCTTTCCACCATAGCAAAGCTTCTTCTGCCTGACGCTCTCCAATATTCAGTAATTTACTAGAAATCTCTCCATAAAGATTTCCTGATAATACGATAATATCTTCCTTATACTGTTCAATAACCGCTTTATCTATCCTTGGAACATAGTAAAAACCTCTGGTATAGGCAATGGACGACATTTTTGCCAGATTATGATAGCCATTTTTATTTTTGGCCAGCAATACCATCTGATAACCATCATCTTTACGTTTTTTGTCTTCATGGTTCTCGCATACAAAAAACTCACACCCAACTATTGGTTTTAAAACAACATCAGTAGGTTCCTCTCCTTTTTCTACAGCAGCAGCATTTTTAGCCTCTATGGCTTTATTATGATTGAGTACCTGGGTTACAAAATGAAAGGCTCCCATCATATTTGCATGATCGGTCATCGCTACAGCTGGCATTTTCTCGGCGGCCGCCGCCTTTATAAGCGCAGGAATATTAATGGTCGACTGTAGAACAGAAAACTGCGTATGGTTATGTAAATGCGCAAAAGAAGCGTTTTTAAGCTCTTCTTTATTACCTGCGAGTTCCTGTTTAGAAGGTCCACCGCTGGTTTTTTGCAACCTTTTCCTGATATCATCAGAGGCCGACTTAAGGTTTATATGTGTTAAACCGATGCGGTTTATTACCCCTGGGTTCTTTTCTTTAAAAAGACGTAAATAGTTCTGGTCTGTCTGTAACTGATCAGGTCGGAAGGCATCAATTTTGAGAAGTTGAAAAAAGCAACGTGTGGTTGCCTCTACATCGGCAGTAGCATTGTGTGCTTCCGAAAATGGCTCACCAAAAAGGTATTCGTGAAGTTCCGTTAAATTAGGTAGTTTAAACCTGCCTCCTCTACCCCCGGGAAGACGCAACAGCTCGGCCGTAGTTTCTGTACAGGTATCAAGAACAGGCATCTGTGCCATCGGACTTTCTACACCCATCCTATGAAACTCGCATCCCATAATATTAACGTCGAAACCAATGTTCTGACCTACAATAAATTTTGCCTTAGAAAGTGCAATATTAAACTTCTCTAACACCTCCTGTAATTCAATTCCTTGTTCCTGCGCAAGTTCAGTTGAAATGCCGTGAATACGTTCGGCATCATAAGGAATATTGAATCCGTTAGGATTTACAAGATAATCCTGGTTTTCGATAAGATTACCAAACTCATCATGAAGCTGCCATGCAATTTGAATACACCTGGGCCAATTATCTGTATCAGTAATCGGGGCATTCCAATTACGTGGTAAACCTGTAGTTTCGGTATCAAAAATCAAATACATATTGTAATCAAATTACTCGTTTCGGAATTCAAGAATGGAAGTCCAAAAATAGGTATTTTTTGACTGTGATGTAAGGTGTTTCTAAATTTTAAGATCAGGCTAGTGCTGCATCAGCACAAGAAAGAATGTGATGTTCCTGAGAAACAAGCTTTGAGGTATCATAACCGCGCTGCCCACACCTGTCAATAATTTCTGCAAGTAGTTTATCAGCCATGCCCGGTTTACGCGATAGAATAGAAAGATGCCTGTGCTTAGGATGCCCAACCACGGCATACGAATAATCATCGGCCAGTTCCACTACCCAATAGTCAACTTTAAAAGGCCATACATATTGAGCCTTTAAAATAGCATTATTACTGCCCCTGGTTACAAAAAGTTTTGATCGGGTATATCTTTGCTCATCAGTCCCAACAACTTTATATGTTGTAAATACAGCATAGTAACCATCGGGGTGTATTACATAAGTTTCGGTAGTTTGATACCAGTCTTTATCCATAATAGTAGGTATGGAACATAGCGAATACCATTTGCCTGCATAAGACATTATATCAACTTTTTGTACTGGTATATTTTCCATAAGCCCCCCTATTTTTTCACTCGATTAGCAAATGTAAATTCTTTATCATAAAACCAGCAATAAAGAATAAAGTTTTAAAAACCATTTTTTAAACTCATGTATTTTTCTAACTTCGAAGGGAAGGTAACATATGTAAAAAACTATATTTATGAAGATAACGGTTGTAGGTGCAGGTGCCGTTGGCGCTACCTGTGCAGATAATATTGCCAGAAGAGAATTAGCTGAAGAGCTAATTTTACTGGACATTAAAGAAGGTTTTGCAGAAGGCAAGGCAATTGATATGATGCAAACGGCCGCTCTATTAGGCTTTGACACTAAAATTACCGGTGTTACCAACGATTATGCCAGCACGGCAGGATCTGAAGTTGTGGTTATAACTTCGGGCTTACCACGTAAACCGGGCATGACTCGCGAAGAGTTAATTGGAATTAACGCCGGCATTGTAAAAGGCGTTGCCGAAAATATCTTAAAACACTCTCCTGACACCATTATCATCGTGGTTTCGAACCCGATGGACACCATGAATTATCTCGCCTTAAAAACTTCAGGACTACCTAAAAACCGTGTAATAGGAATGGGTGGTGCTTTAGATTCATCAAGGTTTAAATATTACTTAAGTCAGGAATTAGGCTGTTCTCCAGCTGACCTGAATGCCATGGTTATTGGCGGTCATGGAGATACAACTATGATTCCTTTAATTAACCATGCCACCTGGAATAGCATCCCTGTTACTCAATTCCTAAGCAAAGAGCAACAAGAAAAAGTTGTTGCCAGCACCATGGTAGGCGGTGCTACTTTAACTAAACTAATTGGCACATCGGCATGGTACGCACCCGGTGCAGGTACTGCTGCAATGGTTGAAAGCATTGTACGCGACCAGAAAAAACTGATCTCATCCGGGGTATTTCTGGAAGGCGAGTACGGACAAAAAGATATTTCATTAGTTGTTCCGGTAATTCTTGGTAAAAACGGAGCCGAAAAAATACTAGATATTAAATTAAGTGATACTGAACAAGCTACATTTAACAAAAGTGCTGATGCTGTTCGTAACATGAATGACGTACTTTATGAAATGAAACTCGTTTAAACGAGGGTATACAGATCTGCTTAAATGAGACCAATCTCAATACCCTTAATATTAATAAGCTTACAAGACGACGGTTTCCACCTGCTGGTGGAAATTGTTGTTTTTGGACAAAAGTTATTTGCCGTTGTTGACACAGGAGCGTCCAGGTCAGTTTTTGACAAAACCTTTGTTAAAGAACACCTTAAGGAACTGGAACATAGCGAAGAGACACAGGCCACTACATTATTCTCTACCTCAAGTACATTGCAAGCGATAATACCGGCTATAAAAATTGGCAGCCTTGTATTAAAGGATTACGAAACAGTAGCACTGGATTTGGAAACCGTAAACCAGGCGTATGAGAATCTGGGCCACCCACCTATTATTGGAATTATAGGGAGCGATTTGCTCTTGAAATATCAGGCAGTAATTAACTACAAAAAGATGAAACTATTCCTTTATAAGTAAATATTTAAAATATTTCTTATATCAAACAGGGAGTTAATAGGGGGTTGATAGGGGCAATTCTCTATTAACTCCTTTTAGTATCCGTTTAAAAACCCTTGTTGTTTCTTATAATCTATTTTAAGGAACAATCCAATTCCTCATAGATAAATGGCACCAAAAAATCGATTGGACAAAAAAAGAGGATGTATCATAATCATGACCATCCTCTTTTACATATTCTTGAAAGCTTAAAAATTAAGCATCAATTTTAGCATACTTAGCATTTCTTTCAATAAACTCTCTTCTTGGCGCAACATCATCGCCCATAAGCATAGAGAATGTATGATCGCACTCTGCAGCATTTTCAATTGTTGCCTGCATTAATGTACGCTTTGCCGGATCAAGAGTTGTGTCCCACAGTTGCTCCGCGTTCATCTCTCCCAAACCTTTGTAACGTTGAATATGTACGCTTTCTTCTTTACCAGCACCTTTTAAACGCTGTACGGCAGCATCACGTTGCTGGTCATTCCAGCAATATTCAAATTCTTTACCTTTTTTAACCTGATACAGCGGAGGAGCAGCGATATAAACATATCCGGCCTCTATTAAGGCTTTCATATACCTAAAGAAGAAGGTAAGAATCAAAGTGGTAATGTGAGATCCATCGATATCAGCATCCGTCATGATTACGATTTTATGATAGCGAAGTTTGGTAAGGTTTAAGGCTTTATCATCCTCTGGAGTACCAATACTTACGCCAAGAGCAGTAAACATATTTTTGATCTCATCATTTTCGTAGATCTTATGTTCCATTGCTTTTTCAACATTCAGGATCTTACCTTTTAGAGGCAGGATGGCCTGGAAGTTACGATCTCTACCTTGTTTGGCAGTTCCACCTGCGGAGTCTCCCTCCACCAGGTATAGTTCGCATTTTTCCGGATCGCTATCTGAACAATCGGCAAGTTTTCCAGGAAGGCCCGAACCTCCCATAACGCTCTTGCGCTGTACCATTTCGCGAGCTTTACGCGCCGCAGCACGGGCAGTAGCGGCAAGAATTACTTTATTAACAATTGATTTAGCTTCTCTCGGATATTCTTCAAGGTAAATACCAAGGGCCTCACCTACTGCGATATCAACCGCACCCATAACCTCAGAGTTACCTAATTTAGTTTTAGTTTGACCCTCAAACTGAGGCTCCTGAACCTTAACAGAAATTACTGCAGTTAAGCCTTCTCTAAAATCATCACCGGTGATTTCAAATTTAACTCCTTTAAGCAATCCTGATTTATCAGCATACGCTTTTAAAGTTCTGGTTAAACCTCTTCTAAAACCGGCAATGTGTGTACCACCCTCATGTGTGTTAATATTGTTTACATAAGAGTGAACGTTTTCTGCATAGCTGTCGTTGTACTGCAAAGCAAGTTCAACAGGAATACCATTTTTGATTCCTTCAACATAAATTGGTTCAGCAATTAGCGACGGACGATTGCCATCAAGGAACTGAACAAATTCTTTCAGTCCACCTTCAGAATGGAAAAGTTCTGTACGGAAAGTTCCATCGTTATTTACTTCCCGCTCATCAGTAAGGGTTAATCTGATCCCCTTGTTCAAGAAAGATAGCTCTCTTAATCTTGAAGCCAGTGTATCATAACGATATTCTGTAGTTTGTGTAAATATAGTAGGGTCAGGCGTAAAGGTTACTATAGTGCCACGTTTATCGGTTTCGCCAATAGATTTTACTTCGTATAGTGGTTTACCAATATTGTATTCCTGTACCCAGATTTTTCCTTCTCTATGTACTTCTGCTCTTAAATGGGTTGACAATGCATTTACGCAACTTACCCCCACCCCGTGTAAACCCCCAGATACTTTGTAAGTATCCTTATCGAATTTACCACCGGCGTGTAGAACTGTCATTACAATTTCTAGTGCGGATTTCTGTTCTTTTGTGTTAATTCCTGTTGGAATACCACGTCCGTTATCTTCAACTCTTATCGAGTTATCTTCAAGAATATTTACATAAATGGTATCGGCGTGTCCTGCCAATGCCTCATCAATCGAGTTATCTACAACCTCATACACCAGGTGATGTAAACCTTTAACTCCTGTATCGCCTATATACATCGAAGGGCGCTTCCGCACCGCTTCTAAACCTTCTAAAACCTGTATATTATCTGCCGAATAATTTGAATTAGGATCCTTTTCTTCGCTCATATTTTTAAATAAAACAATTAGACTCAAATTTAACCATTTATGGCCAATTAACGGCAAATGTGGATAACTATTTGACTTAAAACAGCCAAAAAACATCCGAAAAAAAACAGTTCTTTAGGATACTAAATTTGAAATTTTATATTTGTTGAAATTTATCACTCAGAAATGGGCAAGAGGATAGATTTATAACCCAGAAAAAACAAATTAAACACTAATGAAAACAAAATCAACATTAGGCAGTATAGCTACTGCTGTAGCCATAGTTTCTTTAATGGCATCTTGTCAGAATAAAGAAGAGAAGGCTGGCGCAGCTACTAAATCTGAGCCAGCTACTGTTTCAAATAATGAGAAAATTGTTTACGTGAACTCTGATTCATTACTAACAAAATATCAGTATTTTAAAGACATTAAAGTAAAATTAGAAGCAAAATCTAAAACAGCACAAGCTGATCTTGGGTCAAAACAACAAGCGTTTCAACGTGAGGTTGCTGCTTACCAACAACAGGCAAATACTTTACCCGCTGATCAAAGAGCTAAAACTGAAGAAAGATTAGCACGTAAACAACAAGAATTACAGGCATATCAGCAAAATGCTGGTGCTGCACTTCAAACTGAACAAGCTACTGAAAACGAAAAACTTTACGATAAAGTTGCTGATTACTTGAAAGGTTATGCAAAAAAGAAAGGCTATAAAATGGTGTTGACTTACTCTAAAGGAAACAGTGCAATTTTATTTGCTGACGAAAGTTTAGATGTAACCAGTGAGGTTATTATTGGACTAAACGATACTTACAAACCAGCAACAAAATAATGCTGATTTATTAACACATATGTGCCCCGAATTATCGGGGCATTTTTTTTGCACCACGATTAATATGGACAAATTAAAAGAGCACGAGAAATTCATGAAGCTGGCGATTCAGCTTTCTGAAGAAAATGTTTTAGAAAAGATGGGTGGCCCTTTTGGTGCCGTTGTGGTAAAAAACGGGAAAGTTATTGCTAAAAGTGCCAATATGGTTACAGCAAGTAACGACCCTACAGCACATGCGGAGGTTGCTGCGATAAGACTGGCCTGTAAAAAACTTAAAACATTTGATTTAAGCGGATGTGTGATCTATACTAGTTGTGAACCATGCCCTATGTGCCTAAGCGCTGTTTACTGGGCAAGGATTGACACTATCTATTACGCAAATACAAAAATAGACGCAGCAGATATAGGCTTTAGCGACAAGTTCATTTATGATGAAATTCATAAATCTATGGCTGACCGTGTACTTCCTTTTAAGCAAATGCTTAGAGATGAGGCTCAAAGAGCCTTTAAGCTTTGGAGTAAAACTGCAGAGAAGACAGAATACTAATCTTTTCTGTAACTTGGAACTGCCTTGTCACGTCTTATACCAAACAGTGTAATGACAATGCCAAAAAACCCTGCAGAATGGACAATTATAAGCAAAAAGTAGAGATTGAACTGGAGTTTTGGAAAAGGGATATTCTTAAGAAACCATCTGCTTTGAGCAAGGTTACAGATGGTATTCAGAAAAAGATAAACACCTATATTCCCGACAAGGTTCATAATGCAATTACTGCTGCCATTAAGGGAATGACAAAGGCTGTTCTTTTTGGTTCTACTTATACTACTTCTTCCACCCCTCCAATGGGAATGAGTTTGATTCATAGGGAAGCGCTGGTGCGCGAAAAAATAGACGGTTACTGTAAAACCGGAGCTGCTGAAGGGGGGATAACCGGGGCCGGAGGTTTTTTAATGAGTATGGCCGACTTCCCAATTCTTGTTGGCATTAAAATGAAAATGCTTTTTGAAATTGCTGCTTTATATGGTTTCGATGTAAAGGATTTTCGGGAACGCTTATACATTCTTTACATTTTCCAATTGGCTTTTTCAAGTAAAGAAGGTGCCGCAAAGGTATTTCTGCATATGCAGGACTGGGATCAAAAATTAATTGTACTACCGGAAAGTTCTGACAATTTCGACTGGAAAACGTTTCAACAGGAATATCGCGATTATATTGATATTGCTAAGCTGGCTCAGTTGCTACCTGTAATAGGTGCCGCTGTTGGGGCGGTTGCCAATTATCAGCTGATTAAAAAATTAGGAAAAACGGCCACCCAGGCTTATCGGATGCGTCTGATAAAAAAGGAATAACTACTCTTCTTCTTCAAACATCCCCCCTATCAAATCGTCGGTTTCGCGCCTATCCTTTTTAGTTGGTCGGCCAGACCCTCTGTCTCTTTTTAATGCAGGAGCATGGAACATGGATTTGAATGCATGTGTTTCTTCGACCGGGGTGATGTCTTTGTATTTAGTTACGGCAATTTTAGATTCTACCCTGTTATACAATAGTTCCACTACCTCTATTAATTTTTTTTCTATCCCTTTTGATACCTGGTAAACATCACCAGGTTTTACGATAGCAGATGGCTTAAGATTTTGACCATTAAATTTAACGCGACCTGCCTTACAGGCCTCTGTGGCTAAACTTCTGGTTTTAAATAATCTTATTGCCCACAAGTATTTATCAATACGTAATTTTTCCTTTTCAGTCATAAAAAATCAAAAATACATAAGAACCATCAGGAATTGATAAATACGAATAAAAAAAACAATAATTATATGGCAAAAAACAATGCGCTATACATAAAATTCATTTATTTTGTCAAAAAATAAACAAACAACATGATAGCAGAATTAAAAAAGTTAGTAGAAGCCGCTTGGGAAGACAGAACTTTATTAGAATATACGGAACATTGTGAAGCAATTGAAACCGTAGTTATGCAGTTAGATAAAGGTGAATTGCGCGTGGCTGAACCTATTCTAAATTCATGGGGTGTAAATGAATGGATCAAAAAAGCTGTTATTCTTTACTTCCCCATCAGACAGATGAAAGTAACTGAAACAGGACCTTTTGTGTTTCATGATAAAATGAAACTAAAAACCAATTATAAAGAACTTGGAGTAAGAGTAGTACCTGGTGCTAGTGCACGTTATGGCGCTTATCTGGCTAAAGGTGTAATTATGATGCCTTCTTATGTAAACATCGGTGCTTATGTAGATGAAGGTACTATGGTTGATACATGGGCTACTGTTGGTTCATGTGCTCAGATTGGAAAACATGTTCACTTAAGTGGTGGTGTTGGTATTGGTGGCGTTCTTGAACCGATCCAGGCTGCACCTGTTATTATTGAAGACAATTGCTTTTTAGGATCAAGAGCTATAGTTGTTGAAGGTGTTCGTGTTGAAAAGGAAGCTGTATTGGGAGCAAACGTAGTACTAACTGCATCTACAAAAATTATAGACGTTACCGGAAGCACTCCGGTTGAGTATAAAGGTATTGTGCCGGCTCGCTCCGTGGTTATCCCGGGAACTTATGCTAAACAATTCCCAGCTGGTGAATATCACGTTCCATGCGCTCTAATTATTGGCAAACGTAAAGAATCAACTGATAAAAAAACCTCACTTAATGATGCATTAAGAGAAAACAACGTTTCAGTATAAGAAGCTTAAATTTATATTAAGAGCCTGTATCATTATTTATGATCAGGCTCTTTCATTATAGCCTGATAGGTCTTCATGACTTGTTCTGCACAGTTTTTATTGCTGAACTTTTCGGCATGTACAAATCCTTTTTTGATCATGTTCTGCACTTCCTCTCCCCCCTTTAATATCTTTAACATACAATCTGCAATTTCAGCATAGCTATCAGGATTAACGTATAACGCGGCATCGCCACCTGCTTCTGGCAAACAACTAACTGAAGAGGTAATAACGGGCACGCCTACGCTTAAAGCCTCTAGTACCGGGATACCAAAACCTTCAAAATAGGAAGGATAAATCAATGCCTCCGACAGGCTATATATTGCTGGCAGATCCGCAGAGCTAATATCAGAAAGAAAGATTATTTTACTGTTCAGGTTATTTTTTTCAATGAAACTGTCAACCTCGTTTTTATATTTACCACTCCCCTTTCCAATCACAATTAAATTAACTGCTGTATCCTTTACTAACATTTGAACCGCTTTACAGACATTGAGCAGGTTCTTTCTTTCTATAATAGAGCCAACGGAAAGGAAAAACTTTTCTGGCAGGCTAAATTTATCAGCTACTAATCGCTTATGATTGTCCGAAATTGATGGGTTAAAGCTGTTATCGCAACTTTGGTAACAAACATCAATTTTATTTGGATCTGTTTGATAAAAGTCTACGATATCTCTCTTGGTTTGCTCACTAATTGCAATTACCCTGTCGGCATACTGGCAGGCATGTTTAAATTTTCTTCGATAGATTTTAACATCTAAAGGGTTATGCTGTTCAGGGAAGTGTTCATAAATCAGATCGTGTATGGTAACTACCGACTTAACAGGTGTTTTATTTATACCTACCGGAATTTCGTGACTTAGTCCATGATAAAGCTCGATACCAAGATCCAGTAAATCCTTTATCATCCATTTGCTCCTCCATAAGGATGAAAGTTTTCGGGAGAAAAATCCTTTAGGTAAAACCTGATGTATATTATTATTTTCTAGTGAATATTTTTTTGAAGGTTTAGGGTTTAACAAAAAATATTCATTATTAGGATAAAGCCGGGACAGGTCCTGGATCAATGTCCTGCTATAGTTCCCTAACCCTGTATTATTATGATAGGCTCTCTTTGCATCGAAGGCAATTTTCATATCACATTTAAAATTGAGGCGAAATATACAACAAATTAAAAACTGAGGTCAATAAAAAACGAAATTTGCCTACTTTTATAGACTAAAAGAAACTCATATATGTTAAATGATCAGATTAAACAGGCGCTGACTGTACTAAAGGATGGTGGTATAATCCTTTATCCTACCGATACAGTATGGGGTTTGGGCTGTGATGCTACCAATGAGCAGGCTGTAGAAAAAATAAATGCCATCAAAGGACGCAGCAATGATAAGAGTTTTATCATTTTATTAGATACTGATGCTAAACTGCAGAGCTATGTTACCGAAATCCCTGATGTTGCCTACGATTTGATTGAATATGCTGAAAGTCCGCTAACCATTATTTTTTCAGGAGCAAAAAACTTGGCAAAAAATGTAATTAATGTTGATGGAAGCGTAGGTGTAAGAGTTGTGAAACATGATTTCTGTGAACAGTTAATACAACGCTTCCGTAAGCCCATCACCTCCACTTCTGCCAATATATCCGGAGAACCTACTCCAAAGTTTTTCGATGAGATAAGTGATGAGATTAAGGATGCGGTCGACTATATTGTTGACTGGGAGCAAGACTTAAACGTTGATAGAAAACCATCAACTATAATGAAATTAGCTCCCGGAGGACAGTTTTCCTTTATTAGAAGGTAAGTTTTACTACTTTTGCAAACTCAGTAATGGAAAAACACCTACAACATCCTGTTTTTAAAGTTCTTGCAGGGATAGCTGCGAAACACAACATTGAAGCTTATGTTATTGGCGGGTATGTACGCGATATTTTTTTGCAAAGGCCATCAAAAGACATCGATATAGTTGTACTTGGAAATGGAATCAATTTTGCCGAATTAGTTGGTGCACAACTGAAAACCAAAGTAGCTATTTTCAAGAATTTCGGTACAGCAATGCTTAAATTTCAGGATCTGGAAATAGAATTTGTAGGTGCAAGAAAAGAATCTTACCGCGCAAACTCACGCAAGCCAATTGTCGAAAATGGTACAATTGAAGATGACCAGCTCAGACGCGATTTTACCATAAATGCGCTGGCAATTTCTTTAAATAAAGATAATTACGCAAGTCTCATAGATCCTTTTAGCGGTATAGAAGATCTTAAGAATAAATTAGTCAGAACTCCTCTGGATCCTGAACTTACTTTTTCTGATGATCCTTTGCGTATGATGCGTGCCATTCGCTTTGCCAGTCAGCTTGGTTTCACTATTGATGAAGCTGCAATAAACGCTATCAAAAAACAAAAAGAACGTATCAGTATCGTTTCAAAGGAACGTATTACTGATGAACTTAATAAAATTATTCTATCTCCCTTACCCTCAATAGGCTTTAAGTATTTATTTGATACCGGTTTATTGCACCTGATATTTCCTCAAATGGCCAACTTATATGGCGTTGAGATCATTAAAGGGAAAGGGCATAAAGATAACTTTTACCATACCTTGCAGGTCCTCGACAATATTTGCACCGTAACTGATGACCTGTGGTTGCGCTGGGCTGCAATTCTACACGATATTGCCAAACCGGCGACAAAACGTTTTGAAGAAGGTCATGGTTGGACTTTTCATGGCCATGAAGATAAAGGCGCACGCATGGTACCTCAAATCTTTGGTCAGCTTAAACTACCTCTTAATGAAAAGATGAAGTATGTTCAAAAGCTGGTCCAACTACACCTACGCCCTATCGTACTGGCACAGGAAGTAGTAACCGACTCAGCAGTTAGACGGTTATTGTTTGATGCTGGAGAGGATATTGAAAGTTTGATGTTGCTCTGCAATGCTGATGTAACGACCAAAAATGAGTACAAGGTAAAAAAGTATAGAAACAACTTTGAATTGGTTAAGCAAAAGCTCAAAGATGTTGAAGAGCGCGACAAGATCAGAAATTGGCAACCACCAATTTCAGGAAATGACATTATGAAGGTATTCGGCTTGGGAGCAGGAAAAGAAGTGGGAATCATCAAAAACGCCATTCGTGAGGCCATTTTGGAGGGAGAAATAACCAACTCTTACGAGGAAGCTTTACAGTTTATGCTTAAAAAAGCAAAGGAACTGGGGCTTTTACCAGTAACTCATTAATACAATTATATAAAGTATATTTTATTTTTTAATTTTATAGCTAGAAAATAAGCTCAAATGGCAATTTATAGATTTAGAATAAGTTTCGAAGATTTCGATGAAGTAGTAAGGGAAATAGATATTAAATCGACCCAAACATTTGAAGATTTACATAAAGCAGTTCACCGCTCAACCGGTTATTCTGCCGAAAAATCTTCTTCCTTTTTTGTGAGCACAGATAATTGGATAAAAGGCGATGAAATAGCCTATTTGCCTAATCAGCGTAAAACTGATCGGGGCGTAGCATTAATGGAAAATTCCAAATTAAGCAGCTTCATTGAAGACCCGCATCAAAAATTCTACTACATATATAATTTTGACCGCCCCTTTGATTTTCATGTTGAACTGATAAAGATCATCCTGGAAACAGATCCTAACATCGAATATCCATACCTTGTTAAAAGTACTGGAGAGGCCCCTAAAATTATCGACAAGAATAATTTTGGATCGGTTGCCGTATCTTCAAATCCGGTGTCTACAGATTTCGATTTCCTAAATGAAATGGATTTTGTCCCTGAAGACACGGATGAAATCGAAGCAATGGGTGGCAGAGGAATTAACACGGAAGAGAAGGATGAGGATGCTGAAGAGGAATCGGAAGACGGAGCAGATGAATTCTCTGATAATGACAACTACGAAGACGAAGAATACAATAGCAAAGAGGATTATTAGTGCCGGCTATGGCATCAGGTAAAACTTTAATTGTTATTGTAGGCCCAACTGCAATAGGTAAAACTGCCTTAGCTATCGAAATAGCTAAGCAGTTTTCTACCGAAATAATTTCTGCAGACTCCAGACAATTTTTTAAAGAGATGGAAATTGGTACTGCTAAACCTTCTGCCGAGGAATTAGCTGCCGCGCCACATCATTTCATTAATTCACATAGTGTAAATACATTATTTAGTACCGGTGACTTTGAAATACAAGCGCTTAAACTAATGGATGAATTGTTTAAAAAGCATGACCTTTTGGTTATGGTTGGAGGTTCAGGTCTTTATATAGATGCTGTATGTAAAGGTTTGGATGATCTTCCTGCCACTGATATCAACATTCGTGAACAACTTAATGAGCAGCTCGCAACAGAGGGGATTGAGGCAATAAAAGGTCAGTTAAGCAGGGATGATCCTGAATATTATGCTAAAGTGGATCAATCTAATCCCCAACGAATGATAAGGGGTCTGGAGTTTTTTCTTTCAACCGGAATGAAATTATCTTCTTTTCTTACCAACAGTAAAAAAACAAGACCCTTTAATATCATTAAAATTGGTTTAAATACAGACCGTGCAATACTTTACAATAGAATCAATTTAAGGGTTGATCTGATGATGGATGCGGGTTTACTGGATGAAGTAAAGGCCTTAAAGGATTATAGAAGCTACAATGCTTTAAATACCGTAGGCTATTCTGAACTTTTTGCCTATCTGGATGGAGAAATTGACCTTGAACAAGCTGTAGATAAAATCAAACAAAATACACGTCGTTTTGCCAAAAGGCAATTAACATGGTTTAGAAGAGATGACCACACCACTTGGTTTGAGCCAAACCGCACTGATGAAGTCATCACTTTCATTAAACAGGCATTGGCTTAAGCCTGAGCTGTTGGCCCACCAAAGTTCATTGGAAAACCCGGAGGCTCTTCCTGAGTCTTAATACGTCCGTTTATAGCTTCATATTTTTCTATATTATCCTGCATTGCAGCTAACAATCTCTTTGCATGCTCCGGGGTAAGAATAATACGTGACTTTACCCTTGCTTTAGGAACACCTGGCATTACTCTTATAAAATCGAGCACAAACTCTGTATTAGAGTGAGTAATAATAGCCAGATTAGAAAATATACCCTCTGCTATTTCTTCAGAAAGTTCTATGTTTAGTTGGTTCTCGTTATTTTGTTCTTCCATATAACAAACTTAGATATTTTTTATAGTATAAAAAAAGTCCCCCAACTTTTAAAGAAGGGGGACTTGTAGAAAAATGTATTTAAAAATTAAGCCTCTATTTCTTCTTGTTTAGAAGCTAACAATTTATCATATTCTTCCTGAGAACCAACAATGATACGCTCATATCCACGTACACCAGTACCTGAAGGGATTAAGTGTCCAACAATTACGTTTTCTTTTAGTCCAAGCATACTGTCACGTTTACCAGCAATAGCTGCTTCGTTCAATACTTTTGTTGTTTCCTGGAATGATGCTGCAGAGATAAATGATTTCGTACCTAATGATGCACGTGTTATACCTTGCAGCACTGAACTCGCAGTTGCAGGTCTTGCATCACGAACTTCAATTTGTTTCAAATCCTTACGTTTCAATTGAGAATTTTCGTCTCTTAATTTACGTAAAGAAAGAATCTGACCAGGTTTAACTGTGTTTGAATCACCAGCTTCTACTACAACTTTTTTGTCATAGATCTCATCATTCTCGATCATAAAGTCCCAACGATCTACAGAGTTATTCTCTAGGAAACTGGTATCACCCGGATCTTCGATATGTACTTTCTGCATCATTTGGTGTACAATAACCTCAAAGTGTTTATCATTGATTTTCACACCTTGTAAACGATAAACCTCTTGGATACCATTAACAAGATATTCTTGTACAGCCGCAGGGCCTTTAATTGCAAGGATATCAGCAGGCGAGATAGAACCATCAGATAATGGCATACCAGCTTTCACAAAGTCATTATCCTGTACAAGGATGTGTTTAGACAATGGAACAAGGTATTTTTTAATCTCACCGTCTTTAGATTCAATAGTCATCTCACGATTACCACGTTTCACACCACCTAAAGTTACCACACCATCAATTTCTGTTACTACAGCAGGGTTAGATGGATTACGTGCTTCGAATAACTCAGTTACACGCGGTAAACCACCCGTAATATCCCTTGTTTTTCCAGTAGCACGAGGTATTTTAACTAAGATCTGACCTGTTTTAACAGCATCACCTTCATCAATTGCAATGTGAGCACCTACAGGAATGTTATATCCTCTGATTAGTTCACCTTTTTTATCAACAACTCTTACAGAAGGGTTTTTAGTTTTGTCACGTGTGTCAATAATTACTTTTTCTCTGTGACCAGTTTGCTCATCTGACTCTTCACGGAAGGTTACACCTTCGATAATTGCATCAAATTCGATTTTACCGGCAAATTCCGAGATAATTACAGCATTATATGGATCCCACGAACAAATCCTGTCACCTTTAGTAATTTTAGCTCCATCCTCTACGTACAAGAATGCACCGTAAGGAATGTTACTGGTCATGATAATCTTATTCGTTTCCGGTTCAACAATTTTGAACTCACCTGAACGGCCTAAAACAATTTGTTTTACTCCATCTTCAGTATCATTCTCAACTGTACGAACGTTTTCAAATTCGATAATACCATCAAACTTCGCCATAATCTGAGATTCAGCAGCAATGTTCGATGCAGTACCACCCACGTGGAATGTACGTAGTGTTAACTGCGTACCCGGCTCACCGATTGACTGTGCAGCAATTACACCCACAGCTTCACCTTTTTGAACACGTTTACCAGTTGCTAAGTTACGTCCATAACAAAGGGCACAAACACCTCTTTGATTTTCGCAGGTTAATACAGAACGTATTTCAATACCTTCAAGTGGAGACTCTTCGATTGTTTTAGCAATCTCTTCGTCAATATCCTCTCCGGCTCCCACTAATAGTTCTCCATCCAATGGATTGAATACATCATGCAGCGAGATACGTCCTAAAATTCTGTCATATAATGGCTCAACGATATCTTCATTGTCTTTCAACGCAGTGGTATACATACCTCTCAATGTACCGCAATCCTCAGAATTAACGATCATATCCTGTGCCACATCATGTAAACGACGTGTCAAGTAACCAGCATCGGCAGTTTTTAACGCCGTATCCGCCAAACCTTTACGAGCACCGTGAGTAGAGATAAAGTATTCTAGTACCGATAATCCTTCTTTAAAGTTAGATAAGATCGGGTTTTCGATAATCTCACCACCAGAACCTGATTTTTGAGGTTTTGCCATCAAACCACGCATACCGCACAACTGGCGAATCTGTTCTTTCGAACCACGGGCACCAGAATCCAACATCATGTATACAGAGTTAAATCCTTGGTTATCGTTCGATAACTGGTTCATCACGAATGATGTCAAACGGTTATTGATACGAGTCCAGATATCGATAATTTGATTGTAACGCTCGTTGTTGGTAATGAATCCCATGTTATAGTTATTCCTTACCTCTTCAACTTCTGCAGAAGCTTGCTCTAATAAAGTATGTTTTTCAACAGGAATGTTTACGTCTTGTAAGTTAAACGATAAACCTCCTCTGAATGCCATTTGGAAACCTAATTCTTTAATATCATCAAGGAATCTTGATGCACGAGCCATACCAGTGATTTTTACTACCTCACCAATAATGTCTCTTAAAGATTTTTTAGTTAACAATTCATTGATATAACCAACTTCTTCAGGAACCATTTGATTAAATAGTACGCGTCCAACCGTTGTTTCTGTCAATTTATTAACAATAGATCCGTCCTCAATTTTAACATTTACTTTAACTTTAATAAATGCGTGAAGATCAATTTGTTTCTCATTGTAAGCAATGATTACCTCTTCAGGAGAATAGAATATAGAATCTTGTCCTTTAACTACACGTCCTGCATCAGTTCTACGGCCTTTAGTAATATAATAAAGACCCAAAACCATATCCTGTGAAGGTACAGTAATAGGAGTACCGTTTGCAGGGTTTAGAATGTTGTGTGCAGCAAGCATTAATACTTGTGCTTCTAATATTGCGGCGTGCCCTAATGGTAAGTGTACTGCCATCTGGTCACCGTCAAAATCCGCGTTAAATGCGGTACAAACTAACGGGTGTAATTGAATTGCTTTACCTTCAACCAATTTAGGTTGGAAAGATTGTATACCCAATCTGTGCAATGTAGGCGCACGATTCAGTAATACAGGGTGTCCTTTTAAAACATTTTCAAGAATATCCCAAACTAGTGGATCTTTTCTGTCTACAATTTTCTTAGCAGATTTTACTGTTTTAACGATACCTCTTTCTATCATCTTACGGATGATAAATGGTTTGAATAGCTCGGCAGCCATATCTTTAGGTAAACCACATTCATGTAATTTAAGGTTAGGCCCTACAACAATTACAGAACGAGCAGAATAATCCACACGTTTACCTAATAAGTTCTGACGGAAACGACCTTGTTTACCTTTCAGGATATCTGAAAGAGATTTTAAAGCACGATTACCTTCAGTTTTTACAGCGTTTACCTTACGTGAGTTATCAAATAACGAATCAACAGCTTCCTGTAACATACGCTTTTCGTTACGTAAAATTACTTCCGGAGCTTTGATCTCGATCAAACGTTTCAAACGATTGTTACGGATAATAACACGACGATAAAGATCATTTAAATCAGAAGTCGCGAAACGACCGCCTTCAAGAGGTACTAATGGACGCAATTCTGGTGGAATAACCGGAACGATCTTAATGATCATCCACTCTGGATTATTCTCAATACGTGATCTTGAGCCACGGAATGCTTCAACAACCTGTAAACGTTTTAACGCTTCGTTTTTACGTTGTTGAGAAGTTTCATTAGCAGCCTGGTGACGTAAGTTATATGATAATGTATCTAAATCAATACGTTTTAATAAATCCTCTAATGCTTCAGCACCCATTTTGGCTACGAATTTATTAGGATCTTTATCATCCAGGTATTGGTTCTCTTTAGGTAATTTATCAAGAATATCTAAATATTCTTCCTCAGTAAGGAAATCCATATACTGAATACCTTCCTCAGCCATTAAACCTGGTTGAATTACTACATAACGCTCGTAGTAAATGATCAGATCTAATCTTTTAGTAGGCAAACCTAATAAGTAACCGATTTTATTTGGCAGTGAGCGGAAATACCAGATATGCGCAACAGGAACCACCAGGTTGATATGTCCCATACGCTCTCTACGTACTTTCTTTTCAGTTACCTCAACACCACAACGGTCACAAACAATACCTTTATAACGGATACGCTTGTATTTACCGCAATGACATTCGTAATCTTTCACAGGACCAAAAATACGCTCGCAAAACAAACCATCACGTTCAGGTTTGTAAGTACGATAATTGATGGTCTCAGGTTTCAACACCTCACCACTTGAGCGCTCTAAAATAGCCTCAGGCGATGCCAAACTAATGGTGATCGATGTGAAATTGCTTTTTAATTTATTATCCTTTTTGTAAGACATAGCTCTTTTGTTTTAGTAACTAGTACTTAGTAGTTAGTATTTAGAACCAGGCGCTTAGCCTATCTAATTACTAACTACTTAATACTATATACTTAGTCTAACGTAATATCTAAACCTAATCCACGTAACTCATGCACCAATACGTTGAACGATTCTGGTACACCCGGTGTAGGAAGGTTTTCGCCTTTTACAATCGCTTCGTAAGTTTTAGCTCTACCGATAACATCATCCGATTTAACGGTTAATATCTCTTGTAGAATGTTGGCAGCACCAAACGCTTCCAGTGCCCAAACCTCCATCTCACCAAAACGCTGACCACCAAATTGAGCTTTACCACCCAATGGTTGTTGTGTAATTAGTGAGTATGGTCCGATAGAACGAGCGTGCATCTTATCATCAACCATGTGTCCTAATTTCAACATGTAGATAATACCTACAGTTGTTGGTTGATCAAATTTCTCACCTGTTAAACCGTTATTTAAGTAGGTTCTTCCAGAAGCAGGTAATCCAGCCTTTGCGATCCAGTCTTCAACCTCATTGTGCTTAGCACCATCAAAAATTGGAGTAGCAAATTTAACACCCAATTCTTTACCGGCCCATGCCAATACAGTTTCATAGATCTGACCAAGGTTCATACGTGAAGGTACACCAAGTGGGTTCAACACGATATCAACAGGAGTTCCATCTTCTAAGAATGGCATATCTTCATCACGTACAATACGAGCTACAATACCCTTATTACCGTGACGACCAGCCATCTTATCACCTACTTTTAACTTACGCTTTTTAGCTACATAAACCTTAGCCATTTGAACAATACCTGATGGCAGCTCATCACCCACACTAATCGCAAATTTATCACGTTTGTAAGCACCAAGTTCTTCGTTTACACGAATACCATAGTTGTGCAATAACAATTTGATCTGCTCATTCTTGTCATCATCAGTAGTCCATTTGTATGGATTAATGTGCGCATATTCTAAATCGGCTAAACTCTTTTGAGTAAACTTAGCTCCTTTAGGGAATAACAATTCCTTATAAACATTGTACACACCTTGAGATGTCTTACCGTTTACAATCTGGAATAATTTATCTACAAGCTCATTTTTTAGATTTGTAGTGGCAAGTTCATATCTCTTGTCTAATTTTTCTATTGCTGATTTTTCCTCAGCTTTAGTAGTTTTCTTAGCTCTAGAGAATAACTTAGTATCAATTACAACACCTTTAATAGATGGAGGAGTTTTTAATGATGCATCTTTAACATCACCAGCTTTATCTCCAAATATCGCACGCAGTAATTTCTCTTCCGGTGAAGGATCAGATTCTCCTTTCGGAGTAATTTTACCGATAAGGATATCGCCTTCTTTAACTTCAGCACCGATACGGATAATACCGTTCTCATCTAAATCTTTAGTAGCTTCTTCAGAAACGTTAGGGATATCTGGTGTTAATTCCTCTTCCCCGCGTTTCGTATCACGTACTTCCAATTCAAATTCTTCGATGTGTAATGAAGTAAAGATATCTTCACGAACAATACGCTCGTTAATTACGATCGCATCCTCAAAGTTATATCCTTGCCAAGGCATGAAAGCAACTTTTAAGTTTCTTCCTAATGCCAACTCACCATTTTCAGTAGCATAACCTTCACAAAGCACTTGTCCTTTAACAACTTTCTGACCTTTCTTAACGATTGGTTTCAAGTTGATACAAGTATTCTGGTTGGTTTTCTTGAATTTGATTAATTTATAAGTTTTGCTATCACCTTCAAACGATACTAAACGATCTCCATCGTTTCTTACATATTTAATAGTGATCTCATTTGCATCAACATATTCAACAACACCATCACCTTCAGCATTGATCAAAGTTCTTGAATCGCGGGCTACGCGACCTTCTAAACCTGTACCGACAATTGGAGCCTCAGGACGTAACAAAGGTACAGCCTGACGTTGCATGTTTGATCCCATCAATGCCCTGTTCGCATCATCATGCTCAAGGAAAGGAATTAAAGAAGCAGCGATTGAAGTAATCTGATTAGGTGCCACGTCCATTAAGTCTAATTTCTCAGGCTCAATAATCGGGAAGTCACCCTCATAACGTGCTTTTACACGAGGAGTAGTGAAATTACCTTTATCGTCATACTCAGCATTTGCTTGTGCAATTGTTTTACCATCTTCATCCTCAGCAGAAAGGTAAATAACCGGTTCATCAACAGACACAACACCATTATCCACTTTTTTATAAGGGGTTTCAATAAAACCTAAGTTGTTTATTTTCGCATGCACACAAAGAGACGAGATCAAACCGATGTTTGGTCCCTCTGGAGTTTCAATTGTACATAAACGACCGTAGTGAGTATAGTGAACGTCACGCACCTCGAAACCAGCACGCTCACGTGAAAGACCACCTGGGCCTAAGGCTGACAAACGACGCTTGTGCGTAATCTCTGCCAAAGGATTTGTCTGGTCCATGAACTGAGACAACTGGTTAGTACCAAAGAAAGAGTTAATAACCGACGATAACGTACGGGCATTAATTAAGTCTGTTGGAGTAAATACCTCGTTATCACGAATGTTCATACGCTCACGGATAGTACGCGCCATACGTGCTAAACCAACACCAAATTGAGCGTATAATTGCTCACCTACTGTACGAACACGACGATTCGACAAGTGATCAATATCATCTACTTCTTCTTTAGAGTTGATCAACTTGATCAGATATTTAACAATAGCAATAATATCAGCTTTTGTCAAAACCTTTACGTGATCAGGAGTATCCATTTTCAACTTACGGTTGATACGGTACCTACCTACATCACCTAGATCATAACGTTTATCCGAGAAGAACAAACGCTCGATAATACCTCTTGCAGTTTCCTCATCAGGTGGTTCTGCATTACGCAAAGCACGATAGATGTTTTCAACAGCCTCTTTTTCAGAGTTAGAAGTATCCTTTTGTAATGTATTATATATAATGGTATAATCAGCCTGGCTTGCACCATCATCTTTAGATAAGATAATAGTTTTAACACCAGCATCAATGATCATATCAATATGGTCATCTTCTAAAACAGTATCCCTGTCTAAGATCACTTCATTACGATCTATAGAAACTACCTCACCAGTATCTTCATCAACAAAATCTTCAACCCATTTTCTTAATACTCTTGCAGCAAGCTTACGACCGATATATTTCTTCAATCCCGATTTGCTAACCTTAACCTCATCAGCTAAGTCAAACAATTCAAGGATATCTTTATCAGAATCGTAACCAATGGCACGCAATAAGGTGGTAACCGGGAACTTTTTCTTACGATCGATGTATGCATACATGACGTTATTTACGTCGGTAGCAAACTCAATCCAAGATCCTTTGAAAGGAATTACACGGGCAGAATAAAGCTTAGTTCCGTTAGTGTGACGGCTTTGACCGAAGAACACACCCGGAGACCTGTGTAACTGAGAAACAATTACACGCTCTGCGCCGTTAATCACAAAAGTACCTTTAGGAGTCATATAAGGTATGGTTCCTAAATATACATCTTGAATGATCGTTTCAAAATCTTCGTGTTCAGCATCATTACAAGAAAGCTTAAGCTTTGCCTTTAATGGAACACTATAAGTTAACCCACGGTCAATACACTCAGGTATATCATAACGTGGTGGGTCAATAAAATAATCAAGGAACTCAAGAACAAAGATGTTTCTTGAATCGGTGATTGGGAAGTTTTCAGCAAACACCTTAAATAAACCCTCAGTGTGACGGTTATCTGAAGTTGTCTCGATCTGAAAAAATTCTCTGAATGATTGCAACTGCACATCTAGAAAATCTGGGTAATCTATGATATGCTTACTACGTGCAAAATTTACTCTTTGGTCGACTTTATTTGCCAATGGACTAAAGTTAATTTACTTTAAGAATAAACTATTTGTTTGGTTAGCCGTTAAACAATTCCACCAACCAAACAAGATGAAATGTTTATAAACAGGTATAGACTCCGACTATACAGTCGGAGTCTATGGTTAAAGTTATATTAAAATTAAGTGATTACTTAATTTCAACTACAGCTCCAGCTTCTTCTAATTGTTTTTTCAAAGCTTCTGCTTCGTCTTTAGCAACACCAGCTTTTAATTCTTTAGGTGCACCATCAACTAAGTCTTTAGCTTCTTTCAAACCTAAACCAGTTAAGTCTTTTACCAATTTAACAACTGCTAATTTCTGACCACCAGCTTCTTTCAAGATTACATCGAAAGTTGATTTTTCTTCAGCCGCAGGAGCAGCATCACCAGCAGGGCCTGCAACAGCAACTGCAGCAGCAGCTGGTTCAATACCATACTCGTCTTTTAAGATTTGAGCTAATTCGTTAACTTCTTTAACTGTTAAGTTTACCAATTGCTCAGCAAACGCTTTTAAATCTGCCATTTTTATAGATTTTAAAAATTTACGTAAAAATAATTTGTTTAATATGAACTTTTAAGGTGTCCTTAACCTTCTCTTTCTTGAAGAGTTTTAACAATTCCTGCAATTTTGTTACCGCCAGACTGTAAAGCCGAAATAACGTTTTTAGCTGGTGACTGTAATAATCCAATGATATCTCCAATAAGCTCTTCTCTTGATTTCAAGCTTACTAAAGTATCTAATTGGTTGTCACCAATAAATACCGTTGAATCGATATATGCAGCTTTAAGCTGAGGTTTATCAGATCCTTTTCTCAAGGCTTTGATCAGCTTAGCTGGACCATTACCTACTGTTGAGAATAATAATGCTGATTGGCCTTTAAGCGCAACAAAGATCTCTGATGCATCGCCTTCTAATCCTTCAATCGCTTTTCTGATTAAAGTATTTTTAGCAACCTGCATTTCAATCCCACTTTCGAAACATTTGCGACGGATACTGTTTACTTTCTCAACAGATAAGCTTGATGTATCGGCAATATAAAAATTACCGAATTCCTGCATCTTCACTTGAAGAGCCGAAACGACTTCGTGTTTTTCTTCTCTGTTCATAATTAGATCCCCGCTACTGATTTAGTTTCGATTGCAATTCCAGGACTCATAGTTGAAGAAACATGTATGCTCTTAAAATAAGTTCCTTTTGCAGCAGATGGTTTTAGCTTAGAAATTACTTGAAGAACTTCTAAAGCATTTTCATATATTTTATCTGCTGGGAATGATACTTTTCCTACTGAAGCGTGTATAATACCACTTTTGTCAACTTTAAAATCAATCTTACCGCCTTTTACATCAGTTACTGCTTTACCAACTTCGTTAGTTACAGTACCTGATTTAGGGTTTGGCATAAGGTTACGTGGACCTAAAACGCGGCCCAGTTTACCTACTTTTGCCATACAAGCAGGAGTAGTGATAATAATGTCAACATCAGTCCATCCACCTTCAATCTTGGCTACATATTCGTCTAAACCTACAAAATCTGCGCCAGCCGCTTTAGCCTCTTCTTCCTTATCAGGAGTACAAAGAACTAAAACACGTACAGTTTTACCTGTACCATGTGGTAAAGTTGCAATACCACGTACCATTTGATTGGCTTTACGTGGATCTACACCTAAACTAACATCGATATCAACCGATGCATCAAATTTAGTAGTAGTTATTTCTTTAACCAAAGCAGCCGCATCCTTTAAAGAATACGTTTTACCAGATTCTAGTTTAGCATGTGCCTTTTTTTGATTTTTTGTTAATTTAGCCACTGTTGTAAACTGTTATTTGTTAATTAATTTGTCCAAGGCGCATCACCGCTAACGGTGATTCCCATACTGCGTGCTGTACCGGCAACCATACTCATTGCCGATTCGATAGTGAAAGCATTTAAATCAGTCATTTTATCTTCAGCAATTGACTTAACCTGATCCCAAGTCACCGAACCAACTTTTTTACGGTTGGGCTCAGCAGAACCACTCTGTAATTTAGTAGCATCCTTTAACTGGATAGCAACCGGAGGGGTTTTGATGATGAATTCGAAAGACTTGTCAGCATAAACAGTAATTACAACAGGTAATACTTTACCAGGCTTATCTTGGGTACGAGCATTGAATTGTTTGCAAAACTCCATTATGTTCACCCCCTTAGCACCTAAAGCAGGTCCTACTGGTGGCGATGGATTTGCAGCTCCACCCTTGATCTGTAATTTAACAAGTGCACTGACTTCTTTTGCCATTTTCTGTTTTTGTTAATTTGTAATACTCAATGTTAAAATGTTGGAAGCATGTAACAATTAAGATCTTTATTCTATTCCTTTTCTACTTGCATATAGTTAAGTTCTAACGGAGTTTTTCTTCCGAAGATCTTAACCATAACCTTTAATTTCTTTTTCTCTTCGTTAACCTCTTCAATAACGCCGGTAAAACCGTTAAACGGTCCATCCATTACTTTAACGTTCTCTCCAACATAATAAGCAACGTTCATGATCTCGCTTTGTTGGCTCATCTCATCAACTTTGCCTAAAATACGGTTAACTTCCGCTTGGCGCATAGGAACAGGATTTCCGCCCTTATCTCCTAAGAAACCAATAACGCTATTAACATTCTTAATAATATGTTCTAACTCACCATCTAAAATAGCTTCAATTAAAACATAGCCAGGATAAAAGTTGCGCTCTTTTGCAATTTTTTTCCCGTCTTTCATTTGGTAATATTTCTCCATCGGTATTAAAACCTGAGGAACCAAATGTGAAAACCCTAAACGGCTAATTTCAGAATCAATATACTGTTTTACTTTCTTCTCTTTTCCACTAACGGCCCTAACTACATACCATTTCAACTGATCGTTCATTTAGCTATATTAATTAGAAAGTGATTTATAAAAAGTATCCAAAACGAATGTAGAACCCTTATCCATTGCAAAAATAACACATGCAATAATAAGCGACGCTACCAAAACCAACACTGCAGAATTTTGCAATTCTCCCCATGTAGGCCAGGTAACCTTCTGGGTCATTTCTTCATATGATTCTTTAACAAATTGAACTACTTTAGCCATAATTAATTTTTTGCACGGGAACAAGGATTCGAACCCTGATCAAAGGTTTTGGAGACCTCTATTCTACCGTTGAACTATTCCCGTGTATAATTTTCGCTCTTCCAAGCGAATCGTTTTGCTATTAGAACAAAGTACTCAGGCTGTTAAAGCCCAAGTACTTTGCTTTATAAATTTGTCCGGTATCTTTTGGATACCTAAGAACTATTTTACAATTTCAGTTACCTGACCAGCACCTACTGTTCTACCACCCTCACGGATAGCGAAACGTAGACCTTTTTCCATTGCGATTGCGTTGATCAATTTAACATTGATAGTAACGTTGTCACCTGGCATAACCATTTCAGTTCCTTCAGCTAGTGTAATCTCACCAGTAACGTCTGTAGTACGGAAATAGAATTGTGGACGGTATTTGTTAAAGAATGGAGTGTGACGTCCACCTTCTGCTTTTGATAACACATAGATCTCAGCTTTGAAATCTGTGTGAGGAGTTACTGAACCTGGTTTGCAGATAACCATACCACGACGGATATCAGTTTTCTCAATACCACGTAACAATAAACCTACGTTATCACCTGCTTCACCATAATCAAGGATCTTACGGAACATCTCAACACCTGTTACAGTTGATTTAAGATTTTCTGCACCCATACCCAAGATCTCAACTGGATCTCCAGAGTTGATTACACCACGCTCAATACGACCAGTCGCAACAGTACCACGACCAGTGATCGAGAATACGTCCTCAACAGGCATTAAGAATGGAAGATCAGTTAAACGTGGAGGAATTGGAATGTAGCTATCAACAGCATCCATTAATTCCATGATTTTAGCTACCCATTTCGGATCTCCGTTCAAACCACCAAGAGCTGAACCTTGAATAACAGGAATATCATCACCAGGGAATTCATAGAATGATAACAATTCACGAACTTCCATTTCTACTAATTCTAATAACTCAGGATCGTCAACCATATCCACTTTATTCATGAATACTACCAACGAAGGAACACCTACCTGACGAGCCAATAGAATGTGCTCACGAGTTTGTGGCATCGGACCATCTGTAGCAGCTACAACAATGATAGCTCCATCCATTTGTGCAGCACCAGTAACCATGTTTTTCACATAATCCGCGTGACCTGGACAGTCAACGTGTGCATAGTGACGGTTAGCAGTTGAATACTCAACGTGTGCTGTATTAATGGTGATACCTCTTTCTTTTTCCTCAGGAGCTGAGTCAATTGAATCAAATGAACGCGCCTCAGATAAACCAGCATCAGATAACACTTTAGTGATAGCTGCTGTTAAGGTTGTTTTACCGTGGTCAACGTGACCGATTGTGCCGATGTTTAAGTGCGGCTTGCTGCGGTCAAACTTTTCTTTTGCCATGTTTTTATACTTATTAGTAGGTTATAACTTTTTATTTATTTATTGTTTTGATACAATTCAATACAAAAAACCTTGTTCACCCTGCGTTTAAACAGATTCAACAAAGCCTATTTTTATTTTTTTGAGCCAAAGATGGGACTTGAACCCACGACCTCTTCCTTACCAAGGAAGTGCTCTACCGCTGAGCTACTTCGGCTTTTAATCTCTAGCAGCTTATTCTTATTATTCCTTTCGGAATTAATTTTCACAATCCCTGCCGACTGCCCACCTTTTTCCATTTAAGAGCGGAAGACGAGGTTCGAACTCGCGACCTATAGCTTGGAAGGCTATCGCTCTACCAACTGAGCTACTTCCGCTTCTTTATTGTGGGGGGAGAAGGATTCGAACCTTCGAAGTCTTGCGACAACAGAGTTACAGTCTGTCCCATTTGGCCACTCTGGTATCCCCCCAAAAAAAGAGCCTCCTATCGGGATCGAACCAATGACCTACTGATTACAAGTCAGTTGCTCTACCAGCTGAGCTAAGGAGGCTTATATCATGTGCTGCTTACAAACGAAGCAACAAATCTTATAATATTAATCTTTCATAGAACATTCCATTTTAGTTGTTGAGGTAACGCCCTCTCTGAAATGGAATGCAAATCTACAAGAATTTATGATAGACGCAAAATTTATTTCAAAAAAAAATTGGCGAAACTTACTCCGCCAATTCAATATTAAAATATCGCTAAAATATGTACCTAATAATCAGATACTTCATTCGCGTTTAAAATTGCCTTATGTTCACTTAATTTTATTCTCGTCTTGTCTTTATGTTTGGTAATTTGCTTCCTTAACGACTCAATTGCTAAATCTGTGGCCTCTTCAAATGATTTACACTGTTCCTTTGCGAACATTGTTCCGCCCGGTACGATCAATTTAATCTCACTTATTTTATTGGCTTCATCATCTACATTCTCTAATTTTAAATAAACTTCGCCACTGATAATCTGATCAAAAAACTGATCTAGCTTATCTACTTTCTTTTGAATGAAATCTAATAACTTCTGGTCTGCATTGAAATGGATCGATTGAACTGTAATTTTCATATTTTCCTCCTCTTTTTTATGCCTTTGGATGGGCTTGTTTATATATTGATTTTAATCTTTCTACTGAATTGTGGGTATAAACCTGAGTAGCGGCCAGGCTTGCATGCCCCAACAATTCTTTTATTGCATTTAAGTCTGCCCCCCTATTCAACAAACTGGTGGCGTAAGAATGGCGCAACACGTGTGGACTCTTCTTATCCTGCGTTGAAATGAAACTTAAATAACGCTGAACTATTCGGTATATTAATTTAGGATATGCATCCGCTCCTTTATCTGTAACGAATAAGCCTTCCGTTTTGTTATCAAATTTTTGTAATGTTTTTAATTCAATGTAGGTTCTTAGCTGATCCTCAAGTGGTTTGCTTATCGGAACTATCCGCTCTTTATTTCTTTTTCCCAAAACCCTGATATTTGAGTCGTAAAAGTTAATGTCAGATTCCTTCAAGGTCAGCAATTCTGCAAGCCGCATACCGGTTCCAAATAATGCTTCGATAACTAACCGGTCTCTTACTGATGAAAAGCTTCCATCAAAAAACTCTTCAGAATCAAGAAGCAGATCCAGCTTTTGGTCGTCCACAAATACAGGAAGGCGCTTAGGGGCTTTAGGAGCTTTTACGAGAGCCATAGGGCTCGATTGAACTATTTGCTCGCGAACAAGGTATTTATAAAAACTGCGCAGGGTAGATAGCTTCCTTCCTATAGAATTCTCGGTAACACCTTCCTCCATCAGCCAAACCATATAATTCCTTACATGGATATAGGCCACCTCATTAAGTGACAGTTCAAATGTTTGGAGCATAAAATCTCTAAACTGAATCAGGTCGGTTCTGTAGGACTGGACTGTGTGTGGAGAATATCGCTTCTCGTGCTGGAGATATGTTAGAAATTGTTCAACAGTCATAGAAACTATTTGTATTGCTCGATAGAGTGAATATACAAAACATTATCTTAACAATTCCTTTTTATTTGAACAAAAAAAGCCATCAAACAATTGATGGCTTTTAATATTATTATGTTAAACTACAAGAACTATATTGTTCCTTCTAGTTGCATATTTTGCTTATAAATAGCGTGTTTCACTAATGTACGACGTGCTACAGATTTTTTCTCGTAAGCTTGGCGGCTACGTAATTCTCTTAACACTCCTGTTTTTTCAAATTTCTTTTTGAAACGTTTTAACGCTTTATCTAGTGATTCACCGTCTTTAATATTAATAATGATCATAACGTAAAATACCTCCTCTCGTTGTTTTTAGGACTGCAAAGATAGGTATTTCATTTGATAATCAAAACACTATGTTTAATTTATTAATAATATTGGATTTGAAAATACGTGGTACACTTTTTATACTTATTTTTAATATAAAAACAAATCTATCATGAAATCTAAAAAGCCGCTGTTTATTACTCTTGCTATAATAATTGTTATCCTGTCAGGATTCATTTATTACCGTTATTATTTTGTGTTTGGCGATGGCGTTAAAGCTGGCGAGCTGAACTATGTTGTAAGAAAAGGTTATGTATTTAAAACCTACGAAGGCAAACTGATCCAAACAGGGCTCCGATCCAAACAAACCGGCACCATACAATCAAATGAATTTGAGTTCTCTGTTGATGACAAAGCCATCGCCGAAAAAATGATGATGAACAGTGGAAAAACATTTGAATTACACTATAAGGAATATGTCAGCACACTTCCCTGGAGAGGTTACAGCCCTTATGTAGTCGACCGTATCATATCCATAAAATAGAAGTAAGCTCTTTAAAAACAAAAATCCGGCATATTTAAATATGCCGGATTAATTGGTTTTATATTTGGTTAGAATATTCTCTTTTATTTTGTTACACTAATCTAATGTTTTAAAACTTCTCTTGCAATAACTATTTTCTGAATTTCTGAAGTTCCTTCTCCAATAGTACACAATTTACTGTCTCTATAGAATTTTTCTACTGGAAAATCCTTTGTATAACCATAGCCTCCAAAAATCTGCACTGCCTCTGTTGCCGTTCTTACAGCAACTTCCGAAGCAAAATATTTAGCCATAGCAGATTCTTTGGTCATAGGTAAACCACGATTCTTTAAATCGGCAGCCTGTCTAATCAACAGCTCCGCAGCCTCAATCTCAGTAGCCATGTCTGCCAGCTTAAAGCTAATGCCCTGAAAACTTGCTATGGGTTGCCCGAATTGATGTCGTTGTTTAGCATAAGCAACAGCTGCCTCATAAGCACCTTTTGCAATACCTAGTGCCAGCGCTGCAATAGAGATTCGTCCACCATCTAAAACTTTCATTGCCTGCTTAAAGCCTCCGCCTATATTCCCTAAAAGATTTTCTTTTGGAACACGGCAATTGTCAAATATCATTTCAGTTGTCTCCGATGCTCTCATACCTAATTTATTCTCCTTCTTGCCTGCTGCAAACCCTGGCGTTCCTCTTTCAACAACAAAAGCCGAAACCCCATTAGAATCTCCTTTTTCACCTGTTCTGGCCATAACAACTGCAATATCTCCGGTCTTACCATGAGTAATCCAGTTTTTAGAGCCATTAATAACATATTCATCTCCATCCAGTGTAGCAACTGTCATCATCCCCAAAGCATCAGATCCTGTATTTGCTTCGGTTAAGCCCCATGCTCCTATCCATTCTGCTGTTGCTAATTTAGGCAACCATCTCATTTTTTGTTCCTCATTAGCAAAAGCCAGGATATGACCAGTACATAAAGAATTATGAGCCGCTAAAGAAAGACCTATTGAACCGCAAACTTTAGATACCCCTACAATCACATCTACATATTCCTGATAGCCCAAACCAGATCCACCATAAACCTCAGGAACAAGAACTCCCATCAAACCTAATTCGCCAAGTTTTTTAAAAACATCTATCGGAAAATGCTGCACTTCATCCCACTCCATTACATTTGGACGAATATTCTTCTCCGCAAAATCATGTACCACCTTTCTTATCATTTCCTGATTTTCTGAGATGCTAAAGTTATAGCCTACAGAATTATCCATTGTTTCTAACATAATTTTATCGATTGAATCCCGACAATTATAAACAAATAAAACAACAGAAACACAAGTTTAAATTTGCAGAATAATAGAACGAAATGGTATTTAGTTCATTAACCTTACCTCCTTATTTTAAGTAAGTCAAATACGCTAAAAACTTTTTTTATTTTTTTTTAGCTTTACCCCCTTAGAACTATCTAAATAAAGCATCTCATGAAGTCCATTACCGTAAAAGCTCTTGTCGCTCAATTAAAGAACGACCTTATAGGCAAAGATTCTTACAGAGGAGTAACGCTTACTTACTCCTGGCTGGCAAACCAGTTTGGTCACTTTTCTTTAGGTTTTATTCCAACAATACTGCTTTATAATGTACTTAAAGCAAAGACAAATATGTCTCAGCCTGAATTGTGGGCGGCATTTGGTGTTTGGGCTGGCTGGATTTTGTTTGAACTTTTTAATTTCCTATGGCCGTTATTGTTTAAAACAGAATCAATACGTAAGGCTCTTGGAACAGGCAAATACACATTTCAGCCAGCATGGACAAATGTTGCATTCGATACTTTAACAGATCTGGTTTATTTTGGAATGGGCGCACTTGCTGCAAGTCTCATCTGTGAGTTTCACAAAGGTATGTTAATTGGTCTTATTGTGTTAGTATTATTGGTTATTTACCCCTTCTACTATTGGTACACCACAAAAATGTTTATCCAAAATGCCGATTATCCTTTTCAGTTACGACTAAGTCAATGGAACCAACGAATAAAAGAAGACAACAAAGCATTGATTTTAGACTTCCTCAAGCACAATGAACCAGGAAAACATATGTTGCTATTTGGCTCCAGAGGCAGTGGCAAAACAATGCTATCAGTCGGAATTGCAACGGAGTCATCTATTAAAAATAACAGTTGCAGCTACATTACTGCCGTAAAACTACTCTGTTTATTTTTCGAGAATGAAGATAACCCGCCGATTACAAAGCCTGGGGCTTGGTCGTGGAGAAACTCTTCTTTATTAGTTATTGACGATATTAATCCTGGCGGAAATGTACAAGACGATATTTTAAGCGCAAAACAATTCTACACGATACTTAATAATTTAAACTGTGGCGAATTAAATAAAAAAGCTATCAAAGAAAAAAGTATTATCTGGGTTATGGGTAATGATGACCCAGACAGGCACGCTGAAGAACGCTGGGAAACATTATTAGAAAATATAGGTGTAGAGAAATCAAATATTACAACCGTAAACCTCGATGCAGTTTAATTAAGGAAGTATGTTATTGTCATACGCAAAGCTTACCAGGTGTGTTAAACTTTTAACATCAAAGCGCTTGTACAGTGGAATTATCCTTTTTTCAATTGCTGAGTGCGAAACACCCAATTCATGGGCAATTTCTTTGAAGGAATAGCCTTTTGCCACAAGCGAAAGTGCCTCCTTCTCTTTATTGGATATAGCCAGATGGTAAAACAATATCTTGTTTAATTCCTCTTCAAATTTTTCCTTATCAGGGCCATAAGCCGCATATCTCATTATTTTTCCAAAAATAAGACTCCTGTTAATTTGAAAACGACCGATAATAGATTCGATTTTACCATTCTCAGAACTAAAAACACCTACCCTTGCAGAGATAGGAACTTCCTGACCGTTTTTATGTATCTTTTTAAGCTCTATAGTAAAGCTATACTTCTCCAGGTCTTTTGACTTGTTATGAATAAATTTGAGGGCCTTATCATTAAGGTCATGTGAGAAGGGAGCAAATTCAGGGGCCGACATATTTACTATTGCCAGCATATTTATTTCATCATCTTTATAACCAACCACCTCTTCCCATCCGCTGGCAAAAATCATTCTGTTCTCTTTAAATGAATAGATATAAATGGCTTCTTCAGCAAACCTGGGGATAGTTTGTTCAAAGAACAATGCTTGTTCGCTCTCTAAGTCGGCAGGAACATCTGTAATAAAGTTCCTTGAATAGTCTCCAAAATTCCCTTTTGATTTCATTTTATATCAATTTTGAGAAATCCTTTCATTAAAACCTGCGTATTTACTCAGTTGATTTCAATTAAAAGCACTGCTAATTTTGCAACAAGTTTAAAAAAAATACCTCTCATTTCAGCATACAAAAAAAAGCTGCAAAATTATGCCTAGTCTTACCCCTCGCTTTTCTATTCTAATTTTAAAATTAATTGCAATTTCTCTACTGATCTTATGTTTATATCAAGCCAGCAATTTAATCGTTTAAGAGAACTAGTAAGAGGCTAAAGAAAAAACCTCACTTCCATAAGGGGTCAATCTCTTCCTGCCATTTAAAAAATCCAACGATATAATAAAAGAATAAGCGGCTACCGTTGCTTCCATTTGCATCACAAGTTTTGATGCCGCTACAACCGTTCCCCCCGTGGCCAGTAGATCATCATGAATTAAAACCCTTTGTCCTTTAAGCAATGCATCCTGATGACACTCTATGGTTGCACTGCCATATTCCAGATCATATGATTCCTGCATCGTTTTGTAAGGCAACTTCCCTGCCTTTCTAATAGGGATAAAAGGCACATTTAACAGCTGAGCCAAAGATGGGCCAAACAAAAAGCCCCGGCTCTCTATACCTGCAACCACATCAATGGCCACATTCGAAAGTTGTTTAGCCAACGCGGCTGTAATATCCATGCACAAGCCCGGATCCTTTAGTATCGGAGTTATATCTTTAAAAATGATTCCTGGTTTTGGAAAGTCTTGTACATCGCGTACAGTTTGTTTTATTCTTGATTCTATCATGACTAAAAAGTAAGGTAAGGCGCCAAACGCTCAACCGTTTCCGGGTCTAAAATAGCAACCTTATTTAAGTCAGCAATATTACTATAATTTCCGTGTTGTTTTCTATATTCAATAATAGCATTTACCTGTTTATACCTTATATATGGATGTCCTTTAAAATCCTCTAACCTTGTAGCATTAACGTTAATTCTTTTCAATTTTTGATCATCCACAGAAACCTGATTCCTGATCTCCTCATATTTTACTGAGTCCAGTCCAAATACTTCAAGCAGCTGCTCCTTTTTATAAAAGCCTCCAATACGTTCCCTGTATTTTATTATCCTCCTGGCAAAAGCCGGCCCAATTCCTTTTATCTCAATAAGGGCTGCACTATCTGCCCCATTCATTTCTATTATTTTGCGCGCTCTGGAAACTGGGCTGTTGACATTATTCTTAAAACTCTTCTCCGGCACTTTAGTATTTCCAGCATACTTATCCTCAATTCGTACATAAGGAGATAACCTTTCGTACATTTTCTCAGTAATCGTATACATTTTCTTCAGATCTTCTACATTTCTAAACTTCCCTCCTTTCTCTAAATATTTTAAAATAGCTGCAGATTGCTTAAAAGACAGGCCCAGTCTTTGCCAATCATCAACATTTATAGTATTCGGATCAAACACGAACAAAGAATAATGATGTTCTTTTTTAACATTGTACTTTAATTTTCTACTATTAAAAACGGAAGACTTATTAACCGGTAGCACTAACCTTTTAATGGCTAATTGTTCGGCTACTGAATTATCCGGTTCTGGCGTCACAAAGCTGTATAAATAAGGAGTAGCACTAATTAATACTATAAGCACTATTAGAACTAAAAGACCATTAAATTCCTGTTTACTAAAATCAAAATAAGCATTCAACCATTTTCTCATTGCCTAATCTATAGCAGAATATTATAAATAACAACCATAATAGGATTAGTATTATATTTTAGTATGTCGCCAACGATTAAAAATATAAATCTTACTTTTGAGGTTGGATAATGTTTCACAAACTGGAATTTAAATGAAGATCATAACTACCCAAGAGTTTGCAAAAGCTACTAAAATAGATAAACTGGGCGTACCCGGACTTGCTGCTTTACTCATGGAGATGATGAAACTTAATGACATCAACAAAGTTTTTTCGCAGAATGAGCATTTTAGTGGTTTAGAATTTGTCGATAAGATTTTAGAAACCATAGGCGTTAGTATCGATTTTGATGAAGACGACCTTAAAAACATACCCAAAACCGGAGGTTTTATTGCAATAGCAAATCACCCATATGGCGGTGTCGAAGGTCTTGCACTTGTAAAATTACTTTGTACCGTAAGGCCCGAGGCAAAGGTGATGGTTAATTTTATACTTAAAAAGATTCCCAATCTAAGTGAGTTCTTTGTAGCAGTAAATCCTTTTGAAAACGTTCAGCACACCTCAAGCATAAGTGGCTTAAAAGCTACTTTCGACCTCCTTCAAAGCGGTACACCAATAGGAATATTTCCCGCAGGTGAGGTTTCAACCTTTAGTTTAGATAAGCAGGAAATTACAGATAGGATATGGCACCCGGTAGTAGGTAAATTAATTGCCAGGGCTAAATTACCTGTAGTACCAATCTATTTCCATGGCAACAACGGGGTTTTATTCAATATCCTTAGCTTTATCCATCCTACGTTAAGAACAGCTAAATTACCTTCAGAATTTTTAAACAAACAAGGTTTAAAAATAAAAGTAAGAATTGGTAAGCCTATTAATATAGAAGATGTTTCTTACAGAAATAACACCAATAAACTACTTGATTTTCTTAGGGCACGTACCTATGCCCTTGGAACCGGTTTAGAACAAGAAAAGAAATTGTTCAACCCAATCAATCTGTTTAAAATAAAGAAAAAGCCAGAAGAAGTTATTGTTGAAACGGATAGGAATAAAATTGTAGAAGAAGTTGATCAGCTCGAAAACTTCAGAGTATGGCAAGAAAAGAACTACGAAGTATATATTGCCCCTACGGTAGCCATTCCAAATATTTTAAGGGAAATTGGCCGTTTAAGGGAAATAACCTTTAGAGAAGTTGGAGAAGGAACAAATAAAAAGATTGATCTCGACAACTACGATATTTATTACAACCATCTTTTCATCTGGGATAAAGACCTGCAAAATATCGTAGGTGCTTATCGTATCGGTAAGGGAGATGAGATTTTAAATACCATGGGCAGACGTGGGTTCTATCTATCAGAACTCTTCAAAATCAAAGAGCCTTTTTATCCGATCTTAAGGCGTGGAATTGAATTGGGCAGATCGTGGATCCGAAAAGAATATCAGCAAAAACCACTTCCTCTTTTCTTGTTGTGGAAAGGTATTTTAAAATACCTTTTGGATAATCCTCACTATCGCTACATGTTTGGCCCGGTAAGTATCAGCAATAATTTCTCAAAGTTCTCCAAGTCTTTAATTGTAGACTATATTACAAAGAACCACTTCGATTATGAGCTGGCGCATTATGTAAAGCCTAAAAATAAATTTAAAGCAGATCTTTCTGCGATTGATAAGGATCTGTTAATTGAAAGCAGTGATTCCTTAAAAGACCTTGACAGCTTAATATCTGACATTGAGAACTCTCACATTAAGATACCTGTATTACTTAGACAGTATATGAATCTTAATGCCAAAATAATTTGTTTCAATATTGATCCTAAATTTTCTGATTGTCTTGATGGCTTTTTAGTAGTGGATATGCAAAATATCCCACCTGAAATGCTAGAGAAGATTGGTAAGAATTTTTAATAACAAAAGCCCTGACATCCATCGGGGCTTTTTGTATCAACTAAACCTAAACGTATATAAATACTAACCAAATATTTATGCCACAAAAGTACTGGCGTGATGTTAAGTGCTTGTTAACTATTGATTACTATATAATTTTTTAAAGCCGAAAACTTAATATGCAACTACTGTTAATTCTGTGTATATTTAATGTTACCATAATATTAATTAATCTACAGAGTCATGGGCCGTTTGCTAAAAATATTCGGTACACTAATTTTACTACTGGTTACGCAACTTGCGTACAGTCAGAATAATAGCTACAATATTAGTTTTGAGTTTTACAATGACACCTTCAACCTTGAAGTCGATTCATCTATAATTGTAAATGCCCCCACAGACCTTTCAGAACAATACATTAAATCGAGCTACAACAAAGTAAATGCCGGCAAGTACTCATCAATAATAAAAACGCTTACTGATTACAAGGGGAAACACCAGCTAAACGATTGGCTTTATTATCAACTAATCAGAAAAACAGCTCAGCAGATTAGCCCTAAAAAAGATAACTATGAGCGCTATACTTTTTACAAATGGTTTCTTTTAGGTAAATCGGGATACGACGCCAGACTTACCATTGCAGATAACCGGATCATATTCTATGTTTTTAATGATGAGGATATTTCTGATATACCTTTCGTCATGTTCAAAAACAAAAAATACATGTGCTTAAACCATCATGATTATGCATATGCAGATTTAAATAAGGTACCTCCTCACGATATGATCAGCATCCCTGAAGCTAAAGAGGCCTTTTCTTACAAAGTAACCAGAATGCCCGATTTTAAGCCTGAAGACTATTATGAAAAACAGATTCAGTTCAGCTATAAACATAAAACCTATCATTTCAACATTAAGCTAAATCCTGATGTAGAAACTATTTTTGCCAACTACCCGGTGGTTGACTTTGAATCGTATTTTAATATCCCCCTTAGCAAAGAAACTTATGGTTCCTTAATTCCCCTCCTTAAAAAAAATGTGAGTGGAATGAAACAAAAAAAAGGGATTGATTACCTGATGCGTTTTACCAGATATGCATTCTTATATGAAAATGATGAAGAGAATTTTGGAAAAGAAAAGCGACTCTCTCCGGAAGAGACGCTCTTCTCTAAATATAGCGACTGCGATGATAGAGCAGCCTTGTTTTTTTATCTGGTAAAGGAGATCTATAATGTTCCAATGATTGCTCTGCTGTACCCTACCCATATCACTATGGCAGTTCAGTTTGACACACCTGTAGGCGGCGACCCTATAGTTTATAAAGGCAAGACCTATTCTATTTGTGAACCAACACCACAGAAAGAGGATCTTGGTATTGGGAAAATGTCTGCCGAACTAAAAAAGATCCCCTATCAAGTAGTTTATGCTTATGAGCCGAAACACTAAAGCCTAATTAAAAACAAAATTTGGGTCAAAATATTGCTTTACATGTAAAGTATCTCGCTTTGCTGGCTGTCCGATTGCTTCCAAAATAATCTCTGCCTCTAATAACCACCTTGTTTGGTCTGCTTGTTTATCAGGTCTTAAATTAATTCCTTTAACATATCCATCTTCTATTAGCCTAAACGGTGTCATCAGGCAAGCTGCACAACTCCTGATTAACTTTACTTTTCCATCTAAAATAGCTTGCTTGTTAAATGAAAAAGTTTTTCCTTCCATTGGCGCCTTTATGTAGAGCGTTGTTCTAACACCTGGGGTCTGTATATCTGCCCAAAATAGTCGATAAGGGCCGGTTATTAATCCTGAACCAGCTTCATTTAAATCTGCATCTTCAGTAAATAGATATTGACAACTTGCTTTTTCGGGACAAGGTGTTAGATTTTTTTCATCTATTTCATCCTTAATAATTTTTCCTTTGTCTTTCGTGCAGGAAACACCGATCAAAATGGTTGTCATTACCATCAACAGTTGAATAGTTATTTTTCTCATAATCTTATTGTTTACAACTATACGCTCAGCCATCTATTACCGCTACAGAATTCAGGTTAAGTTTATGTTAAATAAAAAGGCCTTTTTGCGATGTGCAAAAAGACCTATCAAAAATGTTATGATTTGAATATTATTTTACAGCTCCAGGAGTTGTATAAGGTAATACCTGAGGATTATAATTAGCCCAACCAGCAGTCCAATCAGTTGTACCAAAAGCACCTCTATAAGCAACTTTCTCGAAAAAAGCATCAGCAACTTTTACATTTGTGTACAAAGCTCCGTTAGCAGCGGCAGAACCTGCAACTACAGTAAAGTTAGGAGTACCTTGTTTAGCTGCAGCAACTAAATCAGGTGAAAACTTGTAAGGATCAGTAATAACTGATGAAGCATAAGCATCAGGAGTAAAAGTATTATTTGAAGTCAAAGAAGTAGTTAATGCAGCCAATATACCAGCAGCACCTTTAATTTGATTTGATTTACTATTACTTCCTAATACTAGATTGTTAGCAAATACAGATTTACCTGCCACAAAGTTAGCATAAGTAGCACCAGCTGTAGTAACCTTCGTATCATCATAATAAACACCCTCTGTATATCCAGCTAATACTGAATTAAAGATGCTTATTGATGAGTTACGACGAATTTGAGCAGCATGTTGATAGTTAGCATTTATATTTCCAGCACCAGCTACGTCAACAGGACCTAATATAGTTACGTTAGAAAAAATAGCAGATGTTTGAGGAACATTATTTGATCCATTTCCATCATTATCAGATTCAAAACCATTTGAGCCAGAGAAGTCAGCAATTGTAGCCACACGTTGTGCTAAAGCAAATTGAACCTTTCCAGAATAGCCATTATCAGTATCAAAATCATCATCCCATGTTCCAACTGAAAGTAAGTGTTTTGCATTTACTGTTCCACCGAACCATTCAAAAGCATCATCTCCTGAACGATAAACCTGAACATAATCAATAGTAGTACCTGAACCAACGCTTCCAAAAGTAAGACCGTTGATTTCATTATCAGGACCTAAGGCAATACCAGCATATTCAATACGAATATATTTCAGAGTTCCTGAATTATCAGCATCATCAGTACCTCCGTGTAGTGCCTTATCAGTAGCATCAGCAATACCTTCTATTTTAACACCTGTACCGATATTGTTTTTTGCTTTTCCTAATAAAACTAATCCACCCCAATCACCTTGAGCACGACCACCAGCAGGTTGATTTGAAGTAAATACAATCGGCTTGTCAACTGTACCTACAGCCTCGATTTTAGAACCACGTGTAATAACTAATGAACCTTTAGAAGCTTTATCACCTTTAATGATTGTCCCTGGCTGAATTGTAAGAGTAGCATTTCCAGTTACATAAACATTGCCTTTTAAAAGATATATTTTATCAGCAGTCCATGTAGTGCTTGTAGCAACATCTCCTGTTACGGTAACAACTCCTTCTGTAGTTGGAGGATTTATGATTCCTTCATCTGAATCATTCTTTGAGCAGCTTGCAAAAAAAACAAGCACACTTAAAGCTGATATTAATAACTGTTTTTTCATTTCTTTATTTTTAATTTGTTGTTTCAAAGATATTAAGCGTGATTTACCTGTATATTACTATATGTTTAAATAAACATTAAGCATTATTAAAGTCAATTAACAATGATTTAACATTAAAGCGTGTAAGAGAAAGACAAGGAGTAATTGCTACCCAATTTATATCTATTGATTGTTTCATCCTCTCCATTCATTTCATACTTCTTGTTCATGTTATTATCGTAGTATAAAATATTATTGTTGTTTAGGATATCTCCGGCATTGATTTTAAATTCACCCTTATTTTTAAATACCTTCATTCCTAATTGTAGATCTAAAACATTTCTTGGTGCTTCCCAGATGCTAGGGAATCTAGAACCCCCAGCTGCTATAATTCTACGGCCTACCTTGTTATACAAAATATTGAAGTTCATTTTATTATTAAGAAAAGCATGTTGCAAGCCAGCATTTATAGTATAAGGAGCCTGTCCTACCATTTGGCGACTTTTTTCTAAATAAACTACCCCTGTATTTTCCGGATTTGTTACTTTAGATTTAATCAAAGCTAAATTGGCATAGGCAGTAGTATTTTTCATAAATTCATTCTCTGCTATAAAATCAAGAGACTTTCTAACTTCAAACTCTAACCCATAAACATCCGCCTTATCAGAATTGAAATAAGTAATTGTTCTTGTAGAATTGTAATCCTCATTTAGAGATTCAATGGCATTATTAAATTGCTTATAAAATGCGGATACAGAAATAATCTGACCTGCCGAAGGATATAGTTCAAAACGAATATCTGCATTATTAACCTGAGCACGCTTCAGATTTGGATTTCCTTGCTGAAAGGCAAGTTGTTCATAATCATAATATTGAAATGGGGCAAGTTCTCTAAATTCAGGACGTGCCAATGTACGGTAATATGATGCCCTTAAATTTATTTTTTCCGTTAGGCTATAAGTAAAATTCAATGAAGGTAAAACGTCAAAATAATCCTGTTTAACTGGTTTATTACTTGGGTCAAGTGTTTTTAAGTTTACATTGAACATTTCCGTTCTTACTCCCCAAACTAATCTTGCCTTCTCGCCAAATTTATTATCTAACATAGCATAGCCTGCATTCGTAAGTGAATTAGCTGTATAGATATCTCCAGAGTTTGGAATTTCACTTAGCGTATAAGCACCACTCTCAATTAAATCCTTGCCAAATAATGTTTTTAGTGGTCTTGCTCTTATGGCCTCAACATTTTCGTTATTGAACCCTAACTGTAATCCAAGGAAGCGAACATCAAAATTACGATCACGGTAAGATGAAGCTAGTCCAACTTTAAGTGTCGATGTCTCTTTAAATAAATTAACGGGTAAAGAATAATTTACTGAACCAGTGTATCCATTCTCTTTTAGGGTAGAGAACAATCTTGTGTTTTCTTTACCAATATTTAAAACGTTAGCTGTGTAAGCAATTTCAGGTTTATCCAGATCAGAAATATTTTTAGAATAATTGATCTTACGTTGATCTGGTTGATCATTTAATACGTTACTGAAGCCTACTGACCAATTAATCTTTGCATTTCTTGCCCCTAGCTGATGATTACCTTCTAGTGTTGATTTGAATAAAGATTTCTGAATTAGGTCAAAAGCAAAAAATTTGTTATCTGTTCCAGAACTTCCATTGGTTCCAGTTCTACTAGTATATTGGTCGTCAAATATTCTATTATAAATATTTTTGAAGGTAATTTTACTCTTACCATAAGTGTATGCAAAATTAGCAAGGGCACCTACGTTTGTAGAGAATTTATAAGAATTATCCAAATAATTATACTCATAAAAATCACGTACAGCGTCTCTAGTTATGCTTTGTGCATTACGATAAGTTAATGAAACTATAGCTCCGAATTTCCTATTATCCTTTAAATCCTTAACCCGACCTAAAGTAAACTGATAGTTTTGAGTTGGCAATGCGGTCATGTTATAGATCGACCAGTCTTGAGGAAGCGTTCTTATCGCTTTGATATTTTGCTCATAAGTAAGGCCTGCTGCTAGTCTATTTGTAGAAGGAAAACTTGATTGTAGCTTTCTTTTACCATCATCAAAACCAAAATAATCGGTTGCATTTCGAGGGCCACTAAAGAAGTCTTTAAAAGTCGATGCTGTATTATAGCCAACCCCACCACTTAATGTAATATAATTCTGATCAGGTATATCTTTAGTAGTAATCTGAACAGCTCCACCGGTAAAATCTCCTGGAAGATCTGGTGTGGCTGTTTTACTAATAATTAGATTATCTACCAAGTTCGAAGGCACAATATCAAACGAAAAAGCCTTTCTATTTGGTTCAGTACTTGGCAATGAAGCTCCATCAAGCATCGCAGTGTTATACCTATCACTTAAACCACGGATAACAACAAATTTATTATCCTGAATTGTAGCTCCACTTACCCTTTTTAGAACATCCGAAGTATTTTTATCTGGAGAGCGTTTAATTAATTCTGATGAAATACCATCAGAGATTACCGCGCTATTCTTTTGCTGAGCATAAAGTGCATTTACACTTTCCTTTTTAAAACTCCCCTGAATAACTACTTCATTCAGGTTTTGACCGCCTGCTTCATCAAGGATTATATCGAATATTGTATTTTTTCCAGAGGTTACTTCAACATCACTGATCTCTTTTCCATTGTAACCAACATATTGAAATATTAAAGTGTATTTTCCAGTAGCCAATCCTGTTAATGAATATTTACCATCAACATCTGTAGCCATACCTTTGGGGGTATTTTTTATCTTAACCGTAACACCAATAAGTGTTTCACCGGTTTTCTTATCAGATACCTTTCCTGAAATTTTGCCCGTTTGTGCAAATACTGCTGTGCCGATAATTACAAATAAGGCCGTAATTATTGCCTTTTTAAGATTTAGTTGTGATTTCAATTTGCCGTATATTAATTTCCAGCAAAGCTATTACCACAATGTTAGGTATATGTTAGGTGTAAATTACCATTCGTTTACCAGAGTGTTAACCCTATGTTAAGTAGCATTAGGCTCAGTATCTTAGCCCTACTTTTTTGCAAATAAAGTGCAATAACCAAATCGGTCCGATTAATAGAAACTTAACATCATCTAAAAACGAAGGCTTCTTTCCTTCAATCTTGTGCCCTATAAACTGCCCTATCCATGCAATTACAAAAATCACCAAACACACCAGCCACAATGCTGGTCCACCACTGGCCTCCCATTTCTCTAGCTGAACAATGATCATACTCATTCCAAAAATGAGCAACAGCATCAGGTACGACAATACAGGAGAAAGCTTTAAATAGTAATAAACAGAAAAGGCGATTAAGAACGAAGCCCAGTTCAGGTATCCATTGTACCTTCCCAAAAATCCGATATGCGGAAAAGGAATGGCCCAAACCAAACCTAATAAACTAAACACAATTAGAGGAACACAAATCCAGTGAATAATTTCATTTGAAGGGTTTTGATGGCTTTCGGCATATTTATCAAAAAGGACATCTACCTCACTTCTTTGCTCCGTTTTCATATCGTTATAAGTTTACTGAGTAAAAATAAAAAAAGCGACAGAATAAACCGTCGCTTTTATAAAATATTAATAGCCTGCAGTAATAATTGCAGGTTCGCTTATGCTATTTCGCAAAAGAAACAGATCTGGTCTCTCTTATTACAGTTACTTTAATCTGACCTGGATAAGTCATCTCTGTTTGAATGCGGTTCGAGATGTCAGCTGCCAATAGTTCTGCCTGCTGATCAGTTACCCTTTCACTTTCAACCACAACCCTAAGCTCTCTACCTGCCTGTATCGCAAATGTTTTCTCTACACCCGGATAAGAAAGCGCAAGCTCTTCCAACTCTTTTAATCGTTTAATATAGCTTTCAACTACCTCACGTCTAGCACCCGGACGTGCACCTGATATGGCATCACAAGCCTGTACAATAGGAGATATCATTGAAGTCATTTCTATCTCGTCATGGTGAGCTCCAATAGCATTACAAATTTCAGGATGTTCCTTATACTTCTCAGCCAGTTGCATACCTAAAATAGCGTGAGGTAATTCTGGATTATCATCTGGCACCTTACCTATATCATGTAACAGACCTGCACGTTTTGCCATTTTTGCATTTAAACCAAGTTCTGCCGCCATAGTAGCACAGAAGTTAGCAACCTCACGTGAGTGATGTAATAAATTTTGTCCGTAAGATGAACGGTAACGCATACGACCAACCATTCTGATCAATTCAGGATGTAACCCGTGGATACCCAAATCAATTACAGTACGCTCTCCTATCTCTACAATTTCATCCTCAATCTGCTTCTTGGTTTTAGCAACAACCTCTTCAATACGGGCCGGATGAATTCTACCATCAGTTACCAAACGGTGTAAAGCCAAACGCGCTATCTCTCTTCTTACCGGATCAAATCCTGATAAGATAATTGCTTCAGGAGTATCATCTACAATAATCTCAATACCTGTTGCAGCTTCTAAAGCGCGGATATTACGACCCTCTCGCCCAATAACACGTCCTTTAATTTCGTCACTTTCGATATGAAAAACTGAAACCGTATTCTCAATAGCAGCCTCAACTGCAGTACGCTGTATGGTTTGTATAACAACTTTCTTTGCTTCTTTTGTTGCAGTAAGCTTAGCTTCATCAACAATATCCTTAACCTGGATCATTGCTTGTGTGCGTGCCTCCTGTTTCATTGTTTCAACCAACTGGCTTTTTGCTTCATCAGCACTTAAACCTGCAATAGTTTCCAATTGCTTTACATGTTGGTTTTTCAACAATTCAACTTCTTCTTGTTTCTTTAATGCAATTTCAGTTTGCTTTTCAAGGTTCTTTTTATGATTATCAAGTTCTTGATCTTTGCGGGTAGCGTTTTCAAGCTTCTGGTTTAAAGACTGTTCTTTTTGTTTTAAAGTATTCTCTCGTTGATTGATCTGGTTATTTTTGGAATTTACTTCTTGCTCGTGCTCAGATTTCATTTGGAGGAATTTCTCTTTTGCCTCTAGCAATCTGTCTTTCTTTAAGATCTCAGCGTTACTTTCCGCATCCTTAAGTATCTTCTTTACCTTGCTCTGAACTGCAATTTCCTGCTTCTTAAGCAGGCTACGCAGCAGATATCTGCCTATTAAAATGCCGATTACTAATCCGGCAAGTACGTATCCTAATATTTCCATTCTATTTTTCTATATAAATCAGCTCATACACGCTGCATCACTGTTAAAAATTCGTTTAAAAAAAAACCGCAACTAACTTTATTGAGCCCCAAAGTTTTAAAAACCTCAACTAATTATAATTAGGATTTAAGTCATTTTCAGGTACATAAATGCAAATGAAATACACCTTCTTAATCCTATAAATATTGAAGTGTTAAGTTTTAAAAATAATGAAACTCAAAAACCTAGCTGCGGCTAATATCTTTGTTGTCTTAACTAATATAAAGAACGATCTTATTTCGAAAAAAAATCATTTAATAAACTATCCAATTCTTCCACCTTCTCGGCAACAGCAGTATCTTGATCCTGGACTTTGTTTTCTACTCTCAACACTGCCGTTGCATAGTGCAGTACTGCCATAGAAAGCAAATCCTGTTTATCGCGAACGGCATAATTTTCCTGATAATCTTTTATGCGCTCGTTAATAATCTTGGCTGCTCGCCTTACAATTTCTTCCTCTTCTGTATTGACCTTTAAGGGGTAAATACGATCGGAAATAGTTATTTTTATAGAGATTTCTCCCATTTTTTAGCTTTGTTTCACTTTTTCAAGTATTCCTTATTTCTTAAGTAATACAACACACTTATCTATTTCACGCACAAAATCGTTAATTTTTTGCTTTATATCAAGTGTCTTTTCACTTGTTCCTTCAATACTTTTCGCAAGCTTCAAAACTCTAAGCTTTTCCTCAAGCTCAGTGTTCTTGTTTTTTGATGTATCAAGGGCAACTTTTACTGACTGGTTCTCAAGCTTTAATAAATCATTTTCTTCCTGCAAAGCATTACAAAGCTCTATTAAACGAGTTGTTTTTTGCAATACTGAATTTAACTGATCTGCTACAGAAGACATTCTACTAAAGTTGTTTTTTATTTAAAATATTATTTTTTCAGAAAACACTTACTTATTTTCTGATTTCTGCTTTCGCTGTTTGCGCTAAGTTAGATATAATCTTTTGCATAACGGAATCAATCTGCTTATCCGTTAATGTTTGCTCTTCATCCTGAAGGGTAAAATTAAGTGCATATGATTTCTTTCCTGCAGGTAGTTTATCTCCAACGTACACATCAAACACCTGTACATTCTTAATCAATTTCCGCTCTGTTTTGAATGCTATGGTCTTTAAATCATCAAAAGTCACATTAGTATCTACCAGCATAGATAAGTCTCTTCTTACTAATGGATACTTAGGAACTTCTTTATTTATAATTTTATTTTTCTTTATAATATCTAAAAGCTGTGCCCAATCAAAATCTGCATAATAAACATCTTTATCAATATCAGCTTTCTTTTTATCAGCAGCTGTTGCAGCTCCAAAAGTTACAATTGCTTTATCACCTCTAAAGTATTTTAAACCAAAAGCAAAGCTTTCATTTTTAACTTCTTCAGTTTGATAGTTTGTTATGCCAAGGCGACCAATAACGGCATCAACTGCAGCTTTTAAATTATAAAAACTTACCGGCGAGGCTTTATGGTTCCATTGCTCAGATTGATTAGAACCTGACAACACAATTAATAACCTTGGGCGCTCTACATATTTCTCATTTATCAAATGGTAGGTTTTACCAAATTCATAAAATTTAATATCAGCAGTTTTCCTGTTTAAATTATAAGCAACACTCTCCAGGGCAGGCAACAGCAATTCCTGGCGCATTACATTTAAATCTGAACTTAATGGATTTAAGATCTGTACTGCTTCTTCAGGCACTTTTGAATAAGCTCCCTTTGTTAATGAATTACACCAGATCTCTAAAAAGCCGTTGGCAGTTAACATATCAGCAATAACATGCTGTGTTTGCTCTTTATCTGGCTTAGTGCCATAAGATAGTGATGCATTTATTTTACTAGGAATCTCAATATTATTATAGCCATAAATCCTTAAAACCTCTTCAGTAACATCGCATTCGCGGGTTACATCAACTTTAAAGCTTGGCACTTTAAGCTCCAAACCTTCGGTGGTTTCTTTGGCCACTTCAATGCCTAATGCAGTAATTATATCTTTAATTTCTGCATCGGGAATATTAGCTCCAATTAATTTATTGATGTTCTGATAGCTAACTTCAACATCAAAAGGCTTTATAGGATTAGCGTAAACATCTGAAACCGACGAAGCGATTTCACCGCCTGCCAATTCCTGAATTAATAGCGCTGTACGTTTTAAAGCAAAAGTTGTTATTTCTGGATCAGCACCACGCTCATACCTGAACGAAGCATCTGTTTTTAAACCATGGCGTTTAGACGTTTTACGCACAGAAACAGAGTCGAAATAGGCACTTTCCAGGAATACATTTTTAGTGGCATCAGTTATTCCCGAGGTTTTGCCTCCAAAAACCCCTGCAATACACATAGGTTCTTCTGCATTACAGATCATCAAATCTTCAGCAGAAAGCTTACGCTCAACCCCATCAAGCGTTACAAAAGGTGTTCCTTCAGCACATTTCTTAACAAAAACTTTAGCACCTTTTATCTGATCAGCATCAAAAGCATGAAGTGGTAAACCCAGATCATGTAAAACATAATTGGTTATATCTACAATGTTATTGATGGGTCTGATACCTATTACTTTTAATTTATCCTGAAGCCAATCTGGAGAAGCTTTGACAGTAACTCCACTTATGGTAACACTGCTATAACGCGGACAAGCATTCGTATCTTCAACCTTAACTTCAATTTTAAGGTTTTCATTATTCGTTTTAAAGCCAGAAACGTCAGGCATCTGAATACTTTTACGCAAATAAGCAGCTAAATCTCTTGCTACACCTAAGTGCGAAGCAGCATCTGCCCTGTTAGGTGTTAAACCTATTTCAAAAAGATAATCATCTTCCAGCTTAAAATATTCTTTAGCAGAAATACCAATTGCAGTATCGGCTGGCAAAACAAGTATTCCGTCATGAGAAACGCCCAAACCAATCTCATCTTCTGCACAGATCATCCCTTCGGATACTTCTCCTCTTATTTTTGATTTGTTGATTTTAAAAGGCTCCCCTTCATTTGGGTAAACGGTAGTGCCAACAGTAGCAACCACAACCTTTTGGCCCTGAGCTACGTTTGGAGCACCACAAACAATTTGTAAAATATCTGGTCCGCCAACATCAACGGTTGTAACACGAAGACGGTCTGCATTAGGATGTTGTACGCAAGTTAACACATGACCTATAACCAATCCGGCTAAACCACCAGCAACAGGCTGCACGGTTTCTAAGCTTTCTACTTCCAGTCCAATATTTGTTAATATAAGAGAAAGTTCCTGAGGTGTTTTATCAGTTTGTATGAATTGTTTAAGCCAATTGTATGATATCTTCATTATCTGGTATCTAGTATGAAATACTGGGAAAACGCAAAGATAATATTTTAAAGGGGAATGCTAAAAGAGAAATGCCATTAATGCATACCTCCCAATCCCGATAACATAATGGCACATGCTCCTGCTCCTATTACTAATAAGATAACTGATAGAATAACCAATCTGAGACCCGGCTTTACAGGTTTGTTATTTGCTGTCGCTACAATCATCATGATAATACCAACTATAAATATGATGGCAACAGCTGCCCAATACAATAAAAGAAGAGCAATCATAATTACTGTATTAATTTAAAACGTTCGTTTAACTTTTCTCTGATATCATCGATTTTATTATCTCTGTAAAAAATATTCATTGTTTCAAATGGGATGATCTTCATTTTATCACTCACAATATGAACACATGATTTTTTTACTGCCCGTACATCAAAATCCAGAGGATCCATAAAGTTCATTATAATGATGCGAAACAGGTTATTATAATTCAAATGATCTGATTTTACTCTTGGCAAACAACACATAAGCTCTCCAAACTCTCCCTCTGCACAATCAACAGATATTCCTGTACTAAACAAATTCAGCAGATGCTCCTTCAGTTTCTCATCATGTTCAAAAACGATGGTGTTTTTTGAATTGTTCAGCAAATCTTCTGGATTAATTAAATGTGTCATAGGTATTACGTCATCCCCAATTTTTAACGCATAAGCCATACAAAGTGCATCAGGGTTACAAGGCACCGGAATCAGGTCCTGCGGGGTAAACAATGGGTACTGTTCATATATTTTCCTACGAACCTCTGTAAGCGTTATCCTTCCCTGCTGATCGTTATAATTGTCATTTCTGCCGGCAACCTGGGTTGGCTGAAATGTTACTCCACGCACGCATTTTTGTTTTAAAGCGTAATCTAGGATATCACCAATTTCATGGTCATTCAAGCCTTTTTGTAACGTTACCACCAATGTGGTCGAAACATTAAACTTATTTAAATTATCTATCGCCTTTTTCCTTACTTCTGTAAGGTCTTCTCCTCTTAACTTTGTTAAAACGGCTGCATTAAAACTGTCAAACTGAAGATAAATTTCAAAATCAGGCATATATGAGGCCAGCTTTTCAACAAAATTAATATCCTTTGCAATTCTAATTCCATTTGTATTTACCATTAGGTGTTTAATGGGCTTACTCTTTGCAAGATCAAGAATTTTAAAAAAGTCGGGATGCACAGTTGGCTCGCCTCCAGAAATCTGAACCACATCCGGCTCCCCTTCATTCGCCACTACCGTATCCATCATTTTATTGATTTCTTCAAGAGTTCTGTGCCTACCATAACTCGGAGAAGACATAGCATAACAGGTTGGGCAACTTAAATTACATCGGTCTGTTACTTCTATTATTGTTAAACACGAATGCTGTTCATGATCTGTACAGAGGCCACAATCATATGGGCAACCATAATGTACCTTGGTATTAAATTTCAAAGGCATCTCAGACTGTTTGTTGTAATTTCTGATCTGCTTGTAATACTCTACATCGTCGGCAATCACAACTTTACTATCGCCATGGGTTTTACAATGTTTTAGCATATAAACCTTCTCATCCTGAAAAACAATTTTTGCATCTATTAGTTCCAGACATTCCGGACACAGACTTTTTGTATAATCGTAATAGATATAATTTCTTATTTTCATTTGAGGATGCTATTTGAGATGCGAAGAATAAATTTGTAATAATAGTTGAATATAAACAATGAAATCCAATGGATCACACTTAAATCCAAAAACAATGGGTGATACGGTTTAATAAATTCTACCAGAAATCGATATAAAAAATATAAAACCATAAACAATTTAAAGTGATCGCCATTGATCAGCCTCTTTTTCAAAAAAATAAAGAATAGGAAAAGAAACACCATATAGATCATTTCATAGAGTGCCACTGGATGTCTTTTTAAACCATCACCCAGATCCATCCCCGTAAAAAAATGTGTTTCAACACCAAAAGTGGGCTCATCTATACCCATTAAAAAACAACCTATGCGCCCAATAAACAAGGCAACTATAATTGGTATTACATAAAGATCACCGGAGGCAATCTTTACGCCTATAATTTTTTTGATAAGCTCTACGCCAAACAACCCTCCAATAAAACCTCCTGCGATAGTTTTATTACTGAAGAATGCCAGCAAACTTAAATGTTTTATTGATTCCGGATCCTCAAGCGCAGCAATGACCCGGGAGCCAATAAGTGCACCAATCATTGCCCCCAGCATAATCCACAACCTGTTTTCATCAGAAATAGGATCAACTATCTTTTTCTTTAAGAAATAATAAACCCTAATGCCTATAAGAAAGGCTAGTGTTTCAAAAATATAATGCCAATGATATAACTCACCAAAAAGCTCAAAACGAACGGGAAAATTCATGTTTATCAGATTAACCCTTGATCTCCGAAGCTATAATATCCCTTATCTGCAAGAATAAGATGATCCAATACTTGTAAATCAAGCATCTTCCCTCCCTCTACCAGCTTCTTTGTAAGCTGTAAATCCTGACTGCTGGGCTTCAGATTTCCTGAAGGATGATTATGAGCAAGAATAATAAAAGCTGCGTTATGTTCAAGTGCAGTTTTAAAAATAATTTTTGGGTCTGCTACCGTACCTGCCAACCCACCTTTGCTAATAATCTGCTTTCCGATTACCCTATTTGCCGTATTTAAGATCAAGATCCAAAACTCTTCATGATTTAAGTCGGCAAAAACCGGCATCATTATTTCAAAGGCATCCTTTGATGATGCTATATGCACCACCTCTGTTGCTCCTGTATCCTTTCTCCTACGACCCAGTTCTAATGCGGCAACTATAGCTATTGCTTTTGCTTCTCCAATGCCTTTAAAGTTCGAAAGGCTTTTAACAGAAACTTTGCCTAGTGCATCCAGATCATTTCCATACTCGGCAAGTATTCGTTTGCTTAGATCAACAGCACTTTCATTTCTGTTTCCAGAACCAATTAAAATAGCTATAAGCTCGGCATCGGTTAAATGCCTGCGGCCGTTAAGTAATAGTTTTTCGCGAGGCCTATCTGCCTCTGCCCATAATTTTATCCCCAGTTTTGGTTGATATGGTTTCATTGGAACGCTTTTTTGAACATAAAAAAAGGGATATGCAATGCATATCCCTTTTACAATATTGTAAAGCTATGTTTATTTTAAGCTATTAACAAACTTAGTTAATTTAGATTTGTTGTTAGCTGCTTTATTTTTGTGAATAACGCTTTTTTTGGCTAAACGATCTAACATAGAAACTACTTTAGGAAGTAATTCTAGTCCTGTTTTTTTATCTTCAGCAGCACGCAGTCTTTTAATAAACGTACGAGTTGTTTTTGCTTGATATCTATTACGTAAACGTTTAGTTGCGTTTGCTCTAATTCTTTTTAATGAAGATTTATGATTTGCCATTTTTTGTTATTAAAATATTTTATGTTGAGACCAGCTCTTTTATTTCTTCTTATTTTTCGGACTGCAAATATAGAACTAATGTTTTTAAAATGCAAAATCAGAACATAAATATTTTTTTTAATCTTCTCCAACATAAATACTTGTATCATCAATATACCACATTAATACATGTTAGATATTAGATAAATCGAATTTAGAGCACCAATTGTTCGAAAAAAACACCTGTTTTGCGAAGTAATGTCGAACCAGCGTCGAACCAGCAACATTCTAACACAGTGCCGATCAATACCAACAGCTATATTTATCAATCAAAAAACCGAATTAAAAGCTTTCATTAAACGCTTAAAATGCTATTTTTGGACATAATGATAACATTACTACCTTTGAAAAAGAATAAATAGCCTCAATTTATATTGCCCCATGAAAAAACGTATAGCCATATTTGCCTCAGGGTCAGGATCTAACGCCCAAAAGCTAATGGAGCATTTTAAAAATAACCCTGAAGTAGAAATTGCATTGGTGCTTACCAACAACCCTGATGCCTACGTTCTACAGCGTGCAGACAATTTTGAAATCCCTTCTCATATTTTTGACAGACATGAATTTTATCAAACCGATAATATTATTGATCTGCTAAAAAATCTGGATGTGGATCTGATTGTATTAGCAGGATTTTTATGGCTAATCCCTAAAAATTTAATAAATGAATATCCGGGACGTATTGTAAACATACACCCTGCTATATTACCTAAGTTTGGCGGAAAAGGAATGTATGGAGATCATGTACATAATGCGGTACTGGCTGCCAAGGAAACTGAAGGTGGCATAACAATACATTATGTTGATGAAAATTACGATGAAGGAGAATATATTTATCAGGCAAAATACCGTATTGACAAAGACGATAATTTGGAAATGATTAAGTTTAAAGGCCAGCAATTAGAGCACCAGCATTATCCCCGTATCATAGATGGGATTATTAAAAAGATAAAAAAATAGTATATTTTTATTATTTAGGCATACTAATTTCTCGGTTAAAAAAACTAATTTTGCGGCTCAAAATTTTTCTCTAATGAGTCAATCGATAAAGATCAAAAACGCTTTAATTTCAGTTTATTACAAAGATGGTTTAGAGCCTTTAGTTCGCCTGCTGGCAAAACAAGGTGTTCAATTGTTTTCTACCGGAGGTACAGAACAATTTATTAAAGATTTAAATTTACCTGTTACCGCAGTTGAAGACCTTACGGGTTATCCTTCAATTTTAGGCGGAAGAGTTAAAACTTTACACCCTAAAGTTTTTGGTGGTATTTTAAACCGCAGAGCTTTAAGTTCAGATCAGGAACAAATTTCTCAGTATGAGATTCCAGAAATAGATCTTGTTATTGTTGATTTATATCCTTTCGAAGAAACACTAAAAGCTGGTGGTTCTGAAGAAGAAATTATTGAAAAAATAGACATCGGTGGCATCTCACTGATTAGAGCAGCAGCTAAAAACTTTAATGATGTAGTAATCCTTGCTTCTAAAGATGATTATTCAACTTTACAGGAGCAACTGGAAAATCAGAATGGAGAGACTACTTTAGCTCAACGTAAAGCATACGCCAAAAAAGCATTCCATACTTCTTCTAACTACGACACTGCAATCTTCAATTATTTCAATACTGAAGAACCGCTTAACGTATTTAAACAAAGTATCAGCAAAGCACAAATCTTAAGATATGGCGAGAACCCACATCAGCAAGGTGTGTTTTATGGCGATTTAGATGCAATGTTCACTAAATTAAATGGCAAAGAGCTTTCTTACAACAACCTTGTTGACGTTGATGCTGCTGTTGCATTAATTGACGAATTTGAGGCGCCTACATTTGCTATTTTAAAACATACAAATGCTTGTGGCGTAGCTTCAAGAACAAATCTTTTAGATGCCTGGAACGTAGCTTTAGCTTGTGATCCGGTTTCTGCATTTGGTGGTGTATTAATTGCCAACAGAGAGATTGACCTTGCTACAGCAACAGAAATTAATAAATTGTTTTTTGAAGTATTAATTGCTCCTTCTTATCAGCCTGAAGCTGTTGAGCTTTTCCGTGCTAAAAAGAACAGGGTAATTTTACAGAGAAACGATGTAGAATTGAGCAAAAAACAATTTAAAACTTTGTTAAACGGAGTTATTGAGCAGGATAAGGATTTAGTTATCGAAGGTCCGGATCAAATGACCGCTGTAACAGAAAAAGCACCTACTGCCCAGGAATTAATTGATCTGCATTTTGCTAATAAAATTGTAAAGCATACAAAATCAAACACCATCGTATTTGTTAAAAACGATCAGCTATTATCTAGTGGTGTTGGTCAAACTTCAAGAGTTGATGCATTAAAACAAGCAATTGTAAAGGCAGAGGCTTTCGGTTTTGACTTAAAAGGCTCTGTAATGGCTTCAGATGCATTTTTTCCGTTCCCTGATTGTGTAGAAATTGCTGCTGAAGCAGGAATTACTGCAGTTTTACAGCCAGGTGGCTCTATTAAAGATGCTGATTCTGTAAATATGGCTAATGAAAAAGGTATAACCATGGTTACTACTGGCATCAGACATTTCAAACACTAACTTTATTTGTCTCTCAATACAATAAAAAGACGTAGTTTTACATTACTATAGTACACAGAATTTTTAATACTTAAATTATCACCTATAAATGGGTCTATTTAATTGGTTTACACAAGAAGTTGCTATCGATTTAGGTACGGCAAACACCTTGATTATACATAATGACAAAGTAGTAGTTGATGAACCTTCAATTGTTGCTTTTGACAGACAAACAAATAAAATTATAGCAATTGGCAGGCAGGCCATGCAAATGGAGGGTAAAACCCACGATAACATCAGAACAGTAAGGCCCCTTAAAGATGGCGTTATTGCTGATTTCAATGCTGCTGAAGCCATGATCAAAGGTATGATCCGCATGTTAAATGGCGGTAAAGGCTGGATGTTTCCTTCGTTAAGAATGGTAATCTGTATTCCCTCCGGTATTACTGAAGTTGAAAAACGTGCAGTAAGAGACTCTGCTGAAATTGCAGGTGCTAAAGAGGTTTACCTGATCCATGAGCCTATGGCTGCTGCTGTGGGTATTGGTATCGACGTGGAAGAACCAATGGGCAACATGATCATTGATATAGGTGGTGGTACAACTGAGATCGCGGTAATCGCTTTATCAGGTATTGTGTGCGATCAGTCTATCCGCGTTGCGGGAGATAACTTTGACTCTGATATTGTAAACTACATCCGTCGCCAGCACAACATTATGATTGGCGATCGTACTGCTGAAAAAATTAAAATTGAAGTTGGTGCTGCATTACCTGAATTACAGGATCCACCAGCTGATTTTGCGGTACAGGGAAGAGACTTGATGACTGGGGTTCCTAAACAGATCACCGTATCTTATACTGAGATTGCGCATTGCTTAGATAAATCAATTTCAAAAATCGAAGAGGCTATTCTTAAAGCTTTAGAGATTACTCCGCCAGAGCTTTCTGCTGATATTTACCAAACAGGTATCTACTTAACAGGTGGTGGTGCATTGCTTCGTGGTTTAGATAAACGTGTAGCTGCTAAAACGAAATTGCCGGTTCACGTTGCAGAAGATCCTCTTCGTGCAGTTGTACGTGGTACAGGTATCGCCTTAAAAAACATTGGCGGTTTCAAATTTTTAATGCAATAATTAAATGAAGATAAACTAAGGGCTTCCCTCTTATATTTAGAATATGCGTAACCTTTGGATTTTTATAAGCAGATATAACGCATTTTTCTTCTTCATCATTTTCTTTACTGTTGGAGTTGTTCTTACCGTAAGAAACAACTCCTACCAACGAAGTGTAACCATTAACTCGACAAATAAAGTTGTTGGTGATGTGTACAACAACCTTAATGTATTAAAAAAATACATTAACCTGGGTTCTGTAAATGATAGCCTGGCAGTAGAGAATGCGAAACTGAAGACGGAGATACTTGCCCTTAAAAATATAGACACGGCTAAGGATGTTGTAGTAAAAGACACGGCCGGAGTACCTCAATACACTTATCTTTCGGCCAGGGTTATTAAAAACTCCATTACCAACCGGAATAACTTTATCACTATTAATCGTGGCAAAGCCGATGGCATGGAAACTAATATGCCTGTCATTTCGCCAGGAAGGGGCGTTGTAGGCTTTGTACAGGATGTTTCTGAGCACTTAGCTACTGTACGTTCGCTACTACATAAGGACACGCACATTAGCGTGAGCCTAAAGAGAAACAATGCGGTAGGATCGTTAGTATGGGGCGACAGAAATTCCGATTACAGAAAGGCCTATATTAAAGATATTCCTAATCACTTTAAAGTAAATCTAAAGGATACGGTAGTTACATCGGGGTTCTCATTTTTTCCTTCGGGCATTCCTGTGGGCACAGTTAGTAACACTGGCATATCCACCGGAGATAACTTCATGACCATTGAAATCAATCTGTTCAATGATTTTAGTACCTTACAATACGTTTACGTCATTAAAAATAAACTAGCAAAGGAACAAACAGAATTAGAAGCGAAATTACCCAATGAGCAGTAGATTAGTATTAACAAACGTAGTCAGGTGGTTTATACTACTTTTATTTCAAATCCTTTTACTAAGGAATTTGAGTTTCTACAATATGGCAACTCCTTTTGTTTACATATTGTTTTTGCTATTGCTTCCATTTGGAATTCCCAACCTGTTACTTTACTTAATCGCCTTTGTTACCGGTTTAACTCTTGATGCATTTTATGATACATTGGGTGTTCATACCGCAGCTTGTGTAACTTTAGTTTTTGTAAGGATACTGTTTATTTCTGTAACGGTAAGCAGGGATGGCTTTGATGAACCGGAACCTACTCTGGGAAATATGGGCATTAAATGGTTTCTTCTATATGCTTTTTTATGCACTTTTGCACATCACATTGTGCTGTTCTTTTTAGAAACATTTAGATTAACTGAATTTTCATACACGCTACTAAAGTGTCTTTTAAGTGGAATTTTCACACTGTTTCTTGTTACCTTGATCGAGTTTATATTTTATAACAGAAAGGTACGCTAATGGATAATCTGTTTAACCGAAAATATATTGTACAAGGATTATTCATTGTTGTTTCATTGATATTATTAGGTACACTTTTTTATATACAAGTATTTAGCGACAAATATTTCCTTTCTGCAGAGAGTAATGTGTTGAGGAAGCTTTACACTTTTCCGGCCCGTGGGGTTATTTTAGATAGAAACGAAAAGATTCTTGTACAGAATGAGCCGGTATACGATTTAATGGTTATACCTAACGACGTAAAAGAATTTGATACGCTTGCTCTTTGTGGCATTATTGGTATTGATACCATAAAATTCAAAAAGAATTTTAAGAAAGCTTTAAACCAGTCGAGATACCAACCTAGCATATTTGAAAAACAACTTTCCGTAAGTATTTATCAATCGCTGTCAGAAAAACTATATCGTTTCCCTGGTTTTTTTGTACAAAGCAGAACGATAAGACAGTATCCCGATAGCATAGCCGGTCACTTTTTAGGGTATATAAAAGAAGTAAGCCCTACCGATATTGAAAGATCTGAAGGCTATTACAGACCTGGAGATTACATAGGAAAAACAGGTGTAGAGAAAGCTTATGAAACTGCGCTAAGAGGTGAACGGGGTGTAGTAAATATGCTTTATGATGCGCACAATGTACCAAAGGGCAGTTATGCGGAAGGGAAATTCGATACTTCGGCGGTTTCAGGAGAGCAATTGATATCTTCTCTGGATGTAAGAATCCAGAAACTAGGTGAAGAATTACTGAAAAATAAGGTAGGCAGTATAGTAGCAATAGAACCTGCTACTGGCGAAATCCTCGCTTTTGTAAGTAGTCCGGGTTATGATCCGAATTTAATGGTTGGCCGCCAACAGGGCAATAATTATATGGATTTACTTAAAAATCCAAACCGTGTGCTTAACATTCGTCCTATACAAGGTTATTATTCGCCAGGATCTTCTTTTAAGCCTTTAGATGCGCTGATTGGGCTACAGGAAGGCGTTATTGATGAGAACACCACATTTAATTGCCCGGGCTATTTCCGTGTTGGAAACCACACTACTAAATGTGAGCACGTTGACGGAAATATTGCATTGCGAAGAGGTCTTGCCAGATCATGTAATACTTATGCATGTTATGTATTTCAGAAACTATTAACACAGAAAAAATTTAATAGGAATCAGCAAGTAGCATATGATTACTGGCAAAAGAAAGTAAAGCTCTGGGGCCTTGGCGATACCCTTGGTATAGATTTACCGGGAGAGCGTAAAGGAAGGCTATACGACGCATCTTATTATTCAAAAAAGTACAGCAAGTATTGGGGCTATTCAACTGTAATTTCGTTAGCCATTGGGCAAGGCGAGATGGATGCAACCCCTTTACAGATGGCAAATATTATGGCGGCCATTGCTAATAAAGGTTATTATATAAAGCCTCACCTGGTTAAATCTATTGGAAAAGATCATGTGATTAGAAAGGAATATCTAAAGAAAAACTATGTTGGTGTTGATGCAGCACACTTCGGGCCTGTAATTGATGGAATGCAGGAAGCAGTAAATTCGCCGTGGGGTACTGCTTTGGCTTCGAGAATAGATGGAATTATAATGTGTGGAAAAACAGGTACTGTACAAAATCCACGTGGCAAAAACCACTCCGTATTTATTGGCTTTGCCCCCAGAGATAATCCAAAAATTGCCATCGCAGTTATTGTAGAAAATGCTGGCTACGGGGGCACTTATGCGGCGCCAATTGCAAGTTATATTACAGAGAAGTATCTTAAAGATAGTATACCTCCAAACAGAAGAGGTGGAGTAGAATGGATGAAAAAACAAGTTATTCTTCCTGCGCTACCAAAACCAAAAGTGAAAACCAAAGCAGCCCTTATTGATTCTGCTAAAAAAGCGGATTCACTTAAAAAAAGCATTAATGCTGTTGAACCAAAAAAAAGTGATAGATAAAAAAAATGACTAATCAGCAAAGCAACAGATTCTTCTTCAATGTAGATTGGATTACTATCCTAATTTACATTGCTTTGTGTGCGGTTGGTTACGTAAATATTTATGCTTCAGTACATAACACGACTGACACCTCTGTGTTTAATTTTGGCAGCAATTACGGAAAACAATTGATCTATGTTATTGCGGGTCTGGTGTTGGGTTTTTCAATTTTACTATTGGATGCCAAGTTCTTTAGCGTCTTCTCGCCTATTGTATACGGTGTTACAGTACTACTACTCATTATTGTTTTGGTGGTTGGTAGAAATGTCGGTGGTAACCAGGCCTGGATATCACTAGGTGGTGGGTTTCGATTGCAACCCTCTGAGTTTGCGAAGTTTGGTACGGCTCTATTGCTCGCCCGGTATATTAGCAGCTTCAGTCCTAAATTCAGAGATTTAAAATCTATAGCTTTTGCGGGATTGATTATGGGCATTCCTCTTGTGCTTATCATGCTTCAGCCTGATGCTGGATCGGCTCTTGTATTTTTGGCTTTCATGTTTCCAATGTACAGAGAAGGTTTATCTGGTTACTTTTTGCTGATCTTTTTAGGAATGATTGTGTTATTTGTGGCCGACTTCCTTGTTCCATTAAAAGTATTAATTCCTACTATTCTGCTTATTGGAGGTTTCTTTGTTTATCAAAACAAGCGAAAACAGAAGGTTATGTTTTCTGCAATTCTTGTAACAATAATAGCAATTGCTTATTTATTTGTGGTAAAACTAGCCTACGAGAAGGTTTTGAAACCGCATCAACGTACAAGGATAGAGCTGATATTAGGATTAAAGATAGACCCAAAGGGTGTTGGTTATAATGTGATACAATCTAAAATAGCTATCGGTTCGGGCCAACTTACAGGTCGTGGTTTTTTACAGGGGACCCAAACTAAATATGGTTATGTTCCAGCTCAGAGTACTGACTTCATTTTCTCTACAATTGGAGAAGAATGGGGTTTTGTAGGTTGCTTTGTAGTGATTGGATTGTTCTTATTCCTCTTACTTCGCTTAATTAACCTTGCAGAGCGACAGCGATCTACATTCTCCAGAGTATATGGTTATTGTGTTGCCAGTATCCTGTTCTTCCACGTATTCATAAATATTGGTATGGCCATAGGCATTGTGCCTGTAATTGGCATACCCCTACCCTTTATCAGTTATGGAGGATCATCGCTTTGGAGTTTTACAATATTGTTGTTTATATTCCTTAAGCTGGACTCAAACAGAATGGGCTTTATCTAAGCCTATGAAAAACGCTGACTTAGCAATTCGTAAAATTTATCTACAGTAGTCTGTTTTGAAGCCCAGTTGTTCTTCTCTGCATAGTTATTTTTTAGGAACGTATCTGCAGTTTTTAAATCAGGCATTTTATTGATCAGGTCGATGGCTTCGGAATAAGCAAGATTATAGCCATTAAACAAATCCTTAATGTATAATAGTTTTTCATTAAGAGTTATTCCTTTTTTAAGATCTGTTATTGTGGGCTTGTTGCTTTCCAAATTCAAATTAACAGAGCTATTATTGTTCTTGCCTGCCAGAATATCGTTTAAGGTAGGCCTTACATTACTTACAGGCTCTTGTTGTATTGGTTCTGGTGTTGTTTCATTTACAAAAGCTTTGGCTGGCTCAGGGGCTTTAAAAACAACAGGTTCAGGAGTAGGTATTGGAGCAGGTTCTAGCGCTTCTGGTTCTTCCTGTACTTGAACGACTGGTTCTTCTTTATAAACAACGGGTTCCTGAGTTGGTTCTGGTTCCTCGTCAATTGTTGCTTCTTCAATTCCGCTAGTCACAAGAGCAGGTTCCTGAGTTACTTTTTCAGTCGGCTGCTGATCAGTTGTTTCAAACTGCGACTTGCTTTCCCTTAACCTCTGCTTTTCAGCAATAATGCGTTCTTCTTCTTTACTTAATGGCCTGTCAAAAATACTATCAACAGATTTTTCTTCGAAGTCAAACTTATCAGTTGATGAATTATCATTTAAAATAAATTCAAAAGACGGAACGTGGTTCTTAACTTCTTCCACTTCCTGAACATTCTCTGGTTCTTGAGAAATTAAAGGCTCTTCCTTTTCTACAACACTGTCTAAAGTATGTTCAGGTATTTCCTTTACAGGCTTATTGTTATTTAACTTCTTTACAATTTGAACATGATCCGACAAAAAATTGGCATTTGCCATAAACAGTTCCAGTTCTAACTCATTCAATTGCTCTGGGTTATGAGCTAAAAACTCGTACTGATCTTGAAGTTCGTTTAGTATTTGTCCTATTTTTTTGAAAATATCACCTTGGTTCATCATAATTTAATAACGGAAGAATTGACTTTTTATGTTGGTAACTTGCCATTCAAAAGTACTACAAAATTCTGATATTAGCAGGCTATAAGTACTACAATACGATGTTATTCAGCGAACAAAATTACAGAAGAGGAGAGTTTTGCGGTAGCATAGAGGTAATTTGCGGCTCTATGTTTTCGGGCAAAACAGAAGAATTATTAAGGAGATTAAGAAGGGCTCAAATTGCTCAGCTGAATGTTGAAATCTTTAAACCTAAAACAGATACCAGATATGACGAAAATGCAGTGGTGTCTCACGATTTAAATTCAATTCAATCAACACCGGTAGAAACATCATCTTCAATACTACTTTTAGATGCCAATACTCAGGTTGTCGGTATTGATGAGGCTCAGTTTTTCGATGAGGACCTGCCTGACGTATGCAACAAACTTGCTCAAAAAGGAATAAGGGTTATTGTAGCCGGGTTAGATATGGATTTTCTTGGTAAACCTTTCGGTCCCATACCAGCGCTAATGGCTATTGCAGAATTGGTAACAAAGGTAAATGCAGTTTGTGTTCGTTGTGGTAGTCCGGCGATGTACTCTTTCCGTAAAGTTGCCAGCGAATCGAAAATATTATTAGGCGAAAAGGACAGTTATGAGCCTCGTTGCAGACGGTGCTATCATTTGGCCGATAACGTTATCCTGAATTAAAAAGCATAAAGTGATTACAAAGCTAGGCCAGGGGACAATTTTTACATCGTTTTCCTCTAAGGTATTTCTCACAGCAGTCTTTTTTCTTTTTATCCTTTTTTTCCTGCTTAGAGTGTTTGTTCTTTTTATGTTTCTTTGACATGGCCTATATTATCAATAAACAAAAAAAGGTACATACTGTTTCATCAGTATGTACCTTAAAATACCAGGGTAAACTGGCTAAATTAGATTAAGCCTCGCTTTCGTATTTAATCTGGCCAACGTGTTTGTCAATCTGCCATCTTCCAGTTCCTTCTTCTCCGATTACATCAAACAATTCAAGGGCACGACGAGCTTTATATTCTTCTTCTCTTTGTTCTCTAAAGAACCAGTTTAAGAACTCAAGAGTTACATAATCCTGTTCTTTATGGCAACGAGCTGCAATGCTTTTAATAGATTGGGTTACGCTAATTTCCTGATCCAAAGCTTCTTCAAAAACCTCACGGAAAGAGTTATATTCAATTTTGATATTTGTGATGTCAGGAGAAATTGCTGTACCTCCCATATCTAAAACATATTTATAGAATTTAAGCTGATGGGCTCTTTCTTCTTCGGCTTGCTTGAAAAAATAATCAGATGAAAAGTCGTATCCATTGCGATTACACCATGAAGCCATAGAAAGATAAATAGCTGATGAGTGGGCTTCTTTTTTTATTTGCTGGTTAATAAGTGTCTCTACATCTGATGAGAGTAAGCACTTTGCGCGAATGATATCTTTCATAATTACTATCGTTTAAATGATATTATAACATCAAAAATAATGCAATAAATTAAGAATAGATAATATTAGAGTAATATGGAAAGATTCTAATTCTAAGTTAATCAGGCAACTATACGATGCAAACGATCGAATATGATGTGATTAAGCTCTAACATTACAAATGTACCTTGTAATAGCTCTTTTAAAGCAATAATTTCCAGGATAGAAAGTACATAGCAATGATCGCAAGCGCAGATAAAAATGATTTCAAGATCTGGTGCTTTGGTGCTATTTAAAAGCAAATTTTCTATATCGATCTGATAAACTGCTTTTTTAAGTTTAAGTAAGTTACGATAATCGAAACGAGCAAGTTTACCGGCAAAATCTATATACCAGCAGTTCTCACTGTCTGATTGATAGATGGCACCTTTGTTAGTATTAAATACTTCTGTAAAATTGATTGAAGGTAGTATAACTAAATCCTGCATGTTCACATTTAAACTCTTGATATTGCAAAGGTTACTATTATTTAGAATTAATCCAAATCGTTTGGTAATTTATTTTGAAAAAATTAAATGATTGGTATTCTGAGCGCCTGGCATTAAAGAGATGAAACCATCATAAGAAGACTTTCTAAAGCTACTACTTACGATGGTTTCTTATTCAGATTTGGCTTGTGTCTCGGTTAATTCAAAGAAAGCATGATTTGCTTATAAAAAGATTTACACAATTGTCTAAATATTAAGCGATTTTGACATAACCAATTTGCGTCTTAAGGCTTATCCCACCATAATCGCCCAGTTAAATCATCGGTACCATTAAATTGTCGCTGGATCGCTTCAGAATAATGTGCTTTGTTGTTAGATGATTCTTCTGTTGGATACGCCTGCCTTCTAGGAATTGCTTTAGCTGGATTACCTACGGGTGAGCTCAGTTCAGGATAACCAGTCCTTCTCCACTCAGCCCATGCTTCAAAGCCGTTCATAAATAAATGAACCCAACGCTGGTAGGCAATTTGTTTAAGGCCATTTGCAGGATTATATTGAATTTCGGCATGTGCTTTCATTTTTGCCAGACCACTAATATCATCATTGTTCCATTGCCTAACGGACTGTTCAATTCCCATGTCGTAATTTGTTTTAGCTTCTACATCTGCCCCTGGAATCCAGTTCATTTTTGCAGCTTCAGCTTTAGCAAAAAGAGCCTGCGCAAAAGTAACCAGGTAAACCGGGGCGTCCTGTTTACGAATAGCTAACCCCAGTAACGAGGGGTCCTTTTTATCAACGCCCTCTACAAGTCCAAACTCTAACCCTGTATAGTCTCCGACTTTATTGGCATCCCCATAAACCTTGAGTCTTGGGTCGTCAAGTGGTTTTATATAATCTACCAATGGTTTGCTTAAAGCCCACCACTTACGGTTTTGGTTTGAAATCTGATCATACCAATAGTTTTCATTAGCCGCATTCGCCAAATGTTTGTAGACAAGATTATCTTCATTAGACTCCATAATACCCGCAGCTAAAGCCTTATTGAATTCCACTTTTCCTGTATTCGGATCTATCTTTGAAAGTCTGAGTGCTATTAATAAATGAAGGGTATTTCCCAGCTTTTTCCATCGCTCCATGTTTCCGTTATAAACAATATCGTTTGAGATATCACCTGCAACAATTTGTGAATTTGCTTCATCCAGTAACTTAAAGAGACTATTATAAATTGACTGTTGTGTATCATAAGCGGGGGTATAATTATTTTTTCCCTTTAAAGCCTCACTAAATGGAACATCTCCCCATCTATCTGTTATATGCCAGAAAAAATAAGCTTTTAAGATCTTGGCAACCGCAAGCTGGTTACTTATGGGCCCCTCTGATGGCACTAAAGATGGAGAAGTTAGAACCGATTCCAGGTTCTGCAACGGGCCTGTATACAGCGTATAAAAGCTGAAGTTAACATTATTATAAAGAGAGAGATCGGGATATAATGCTTCTGACAGAAATTGAGCATAATACTCTCCCTGAGGGGATGAGCTCAAAGTAGGCAAACTAAGCTCTGAGTTTGCTATTAATTGGGTACCAGAGGCAACCGTTGGATTATTTGTATCTCTGTTTATGGATTCGTCGAATTTATTACAACCAGAAAACAAGAACACGGTTGCCGCTACGAATAATACTGATTTATTTATCTTTTTCATGACTGCCTATGTTAAAAGTTAATATTCAAGTTAAGGCCATATGAACGAACCGTGTTCAGTCCTCCCGTTTCAAGCCAGCTGATGGATGAACTTCCACTTGATAGTTCTGATGGGTCCAGTCCTTTTGGTGCTTTTTGCCATATCATAACAGGATTACGTGCAATAAAAGCAAGCTTAAGTGATCGAAAAGGCAGTTTAGAAAACATTTTTTTGTCGAACGTATATCCTATACTTAATTCTCTTAATTTAATATATGAGGCATCATATAGATACTCTTCATACACATTTGTTCCTAGAGTGTTTCTGTAGTAGGCCCTTGCCTCAACATAAGGACTGGCTTCCTGTCCACTAACATCAGTGCCATTTATTACAGTGCCTGGAGCATACACGCCATTAATCTTTATCCCTCCACCCTCAGCTACAGCATCACGAATATTATGTCCCTTGTCATTCATAGCAGCAGTCTCTTCCGCCTGTCCTGATTTTTGGGCAAGCATTTTGGACCAGCTAAAGAATCGGCCTCCTTTTTGGAAATCAATCATCGCCGCTATACTAAATTTCCAGAGGTTAAATGTATTTAGAAATCCGCCAGTGTATTGAGGTAGCACTGTTCCAAAATTATGAGTAGCGGGTGTGTAAAGCGGCATATTATTAGCTCCTAGCAGAATTTTACCAGTTGCAGGATCACGCTGGTAGGCCTGCCCGATAAGGCTTCCGTACGAGCCCAGTTCATAAGAATTAAGGAACACTGACTTACCGGCATAGGTATTTGAGCTAATTGGATAAACCTTTGAATCAGTACCCAACTTTTTAATCAGGTTTTTACTATGTGCAAAGTTAAAAGCAGCATCCCATGAGAAATTTTGAGATCTTATCGGTGACCCATTTAAGGTGAGTTCAACCCCTTTGTTTTCTATCTCACCTGCATTAATTATAGTAGTATTAAATCCAGTTGTACCCGAAACTTTTAACTCAATAATCTGATCCTTATTTTGCTGTTTATACAACGTAAAGTCAACTCCTAAACGATTATTCAAAAACTTCAAATCAAGACCGGCTTCATAAGAATGAGCAAATGATGGTTTTAATTCAGGATTTTTAATATCATCAGGGACATAAATAGTATTTATAGTCCCTAGAGGACCATCATATATACCACCAATTCCATATACAAATGACGTTCTATAAGGACTAACATTTGATCCGGCAATTGCATAACTAAGTCGTACTTTTCCATATGAAAGCGGTTTCCATTTTAACAATTCGCCGAAGACCATGCTACCCGAAACCGATGGATAGTAGTAAGAATTATTCTTTTTAGGCAAGGTGGATGTATTATCATTTCTGATTGATGCATCTAAATAATAGATGTTTTTATATCCAAAAGATGCCATTGCATACAAGCTTCGTATCTGTTGCCTAAGTAGGTACGACGTAACAGTAGGCCTATCCTTTGAGGCCGCAATATTATAAAAGTCGGGACTAATTAAACCCCCTTCTGTTTTTTCAAGTAAATAGTTATACTTACGGGTATAAATATTAGAACCAATATTGGCAGCTAATGAAAAGTCATCCCAGCTCTTATTATACTGACCAAGAAATTCATAATTCATTTCTTTGTTCTGGTATTTGCCAGTAGAGAATGAACTTAAATAACGACCACCTACGGCAGACCGCTCCTCAATATTCTGAATATAGCTATCAGTTCTGACAAAGCCGCTTAATTTCAATTCAGGCAAAACCTGATAAGTTAAACCAATATCACCAAATATGCGATCTCTATCATCATTATTTAGGTTCTCATTCGCTTCAAAATACGGATTATTCCAGTATAAAGGCTGGTAGCTATCTAACGAACCATCGGAATTAGGCACATCCAAGTTCCAGTGCAGAAACGTGCCGTCAGCGTATTTATAGTCTTTCAAACGTTTCATATCTATATTCCGTTGAAACCACTGCACAAAGTTTCTTGACCCTCCATCATATCCTTGTGAAGGTCTTTGACCTTTATTACCTGCGTAATTTATGTTAGCAGATGCCGTAAGCTTAGTTGTTACATCAAGGGAAGCATTTAGTCCTAGATTGTTTCTTCTAAGCCAGGTATTTGGTTCAATTCCATTTATATTTCCATTGGTATAACTTAGCCTGAATGTTGAATTTTCTCCACCTCCGGAAACAGATATGCTATTCACCGCATTGTTTCCTGTTTCAAAAAAATCCTTAATATTATTAGGATGAGGAACAAACGGAGTTTCCTGTCCGTATGTAGGATCCTGAGGATAGAAACTGAATACTTGCCTAACTGGTGTACCATCCATTTTTGGGCCCCAGCTCTCATCATAATCCATCTGAACATATTTCTGGCCGTTATCAAGCGTATTCCAGGTTTGTTTAGAACCTGCCCCATATAAATTTTGCATTGGCATCAGATTCCCAACCTTTTCAATTGAAAATGCAGAACTAAATTGAACATCGACTTTTTTAGGTCCTTTTGCTCCCTTTTTTGTAGTGATCATTATAACGCCATATTGCCCGCGTAACCCATAAAGCGCTGATGCTGCTGGCCCTTTTAATACGTTCACTGATTCAATATCGTCAGGATTTATATCCTGAGCAACGTTTCCATAATCAGCACCGGTATAACTTCCATCACTACCTGAAGCACCTCCGCCACCATTAGAGAAATTACTGTTAGATATCGGTGTTCCATCAACCACTATTAAGGGTTGATCTGAGCCTGCAAGGGAATTAACCCCACGGATTTTAATCTTTTGGGTCCCCCCCATGCTGGCTCCTGATGACCCTACAACTTGCACTCCTGCAATTTTACCGGCAAGGGAACCAATTACATTCTGCTCTTTGGTAAGCGTTAGGTTATCACCTTTTACCTCCTGAGTGGAATAACCAAGAGAGCGCTCACTTCGTTTAATACCCAGAGCAGTTACTACCACTTCTGATAATGACTCAGAGTCTTGCATCAATGAGATATTGATTTCGGTACGACCATCAATAGTTACTTCCTGACTAATAAACCCAAGGTATTTTACAACAAGAGTTGTGGCATTTGCAGGGACTGAAATACTATAAGAACCGTTGGATTGGGTTGAGGTGCCAGTTGAAGCACCTTTAACGAGCACGCTTGCGCCCGGAATTCCTGTTCCGTTACTTGCATCCATTACCTTACCCCTGATAACTTGCTGGGCAAAACTATAAAATGCGAGAAAAAAGGAACAGGAAAAAATTAGGGAAAATTTCTTCATGTGGGTTAGTTTTTAGGTTTGTTAGAGAAAAATACTAAAAAAAAATGAAGAAAATGCGACTAACCTGATCAACTCAGATCAAAACAGGGTTAATCTTTATTAAAATACATCACAAATTGATTGTAGCTATCAAATTTATTACAATCTGGAAGCCATTATCTCACTGATCTTTCCATTTACCTTAACTTTTACCCTTTTTGGATGGCTTGAGCTGATGCGATAACTGATAATCTTACCCTCTTTCCAACTCATATCAACTGTAAAATTTCCTCTTGCTCTTAGACCTTTAATCGATCCGTAAGCCTTCCAGGCATCAGGCACAGCGGGCAAAAGATCAATAAAGCCGTCATGACTTTGTATTAGCATCTCTGCGATTCCTGCTGTTGCGCCAAAGTTTCCATCAATTTGAAAAGGAGGACCTGCCGAAAGCATATTAGGATAAACACCACCACCTGCACCGTAGTTGATATCAGTTCTCAAGGTGGGTTTTAAAATCTCTTTAAACAGCTTAAATGCGCGATTCCCATCATGTAGTCTGGCCCAGAACAATAGTTTATAAGCAATGGTCCAGCTAGGGCCATCATCGCCTCTTACTTCAAGTGTTTTTTTTGCTGCCTCAGCAAGATCTGGGGTTGAAAGAGGTGTAATTAATGACGCTGGGTATAAACCATATAAATGTGATATATGACGGTGCTGTAAATCTGTTTCTTTATAATCTTCTATCCATTCCTGAATTCTTCCATCCTTACTGATTACCCCTGCCGGAGGAACAGATTTCAGTTTTTCCTGCAGTTCGTTTCTAAACTCTGCGTCTACATTTAAAAGCTTTGAGGCTGTGATTACATTAGTAAACAATTCTCTTACAATCTGATTATCAATGGTAGGTCCCATGGATATACTTGCCGTTTTACCATTTGGAAGATAGAACGTGTTTTCGGGCGATACCGATGGCGAGGTTACTGACCAACCAGTTTTTGGGTCTTTTATCAATACACTTTTATAGAATTTAGCAGAGCCTTTTAAAACCGGGTAAATACTTTTTAAATAATTAACATCCTGGCTAAAAGCATAGTGATCCCACAAATTATTACACAACCAGCCTGATCCCGCATTTGTTGCCCCCCATGAGGCACTCTCTCCTGGCTCTGTAAAGCCCCACACATTGGTAATAACGTGGGCAATCCAGCCATCGGCATTGTAATATGCCTTTGCGGTTTTCTCTCCTGGTTTTACAAGACTCTTAACCAATTCTGCCAGTGGCAAATTCAATTCTGAAAGGTTTGATACTTCAACCGGCCAGTGGTTCATTTGCACATTCACATCTAAATGGTAATCGCCATTCCATGGTGTATTGATTTGGTTTGCCCATAACCCCTGAAGGTTTGGGGGAAGCAAGCCTACTCTGGTACTGCTTATACTTAAATACCGACCAAATTGAAAAAATAAGACAGGTAAAGATTTATCATCTGCAAAGTTCTTATAAAAGAGGTCTAACCTTTTATTAGTGGGAAACTTAGCTGATTTTCCCTGTCCCAAATCTATATTTACTCTTTTAAAAAGCTTGGCATAATTTAAGATATGTTTCCCTTTTTGGAGTTCATAAGGAGTTTTTAAAGCAGCAGATAACAATTGCTTTGTTTTCTCTTTAAATGCAAATCCTTTAAAATCTGTTGCAGCAGAAACGTAAATAACTAATTCTGTTGCATTTTTTACAATAAGAACATTCCGATCTACTGTAACCTTTCCCCCCTTCAACTTTGTATTTACCCTGGCCTGATATTGCATCCCCTTGCCATCAGTCCCATTATCAAGTTGACCATACATTTGCAATTCAGTTCCCTCGGTTTTTACTACTGATTTTTCTGATCTGCTAATAGAGATTTTGCAATTTAATTTTCCGGGTTTATCAGCTGTTATTTTGATCACATCAATATCCCCACTAAAGCTTGTAAAATACTCTCTTCTATAGTTTACTCCATCTACTTTATAGCTGCAGTTGGCTATCGCTTTATCCAGAGATAATTCTCTGTGATATGCTTCAGGAGTTATTTCGTCAGGCTTTAGGTTTCCGTAGTTAAAGTCAATTTCGAGATTTCCGAGCACCTGGTATTTGCCCCATTTTTCGCCTCCAGAACCCAGTCCTTTACAAACAAAATCTTTATTTACAAGATCCTGGGCTTCATCGTTTTTTCCTTGAAGTATCAACTCTCGTATCTTCGGCAAACTTTTGTAAGCTTCGTAATTATTAGCATCCTGAGGACCACCCGACCAAAGTGTAATGTCATTTAATACAATCTTCTCTTTCGATATCCCGCCGTCTGGAGTCATACCTAATCTTCCATTACCTAGAGGCAAAGTTTCTTCCCATATTTGTGCAGGTTTGTCGTACCATAAATTTAATGGCGTTTGTTGCGCGCTAACTTTTAAAGTAGCATAGGCTGTTAAAAAAAATAGCGAAAATAGTCTTCTAGTCATTCGGTTTGTTATACTTGGTTGCTATATGAAGGTAAAAATAGCTGGTCTTGATTTCTTTTAAAATGTACAAACTTTAAAAAAGAATGGATTAAACTATCTTATCTCTGTTGAAAAAGTTAAGGATTAAACAAAAATAGACGACAGACACAAATAAAAAAATAGCAAAAACATTCATCGACATGAACTATTCACTTATCAATAGCATTATCATATCTTAAGAATACACTAATAAAATACTATTGCTAGACTAAGAATGATCAATCCCATCAAATAGCAAACCCAAATAAGAAGAATAATCCCTATACTTGTTAGATACATGACACATGAACGAGAAAAAAATACAAGATGGATTTGAGGGAGAAAAATACATCAGTATCCCAGCCTCTGCGTGGAAAAGTGTAATTAAGGGTAATCGCGTAATGAATCAACTATATGTTACCTATATCGGTTATTTCCCAAAAGCGGCTTACCATTATAGAGAAAGACCCGAGGGCTGTACCGATAATATACTGATCTATTGTACCAGAGGAAAAGGATGGTTCATCATCAATGACAAGCGCTTAGATGTTGGTCCGAATGAGTTTATTATTGTACCAGCTACAAAAGTAGCCATGAGTTATGGAGCAGACATAAATGATCCATGGACAATTTATTGGGTACATTTTAGTGGGAAGGACATCGATACTTTTAACAAGGAATTTAACATTAATCTTTATGATGGTGCACAGCAAATTTTATTGAATGAAAAGGGCATCCAAATTTGGGAATCCATGTACCAAAATTTAGAACTTGGTTATAGCAAAGAAAATCTAACAAATACAAATTTATGCATGTATCATCTTCTGGCTACTTTTCTTTATCCCGAAAAGCATAGTAGCGTTAAAGTTCAGGATGAAAAGAATATGATTAAGGAAACTGTGGCGTACATGAAGAGCAATTTAAGTGAGAGACTTACGGTCGAAGATCTTGCGAGTAAAAACAACTTGTCTACCTCACATTTTTCAAAAATGTTTAAAAAGTCTACAGGTATGTCTCCAATGGATTACCTGATTCACCTGAAATTGCAAAGGGCATGTGTACTCCTATACAATTCGGAAACCAAAATAAAAGAGATAGCTACTTCTCTTGGTTATGACGATCCTTTTCATTTTTCACGATTATTCAAAAAAAGTATGCGCATTTCTCCAAATCAGTACCGGACCAACAGAAGGAAAAAGCTTGGATAGAGAATAACAAAAAAAAATAAACACACAGATAATCAACTACTAATGCGACAAAGTGAAATTATTTTAAAAAAAGATTTTGTCATCCAAAAAAAGACACTACATTTGCAATCCCAAACGGGAAGTAGGTACGGTAGCTCAGTCGGTAGAGCAATGGACTGAAAATCCATGTGTCGCCGGTTCGATCCCGGCCCATACCACTACTTAGAAAAGCTCAATTTCATAACGAAATTGGGCTTTTCTGCTTTAAAAGGCACATTTCCGCTCCAATTTCAATGTCAGTCTATTCAGACTTAGTTTACGAGTTAAACAGGTTTTATTGTTTAATTCACCGAAAATGTTCCGCAATAGTTCCGCAGAAAAAAGAACTGGAAAATTTTCGGTCTAACACCCAAATCGAATGGCAACTGTTCGACCAATGGTAGATCCCCACCAACAAAAAAAAGACGGGACATGGAAAGTTAAAATCATTGTAACTCACAACAGAAACAAAGGGTACATTGAAACCCAACACTTTGTTGTTCAAAAGCAATTGAGAAAAGACTACACCATCAAAGATCAGTTTATCCTAAGCGCTTTGAATCCTGTACTCGATGGATACAGAAAGAAGATCAGCGAACTTGGAGAAAAACTAAACGCTCACACCGCTAAATCGCTAACAGATTTACTGAAGAATGGCGAGCTAAAGCCGGAATCAATTAATTTCATCGCTTTTGGATGGAGTGTCGTTAAGCTCATTGAGCAAAAGAAACGCAAGGGATGTCTCGGTAATTTCAAAGCCGTGATGTATGGTCTTCAGGACTTTTTCAAATCCGACGTGGTCCCGATTACCGAGTTTACATCAAAAATGCTTTTTAGGTATGAGGAGCACCTTCGCATGCCTAGGGTAATGATGCGGCCCGACCAATTTGGGAATATGCGACCGAGGAGCTCTAACGGGGTTACTGAGGGTGGACTGCATAACCACATGAGAGATCTCAGAACGCTCTTTAACGATGCTGTCAAATTCTATAACGATAAGGAGCGCGGCATAGAGATCATTAAGCACTATCCTTTCGAAAACTATAAACTGAGGGGCGCTCCTGAGCGTGACAAGCCGAAGCTAACTGTCGATCAAGTAAAAAAAATCAGGGATTTAAAAGTGTTGAGCTCTGAGGAGATCAGAGAGCATCAAAAGCTGGTCCGGGAAAGTCCGGAATATACAATGAAAAACCTCGTTTATGTATTGCAGGATTCCAGAGAGCATCAGGCAATTGAATTAGGTATCCTGAGTTTCTACCTGTGCGGAATGAATGCGGTTGATCTTTATTACTTACCTCCGGCAGATGAGGTTATCCATAGGTTGAACTATAATCGGTCTAAGACGAAGGACAGGAGAAAAGACCGGGCATTTATCAGCTTGCATATTCCTGACATTGCTATTCCACTTTATGTTAAGTATGCAGGAAAGCTTCAACATAAATATGCCAATTCATTGTTTTTGGATTCTGCGTTGAGTTATGGCATGCGCAAAGTTGGGGCAAAACTGGGGATTCAAAAGCTGGAGTTCTATGATTTTAGACATGCGTTTGGAGACCAGGCTAGGAATATTTGTGGTTTTAGCACGGAAGACGTAGGTAAGGCACTTAACCATAAAGACAATGCGAATAGGGTTACAGACATTTACATTGCTAAAAACTGGAATCTCTTAGATAAAATTCAGAGCGCGGTAATTGGATTATATATCGACAAAGTTGAAGATAATGGGTTTTGTAATCCAACTTCATTTAGTTTTCCAAGCACAGGCAAATACACTTAATAATTAATTGCATTTTGCAGTTCGGTTAATTTTATCTACAATTGCATCGAGAGCGTTAAATTTTGAAAGCGGTACATGTAGCCATACAGTATCGCTTTCTATTTTTATAGGTCAGTTGCGAAAACAATTACACTATCGACTAATCAAATGTCTGTCTCTGATAACTTCGATCTTATAGTGGTTCGAATCCCTACAAGTTCACAAACAAAGTTTCCCATATGCGAAATATTCTTGAAAATCTTTATAAGGTCTTTAGAGGTTTCTAAAGGAAATTGAAATATTTAGATAAGAAACAGGCTTCAAACTATAAAAAACCACTTTATTCCGAAATGGAGGGTCAGTTTGCGAGATGAGATGTCGTTTAAAGGTTCTTCCGCAATTTTACCTCATATAAGGGCGGCCAGGCCGGAAGACTCATAATCAATGAGCTAAAGTATTGAAAATAAGTTTTTTTTAAGCTTTATGGATATGCCAATAAATTTTTTACAACATCCTATTCGGCTATAAAGAAAATAAAAGGCATATCTCCATTAAGTATATTAAATGAAAATACAAGGCTTAGTCATTAAAATTAACTTCTCATTGGGGATTTTACTTCAAAAGTATTAGGGTAACAAAGATCAGGTTAAAACTTTTGAATAGTTCCCCGCTTGAAGTCTGGTAACATCTAGGTTTTTAGCGCTTGATTCCGTCAGTATTATCCAACCTGGCAATAATGCCCCAACCATAGAAATAATTTGCAAGCGCTATCATTATGTCGTTTTTGCCTTTACGCAGAGGAAGTTTAATGGTGGCGTTTTCTATAGTGCATCTTCCCTCCGGACTTTTTTGTGCGGGCGTACCAAAGTAATTTTTATCAACGTATATAATTTGACCATTCAAGAAGAACCATACCTCGTCATTAAAGCCGAAATTTAGAATTCTTTCCTGATCCTTATCGGAATCGATTGTCGTTTTAAGCCATGTAAGTCGCCGGGCATCATTTTCTTTCAGTCCATATATTCTGGTAAGGTTAACAATTCCACGCGCTTCAGCTTTTATCGGTGACCATTTTGTATTACTATCTGGTAACTCGGAAGTAGTTAGCTTTCCGTACATACTTGGCAAAGAGAATTTTATTTCTTGTCCAAAAGGAAAATCTTTCGCAGGCGCCACCATCCAATCTCTTAAATATCTTGTGTCACCAGTGGTTGTAATATAACCAGATTCGGAACTTAGGGCCTCCGTAGCATTTGGTTTGATTGTAAAATTGGCATATATAACATTTCCCGAAAGCGAAATGCCGCCAGAGTTACGCCCACCTTCCAATTCAGGAACAATGAGCGCAGGCTTGGCCATATCATTTATATAAACCCTCATCTGTTTACCGGATACAACCAATTTTACATGATTCCATTTATTTTGATGTATCGTGGCACCTGCCTGATACTCATCGGTCAAGTCCCAGATACTCATGCCATCTATTAAGGCCGCATATTGCAATGTTGTTCTGGTTTCTGGTTTTACAGTCCCAAAAGAACGGATATAAAAATTCTCGCCATTTTTATGGTCTTCGGACATGCGAAAATTAATTCCCGGAAATCCCATGCCGCTAAGTTCTACATCAAATTCAATTGTACCATTGCTGAAATTGTGATTTTTTAAAAACACCTGAAATGCACCTCCATTTTTCCCCCTTATAACACGCGTATTTTTGTAGGTTATAAATTCAGTTGTAGCGGTGTCACTTTTCCAATATTCAATTTCCATTGGTATTTGAATTTCGCCGCTTGAATCTGATTTTGTTGCCTTTATCGATTGGGCATAAATTTGGAATGAACACAAAATTCCTGATAAAAATAGAACTGATAATTTCATATTAGTCTTCATGATAAAAAGATCAGGGTTAAAAGCTAACTAACTTAATGTCAGGGAAAAATAATCATTTAATTTGTGAAGGCATTGGATAGTTGAAAAAAGATCAACTGTCCAGAAGCTTCAATCAAGTGTCAATGCATATTGACTTGGAATCCCATGTGGGAAATCTAGACTTTTCCAGAACCGGTAATTCAACGCTGCACTTTTACAGAAATAGTAACCGACTATCCATTAAATTTTCTGGCCAGGCAGGTATAGGCTCTATCTTTCGGAGATAGTGTCTATCCCTTATTCCTATCTTTGAAATAAACAGGTAATTACAAGTCCTGTTTAGCACTAAGTGGGATTCATAGCCTTAAGCAGAAGCATTTTTCCAGGGTCACTGAATTTAATGCCCTGAGTGTTTTTTTTGCCAATGTCGCTCATCTTAGCCAGTGTTTTCTGAAGGATGCTGATCATTTTTTCTGCTGGTTGCGTTTTAATGAGTGCATCGTATTGGAATTCTAAAAACACAAGGCACAAAGCATCCTCTATTACCTGTACCTCATAATCATTTTTTATACCTTTTTTCAGTATGATTTCCTTGACGCGCTTTATAATGTCTTCGCTATAATCAATGGAGCGAAGTATTTCTTCACACTTTTTTGAATGAAATTTTGAAAGATCACTTCTCCATTTTAAATAGCCGATCCGGCCCTCGGGGTAGGTTTTTCTTGCGATTTCCCAACGGCCTATATGTTGACATCGGGAGGCAAGCTGCAAGGCTTCACCGGCATTTGGTTCAAGTTTTAGTACCCATTGGTGGAGCTTTAACGCATAAAAATATTCAATTGGATAAGTCTTGCCCTGATAGGTAATACTTCCGGGAGACCGCTGGTTATATTGATCAAAAAGAGTGTAGGCCTGTTGAATATTTGACATGTTTAACTGTAATTAGAATTTATTACCAAGTGGCATTTGTTTTGGTTATCAGGTTTAACTCCATCTATATATTCGGAGATAGTGATTCTTCGTTGCTTTTGGTGTCTTTTACTAAGATTGCTTTACACAAAAAAGCATTAGATGTTAAATATAGACATTTAGATAATCTTTCCTATGACTGATTTTTCTCACAAGATTTCTATTTACTAAACGGCCTGTTTAGGACCCAACCGAAGTGTTTACATTTCTGTCTGGTTCGGCTGGACTACGAGTAATACCTGATTGTCTTTAATTTTAAGATAGCCTTGATCAAAGCAAAAGTGATAAACATCCCCCTTTTGAGTGATATGGTAACTGGTTAGGTAATTGAAATTAAAACCCAGGCCGTTTAACTGTTGTTCGCTGACTATGGTCTTGCTGTTGGTGTTCAGCTTTCGCAAAATCTGATAGTTGTGGCTGAGGATCTTGGCTATCTTTTTAACAAACTCAGGATGCTCCCCTCGCCTCTCCATTTTTCACTTTATTGTTGTAGTCAATGCGACAGGCATCGTTACAAAATTTCTTATCGGTTCTGCCGAAGAGAATTTCTTCGCCGCAGTTCCGGCATTCTTTAGGAACAGGAATGACACTATTAATCATGAGCGTATTAATTAAATAGATACACCATCAAAGTTATGTAATTCAGACTGTTACCACCAAATACCAGTCCCATTTTATCCGTGTAAAAAATAGTTACATGGATAAACACGGGTTTTATTTAAATAATTTTCGGCTACGAATTTTGCAGTTTCGAGGTTTGGACCGACTTAAATCCAAATCTTATGAAAACAGGAATTTTAGAAAGCGAATATTTTGGTAACGGCAGAAGAACTTACTTTCTTGATTTTGCCAGGGCAAGTAATAACAGCAATTACATTAAGATCACCCGATCGGACAGGAAGGCGGATGGTACTTATAAAAAAAGTTCTGTCTGTATTTTCCAGGAGGATTTTCATTTTCTAATCGAAAGTTTCTCTATGCTTTTTACGAGCATGATTCACAGAGAGGCGAAATCAGATCAGAAACGTGAATTCCCTTCTTCTGCTAAAATAGAAACCAGAACGCGGGGAATTAAAAGCTGGCCCGCTGAAATGCGTCCTCGTGAAAAGTATCTCGCTGGAGGTCCCGGGGGGTTATCAGACGCGGAATTGCTGGCACTGCTTATTGGTTCAGGCACCACAAAACAGACCGCCGTAGATCTTGCTGCACGTATTCTAAGATCAGTGAACGGAGATTTGAATGCACTTTCAAGCTGCTCACTGAAAAGATTATCTAAATTCTCTGGAATAGGTGATGCAAAGGCAGTGACCATTATGGCTGCAATGGAACTGTCCAGACGGAGCAGGCAGCTGTTGTTGCCTTTCAATTTAAAAGCAGGTTAAATGCACGATGCTCCTTTTCTGCGGCTAATTAAAAGGCGGCGAATCGGAGCATTCCTTCATTCATGTGCATTGCATAATGCCACCTTGGGACACCCTTAGGGACTTATAGCACTTCGGTGAGCTAAATGCGCTGCGTGCGCTTCCTTTTAATCATCCTGCAAAATCAATTGGCTGGCTGAAAAGAAGAATTGAAGCCCTGGTTCCGTCATTGGGCGGGCTCAGCACCATGTGAAAGTGCTTTCTTGCAGCGGATTTAAATCCATCCGGAATAGGCTATCTTTAATATTTCATACACTGATTCCACGCTGTAGTTTTGCCAGCTGTTCCTGAGATTGTACCTGGTCAAGGATTGCCGTGTCTTCTATGGGCCGTCATAGACTGTTTCGATTAGCCCGTATAAAATACCATCCGCCGGTGGCAGTGATTATATTGACAATGGACGGCGCTATCGTTCACTGATTCGGCAATACGACAGAAATACTGGACGGATTCTTAAAACCACTACGTTTGACGACCAGCATAACGGAGATAAACTTAGCATGCTCAATTATGATATTCATACCGGAAATGTACTGGGATTGGGTGGAAAATTTCTGGTATTTTTTGCGAGCCTGGTTGCTGCCAGTTTGCCTGTTACAGGATTTTGCATTTGGCTCGGAAGAAAGAAAGGGAAATACTGATTTTTCGGGAATCTATGTGCGCGCATTAATTAGATCCAGTGTATGGGTGTAAGTTTGGTGTGAAAACAATTGCGGAATGCAGGTCATTTACTGAAGTTTTCAACTTGAAACCGCGAATGCGAATCATGATAAAGATGACATCAAGGAAGAAAGGAAAAGCACCTTAAGCTACATAACCTCATTCAGAATTCCGGGCTTGCTAATACCTCACTAAAAGTGATATAGATCATATTTATTTTCGTACCTTCTTTCCATATTTGGTTAGGATACGCTTATATAAGAATCAATAGCTGGATTAAACAAAAATTAATATGGCAATTGTTTACTAAAAATTAAATTGGGTTTAAAATTTATCAATCATAGAAAATGTTAGGAGACCTTAATAAAAAAGAGCTTATTGATTTATTGGAAAGTCAGGTCATTGGCAGGATCGGTTGCCATTCCGATGGTGAAACGTATGTAGTACCGGTTAATTATGTGTACAAAAACAACGCGATCTATGCGCATTCAGGGAATGGAAAGAAAATTAAGATGATGCGTGCCAATCCAAAGGTATGCTTTCAGGTAGACCAGATCAAGGATACCTTTCGCTGGAAAAGTGCCATTCTTTGGGGAGATTTTGTTGAACTGACTGGTGAGGAACGTCAGCAGGCCATGCAGGGTATTATACACCGGATCATGCCTTTAACCAAGCGGCCTTCACAAGAAACCTCGCATGGAATTAAGACTGAGGAACACACCAGCCTTGTCGTATTCAGAATCGACTTGACAAAAGCTACCGGAAAATACGAAACCCATAACTTATGATCATAATTTCGTTTCACCTGTGATAGGAGGCCATTTGATTTGCCCATTTGCGAGTTATAGATAAAAATGGTTAAATATGAAGCGACATACGGGTCTTTCCCTGTTTGGGTGCGGATTATCTATAGAGATAACCATTTAGGGATAAATGCTTCTATTTTCAAATATCTATGGTCATACCAGTTCCTTCAGGTCCGGTAAAGTCAAACGCTTAATGGCATATGAAGCACATCTGTTAAAAGGGGATCAATTGCTGCCGGGCTTCCCGCTTTTCTTTTTCCCGGAATAGAAACTATCCTAAAACATGATGTGCAAGTACTTTCTGTACCTCAAAGACATTCACTGATTTATTGAATTTCTTACGGATACTTGGAATAGTTTCACCGGATACCCAGATTTTTAATTCTGCATCCAGGTCAAAAGTACCAGCTGTTTCCACACTAAATCTGCTAATCGCTTTATATGCAATAGAAACATACTCCGTCTTGCTTCCCGTCAATCCCTGGACATCAACAATGATCAGTCTCTTATTGGTAAAGATGAAAGTGTCCCTTATCAATTTAAAACCCATTTCAATCTCTTCATTAGCTGTAAGCAGTGTCCCGTAGTTTTTCCTTACCTCGTCCTGACTTACCGCGCCGGCATTGCCCATTAATGCTGAAAATAACCCCATATTGTATATATTTTTAACTGATTTAAGATTAGAGATAGCAAGAGGAATAAAGTTACAGTACGTCCGATATTTTGAGTTTATTTTTCATATACCGCTACTTGACAGGCACAATTAGCAAAGGTAAACAAGTCCTTCTAACACTTTTCGCTGAAGAACTGTTTGAGGGTTATCTGGCTTGTTTTACGATTCATTATATCATCGTATATACTGATCAGTTTGAGCATCCAAACCCGAAATTTACTTTGACAGCTGAGCTGCTATTCATCACGAAATTCCCGCTCGGTAGTTTGCCCCTGGCATCGGCATACAATATCCCCGAAAAACATTAAAAAGCCATTAAGCCCGCCATTGACCTTCGTAGCCTTCCACAAAAGCCTTCTCGTATTCGCATCCAGTTTGTAAACAATCGGCTTGGCAGCTGGCTGCTGCCTTGCCATAGTTGTATTTGCCAGGCAGAACAGTACGGCCAATAACACTAAATATTTCTTTTTCATTTTTTTAAGGTTTAGCATTTAATTTTTCCAGCGCGGCATGAGCCTCATTGTCTTTACTGTCATTTGATTTTACCGACTGTTGATACGCGGCTATGGCACCAGCATTATTTCCAGCCGCCAGCTCAGCTTTGCCCAGCAAGTTATAATTCTCATAAAATTGGAGGTTCACTTTGATGTTAAACTTCAGGATCGCCACAGCATCTTCATTGCGCCCCTTAGCCAACAGCTTTTCTGCAGTTTCCCTCAGGCCATTGCGGTTTGGGCTGCGCAAATTGTACACATAATAATTCTTTGGATCTTTAACCAGATTCTGATACAGCTTGGTCGCCGCCCCAACACCATCTTTGATTACTGTATTGTAAACCAATTCCCCATAATCCTTTTTTGGCTCATTAAGCCCCGGTTTGTTATCCAGCACATCCTTTAGGTATTCATTGGAGATCGCTACAGAAACATTCCCAACCTTAGAACCCGCACTACCCGTAATGATCCCGATCAGGTAACCATTGGCATCAATTACCGGCGAACCACTGCAGCCGCCCTTATGCGTCTTCATGTCCCGCTCAATGAGGATATCCATTCCGTATTTCTGATATACTTTTCCTTCATGAACCGTACACAGGCTGTCATCATAGGCACAACTCAGGATATACACCTTCTCTCCCGGCTTCACTTGTGTATAGCGGGGTTTCAAAGGGTATAAATTTGACGAACTATTTTTCACTGTAAACACAATCCAGTCCCGGTCTTGTACGGTAGAGCCCTTACCCTCCAGCACTTCATTCGGGTCTTCATTCAGCAACTTGCCGATCACTGCCGAATCCTGTGTGTCACCTTTTGGCCTCATCACCCATTCCTTAAGCGCAGCATTGACTTCAGTCGCCTTGCTTTGTTTATTTTTTGCGATCCAGAGGATGTGCTTGCCAGTCGCCGCCAGCGTATCCTTACCATTGTCAATTAAAAAACCCGTACCCGCATACTTAAAAGAAGAATGAACGTAGCGGTCACCATTTTTAAACTGCACCTCGTTGATCAGCGCAATCTTCGGCCAGTCAGAAATCGGCTTGTCTACCCAGCTTTCCTTTTGCTGGCCAAAACCCGCCAGCGAAAAGCACATCAGCATCTGAAATAATAAATTAGTTTTCATCTGAATATAGTTATTTACCCAAACCTAATTTAAACAGCCCATTTCGGCACCAACAACATTGTAAAAAGAATTGTAAAAAATGTAAATTCAGATTAAATAGTGCCGCTATCATCTTTAAGAACCAATTTCGGTAGGTTTCTCAGCTGAGTGACAGCAGTAAGAGACAAGAGAAACAAAACAAATAAATCATACTACTAAATATAAATATCTCAAATCTATCTATTTGATCTATTCAAAATCCACTAGCTATTGCAAGTATCGACCTCCCCATTCGTCAACACCTAGGTAGTAAAGTTTAACAAAAAATTATATAAATCCTATCCAAAGATCGTCTGGTTCTCAAAAGGTTCTAGAAAAAAAACTTAAGCATTTAAAGAACCGAAAAGAATATTTAAATTCATTTCCAATATCCTATCTTTAGTGCATGAAAACGCTTTTATTGATTTGTTTATTGGTGTCCACTTCCTTTGGGTTAAAAGCTCAAGAAGTCGAGGTCGATCAGGTGATTGGCCACTGGGAATTAAAGGATATTCCTAAGGCTGCCGGGAAAGAAGTTGTTCTGGTAGATTCTGTTTATGATGGCCGAGCTTTTGAAAACCACACTTTACTGAATGTTGGTGGCAATTTCCCAAATCAGCTGATTTCGGTGTTCATCGATAAAAAGGATTATGACAAATTTGGCGGGGATGTCTTGAAATTATACCTGCACAAAAAGATCAGTGTACACGGTAAGCTATCTCTGCATAAGGATAAACCTCAGATAGTGGTTACCGATCCTAAGCAGCTGAACAACCACCTGAGCTGGAAGCAAAAAGTGCTCAATGTGATCTTCTAATTATTGCTGTCTTTTTATTTTTCTGATACATGCTGGAATCGCTCTCTGCCTATTGGCAATATTTAAAGTCCCCACGCTTACTTGTTTTAAGTAAGGACAAGAAAATGCTGTGGAAAGATTTGTTATGGTTATTAATTCTAGACATTGCATTCGCTACCCTCATAGGAGTAATCTACTATACGCTACTGCATTTCAAATTAATCAGGGAATATGAAGAATTCGACATCTTTAAGTATGGGTTTCTCCTGGCTATGTTCTTCGGTGTTGTATTTGCCCCGATTTCTGAGGAACTGCTATTCAGATGGCAATTGCGTAAACCTAAATGGAGTATCTTATTTGTATTGATCTCTCTTGAAGTCGTGGCCTGGACTTTTACTAAGAATGACTATGCATTATTTTTTACTGCCATTGGATTGTTGCTGATTGGCCTAACAACTGTTTTGGTAATGAGCAAATTGAACAGATTGAAGAAAGTGAAGGTCTTCAGGACTTATTATGTTTTCTTATTTTATTATACAGCCATCTTATTTGGATACGTACATATCACAAATGCCAAGGGATTGACCCTTGCAGACCCAACATTCATTTTTTACATTGGCTCCCAGATTTTTGGAGGTTTAACCATGGGGTATCTTAGAGTGAAGTATGGTCTAAAATACGGCATCTTACTACATGCAACCTTTAATTTGATTGCGGTTCCCCTGGCTTGGTTGGTGTCCTAGAATTTGTCTAGTTTATTGTATTGACGCGAAGCCGGATTTTTTATTAAGCAGTGATAAGATTTTCGCTAAAGAACTGTTTGAGGACTATCTGGTTTGTTTTACGATTCATTGTATCATCGTATATACTGATCAGTTTGAGCATCCAAACCCGAAATTTACTTTGACGGTTGAGCTGCTTTTTAAATGGCCAAGGTGTAGAAATCAAATAAAGAAGCTATTCCCTGTGCAGATTGCAGGGAATATTAAAAAAGCAGGCAATGAATACAAAAAATATGCGCAATTAAGATCACGGCTAATGCCCTGGAACAATGCGTGTTTGATGAGACCTCTCGTGTGATTACTTGGTGGTTTTGTTACCTGCATAGCACCTGTTAAGTCTTTTTTGATATTACTGATGTTCATCTTTAATACTTTAAACAGCAGGAAAAATAATTTCCAAAATGATTGCCAATTTAATTATCATTGCGATAAATTAACGATATCAAAAAATGAAAAAAACGCTTATCTTATTAACGCTCCTTTGCTCTAGTCTGTTTACCATGGCACAGTATGAAAACGCCAAGCAGGTATTTGAAAGTCCGAAACTAAAAGACGTGGTAAAAAACCACAAGTTAGTGGCGATCCTACCTTTTCAAGTTACACTATCTTACAAAAAACAACCGAAGAACTTCGATGCGGATGCAAACAAGCAGAAAGAAAAAACGATGGCTGGTTCTATTCAATCAAGTATGTACACCTTCCTTCTTCGCAAATCCAGCAACTATACGGTAGAATTCCAGGATGTGGAAAAAACCAATATCCTGCTTAAGAAAAAAGGCCTGACCGATTCCTTGGATGTATTGACAAAAGATGAAATTGCAAAAGCACTTGGTGTGGATGCGGTGATCTCTGGAAAATATGAAAACGAGCAATCAAGGTCTGAGGCGGGTGCGATTGTGACAACAGTATTGTTCGGTGGCTTAGGAAGCAAAACGGGTTCGGGTGCCCTGACAATGGCCATTAACGATGGTAGTAGCGGCGATCTTATCTGGAGATTTTTTAAAAGTATGAGCGATGGTGTCTTTAGTTCCAGTGATGAACTTATCGACCGAATGATGAGGAAGGTATCCAGGAACTTCCCCTATACTAAATAAAAAATAAAGAAGGTTTTCTAATATTTCAACTGGCTCATCTATATCTTATATTCCAGGTTGTTGGTCTGAAGTTGGCAACCTGGAATATTATTTTTTTGTGAATAGAAAAAGCCTTTTAGAATAGGTTCGGTGGCCGTGCTTCTCATAAGGCGTATAGCAGCCTTTAGTGGTATCATTGAATACAACCAACTAATTATTTAGTTAATTTTCAAGTTTTCTATTACCTTTGCTTTTAACAGCTTATAAACCAAAGGTAACATGAAATCTTTAATGCTTGCTTCTTTGATATGCACGTTGCTATCTCCTACATTTGCACAGCCTGAACCGAAAGGTGGTCCTACCAAATCCATTACCGTTGATGGTAAAAAAATGACGGTTTATACCCAGGGGCTTGAAGCCCGAAAGCCTGGTCAGCCCGTTGTGATCTTTGAAAATGGTATGGGTATAACACTCAATAACTTCGATGGTATTTTTGAAGAAGTTGCAAAATTCACCCCATTTGTTGCTTATGATCGAACAGGGATAGGCAAATCAGAAAACGACGGGCAATTGCCAACGCTGAAACACAATTCGGAGCGGTTAAAGCGTCTGCTTACCATCATGAAGGTGGCACCACCTTATTTATTTATCGGACATTCTATGGGTGGCATTTACGCAAGAGGGTATGCAATCTATTATCCTGAAGACCTGGCCGGCCTGATCTTTTTAGACCCCGGAGATTTTACGGAAACGAGATCGGCCTACAATGATGCCCTTAAAGATATTGGAAGAACATCCGAACAAATTGAGCGTTTTACGAAAAACAGACTACAGCGCCCTAAGGTTACATTGCCGGCAGACACGGCACCGGTGAGGGAGGGACAGGTATTAGCGGATTTGCGTTGGACGGACTGGAAAGAGATAACGGATACCAAATTGCCCAATATACCGATACAGTTTATCATCGGTGGTAAATTTAGTGTAGCGCCTCCGTTGCGGATAAAGGAATTTGATCATGAAACTTATTTTCACGCCCGCCAGGTGCGAGCATTCGAGCGGTTCGCTAAAATCACCGGATCTTCTCCCTTTGGAAAGATATTTTTCAGTTCCAGCGCAGGACATTATGTCCATCTGGATGACCCCTTACTGGTGATATCCTGCATTAGGATCGCACTGGCAGATTATCAGCGATTAGCTGATAAAAAGGAATAACCTTACTGCAAAAAGTCGAGCAACGTACGGTGCAAGTTTGGTCTGCATGAGATGAATGTAAATGGTTATTTGTATCTTCTCGTCTAACCATAATCACGCTGGAGTGATTAAAGTACTATATAAAAAGCATCCCGAAAATATATCGATAGAATTGAAGAGAAAGGATTTTTGCAATCCAATATCGTTTAGTATACGAAGAACGGGCAGATACACCTAGCTTCTCGTTCTTCGTATTGTATTTTGGAATTCAGTTAATTTCATTTACAATTGCAATGAGAGCGTTAAATTTTGAAAGCGATACATGTGGCCCATACAGTATCGCTTCCCTTCTTTTTTGGATTAGCTTTATGGTCGTATTATCTACCAAGAGCGCGTTTATTTGTGTAATTTCTTAGGATTTAAGTATTTTAGACTCTGAATTATGGCTGTCACTGCCATTAGACTAACCAATTAATAACCTGTTATGAGCCTTTTTAAAGCTGCAAACATCTTTGCCAAACGGCATATGTTATTTTTAATATGTTTGTGTCCGCTTTTAGGTATTGGGGCCGTACCCCCCTTAAAATTCACCAACATATCCAGCGATAACGGATTATCCAACGGCAACGTTAATTGTATATTGCAAGATAGCAAAGGCTTTATGTGGTTTGGCACTAAAAACGGGCTGAATAAATACGATGGCTACCAAATGGTAGTGTATAAAAATAACGCAAATAATAAACTCAGTATCAGCGACAATTACATTAGACATATTTATGAGGACAGGAAAAAAAACCTGTGGATTGGCACCTCCAATGGATTAAATTTATTCGACCGGGAGAAAGGCACCTTTACATCCTATAAGCACCAGGTAAATGATCCAGCATCGTTATCTGACAACAGCATCAACCGTATTTATGAAGATCGTCGTGGCAACCTTTGGATAAGTACTTATAACGGCGGTCTGAATCTATTTAACCGGCAAACTAAAAAGTTTAGCTGCTATAGAAAGAATGCAACCAATGCATCATTAAACTATATTAACTACATCTTTGAGGATCGTGAAAATAATTTGTGGATTGCGGCCGGATCGGGCTTAAACAAATTTAACTACCGAAACAATACCTTTAACGAAGATTTGCTGAGCCCTAATTTTAAAGCCAAGATACGGGTAATGCAGCAAGCGCCCAATGGTGATTTTTGGATAGGCACCGAAAATGCGGGTATTTATGTAGTTAACCCTAAAACCAAACAAATAAAGCATTTTTATCATATTGAAACGGATGCATCAAGCATAGGCAGCAACTCGGTTACTGATCTGATTTTTGACAAAAAAGGAAATCTGTGGGCCGGTTGCGTAAACGGTGGCTTAAATTTACTTACCCCCGGCAGCAGTTCCTTTTATCATTATACCGAATACTATCTAAATAACCCGGGTACGCTGCCGCACCGAACCATATCTGCACTTTTTGAAGACAATCAAGGTAACATGTGGATCGGCACACACCGCGGAGGGGTTAAATTATATGAGCCCAGATCACAGAACTTTGAACTTTTTCAACACGAGGAAAATAACAATAGCTTAAGCTATAATGATGTTAAGGCCTTTTATGAAGACAGTAAAGGCACGATCTGGATTGGAACCGATGGCGGCGGACTTAACAAATACAACCGCGCCGATAACTCCTATAAACATTACCGCTATAATGCGTTTGATAACAGCTCTATTAGCTCTGATGCGGTGCTTGATATTATAGAAGATAACCAGGGCAACTTGCTGGTCGCTACATGGGGCGGCGGTCTCAATATTTTTAACTCCAAAACCGGAACATTTAAACGGCTTTTAAACAATCCCAAGGATAATTTCAGCATTAGTTCTAACCATGTTTACAAACTGTTGAAGGATAGGAAGGGCAATATTTGGATAGGTACTTATAACGGGGGCCTGAACCGTTATAATCCGGACAATAACACGTTCACACGGATAACTAAGGACCCGCAGAACAGAACCAGCTTTTTGGGTTACGATATTGTCTCATTAAATGAAGATAAAAAAGGCAACATATGGATAGGCACAGACGATGCCGGACTTAACTGCCTTGACGAAACCACAAATTCCTTCAGGCATTATTTTTTAGGGCAGGAGAAAAACCCTATTATTGAAGTAATTTATACCGATAGCAAAGGCCGGGTCTGGGTAGGACAAGCCGGCCTTTATTTATACAATGAAAGCAAAGATCAATTTAATCTATACACCAAGAGTGGTGTGCTGGCCAATGAGCTCATTAAGGGCATACTGGAGGATGAAAAAGGCCTGTTATGGATCTCAACCATTAACGGATTAATTAAATTTAACCCCGATAAAGGCACATACAAAAAATACAATAAGGCAGACGGCCTGCAGGGCGAAGAGTTTTCTGCTAATGCTTTTTTGAGGGCCAGAGATGGTAAACTATTTTTTGGTGGTATAAGCGGGTTCAATTCCTTTTATCCTAAAAACATTATTACCAATAGCTTTATCCCGCCGGTATACTTAACCGAGTTTCAGATCTTTAATAAAAAAGTTACACCCTTTGAATATAACTCGCCCTTAAAAACCGATATTAACATCGCTAAGAAAATTGTTTTAAAGCACAACCAGTCCACCTTTTCATTATCATTTGCAGCGCTTAATTATGCCGCCAGCAGCAATAACTCGTATGCCTACAAACTGGAAGGATTTGATAAACAGTGGAATTACATTGGGCACGATCGAAAGGCCTTTTATACCAACATAGATCCCGGCACTTACGTATTTAAAGTTAAGGGATCAAACAACGATGGAATCTGGAACAATCAAGTTACCACCCTTACTATTATTATTACACCCCCCTATTGGCAAACCCTGTGGTTTCGCATTCTAATGGGCATTATTTTTATAACAGGCATTTATTATGCCCTAAACTTTAAACGGCAGCTTGAGCTGGATAAACTCGAAAAGCAGAAAAAAGAGGAGTTACACCAAATTCAGCTTCAGTTTTTCACCAACATATCGCATGATTTACGTACCCCGCTTACGCTGATCATGGGCCGATTGGAAAAACTGATGAAAGAGGAAGTGAGCATAGCAACCGGCCGACATTTTTCATCGCTGTATAAAAATGCTAACCGGCTGATGAATTTGATCAATGAGCTAATGGATTTCAGAAAGGTGGAATCAGCGGCTTTATCCTTAAAGGTAGCTAAAGGCAACATCGACCTGTTTATTGATGAAATTACGGACGAGTTTGTCGAGCTTGCGCACGAGAAACAATTAAGCCTCTCTTTCAGGAAAAACTTAACCATAACCGATACATGGTTTGACCGTCAAATAATGGAAAAAATAGTTTTAAACCTGATTCACAACGCTATTAAGTACACCCCGGCAGGAGGAAAAATAACGGTGGACATTACCGAGCCGGAAAACATGATCATCAACAGCTATAAAAACGAGTTGCTGATTAAAAGCGATTATCAATCGAAAAAAAGCATGGCCATTAAAGTTACCGATACGGGGATCGGCATTGATAAGGACTCGTTAAAGCATCTTTTTGAGCGTTATTACAGGGTTTCAGAATCGCACCTGGGATCGGGCATTGGCCTGGCCTTTGTGAAAAGCCTGGTTACCCTGCACAAAGGTGAAATTTGCGTATCCAGCGAAAAGGGAAAAGGCACCGAAGTAACTATTAAAATACCTTGTTTAAAGGATGACTACGACGATTCCGAAATTTGGAACGAAACCATGGATGAAAGCACTGTTCGGCTGGAAAGCGTGATACCCGCCCTGCAATATACGACCGATGCAAGCAGCACGGCCGTTGACGATTTAATGGAGGAGATTAATACCGGGGCCATTAAAAAGCACATTTTAATAGTTGATGACAACCCCGAAATAATTGAATTGATTAAAGATAGCTTAAGTAGCTATTACCAAATTTCGGTAGCTACAGATGGTGCAGACGGGATTGTTAAAGCTAAGGAGGAACATCCAGATCTGATCATTAGCGACATTATGATGCCGAGGATGAATGGTATAGATTTTTGCCGGCTGACTAAGGAAGACCTGGAAACCAGCCATATTCCTTTTTTATTGCTGACAGCTAAGGATAATATCGAATCGAAAATTGAAGGAATCGGATCGGGCGCCGATTACTACTTTTCCAAACCCATTAACTTTAAGCTGCTATGTTTAACCATTAAAAATATTTTTGAGCAGCGGCAAAAGCTAAAAAACCATTATGCTAAAGATCACCAGATTGAGGTCAGAGAACTGGCACATTCTACCCGAGATAAAGAGTTCATAGACAAACTCTTATCCTACATTAACGCAAACATGACTGACACCTACCTCGATGCCGATTTCCTCTCTGCAGAGATGTGCATGAGCAAAACCAAGTTGTACAACAAAATTAAAAGTATTACCGGCCAATCTATTGGTGAATTTATCCGCACCATACGACTGCAAAAAGCTAAAGAAATCATGATTCATGAAGATATTTTTATTACTGATGTGATGTACCGTGTGGGTATACAAACACAGTCCTACTTCACCAGAGCCTTTAAAAAAGAATTTGGCATTCCCCCCACCCAGTTCATCCAGAAAATAAAACCTACCAACGTGTAACATGGTCTGAATTCCAGGCCAACAAAAACACACTTTAGCGTAAAGAAGGCCGCTCCTGTTATCGGAGCGGTCTTCTTCAATCATAGGTAGTGTTTTTAGTTCCAGTCGTTGCTGATATCCTTTGCAACATTTGGGTTTGCATTTTTCTCCGAAATAGGGATGGGCAGCAGCACATTTTTATCCTGAAAAGGTTGCGTACCATCTTCAATCTGTCGCTGGGCGTTTATGGTTTGTTTGGCAATACCCCAGCGGATCAAATCGAAATAGCGCGATTGTTCGCCGGTAAGTTCCAGTTGCCTTTCGCGCATTAGGATATTGAAAGCATTAGTCTGATTGCCCAGTGCTATGTACGCTGGTGCGCTTACCCTGGCTCTTACCTGGTTAATCAAGTCAAGTGGTTCAGTACCGGTATTCCCTTGCTGAATGTAAGCTTCGGCCAATAATAGCAGCACATCGGCATAACGAATTACCTGGCCGTTTATACCACTTTGCGGACCGCCATAAACTGCTATCAAATTATAGTACTGGTATTTTAAATAGTGATAGCCTTTAGCCGCAAACGGATAAGCAACTGGTCCGCCGACACATTGCTGGCAATATTGCGTTTGCCCCCCACTTGCCGCATCGCCATAAAAAGTGTAGGCCGCTCGTGGATCGGTGTAGGAGACACCAGTTTGCGGGTTAGGATAGGTAAAGGCCTTAACAGCAGTTGTGGTGATAAACACATTGCTCCAATCATTAAAACCATATTCCTGTGCTCGATCTGAGTGGGTTGCCTTGCCGTTAATTTCCTGGCCGCCGAATACATAATACTGGCTACCAATACCCCAGTCGGTCCATACCTGGTTCATGATCTGGAAAATATTTTCCTTATTATTTTGATTGGTGGTATTAAACAAATCATTGTAATTCGTTGATAAGGTATAGGTATACGGTGCCTGTGTCAGTTTGATTAGTTCGGAAACGGCCAAAGCATATTTCTTCTGATAAAGGTATGCCTTGCCTAAAAGTGCTGTGGTAGCACCTTTGGTAGCGCGCCCTAAATCGGCATTTGCAAAGGCTACCGGTAAATCGGCCTGAGCTTCCTGCAAATCCTTTTCAACAAAGGTCCAGATTTCGGCGACAGTGGCTCTTGGCTGCTCCAAATTATTGGTGGTCTGTTCATAGCTTACGCGCAAGGGTACCCTGCCGTATAAACTTACCAGGTTAAAATAGGCGTAAGCCCGCAAAAATTTGGCCTCGGCGATGTACTGTTTCTGGTGAGCTATTTCTGTAGCTGTAACAGGGTTCCACACACTAGCTCTGTCAATCAACACATTGGCACGAAAAACCATGCGATATAGCGATGCCCACATAGCATCTAAAGTTGGCTGGTTATTGCCAAAGTTATATTGCGCCAGGTTTAGCAAATCGCCGGTCAGGGGTTGATCATTTTTTGCTTCGTAACCTAAAAGATCAAAAATAAAATACCATTCCCTGGCCCACATCCCGTTGTGCAACAAGGTTGCATAGGTGGCTATGGTTGCCTGGTTCAATACGTTATCGCTGGCAAAATAAGTATCATAGGTATAGGCATTTTTATTTTGTACGTCCAGATTTTTTTTACAGCTGCCTGCGGTTAGTAATAAGCCCACGCCCAGCACATATTTCATATATTTTTTCATCACCTTAATCATTAATTTTTAAAATCCTACTTGTATTCCTGCTATAAAGGTTCTTGGTTGCGGTACTTGTCCGTTATCTATCCCACGGCCAAAAATAAAGTCACTGCCACTTACTTCAGGATCATAACCCTTGTAGTCGGTGATGGTGAACAGGTTTTGCGCTGCTGCAAAAACTCTGAATTTGCTGATTACCGTGCCTGTAAGTGATCCCAACGTGTTTTTAGAAAAAGTATAACCCAGCGTTAAATTGCGTACACGCAGGTAAGCGCCGTTCTCGATAAAAAAGTCGGATGGACGTAAGTTACCTGATGAGGTAACACTCTGTCCGGCTCTTGGCAAGGCTGCCACATCACCGGGTTTCCGCCACCGGTTTAATATGGCTGTGGTAGCATTATGCCCTGTTGAGGCATTCTCGGTAAAAAATTTAAGTGCATTACCCAGCTGAATACCCGTTACCCCGGATACAACCAGGTTAAGATCAAAATTTTTATAGTTGCCGCTTAAGTTAAATCCATAAATAAATTTAGGGATGGCGCTGCCGAGCACCTGTTGATCTGCCACATTTACAATACCATTACCATCTAAATCTTTAAACAAAAAGTCGCCCGGTTTTATGCCCGCTTGGTATACAGCTGCCGCATTACCTGATTTTTGCTTCGCGATCGTGTTAAGCGCATCGATCTCGGCCTGTGTGCTTGCCACATGATCAACCCGGTAACCGTAAAACGCACCAATTGGCGAGCCCTGCCGCGTTAAGGTAAGTCCATTTAAATTATTAAAAACACCACTGATAATTGGTGATTGCGATAGATTACCTAACGAAAGTGTTTTGTTTTGGTTATACGCACCATTTGCGCTGATGGAATAGTTAAAATCATCTTTGTTATTGCTTTTGTAAGTAATCTGCAATTCAAATCCTTTATTTTCGGCATCGGCAGCATTTGATGTTACTACACTTTGGATGCCATTTATACCACCAATACCCACACTGGTTGGCACCGGAACGTTAACAATTAAACCACGGCTTTTACGTTTGTAATAGCCTGCGTTTAAGGTTAGCTGGTTATTCAGAAACCCCAGATCAAGACCAATATCGGTTTGATCGGTCTGCTCCCATCTCAGATATGGATTGGAGATGGTTGCTACGGTAACACCGCCAACAAAGGCTTCGTTTGTACCTAAAGAGTAAACCAGGTTACCATTAGGATAACCGCTATAGGTAAATACATCGGTCACACCCAGGTTAAATTTATTGTTACCTGTACGTCCCCAACCGGCGCGCAGCCTGCTATCGGAAAGGAAGGGTAAGGCCGACTTAACAAAGCTTTCTTCCGTAAATCTCCAGGCAAAACCTACGCCCGGAAAGTTACCATAACGGTTATTGACACCAAAGTTCGATGAACCATCTCGACGGATACTGCCAGAAAGAATATACCGGTCGTTAAACGTATAAATTAAACGGCCATACCATGATTGCGCACGACCAAATTGGGTACCATAGCCCGAACCATTGCCCGTAGTGGTCACGGTAGGTGCAACGCTGATATCCTTAATGTTATCATTTGTTAAGCCTGTACCTAAAACAGTAAGCGCCTTATTGTAACCGGCATCAATATAACTTGTACCTAATGTGGCCGAAAAGTTATGCCTGTCAAAAGTCTTGTTATAGGAGAAATAATTTTCGAAAGTATAGGTAAATGAGCTACCGAATGAGCGGCCAACTTGTCTGCCATACGCCAGGTTGTTGGAGGCGACATACGGATACTGGTATGAATCGGAATTACTGGTATTGTAGGTTGCCGAAAGCTGCGACCTGAATGATAGACCGCTGAGCAGTTTTACCTCGCCGAAAACCTGCGGGTATAAGGTCAAACTATTGCTTTTTCCGTACTTAACCCCTAAATCCTGTAGGGGGTTGCCCACATTGCTGTTGTCATCAACATTGGTTACTATAGAGTAGCCGCCGAGCACGCCGGGGTCAAGTATGGGTTTATAAGGTGCATAAGTAATACCGCCAATAAGGCTGGCGGCCTGTCCCGCTCCACGGTTATATCTTAAATTTAAGGTTTGCCCAAAATGGAAACGTCCTAGTGTTTCATCCAGCGAAAAACGGGTAAATAAACGGTCAGTACGGGATTTTTTAATGATCGCATCCTGTGTAATATAGCTCATAGACAAGTTATACAATACCTTGTCACCTCCCCCGCTCACATTCAGATCACTCTCTGTAGAATACGCAGATTTGAATACTTCTTTTTGATAATCGGCGCGGTCAATAAGTACATCTGCGGTATTCAGCTTAGCAGGCACGGCAATATTGGTTGTAGCTGCAATATCTTTAAGCAAATCCACGTAATCCGCAGCCTTTAAAATATCCAGTTGCCGCCATGCTTTTGAGGTACCTGCCTGCATGTTAAAGGTTACTCGTGTTGCACCTGCTTTTGCTTTTTTTGTGGTGACAATTACTACACCATTGGCTGCCGCCACACCGTAGATGGCGGTTGAAGATGCATCCTTTAAAACAGTGATCGTTTCAATATCCTGCGGACTTATGGTGGTAAATACGTTACCATCGCCTTGTATGCCATCAATAACATACAGCGGATCAACGCTGGTAAAAGAACCTGTTCCCCGGATAATGATCTGCGAGTTAACGACCTGTACACCGGGCATTTTACCTACAAGTAATTGCGCCGGGCTCAGCGCTGTATTGGCACCCGCTTCTTTGGCAGATACGGTATTGACTGCGCCAACAAGATCCTTCCGACGGGCAGTGCCGTAGCCAATTACGACTACTTCGTTCAATGCCTTATTATCTGGTTGCAGGGTAATATTAACCTCGCTTTGATTGCCGACAACAACTTCCTGCGGCACATACCCAACCATGTTAAAAACTAATATCGCACCGGCATTGACATTGATGGAGAACAAACCGGCAGATGATGTTGCAATGCTATTTTGTTTTCCCTTTTCAGTAATGGTAGCTCCCGGTAAAGGTTGGTTATTATCACCCGAGATCACCTTGCCTTTAACATTTACAGATTGCGCAAACGCCTGCCCGCAAATAAAGGCTAGCATAATGGGTATTACATAATACCTGATCTTTTTAAGGAGATTTTTTTGATTAGTAATTTTTAGTCTCATAATTAATTGATTTGGTTTTAAGTATATATAATATTGGTTTTAAGCACTCACTAAACACAAGCGAACCCTAGAAAACAGCATCAACAATAAAAAGACGCAGGAAACGCCAGCAACATATTACCATTGGTTTATTGATGACTACATATTTTGTACTTAGCAAATCAACTACTTATCACGTTGTTTTATTTGTCCTATTTATCATTTCTTTTTACCTATTTATCATAACAAATCGGATACTACGCTTGTGGCTGATCAGCCTCCGCTGGACAAGATATTTAATGAACTGAAAGACCAGTCCGACGCCTGGGCTTACTATATCTATGGCGGATGATCATCCTCAGGGAGTATTAAATGTTTATGTTGACAATGGGAGAAGCTATCGTTGACTGGTTCGGCAATACGACAGACATACCGAACGGATTCTTCAAACCATTGGGCTTGAAGGCCAGCACAGCGGAGAAAAACTTATGCTCACTTATGACATTCATACCGGAAATTTGCTGGGATTGGGTGGGAAATTTCTGTTGTTTTTTGCGAGCGCAATTGCTCTACCTGTTAAAGGGTTTTGCTTTGGCGGGAAGAAAGAAAGGGAAAACTGATTTTCGAGAATCTATGCATGCTTGTATACATTAATCAGCCCCAAGGTGTGGTTAAGTTTGGTGTGAAAACAATTGCGAAATGTAGAAAACGATTTTCAAAGACAAAAATAAAATAAATGGAATTGTTATGCTTTTTTATAATGGAAGACAATATGGGATGGGATTATCAATGTCATTCTGAAAAGAAAAATTACGCACCACAATGGTAACCGTTGCGCAAGCTATAACATCTTTTAATGGCTCTTCTTCAAACTTGGGGGTATGTTAATTTGTGAACAAATATACATAATCTAATTGCTTGAAAATCAATAGTATTGCAAGAAACTGGCAATGACTTATTCAAACCTGCTCTTCGATGATGAAGATGCATTTGAAGTTGTAAATGTAGTAAAAGAAGGCTATGTGTTCATGGTAACTGTGCATAGCAAGCAGCGATTTGCAAAATGTCCGGACTGTAATGCTATTAGTACCAGGCTCCATTGTTATTATTGGCGGCGCGTAATGGACCTGCCAATACTAAATAGTCAAACCCAAATTAGACTTAAAGTCAGAAAATTCTGTTGCAAGAACATTCATTGTTCCAGAAAGGTGTTTGCAGAACGGTTTAAGGATCATTTCGCTTATAACAAACGTGTAACATTACGGGCAGAAGGTAAGCTTCTGGAAGTTGCCCGGCAACAAGGTGGTAATGGTGGAGAAAAATTATGCCGGTTAATGAATGTCCCTGTAAGTGACACCACTCTGGTTCGTCTGTTACACAATCAGCCTGAAAAAGAGGTTCCTACGCCCAGGGTTTTAGGAATAGACGATTGGGCTTATACCAAACGGTTGAATTACGGGACAATATTAGTAGATCTTGAGAAAAGAAAAGTGATTGACCTGTTACCTGACCGGGAAGCAGAAACGGTAGAAAAGTGGTTAAAAGCACATCCGGGTGTAGAAATTGTAACCCGGGACCGCTATTCCAACTTTGCAAATGGGGTAAGGCAGGCATCAACATCAATCATTCAGGTCGCCGATCGCTGGCATTTGCTATATAACCTGACGGAGGTCATTAAAAAAATGCTGGTGCGAAACAGCCATTATCTAAAGGAAACACGTGAGGCAGAAATCGCCAAGGAACAGGACGTAAAAATTGTCGCCAAAGAGGCGCTTAAAAAATCTCAGTTTGAAAAGAAAAGCTTGTTTCACAAAAAGTTCGTAGAAGCCAAACGGCTCATAGCATTGGGATATAACAATGTACAGATCAGGCGAACCCTGGATATTGATCGCCGGACAATTATCAAGTGGAGGACATCTGATGAGGTTCCCCGACGTAGAAAAGCCGCAAAGAGCAATATTGCCCAATATGAAGAGCTGGTCAGAAAAATATTCTCAGAAGAGCCAGGAAAGCCGGTCATTGCAATATGGCGGGCAATCAAAGCCTTGGGCTATAACGGGAACCTTACCACAGCTTATAAACAAATCGGCCGTATCAAAGGCAGTAAGCATAGATATATACCTAAACAGGCTTCTGTGTTTTGGCAGCCTTCCAAAACCAGCTTACTGATCTGTAAAAACCCTGAGAAACTGACGAATGTCGAAAGGGAGATGATCCATTGTTTGTGTAAAAGAAGTAAGGAGATCAAAACAGCAGTAGGTTTGGCTAAAGGCTTTCGGATGATGATGGAAAATAAGGATGGGGAAGGTTTGAAAGGCTGGATTGAGCAGACTACGCTGTCTGAAATAAAAGAACTTAAGGGCTTTGCAAAAGGGCTGCTTAGCGACTTTGATGCGGTTCAGAATGCCATGTTCTCACACTGGAGCAATGGTCAGGTAGAGGGACAGGTCAATAAACTGAAAATGATTAAACGGCAAATGTATGGCAGGGCAAGCTTTTCCTTATTAAGGAAAAGGCTCATTCATCAGAGTGCATAAGATTATTTACTTTTATCTAAAAAAAATAAGCGTATGGGCGTTGCTGATGATTTTATGAGTTCGTTCTTTAAGGAATATCCACAGGCTAAAAGTGGCAAACTGAGTATGGAAGAATTGAATGCACTCATGGCTGAGTATCAACAAAGGATAAACAGTAATCCTCTTGCAGATTTTGACGGGCTTAGTCCTGAGCAAATGGCGGCATTGCTCCATACACCATTTGCGCCAGGTGGAATCTTACAATTCAGCAAAGGGATGAGTGATTATCTCGACCACGTCCCGATCTTTAAACTTTCGGAATTATTAATTAACGAAATAAAGAATGCCGGTATATTGAAGCTTACCACAAAAGGTAATCTTCCTGTACGTGTATGTGAACTGCTTTATAATCAGGAACTAATTAAGTGGGAGTACATGGGATTTAATAAAAAAATTCAGGAAGACGAAGTGCCTTATCTGTGGCCTTTGAAACAATATTTGCTGGATGAAGGAATTGTAAAAAAGCGTAACAATGCACTGTCACTAACAAAACATGGAGAGAAATTGATGGAAGGACCAAAGGCCGTCCGCTTTATTACACTGCTTACTTACTTTACCGGACGCTTTCATTGGGGTAACTTTTACGGTCTTGAGGATGGCGGTAAATATGGGAATCTCGGGTGGGCCTATTCATTGGTCTTGCTGTCCAAATATGGCTCCACATCCAATACGGGAGTATTCTATAGTTTTAAACTCATAAGAGCCTTTGAAAAAGAACTATGGAATGCACATCAAAAGGACATGACAACCAAAGTTTGTGACGATCATCAGATTGGACTAGAGCATATTGATACAGATAAGGTGAAAATGGTTTATGGTATAAATATAAACGAATCCTATCTCGATGAAACTCAAAAGAGGTATGGAGAAAAAATTAACACTTGTTAATACCGACATTTCGACTTCAAATAAATCCTTTTTTAAAAGCAGACTTTGTTTGGGCAGCACTAATCTTCGAATATATTGATATTCAGAAAGGTTTTGAATTCATTGTAAATAATGTTGGTGATTTCGCAATATTGATCATAACCATACAATCTAATAATGGAAATCAATCTGTAAGTCAAACTGGAGTGGAGTCTATTAAATCGGTTAAAGATATTTTCAAAACTGTGGACAAAGAGGATTTACAGTCTAAGGCATCAATATTTGGTTTTGAATTAATCGGATCGGAGGAAAACGTGCTTCCAAACGGGAAGTCACTTCTAACCTATGAATTTGACAGAGAGGGAGATGATCAATAGTGTCCTTAGCATTCACTCTTCTTTAGGCCATCAAACGATGTAAATGTATCTCAGGAAAGAGATTTAACCATTAGATATTCAGAATCATATATTTGGCAACATGAAATCTAATTTTCCGGCAACGTATTCTACCCTTTGTCCAATTGCGCTAGCGTCAGTAATTTCAGAAAAATATGGGGTAGAAAATGTCCAATGCAAATTCCTTGTACGGGGTGTAGGCGACACCTATTTAGTTGAATGGCTAAGTACCTTAAAAAATAGCCGCATTATTATGTAAAGTGAATTGAAAAGTAAAATGCTAAATACCTGTTTAATACCACTTTACGATGTTGCTTTACATAATCTTTTACTTCTCATAATTACCGCTATGCAAAGCTTTGCAGGTCAATTTCAAAACGACAGCAATTCGGTTCCTTTTGATAATGAGCTGGCAAGTCTGCGGTGTCAGTCAATTTAACTATTCCTAAAAAATTAAATCCCGCCGAGGTATAATGCGCTATAAGTTTTGTGTTGTTACCCAGTGTGTCTAAACGTACAAATCTTTTGCCCAGTTGTCTTGTATACTCCTTGGACCATTCTACGATTTTCTCTATGTATCTGTTCCCGCGTAATGTCGGGTTTGTGCAAATCCGGTGGATGTAAATCGCATCATTCCTGTCTTTTTCTCCCCAAATCTCCTTGTCTTCAAAGGTAATGGCCCAATTGCAGGCGATTAAATTGTCCTGGAGGATTTTCCATTGCCGGTTTTCTGTGATTTCATTTTGAATGAATGTGTTTTCAAAAACTGGCCAGACTACCATTTCTTTCTGAATTTGCAAACTCCTTGCCGCTTCATAAAGCGATTGAATTTCAGCTACGTCAGTTATTAAACAATTCTTAATCTCCATATCTTATATTTTTTCAGAGGCAATATCTGTATAAATGGAGGATTTATAAGATCCGTATCTTGCTAAATGTGATTTAACTACGGGCTGGGGTACAGGAAAACTTTCAGAATAATCAGGGGAATCTATAAGAATAAGAAGCGAATAGAAGAACAATCGACTTTTAATGTGGCGAAAAAAGTTGCGACATTAAATTACATTTCAATACCGATCAGGAAACTCATTCAATATCAATAATTGATTATACTTTGGAGGGAATTGTATAGGAGAATACTGCCCCGTGTGGCGTTGCATTCTTAGCCCAGATCCGCCCACCAAGCTTTTGAATAAAATCCTTGCACATGGAAAGCGCTATTCCTGCGCCGTGCTGTGTAGATGAACCGAAATTGCTGGATATTGAGAATAGTTTGCTGATGGTTTGTTCATCCATCCCCTGACCCTGATCTGCAACAGATACAATCACTGAATTGTTTTCCAGTGTATAGGTAATCACAATTTCACCGCCCTCCGGGGAAAATTTAATGGCATTGGACAGTAAATTCCGGTTAATAAATTGCAGCATTTCTTTATCCGATGTTGCAGTTATATGCTTTGGAATTTGATTAAACACTGTGATTTTTTTTGCTTTTAGTTGTTCTGAAACAATATCTGCTGATTCGCAGAACAGATCATGGAGCACGAGTGTTTCTGCTTTATACTGATAACCAGACAACTGCTGCTTGATCCATTGCAAGATGGTGTCAAATGATTCCAGCATACCCCTGGCTTGCCTTTCTATATCGCCATAAAACTGTTCCATTTCTGTTTTTGTAAATTCAGGATTGTCTTTCATTAAGCCTGCAATGCCTATTGTAGAGACAAGTGGTGTTCTGAAATCGTGAGCTAAAATAGAAAAGAGTTTATTTTTGAATTCATCAGCTTGCTGCAAGGTTTTATTTTGCTCCAGAATTTTTAGATTAAGCTGCTGCAGCTCACGCTCGTGTTTACGCGAAATCTGGTATAAACGGTAAATGAAAAGCAGTAAGAATAAACCGGCCACACAAACCGAAACCAGCAACCATATTTTGGTCTTGCTATTTTTGTTTACCATACTTAAAACAGCATTATCACTTTGCATCGCGTTGTACTTAATGTAGTCCCCAACAAATTTTTTCAGCTTCTGGTTCTCTTCTGCCATCGCCCCTTCAAGTAACTTCTGAACATTGATGATTTGATCTTTATTACCCTTCAATGTAGTATGGGCCAAAATATTCGTCAGTATAGGTATTAATTCCAGGACATAGTCCTTTTCTTTGGCCAACTGATAGCTACGCCAGGCATAATGCAAAGCGCTGTCGGGCTGGTTAGCATAATAGTTGCTATAAGCGCTAAGTATGTAAATTTCCTGATCATCAAGCTCATATTTTTGTGCTTCGGCCAAAGCACCGCCAAGCAGCTTCAGTGCTTCTGCAGAACGGCCTTTTTTTACTAAAAAATCGAATTCTAACTCCTTTACAGCAATTAGCACCCGGTGATCTTTGTACATGGATGCAATTTCCCGGGTTTTGTTAATGTAATACTGGGCACTGTCATTTGAAAGAGACGGATTGCTCATGCAATAATTTGCGTACACCAGGCTCATGATGCTATCTCTTCTTCCTGTCCTAATAACCTGTCGAAAAAGATCAAGGCCTTTTGTAGAATCACCAAGACTCAAATATACATTCCCCATGTTCATTACGACCTGACTCATATTTGCGGTATCCCTTTGAATCTTGTAGTCAGATAAAGCCTGAGTGTATAGTTGAAGCGACTCTTGATACATTCCCCTAATATAAAGTACAGAAGCGATTACATTATCCGCATCTGCCTTTCCCTTAGCATATTGCAATCTGGTAGCCATAGCTTTAGACATCATACCATAATAAAGGCTACTATCAACATTCTTCATGTGATAAAGCATCCCCAGACGATTTATGGAATTGACATAACTAATGCTGTCTTTAATGAAGGGCAGCTTTTGCTTCTCTGCTCCTATTAGATTGGACTGTCCATGTACTGTGCCATAACAAAATAGCAGAATCAGTAAAAGATTGTGTATTAGTTTTGATGGGCGCATGATTTCTGTACAAATAGCTTAAACTAATTTATTACTAATTTCGACAAATACAGCCAAATATCAATCCTGGAATCTGTTCATTTTATTTATTTACAGGTATTTTGTCTTTCTATTTAGGTTAATAAGCAATAATTTTCGCTCATAAAATATTCCAGTTAAAAACCGGATAAAATGGTTACAGAACTTGCACACGCTTATTTAGAGTGGCCGATACGTATCAGATACCGGAATCATGGTATGATTGATAATCAGAGTGCCATCTGGAGATAATATTTTCCCGGTTTTAAATTCCGAAACTCGAAGGTACCGTCCTTATCTGAAGCCTTCGTAAGTATACGGTAAGAGTAGGCTTCAGAAGACATCATCGCCAGTGCGTTCCCCCTTTTATTTTTCTTCTGCAAGTCATACCATTCATCAAAATACGGTGCACAGGGGAAGAGCGTTACAACAATACCCAAATAGGTATTATCAGGGTTCTTAGACTTCTTTGTGATGATACCATGTAGCGTTGCTGTGCCATTATTTAGCATAATACCTGCTTCGTGTTTGTTAAACGAAGCGCCCGGGAAAACTGGAACTGGCTGCTGCTCCTGGGCCTGCAGTTTAATCTTACCGGAAAATATGCACAAAATCAAAAACAAAACAGTTTTGCTTCTCATGACATTCATGTTTAGTACAAAAATAACAATTCCTATACTTTAAACCACTACTGGAAAACCAGTATTTTTAAAGGATTTGGGCAGAAAATTTGGAATAAAATTACGGTGCAATTAGGCAGGGAAAAGGTAAACGGGGACAATCAGCAACTAGGGGGGAAATTATAATAAACCACTGCGAGATTTGACGGCCTTTAAGCAGGGACAAGTAAATCCAGAACGGCACATACCTTGCTTGTCATGGATCCCTCTCTTGTTTTTCCATGCGGCAATGTGGCATTTATGTTAAAGCGGATACTGATCCTAACAAGGGTTATACCCGTTCGGAACGCGCGCGGTAGCCGGCATTTACTTTTATCTCGGATTCTGGAAATCCCGCCGGTATTGAGAAAGTTTGACCCTTGTGGCAATAGCATGCAGGTACTTCAAAAAACTTAAACCATTTTATTTCGGAGGTGTTAGCTATAGACACAAAAACTTATTGAAAATGGAAAACAACGCAGTAAACACAGAAATTTTGAATGATTTGATAGAAATCAACAATGACAGGGTAAAAGGTTATGAAAAGGCAATTTCAGAATTAACCGAAAACGACAGTGATTTACATTCCTTATTCTTGGAAATGATCAGGCAAAGTAACCAACACAGGTCAACATTAACACAAGAAGTCCAGGCATTGGGAGCCAATGCGGATACGGGGACCACTACATCCGGAAAAATATACCGTGCCTGGATGGATATAAAAGCGGTCTTTACAGGACATGACCGGGAAACCGTTTTAAATAATTGTGAATTTGGCGAGGATGCTGCTCAAAATGCTTATAAGATGGCTTTGGAGACTGAGGGACTTTCAGCAAACTTGAGAAGTATCATTTCAGCGCAAAAAACAGATTTAAAGGCCTCCCACGATAGGATTAGAGCGCTACGGGATAGCGTATCTTCTTAATCTCGCTGATGTACGGCAAATAAAACCGTGATCCCGGAAAACAAGTGCTTCTGCCGAATGAGTTCCGGGATCATGTTCGCTTTGATCAAAGACCAAAGTTAATGAGTTAGCAAATTACTTACTGAAAATAAAGTTCCGCAACTCTTTAGTTGAGCTACATTCAATAGCTAGACCAACTGCAAGATCAACCAGCAACTTCAATTTCATGACAGTGCTGAGTTCGATCGCAAACCACGCCCGCTATTCCAGAGATAACAGATATCGATGCAGACAAAAGGCTAAAAATTCTACCGTCTGACAAACGATTTCCTCTGGGCTGCCCCGAAAAACTGTCCGTTCGCTAAAAAGCAATTCCTGAGCACTGATTGCATGGAGAAACATCGTGCCCACTGGTTTCTCTACAGTTTCACTGCCACCTGGCGCAGTGAGACCAGTGCAACCAATATGAATGTCGGCCGGCATCAGTTTTTGCAGACCGGAGGTGATCAGGCAGGTCACGATTTCCGATTCCGGAGTAAACGCCTTCAGGTGTGCCTCAGGCACACCCAACAGGGTGTATTTTAAATCTGCATCATAACAGACCACACCACCTTTCAGAAATTTTCCAGCGTCAGGAACCAGGCCAAATTCAGCAGACAAACGCCCGGCAGTTGCACTTTCGGCAAAAGCAATGGTCAGCTTATGTTTAATCAGCAACTCACCACAAAGCAGCAAAAGGTAATCATCAATCTCTTTTTTCATCGGTAAAGCGTTAAATTAACAACTAGTTTTATTATCCGGCTTCCATTTCCGGAGCATCAGCAGGTTTGGATTCCGGGGATCCTGTCACCTCAACCAATAAGGGGGAACCATTGGAAAGGAATATGACAACAAAGAATCCCCACTACCCGTTGTTTCATTAGCAACGGCTTAACCTTCCGTTCACAGGTTCGTTACTTTCTGTTCCTAACGAACATTCTTCAGGGGGCAAATGTTTAAAAAATTACGTGAGACCACAGATTTTAAGCATCTTGAAGGCTTGTCTGAGCTAAAGATGCAAGGAGCGCCCTGTGTTTTTTACCCCATTTGCTCAGCAGGGACCAAATGGGAATTAAATCTTTCGCTACTGCCGTCAGTTCATAGTCCACCCTGGAAGATTTTCCGATCACATCACTTTCCACTGACGAAATTCCTTATTAGTGTCAATACCTCATCAAAATGAGTGTCCAGCACATCATGCCCCCCATCCAGAACATGGATTTGTGCTTCAGGCAAGTCACGCTTATAGCACTGAACTTCTTTTACCGAAAAAAATATTTCATATTTCCCCCAAATGATAAGCGCTGGTGGTTTGTGATTGTAGAAATACCCCTGATAAACAGGAAACATTTCCAAGTGAGTTTTAAAATCACAATTTAGTTCAAACTGCCTTTCGATGTTACCCGGCCTTTTTAGAAATTCCCAGTCTAGCATCCACAGTTCCGGACTTACCCTGGATAATACCTCTTTGGGAAGTCCACCGAAGTATTGATTTTTTATACCCTCTTCGCTTAAAAATGTAATAAGTTTTTTCTTTTTTTCTGTTGTTGGATCGTACCAATAGTCAATGTATTCATCCCATTCCGGTCCCATACCTTCACGATGTGCATTGCCACTCTGAACAATTATACCGGCAATCTTTTCAGGGTGGTTTATGCATAATTTAAGCCCGATCGGCGCACCATAATCATGGAGATAAATAAAGAACTTGTTTAGATTTATTGCTTCGGCGAATTTGTTTATCAAAGCTGATATACCACTAAATGTATAATCAAAATTATCTGGTACGGGAAATTCACTAAAGCCAAATCCTGGATAATCCGGAGCGACAAGATGATACTGATCGGACATCGCAATCATCAAATTCTTGAAAGCTATCGATGAGGTAGGAAATCCATGTAAAAGCAGTAGCGAGGGATTCTTTTTATCTCCAGCCTCTCTGTAGAAAAGATCAATTCCACCAACTTTGATTGTTCTGTTGTAGATTTGCCTTGACATATTATTTAATTTGCCTAAAATTAGTGCGGTTTGAATCTAACAAGCCCTGCTACTACTCCAAAAACAATTCTTTTATTGAAATTGTTCTCGAATGTTTTTTTGTGTATATAGCCAATGGCTTAGGCTTGTCTTTATAATCTGCAAAATTGCCTGCATAGGTTTTCAAAGTCAATGTATCCACACTGGAAGGACGTGATTTTGCGTTAAACACCAAGGAACTGGCAAGGTTACTAATTATTAATCTGTCCAATTGTTCATTTTGGTAAAAATAGTTCTTCCCTTGCTATCTTTTCGTATTCGCTTGTCCTGTAAATCTGGTTATTGATAGCTGGGGTGTCTTCCCTAAAAATTGGGTACAGTTAAGACAGCAATGGAAATATTCACGTGCGCTCAATACAATATCGGAACCCATTGCTGTTATTTTATTGCTCCGTGCGCGCTTTGTCTTTGATCATGGGAAGGAACAGCTAAGTAATTCAGCGAACAGACTTATAATTCACATTGGCACCTTGTTTTGTCAAGACAATTTGCCAAAGCTGGTTTTTCCCACTCCTGAAGGAAGCTGCAGAAACATTAAGGTAGTATTCCCACATGCGATAAAAGTTTTCATCGTATTGATCTTTTAATGCCGGCCAGGCAAGTTTGAATTTCCTGAGCCATTCCATTAAGGTCTGGTCATAATAATGGCCAAAGTTATGCCAGTCAAGTAGAACAAAGTGTTTTTCAATGGCCTTGCACATTTGTTTGAGAGAGGGAATCACCCCATTGGGAAATATGTAACGGTCAATCCAGGGATCGGTTATGTCTTTTTGCTCATTACTGCCAATCGAATGCAAAAGAAATAGACCCTCATCTTTTAAACTGCGACACACCGTGTTCATAAATACCTCATAATTTTTAGGGCCGACGTGCTCGAACATACCTATAGAAACAATACGGTCAAATCTCTCATTAATGTCCCGGTAATCCTGCATCCTAATTTCTACAGGTAAATTTTCGCAGCGCTTAGCTGCCATCTCAGCCTGATTTACAGATATGGTAATTCCGGTTACATGTACACCATAGTGTTGTGCTGCATATTGTTCGAAGCCCCCCCAGCCACATCCAACATCCAACACCTTAAGGCCCGGTACAAGCTTTAATTTACGGCAAATCAGCTCAAGTTTCCGCTCCTGGGCATCGTCAAGATTTGCGGCGTTTTCCCAATAGGCACAGGAATACATCATATATTTATCTAGCATTTGCTCAAAAAGCGCATTGCTTAAGTTGTAATGTTTTTTCGCTACTTTAAGTGATCTTTCACCAGATTGATGGTTTATTAACTTTGCAGATAGCAAGAGGTACAATAAATTTAGGTTACTCTTAACTTTCTGTTCCAGATTGGAATGCAAAATGCGGTATAAAAAATCATCAAGCATGGAACAATCCCACCAGCCTTTCATATAGGATTCTCCCAAACCCATTGAACCCCTATGCATTACAGTATCATAAAACCTGCTATCCTTAATTTGAATGTCGGTTGGGGCATCGCCATTGATCTTAATGCCCGCAACGGCAAGCATCTTTTCAATAATTAGCCTGGTATTCATAATTACATGCATTATAAAGTAACAACAACCTGTAAACAATCTTTCTGATATAAGGAGAACAGGCAGCATGATAACAATTACGAAAGGCGTTCGGTTTTGGAAACGCTGTAGACATTTTTTTCTTTGGATTGTTTTTATTTATGGTTGCCAACTTAAATTCTAGTATTAAGCTGTTGTTGCTTTTCAAACTGAAAGCATTGCTGCATAAATAATTACTCATTTGGGCAGATGTCAAACCTCGTTAGTAAACATCCCTATAGGATCAAAGGGAGAGGGACTAAGCTTTCACATCTCCAAACGTAGCATAATTTGATTTCCCAAGTAAGTCATTATTCCAGCGGCACATTACTTTTTTAACCAAATGTTTCACTGATTGTTTAACATTATCAACTGAATAGTCATGAACATAAAAAGAATTCAAAACAGCCAGCTAATTAAAAACGTCGCCAAAAGTCGCAGGTTCAACACCGGAGAAACCGACAAAAATGCTTCCTGATCGGCAAGAAACAGACAAAGAACAAGACGATCTGAAGCCTGAACTGGAATAACCTTTTTTCCAAGAGGTGCATATAAAATATTTAGCAGCGCTAATGAGTATTTCAGGGAAAACGGTGACAAGCGGCAATTTAAAATTCAGATTGCAGGGATAATGCCTCGGACAGCGCTGGCAGGTGGGCTTTTTTGTTGAAAACTCACGACATATAACGATTCTCATGATAAGAGTGAGCGATTCGATGAGTAGTTTTAAGGATTAACAGGACTTTTACTTTGAAATATGCGCTCTAAAATAATAGCTTCCAAAGAGGCTTTCTTTTAAAAAGATGCCGACATTCTTGCAGGTATTCATCCATTATACGTGGTTTTCTTAAAATTAAGTTTGCAATAGAATCACAATCCGGTTCTGGAATCTTGATTGCCAGATGATCAAGTTCAACAATATGAGTAGCTAGCCACTTGGGTAATTTTACCTTCTTAGTTAATTGACTAAATAATTCGTCAGGCGTAATATCCACATATTCGATTTTACTACTTGTTATACGAGATAATTTTGCCGCCATTTCTATGTTAGTAATAGCCTGAGGCCCCGCAAGAACAACTGACCGTTGCTTTAATTCTTCCGTTGCTAATAAATAATTCACCGCTACCGTTGCTACATCACGGCAATCAACATAATTTCTCTGAGCATTGCCTAAAGCGCCGTAAATTTTACCAAAATATTGAATTGTAAGTCTATTTCGCTCCCAATTTTGCATAAACGAATGAGGTCTCAAGCAACAATAATCTTCAATATTTTGTGAAAGATAGTCATCTATTTTACTATGCCATTGGCTGACCTCCACTTTGGCTGGCGACTGAACTATTGGTGCAGACAATTTAACTATTCGTTTAATACCACCTTGTCTGGCAGCATCAATGATGTTAATTTCATATTCAACCTGATTTGGAGATGTTGCAGTTAAAAGAAATAATGCATCTGCCCCAATACAAGCCTCTTTAAGCTGCCCACTTGAATTTAAGTCGGCACTTACATAGGTTATGTTCGATGGCTGGGTGCCTATCAGCACAGGATAGGGACGTTCAGGATTTCTAAGGACCCCTCTTGCTATACAATCAGAAGCATTTAGTTGACGCATTACTTCTCTCCCAACTGTACCAGTGCATCCAAAAACAACTATAGTTGGTTTAAATTTTTTCATCTTTATAATTTTTTACATGGTGACGGATCGTTAATATAGCTGCACCTAGAAAAGCTGAGAATGTTATATTAAAGCGTTCTGATTGAAGTTTGAATATTGATGTGCACAACGTCCCCAAGCCAATCATTAACAGAATGATCAACAGGGATCGTATCCACTTTTTTCGCACGAATATTTGTCTTGACTTGAATTGCCAAAGTATAATAAAGCTAAGTACCGTTGATAACAAGGAGGATAAACCTACAGTAGTGTAACTTGCCATCATAAGATCAGTTTTTTGAAGAAAAAAGCCTGATATAAAAGACATTAAGGCAGGAAATATATAAGCGGATACAGCTGCAATCATCAAAGAGCGCAGGCTGAAATCTGAAGGGGGACAATTTCTATTTTTCATAAGATAGTAAGAATAGTTATTTTCATGATTTCAAATTGATTCATTCAATGGATTTTTAATTTATCTATCTCCTGCCAATACGATAGCTCAGTGCAGCTTTTCCATATGCCATGTTAGAAATAGAGAAATCATTCACTGTCTTTTGTTTGCTGTCGAACAGTTCATAACGATTCAAAAGTCCCACTCCACCCTGTACCTGAAGCCAGATTCCTCCGATCAGGCATTGATGTACCTGTAGTCCACCATGTATAGTAGAGAACTGAGCATAATCGACTTCTTTGCCACTGTAACCCCGATAATTTTTCAGATTAAACCGTGTCCAGTCTATTGAGCCCGCCAAACCGATCTGAGTGTTTGCGCTCACATTATAAAGCACATTTAACCTGGGCCAATAAAACTGGGCTAACCATTTGTTGTTTCGGCTCCGATAATCAATTGATATTCCTGGGGTAATCAAAGTCTCTCCGAAGGAATGCAAGGCATGAACACCGAATCCAATTTCGAGATTCGAATCAGTACCAAATTTTTTCGATACCCCGAGTATTCCGTCCAGGGTCAGATCATCCAAGGAAAGTGATTTTTTAAAATCCGTAGCAACGGTTGGCATTGCTATTCCCAAAATGGACCATTTACTTGAAATCGGGTACCGGATAATTAATACTGATTTTATCTCATGAATTCTTTCAATCCGGTTTGGATCATCTACTGTTTCGTTGTCATAATTGAAATCCATCAAACGATAATTCAGATTACTAAAAATGCTTGTCCCGCCAATCTTTAAAGGGGGGACAGGCAGCCATGCATCATAGGTATTCAATTGAAATTTATTCCCTGAAAGGGAACTTTCTGATAGCAGATCTTTAAAGGTAGCTTTACTATGAACAGTGGTGGCAATACCTCCAACATCCTGAATGATCTGACTATAGCTTTTATTTGAAAAGAGAAGCGTTAAAGCAAGGATACAAAGACCTGACCATTTGGTGATCACTTGGTATTTACAATAGGAGGTAATTTGGAAGTCAGTCCTGATACCGCAGTTTTTAATAGAAATTAATGTTTTCATTTTCTTTGGATTTAATTATACAAAGGTGGACTGAAAACAAGAATTGCTTTAAAACTAAACCACTCTTTACTCGGACAAATCCTGCATAAAGGTAATTCTATATTCCGAGGGTGTTACTCCGGTGATCTTTTTAAAGAGGCGCCCGAAATAACTAGGATCGCCATAATTGAGCTCAAAAGCAATTTCTGAAATGCTTTTGGTCAGGTCCTGTAAAAGCAGCTGGCTTTGGAGGATACTAACTTTATTGATCCATTCCTTTGGACTTTCACCAATGGTTTCCTTGATACATCTATGGAGATAGTTTTCAGATACAGACAGCTCATTGGCATAAAATAAGATCGACTTATGTTTCAGATAATATTGTAAACCAGCTCTTTGAAGTTAAAAGTAATTTCTGCGCTCCGGTTGATACTTTTATTCAGTTCTTTACTTGAGGTAAAAATTTTTTGTAGTCCTGCCTGCAAAAGAGAATAGCAAATGCCAAGGTTTGGATTTGGGTAATATATCTCAATACTCAACAGTTCAAACAGAGATGTTAACCATGCGCTACTTTCCTCTGGTAAATGAATAACTGTATTAGCAGAAAAGAGTTTAATGAGTTCCTGTTTCGACAACAATTGATTGAGTGTCTGGTCTTCAAATAAAATCATGTATCCGGCAGCATCCGCGCTTACCTCCTTTAATGAAGTTACGTTCCCTTGCCTGACAAATAAGATTTCATTCTCTTTTATTGACACCAGATTAGCATCTACCTGTTGTTTTGCACTTCCTCTTGTAATGTGAACAATGAAGTTAAATTCGGGTCTATGTAACGGGGTGGGAACTTTAATGAAACCAGATGTTTTTCCGATATCATGTATCTGAACAGGTGTTCTTAAAATTGCAAAATCAGTTGACATTTCTGACATATACTGTCCTCTGAAATCTGTTGGAGTTATTCTCTTTATTTTAGTCACAGCAAAAAACTAATAGCGTATATGATATCAAGTATAAACTTTCATCAACAAATTAAAGGAGTTTAGATTTACCATCGTTGATTTTATTGATAGAATAACTTCATCTTCCTTTCTCAAATCGTTTTTTAAGCTCTTTTCCTGGTGTTACAAAGTTAAGTACATTATTTTTTTATTTCCTGATTTCCGGGGAAGGCTGTGTATTTTTTGATGAGCACACCCTTTTTGTCAAATATCAAATAGGATGGGATGGGACAGCATAAAATGATGTTGATAATTTCCGTAACCTTAAGAACCTAACCAGGCTTGATTTGCAGCTTTAGTAAGCTCATAACTTCACGTATTATTTTCTACATGCCACATATGCCCCCTTACAAACAGACTCATGCCCCAAAATTCATCCAGTGATGCTGCTTGTTTATCGTTACGCACAGAAGCATCGTTAGGTCCGATCTAAACATGGGTATCTGCAAAATCCCCATTTCGAGGATTTCCAGCTGCTTTCCGGTACCCGGGATGTTGTTGAAGCCAGAATTGCTATTTACAAGTCTTGATGGATCATATTTTTTTACCCAGTCAGTAATTTCTTTACATCAAATGCATCCCAATTTTCATTAAATGGAAGCCAGTAAATTTACTTCATTCCGAAATCCATGCAACGCAATGACACAATTGCTAAGGGTTGTTCTTTAGCTCATTTTTATACATTTTCAAACTCTTTTTCAGAACAATTCTCGCTCCATGGATTCTGGTTTTGACGGTACCAATAGGGATATTCAGTTCCTTGGCGATCTCATGGTATTTATACCCTTCAAAATACCTGATGAAGGGATAAGAATAATCATATGGAAGCATCTTAAGCGCTTTGTGGATGTCATCACGAAAGCATTTATTAACACCCAAATTTCCAGAAGAATTCAATTGATAATCAGCTGCCAGCGCTGTACTTTCCTCCATGTAAATTTGATGTCTCGCCTTTCTTCTGTAGTTATTAATAAAAGTATTTTTCAAAATCATATACAGCCAGGCTTTTAAGTTAGTCCCCTCCTCAAACTTATGTGCATAACGAACCGCCTTCAGGAAAGTATCCTGTACCAGATCATCTGCATCTTCCTTATTTTTAGTAAAAGACATTGCAAAAAATCGTAAACTGCTTTTCAGTTTTCCGAATTCTGACTGTAAATTGATCATATCTGCTTTCATAGTATATCGGGTTAAGTGGCTAAAAAGCAACAACCAAATAGCATACCCAATACTCCTTCTGTTCCTTTTCATATGGCAAAAACGGTAAATTTACCCTGATTTCGGGTGTTATGCTCGCTCTCAACACGTAGATGACGCAGTACAACCAGTATTTCTACCTGTAAGAAAAAAAAGGTACGTGTATATTAAATAATTCAAGGTAAAGGAGTCAGTTCCTGCTCTGATTAGGGATTTAATGCTTATTTTTACATTACGGCGCTGAATCATATAAACTATGACCAAGCGTTACCCGTAAGTATAAAAAAATGTCTACCGAAACAATAAAGAAGATGCTAAAAGTTATACTGGCAGAGGACCATAACATCGTTCGAAACGGCATCCGGATGCTATTGGAAAATGAACCGGACTTTGAGGTAAGTGCTGAGGCGACTAACGGGAGAGAAGTGCTGGACCTGCTTGAAAGAAATATAGAGGCTGAGCTTATTCTTGCAGATATAAATATGCCCGTTATGGATGGAATGTCCCTGCTGAAGGCCATAAGAACAAACTATCCAGATGTAAAAGTAATTTTCTTGTCCATGCTGGATAATGAGAAATACGTTAGCCAGGCTTTTAGGGAGGGCGCTTCGGGCTATGTTTTTAAAAACGTAAGTTCCGATGAACTGATCTTCTCCCTGAAGCAGGTACATAGTGGTAGCCGCTATTTGTGCACTGAACTTGCACTAAACCTGCTGGATAGATCCTTGCAGGAAAATCCTGTATTTACCACAGCACCGGAAAGCAAAATTGAGTTTTCGCAACGGGAAGTTGAAGTACTTCAACTGATCGCTGAAGGATTAACCAATACAGAAATAGCCGAAAAGATCTTCATCAGTAAGCGAACAGTGGAAGGTCATCGTCAAAGCATACTGGAAAAAACAGGTTCAAAAAATACAGCCACATTGATCAGGTTTGCGGTATTGAACGGATTTATCTCTTAACTGTCCCTTGAACCGGATTTAAATCAATAGGCAATGTGATCTGTATTCTGGTGCCGGATTCATCCGATTTGATTTCTGTTTTTCCGTTTAACAGCCTTACATTTGCCTGTATTGTTGATAATCCAATCCCCTTATTTTTGACTTCCGCCCAGCTAAAACCACTCCCATTATCCTCTACCTGTATTTGAGTGACATTGCGTTCAATCACGATTTGGACCACGGCTTGACTGGCATGGGCATGCTTAATGATATTGACCATAAGTTCCTGCACGATTCTATAGATAGAAAGCTGGATGTATTTGTCCAGCGCAAGTGGGTCACCAGTGAAGTGACAGTTAAAGGAAACCTCCCCCCTCAGCTGCCAACAAACATCTTCAAGAGCGGCCTTAAGTCCAAAATCTTCCAGGGCAGGCGGCATAAGTTCATGAGAGACCCGTCTGCTTTCTTTAATGCATTTAGTCAGCAGGTCCTGGGCCTCATTTAATATCTTCTGTTGTTCGTTGCCTGCATTAGAAAGACTTGGTTTCAGTCGGTCAAGAGTAAGTTTAATTGCATAAAGAATCTGCCCGATTCCATTGTGAAGGGTTTCAGCAATCCGTTTTCTCTCCTCTTCCTGTACCTTAAGTGTTGCCCGAATGATCTCCTGCCGCTGCTTCTTTTTAGCCTCATTGTGTTCCAGCCAAAGCTGATGATTTTTCTCCTGAAGTTCTTTCTTTTCGGTAATGTCCTCTGAAACACCAACAATATGACTGGGCTTCCCGGCATGATCATACTTATAAATGCTTCTTCTGGTCCGGATCCAATGGACATGACCAGCTGCGTCAATCAACCTGTAGGTCAGCTCACTTACCTTACTGTTTTTTGCGTTTCTCAGTTCAGCAAGGTTGTTAAAGAAATTATTGCGGTCTTCTGGATGGATAAATTCACCATAAAAGGAAATGTCCAAATGCCTGATCTCCTGTGGCGACTTGTTCAGTAAAGTAGCAATTTTATAATTGGAATAAATCTGCCTCCGGTTGATCAGATCAATAGCATAAACCATATCCGGTGCCGA